>Ga0310810_10001074_pt1 | contig 27903 bp, 28 predicted proteins | sample NCmetagenome_FD_207641 | JGI IMG/M metagenome (GOLD analysis project Ga0310810, IMG submission 207641) | Soil microbial communities from experimental microcosm in Duke University, North Carolina, United States - NC | ecosystem: Engineered > Artificial ecosystem > Soil microcosm > Unclassified ...
GTAGAACTCGTTGGCGAGGTCGAGCGCGCCGCCGAAATACATCCACGATGTCTGCATGCGCGAGTTGAGCCCGAAGGGCTGCGCGGTGAACAGCGCGAAGGTCGGGTCCTTGCCGACGTAATAGTAGGACGCCGTGTGCGCCATCTCGACGGTGCCGTTGCCGACGGCGTCGGCGGCCTGAAGGCCGGGCACCAGCTCGCCTGCGGCGAAGCACTGGATCTGAAACTTGTTGTCGGTCGCATCGGCAACGGACTTGGCAAAGATTTCGCTCGCGCCATAGATCGTGTCGAGCGACTTCGGGAAGCTCGAGGTCAGGCGCCACTTCAACTCGGGAGCCGATTGCGCGATTGCCGGTGAAGCGATAGCCGCGGCGGCGACACCCGCGCCCGCGGCGCCAAGGAACTGTCGGCGTTTCATGAGGACGTCAGACTCCATTTTTCTTTTTGAATTGCTCCGCCGGGACCGGCGGATTGCGCGTGTCAAAGCAGGTCGCCGCCGCGGGAGCAAGGCGAAGCAACGTCGCGCATAAGCGCGATGCAGAGCGGTATGGCTATGAGCTAGACGAAAGTCGCATCACCTGACGCCGCGCATCAGCGCCGCGGTCTGCGTGACGAGCGCGCGCACGCTCGCGGAGTCAGCACGCGGCTCTTTGGGCGCAGCGATGGATGCGAACACGTCCTTCAGACGCATCAGATTACCGCGTATCGCCTGCCACGCGTCAGGATTGCGCGCGCCGACGTCCTTGGCGACACTCTCGACCATACGGTCGGTCTCGAACACGATGCCGCGCGCGCTCTGATAGCCGACGGCGCGCACGATACGGCCGTTCGCCACGGCGTCGTCGTATTCGTCGGCGGCGTCGGCCAAAGCAGCCGCGGCCACATCGAGCGTGAAGCGGGCCCAGTCCTTCTGCCGCGCCTGCAGGCCGAAATCGGCCGCGATCAATGCCGCGTGTACTTTTTGCGACGCGCGATCGTAGAGCTTGACGCTGCGCGCTGCCACAGCATGGGCGAGATCGCGCAGCGCACCGTCGAACTGCGGCGTCTTGTAGGTCTTCAGGTCGCCGCGGATCGCGCCGTAGATTTCCTCGCGGGGAAAATTGACGTGCGGCCGCGCGTCGAACCAGTCGCGCTCCTTCACCAACGCGTCGGCCATCAGGAGGTCGGCGCGGATGATGGCGAGGTTGCGGGCGAACGCGACATCCGGCGACAATGCCCGCTCGACGAGCGGCGGCGGCGATGTCGTGGCGTCCCCTTGCGGCGCCTGCGCCAGCGCGCCGGACGCAGCGAGCGCCAAGGCGATGAGGGCGAGACGGAAGCCGCTGGCCGCGTTCATGCACCGCCCCGTGCGTCCATCAGGCTTCGACGACGATCTTCGGCGCGGCGCGGCTGCCACCTTTCATCGCCGCCAGCACCTTCACGGCGATGTCGCGATAGATTTTGGCGTGCGGGCCGTCCGGCTCGGTCGCGACGACGGGCAGGCCCGCGTCGGATTTCTCGCGGATCGTCATGTGCAGCGGCACCTCGCCAAGGAACGGCACGCCGAGGCGGTCCGCTTCGTGGCGCGCGCCGCCATGACCGAAGATGTCGGAGCGCGTGCCGCATTCCGGGCAGAGGAAGTAGCTCATGTTCTCGACGACGCCGAGCACGGGCACATTGACGCGGTTGAACATGGCGACGCCGCGGCGCGCATCGATCAGCGCCAGGTCCTGCGGCGTCGAGACGATGACGGCGCCCTTGAGCGGCACCTGCTGCGCCATTGTCAGTTGCGCATCGCCCGTGCCGGGCGGCATGTCGACGACGAGCACGTCCAGCTTGCCCCATTCGACCTCACGCAGCATCTGGGTTATGGCGGACATGACCATGGGCCCGCGCCATATCATCGGCGTGTCCTCATCGATCAGGAAGCCGATCGACATCACCGTGAGGCCATAGCGCTCGATCGGCTTGAGCCGGTTGCCGCCGATCGTCTGCGGCTTCTCGCGGATCGCCAGAAGCTTCGGCAGCGAGGGGCCGTAAATGTCGGCGTCGAGCACGCCGACCTTGAGCCCCTGGTCGCGCAGGCCGAGCGCGAGGTTGACCGCGGTCGTGGATTTGCCGACGCCGCCTTTGCCGGAGGCGACGGCGATGACCGACTCGACGCCTGGAATACCCGGCTGCGTCCGGTCGGCGGGGTGCGCGGGATGGGAATGTCCGTGGGCATGGCCCTGCGCGGCCGGGCGCTGGGGAGCGGCGGCTTGCGGCCGCGCCGGCGCCGAACCGCCTGTCCGCTCCGCCGTCAAGGCGACCAATGCCGAGGCAACGCCCGCCACCGCCTTGACCGCGTCCTCGGCGCGCTTTCGCACCGGCTCCCACGCCTTCACGTCAGCCGCTCCGACGGTGATCGAGAAGAAGACCTTGTTGTCGCTGACGACGATATCGGACAGAACCCGAGCCTCGGTCAGGCTGCCGCCGTTCGGGGCCGCCACCTGCGCCAACGCCGTTAGAATCTGCTCTTTCGTGACCGCCATCGCGCCGTACCTCGTTCCGTTCGGCGCCACCATAGGCATGCCGGCCGGGGCGTCAATGCGGGCTTGAGGGAGGGGCTGCCCGCATGTCAGGTTGCGCCCGCCCCCATCAAGCCTCTCGCAGCAGAAGTCCCGACATGAAGCACGACGACATCAAGGAACAACTGATCTGGGCCGGCAAAGTGCTGGTCGCCGAAGGTCAGGACGATTTTACCCGCGGCCATATCTCGTTCCGGCTGCCCGACGAACACTTCCTGTTCTTCATGAAGCCGCACAGCGTCGGCCTCGACGAGATTACGGCCGACAACATTCTCACCATCGACCTCGACGGCCATGTCGTTGCCGGGACGGCGCGCCGCCACAGCGAGGTCTACATCCATTCGGAAATTTACAAGCAGCGCGCCGACGTCAATTGCGTCCTGCACACGCACCCGCCTTATGCGGTCGCCCTGTCGGCCACCGGCCGGCCGATGCGCGCCTACAGCCAGCCCGGCGCCCTCTTTCATGAGGCGCTCGGCGTCTACACCGACACCATCAATCTCATCCGCACCACCGAGATGGGCGCCGGCGTCGCGCGCGCGCTCGGACCCCACCGGGCGGTGCTGCTCAAGAACCACGGCGCGGTGGTCGTCGGCGCGAGCGTCGCCGAGACCGTCATTGGCGCGATCATGCTGGAAAACGCGGCGATGGTTCAGCTCGTGGCGGAGGCGGCCGGAGAGCCCGCTCCGGAGTTTCCACGCGCCGACATCGACAAGCTGAAAAACGACATAGGCCGGCCGGAACAGTTCGCCATCAACTTCGAATATCTGGTACGACGTGTGAAACGCCGCGAAGGCGTGAGCGACAAGAAATAGGGAGGATACGGGATGAGGACATTTTCACTCTGCGCGATGGCGCTGGCGTCCCTGCTCGGCGCCACCTTGCCCGCCGCCGCCGAGGACGCCTACCCGAACCGGCCGATCAAGATCCTGGTGCCAATCCCGCCGGGCGGCGCGCCAGACGTCGTGGCGCGACTGGTCGGCAACTACCTGTCGCAGGCGGTCGGCCAGCCGGTGGTCATCGAAAACCGCACCGGCGCCAACGGCAACATTGCCGGCGAAGCAGCCGCCAAGTCGCCGCCGGACGGCTATACGCTCATCCTCGCCGCCGACAGCGGCATCGTCATCAATCCGCACGTCTACGCCAAGATGAGCTTCGATCCGATGAAAGACCTGGTGCCGGTCACATCGGTCGCGACCAATCAGTTCGTGCTCGCGGTCAACCCGAAAGTACCGGTGAAGACGCTGCCCGAATTCATCGCATACGCCAAGAAGGCCAATCCGCCACTCGCCTTCGCCAGCGGCGGCGTCGGCAGCCAGCACTTCTTCGCCATGGCGCAACTCAAGCAGCGCGGCGGCTTCAACGTTCTCGATGTGACCTATCGCGGCGGCTCGCCGGCCATGCAGGCGACCATCACCGGCGAGACGCAGGTGCTGTTCGCCGGCGGCGAGAGCGCCGGCCAATTCAAGGCGGGAACGCTGCGCGCGCTCGCTATGAGCGGCAAGGAGCGATCGAAGGCCATGCCCGACGTGCCGACCATCGGCGAGACCTATCCGGGCTACGCCGTCGATATCTGGCTCGGCCTGTTCGCACCGGCCGGCACGCCGCAGCCGATCATCGACAAGCTGCGCACGATCGTGCAGGCGGAGCTCAAAAAGCCGGAGGTCGCGGCGAAGGTGAACGTCTCCGGCAGCCTGATGCCGCTGATCCTGTCGCCGGACGAGTTCGCCGCGCGCATTAAAAACGACGACGAGAAGTTCGGCAAGCTCGCCAAAGAGCTCAACGTCCACATTCAGTGACACTCACCGACATAGCGCATTTCGAAGGAGAACGATGATGGCGAAGGTTGCATTTCTCGGCCTGGGCGTGATGGGCTACCCGATGGCCGGGCATTTGAAGAACAAGGGCGGTCACGACGTCACCGTTTACAACCGCACGGCGGCGAAGTCCGAGCAGTGGGTCAAGCAGTACGGCGGCAGGTCCGCGGCGACGCCGAAGGCCGCGTCGCAGGGCCAGGACCTGGTGATGTGTTGCGTCGGCAACGACAACGACCTGCGCGAAGTCACGCTTGGCAAGGACGGCGCCTTCCAGGCGATGGGCAAGGGCACGATCTTCGTCGATCACACCACCGCGTCGGCCGAGATCGCGCGCGAGCTGTTCGATGCGGCCAAGAAGAGCGGCTTCGACTTCGTCGATGCCCCTGTCTCCGGCGGCCAGGCCGGCGCGGAGAATGGAGTGCTGACCGTGATGTGCGGCGGCGACGAGGCCGTGTTCAACAAGGCCAAGCCCGTGATCGACGCGTACGCGCGTGCGTGCAACCTGATGGGTGCACCAGGGTCGGGGCAACTGGCCAAGATGTGCAACCAGATCTGCATTGCCGGCCTGGTGCAGGGACTGTCCGAAGCGATTCACTTCGGCATGAAGGCAGGCCTCGACATCGAGAAGCTGATCGCCACCATCTCCAAGGGCGCGGCGCAGTCCTGGCAGATGGAAAACCGCTACAAGACCATGGTCGCCGGCAAGTTCGATCACGGCTTCGCGGTGGATTGGATGCGCAAGGATCTCAGCATTTGCCTCGGCGAGGCGCGCAAGAACGGCGCCAGCCTGCCGGTCACGGCCCTCGTCGACCAGTTCTACGGCGAGGTGCAGAAGATGGGCGGCAAGCGCTGGGACACTTCGGCGCTGCTGGCGCGGCTGGAGCGGAAATAGGCCGGACCGGATGACGATCGAATGGCCGCAGTGATCTACAGCTCGCTCGCACTTGCGGAGATCGGCGTCCTGCTGGTCTCCGCGGTGGCGGTCCTGTTCATCGCCGTGCGCGGCATAATTCGCGCATTCCGGCCGCCGCCGCCGGAACGGCGTCCGCCGAAGGCCGAAGACCTGCGCCACTTGAAACGCGCCGGGCAATCGAGCCCATACTGACCGCCGGCGCGCTCAGAACTCCAGCGTCAGGCCGTCCTCGGCGAGCAACACGCCCCCTGCCCGCACCTCGTCGAGCCTTGCCAGCATGGTCGGGTTCATGTGCGTGAGCATGGTGCGGCGTGCGGCGAGATCGGATAGGCGCGGCTTCAAGATTTCCCAGCTCAGATGGCCGGACAGCTTGCCGGCGAAGCCGTAGCACTCGCAGATGAAGAGATCGGCGCCGCGCGCGATGGGCAGCAGCGCGTCGGTCCATTCGGTGTCGCCGGAATAAGCGAAGGTCGCTGTCCCGTCCGACAGGCGCAGCGCCGTCGACGGCGTCCCCGACTGGTGGATGACCTCGGCAGTCGTGATCGCATGGCCGAGCACCGTGTCCGGCACGCCCGGTGCAATCTCCTGCACCTCCCAGGCGAACTTCCACTTCGAGCCCGTCGATTTCGGGAAGAACGCTTCCAGCAGCGCGTCGATCCGCGCCCGCGAACCGGTCGGGCCGGCGATCAGGAACGGCCGCTCGCGGCGCGACAGGAATTGGTAGTCGAGCAGGAGGAGCGGTAGCGCGCCGAAATGGTCGCCGTGCAGGTGCGACAGTACGATGCCGTCAATGGCGTTCGGATCGAGATTGGCCTTCTTGAGAGCCACCAGAGACGACGCGCCGAAATCGACCACCAGATTGGCCTTCGCCGTCGTGAGCCAGAAACAGGTGTTCATGCGCCCGCCCGAACCGAAGGCGTCGCCGCAACCGACAATGGTGAGTTTCATCGCTTTCTCAGGCCTTTGCGCTCGGTCGCGCCGCGACGGCGGCGTGCCAGCGCCGCACATGGGCCATATCGTCGGGTAGCGCGATCCGCGTCGGCTTCATGAAGTCGATTGCGCACAGCGCCGTGATGTCGGCCACGGTGAAGTGATCCCCGGCAACGAATTCGCGGCTGGCAAGTTCGGCGTCGAGGATACGCAGGAAGTCGATAACACGCGGCCGGTTCGCCTCGGCCCAGGCCGCCACCTGCGGCACTTCGAGCTCCTTCATCGCCGGATGGGTGTGGCGGAACACGTGCGCGACAGCCCCGAGGAGATTGTGCTCGCAGCGCCTGTTCCACATCTCGACGATGGCGATCTCCTTCGGCCCCGTGCCGAAAAGGGCCGGCTGCGGCCGCAGCGCCTCGAAATAGCGGCAGATGGCAATCGACTCGGAAATCACAGTGCCGTCGTCGAGCAGCAGCGCCGGCATCCTCTGGAGAGGATTGATGGCGGTGTACTCCGGGGTCAGGTGGGCCTTGGCCATCATGTCGACCTGCTCGATCGGCACCTCGATGCCCTTTTCGGCCAGGAAGATGCGAACCCGGCGCGGATTGGGCGCCATTTTGCTGTCGTAGAGCTTCATAGGCTGTTCCTGACCGTTTCCATGTCGCTTGAAACGACCATGGCTCCTGCCCCCTGTCAAAGGCCGGTTAAGCTTCGTTAACCAGAGACTTTAGCCGCCTCTTAAGCTTGGTCTTAAGGATTATGAGCGAGTTTGGACCTCCATTCCCGTAGCGTCAGCGTCCTGACAATGCCCATCCCCGGCGAACAGCCAGACCTGAGCGCCCTGCCGCCGGAAAAGTCACCGGTGAAGCGGCGGCTTGCGGCGCAATACGTGCGCGACGCGCGCGATCGGCTGACCTCGTCCAGCGGCACGCGCCCTGCCTTCGACATCGAGTTGCTGCGGCTCTACGCCCAGAACCGGCTGTCCGCCTCGCTCGTTATCCTGCTGCTCGTCGGCACAATCGGCTTTCTGTCGAGCCTTTGGACCGGCGCGGTGACCGCCGGCGCCTGGACGGCGTCGGTACTCGTCATCCACGCCGTCATCATCACGAAGTGCCGGCAATTCCTCGACCTGCCGCCGTCAGAAGTGTCGACGCGCGCCTGGCGCATGCGCTTCATCCTGCTCGACCTGTTCTACGGCGTGGCATGGATGTTCATCATCATCCACCCGATCGGTGTCGACGAGAGCTCCGGCACGTTCATGCTCTTCGTCATGCTGCTGGTGGTCGCGGTGTCGAGCATGCTCGCCTCGAGCCTGCCCATGGCGGTGTTCGCCGCGACGTTCCCGGTGACCTCGGCGGTCGCGCTCGACTTCGCCATGCACGGCGCCTTGCGCGACCTGATCCTCGCCGGCATGGCGATCGCCGCGCAGGGCTATTTCGCCGTGCTGGCCTACCGGCTCTATTCGACCTCACTCGCGACGCTCGAGGCGCGCGCGGAAAAAGACGCGCTGATCGGCGAGCTCGAACAGGCAAAGGCCATCTCGGACGAGGCGCGCCGCCGCGCGGAAGCGGCCAACATCTCCAAATCGCGCTTCCTCGCGCAGATGAGCCACGAACTGCGTACGCCGCTCAACGCCATCCTCGGATTCTCTGAGGTGATGAAGACCGAAGTGTTCGGCGAGCATGCGATTCCTGCCTACAAGGAATATTCCGCCGACATCCACAATTCGGGCGTCCACCTGCTCGGCTTGATCAACGAGATCCTGGACCTGTCGCGCATCGAGGCCGGACGCTACGAATTGAACGAGGAGTCGGTGTCGCTGGTCGGGATCGTCGAGGACTGCCACCACCTGCTCAAGCTGCGCGCAACCAATCGCGGCATCACCATCCACGAAATGTTCGAGATGGAACTGCCGCGGCTGTGGGCGGATGAACGCGCGATCCGTCAGATCTGCCTCAACCTCCTGTCCAACGCGATCAAGTTCACGCCGCAAGGCGGCGAAATCTGGCTCAAGGCCGGGTGGACCGCCTCGGGCGGGCAATACATGAGCGTCAAGGACACCGGGCCCGGCATTCCCGAAGAGGAAATCCCGGTCGTGCTCGCCTCCTTCGGCCAGGGCTCGAACTCGATCAAATCGGCGGAACAGGGCGCCGGCCTCGGCCTGCCCATCGCCAAGAGCCTCGTCGACCTGCACGGCGGCACGTTCCAGCTCAAATCGAAGCTGCGCATCGGCACGGAGGTGATCGTCACCTTCCCGCCGGAGCGCGTGGTCGCGGCGATGGCCCCGATGTCCGACGAGGCGCCCTCGATCGCGCCGGTGGCATCGAACGAGCCGATCCTTAGCCCCGAGGAAAAGCGCCGTCTTAGCCGCCGGCCTTTGTTCCGCGTCGGCACCTGACAAGAACGCGCGTGTTGCGACAATCGCGCGATTGCCTTCCGGACCGGGCCGCTTATGGTGGCCCCGGATTCGTCTGCGAACGCCCCGATGGAAACTCCCTGCATCAACATCTGCATGCTCGATCGTGCCTCCGGCCTGTGCGTGGGCTGCGGCCGCACCGTCGAAGAGATCGCGCGCTGGAGCACGATGGGCGAAGCGGAGCGGAAACGCATCATGACCGAGCTCGCGGCGCGCAAGGCAAGCCGACCCGCAACGGTTGCGGAATAGCCGCGTGAGCCGCCGCCTCACCTGGTCGCTCATTCTCGGCGTCGCGCTGTCGCTGTCGGCAATGGTCGCCGCGAGCGATCAGGACGCCATCACCAGCCTCCTGCGCCACGACCTCGGCGCGCTGACCCTGAAGGTCGCGCTCGTCGTCTGCGCCGGGGGCCTGCTGCTGGTCCTGTTCAAGGAGCGTCTATCAAAGGTCTTCGAGGCGGCGCTGTTCTGGACCGTGATCGGCCTGCTCCTGGTCGTGGGCTACACCTACCGATACGAGTTGGGCGACGTCGGCGACCGCGTCATCGCGCAATTGATGCCGGGCCATGTCGCCGGGCACGGCCGCAACGCCGAGGTGGTGCGCGGCACGCGTGGCGACTTCGCGGTGGCCGCCCATATCAATGGCGCCAAGGTGCCCATGGTCGTCGACACCGGCGCGACCTCGGTGGTGCTGACTCAGGAAGCGGCGCGCGCTGCCGGCCTGCCGATCGAAGTGCTCGACTACAGTGTCAACGTCGATACCGCCAACGGCCGCACCCGCGCCGCACCGGTGACGCTCGCCCGCCTTGCTGTCGGCAACCTGACGGAACACAACGTGCCGGCGCTCGTCGTGCAACGCGGACAATTGCACAACAACCTGCTTGGCATGAGCTTCCTCAACCGGCTGGAAAGCTGGGAAGTTCGTGGCGACAAGCTGCGCATGCGCGGCACCCCGTAGCAGGCGGACGAGCGGCGGGGCGCTTAGATCAGCGTCGCCAGGAAGCGCAGCGACACCACCATCAGGAACAGGCCGAAGCCGATTTCAAGCTTGCGGCGCGGCAACCAGTGCGCCAGCCGCACGCCGTAGGCGGTCGTATAGCTCGAGACAGGCGCCATCAGCACAAAGCCGATGACCGAGACGAAGCCGAGCGACATTGGCGGCAGTTCGTGGATATGCGGCCAACCGGCGACCGCATAGCCGACCGCGCCGACGATGGTGATGGGAACGCCGATGCCGGCCGATGTCGCGACCGCGCGCTGCATCGGCTGTCCATACATCGTCAGCACCGCGTTCGAGACGGCGCCGCCGCTGACGCCGACCAGCGACGAGAACAATCCGGTGATCAGTCCATAGACCGCCATCAATGGACGGCCGGGCAGTTCGCTGCCGACGTTCCAGCGATCGCCGGCGAACAGCATCTTCGTGCTGATGAAGGCCGTGAAGACGACAAACGCGATCTTGAACACCGCGCCGGGGGCGAACGAGGCCGTCACCGAACCGATCAACACGCCGATGATCGCCGGCACGGTCCATATCCGCACCACCTGCGGAATGACCGCGCCGCGCTTCTTGTGTCCCAGATATGAGCGAACCGTGGTCGGCACGATGATCGCGAGCGAGGTGCCGATGCACAATTGCATGCGCAGGGCGTCCGGCACGTGGATGACGCCGAAGACCTCGTACAGAACGGGGACGATGACGCCGCCGCCGCCGATGCCGAACAGGCCGGCTAGGATGCCGGTGACGACCCCGCCGGCGAGGATCAGCAGGACGAGCCAGGCGATCTCGCCGAGCGGGTATCCCAGCAGCATGGTGGTCCGGGGGTGGTATCCGAAAGGTCAGGCGGCGATGTGCGCCAATTCCGAAGGACTGTCCAGCACCAGCGCCAGCGCATCAGCCATGACGGAGGCCGTGGCGCCGGGCTTGACCGCTTCGGTCGCCAGATGGCGGCGGAAGGCGCGCGCGCCGGGCACGGCGCGGAAGAGACCGAGCACATGCCGCGTGATGCTGCTCAGCCGCACGCCAGACGCCGTCGCGCGCTCGATATAGGGGATAAGCGCGAGCGCGGCCTCTTTCGGCGTCGTGAAAGGCGCGGGCTCGCCGAATAGCTGCGGGTCGACGTCCAGCAGCCGCCACGGCTCCTGATAGGCGGCGCGGCCCATCATCACGCCATCGAGCGCGCCGATCTCCGCCTGCGCCTGCTCGAGGCTTCCGATGCCGCCGTTGAGGATGATCTCGAGGTCCGGGTGCGCCGCCTTGAGTCGGTGCACGAGCACGTAGTCGAGCGGCGGTACCTCCCGGTTCTCCTTCGGCGAGAGACCTTTGAGCCAGGCCTTGCGTGCGTGCACGATGAGCGCGTCGGCCCCCGCCGCCTTCATCCGCTCGGCGAAGCCGAACAGGGTCTCGACGGGATCCTGCTCGTCGATGCCGATGCGGCATTTGACGGTGACGGGGATGGAGACGACCGCCTTCATCGCCGCGACGCCGTCGGCGACGAGCGCGGGCTCCGCCATCAAGCAGGCGCCGAAGCGCCCCTCCTGCACCCGGTCGGACGGACAACCGCAATTCAGGTTGATCTCGACATAGCCGAAGTCGGCGCCGATCCGCGCGGCCTCGGCCAGCGCCTTCGGCTCGGAACCGCCCAGCTGGAGCGCGACCGGCTGCTCGAACGGATCGAAGCCCATCAGCCGCTCGCGAGCGCCATGCAGGATGGCGCCGGTCGTGAGCATCTCGGTATAGAGCAGCGCGCGCCGCGTCATGAGACGGTGGAAGAACCGGCAGTGCCGGTCGGTCCAGTCCATCATCGGCGCGATGCAGAAGCGCCGCGAGACGCCCGATTTATCGTGGTTTGTCAGCATCTTAAGGCGATCAAAAGCACGATCTTGCGCCCGGCGCAAGCCGGCAGCCGGCCGGACCGCTATACCCGGGCAAGACACATATAGGCGGCTCTTGTCACGCAGATACGGGGCAGAGCCGACATCAGCCGCCCACCCCGGTCTGGTTCAATTCAAGGTCACACAGCGCGAGACCGACTTGCTAGATCTTGATATTCGCCGCGGTGATCGCTTCTTTCCATTTCGCGATGTCTTCAAGCATGATTTTCTTGAAATCGGCCGGCCCGGCACCGATGGCGTCCACGCCATATGTATCGAACCGCTCAAGGATCGATTTTTCCTTGATCGCGTTCTGGATTGCTTCAGAGACTTTGTCGATAACGTTGCTCGGAGTGCCCGCGGGGGCCACCACGCCGTTCCATGTTTCCGACTTGAAGCCTGGATAACCGACTTCCGCGATCGTCGGCACGTTCGGAAGCTTCCCGGAGCGCTTCGCGCCCGACACGGCCAGCGCATTCAGATCGCGGCCGGCGTGCGGCAGCGCCTCGGATAGATTGCCGAAATACACCGGCACCTGCCCCGCAATCACATCTGCAATGGCAGGCGCACCGCCCTTGTAAGGCACGTGCACCATATCGAGTCCGGCGCGCTGCAAAAATAGAACCATCGTGAGATGGCTGACGCTGCCCGTACCGCCGGATGCGTAGGGCACCTTCCCAGGCCGCGCCTTTACGTATTCGACGAACTGCTTGATGTCCTTTGCTTCGAAGTCGCGATTGGCGACCATGCAAAACGGATTGCTGGCGACGTCGCAGATCGGCGCGAAGTCCTTCACCGGATCGTAGTGGACTTTGTGAAGCACCGGGACGATCGCCACTTGAGGCAGAGCCACCATCAGCATCGTGTAGCCGTCGGGCGACGCCTTCGCCAAAGCGTCGGCCGCCACGATGCCGCCGGCACCGGGACGGTTATCGACCACGAAGGTCTCGCCGAGCTTCTCACTGAGATAATTGCCGATGATCCGGGCGATCCCGTCGGTGTTGCCGCCGGGCGCAAACGGGACAATCAGCTTGACCGGCCGCTCAGGCCATCCGGCTGCGAAAGCCTGTCCGGGCAGCGCCATCGCGGCGGCAGTCCCGGCAAGACCCTGCAAAACTCGACGCCTCGTTGGCATGTGCAATCTCCCATTCCGTTCTATTCATTTTTGGTAGCTGCCACGGGCCCGAAGACCGCGCGCCGACGCTACACCTCAGGCAACCTGCTCCGCGGCCCTCAATCCCTCGAACATCGCCGTCCGCATGAGGAATGCGCGCGACCGGTCGGGGTCGGCGGCAATCTCTCGCATCTCGCGGAGCCGTGCCCTGCGTCTTGCGGGATCCTTCTCCTCCAGAACCTGCTTGTTCTGGATGGTCATCGCCTGGAGGAACGCCTTCGCGACGTGACGCCGCTGCCGATCGTAAAGATCGAGCAGTGAGTCGCTTTCACCGTTCAACACCCGAAGGAGTTTCTGGGACACACTGACAGCATCGTGGATGCCGAAGTTCATACCCATTCCACCGAGCGGATTGTTCACGTGCGCAGCATCGCCCGCGAGCATGACCCTACCGACGCGGTATCTCTCGGCGACGCGCTGATGGACCGTGTAGAGGTTGGTATGAACGATCTCGTGGGGCTTCGCCCCCGGCAAGAAACCTTGCACTTTCCTTTCGGCGTTTCCGTAATCCAGCAATTCCGCTTCTGACGCGTCAGGCGGCGTCGGAAATACGACCCGCCACACACCTGGCGGAGCAGCGCCGGGAACCTTGAACAACGCACACCATTCGCGCGGATCCGAGACGTAGCAGCTATAGGCGAAACCCTCGCGTTCGAAGTCGGTCGTGGTCGTAATGACCAGGAAGCGTTCCTGATAGGTGAACCCGGCGAAATCGATATCCTGGGATTTGCGTACGACGCTACGGCCACCATCCGCGCCGATGACGTAGGCGGCTTCATAGACGCGTCCGTCCGACGTCGTGACCGTCACACCCTCGGACGACTGCGTAACGTTTTGCACCGTCGCGCCGTAATGGATCGTGCACGTCTTCTCAGCCGCCAGCAGGTCGGCCAGCACCGCCACAAGCTTATGCTGCTCGCACTGGAGCCGATACGGGTATGATGTGACGTCGGAAAGAATGCCGAGATCGAACTCGGCGACGACGCCCTCCTCCCGGCCGCGGAATTGCCAGCGCGGGCAGATAATCCCGAGCTCGTGCAACCGCTTCGTCACCCCTGACGACTCATACATCTCCATCGTCGGCGGGTGGAAGGTGGCAGCACGCGGGTCGTCATAGACCCCGGTGCGGCTCTCGAGCACGGTCACCGCGACCCCGGCATGGGCCAGAAAGTAGGCCGCCGTCAGACCCGAAGGTCCGCCGCCGACGACGATCACTCGCTTCTCAGTCATCGACTAGAACTCTTCGAGGATGCGACCGCAGCCATAGACGCGATCTTCGATGCCGCAGCGCCGCAGCGCGTCCCAATAGGTCACCACATTCATCGCCAGCACAGGCTTGCCGAGCCACCGCTCGGCCTCCGCCGCGACCGCTCCGGCCGCAAGGTTGGTGCCGACTTGGAGGAGCGCATCGACGTCATCCCCGTCGAGGTCGCGCATCACCTGACGCAGGCGCGCCGGCTCCACCTCCGCGATCGCCATTGGCGAGGCACATTTGAGCCCGACGAGCCGGACCACCTCAAAGCCCGCCTCGACGAGATAAGACCGTACCGTCTCGTCACCCTTTGGCTGGTGCGGCGTCAGCACTGCGACGCGTTTGGCGCCGAATTTCCGGAGGGCAGCTACACCAGCGGTCGAACCCATAGAAACTCCGACGCCGGCCCGCTCGGAAAGCCCTTTCTGAAGTTCGTCCGCGGTCGCCACGCCGCCGGTGAAGGCCTCGATTGCCACCCCCATGATCACGTGGTCGGGCTTCAACGTCATCACCTGATCGATGGCCGGGCCGATGCCTTCGCGCATGGCGCGCACGTGCGCCAGAAACCCTTCATCGCTCGATTGGATCGGGCCTGCCTTGATGGTCAGCCGCGCCACGTGGTTGGTCACGCCACGCGGCGTACACGCCTCACACTCCGGACCGACGATCGTATTCGTCGATGGCACCACGATGCCGATCTTCTTGCGAAACCCGAGCGCATCCATCCGTTTCTCCTTGTTCTCAGCCGCCGACACATTCGGCGGCGCCCGGCCTTTTGCGCGGCCGGTGTGATTACTTTGCCGCCGCCGACCTGGGCTCCGGCCGGTGACGCTCGGCAGGACCCTGTCCGCGGCGATAGACAAGCAGGGTGCGGCGGAACGAGATCAGGATGTCGCCCTGCTGGTTGTAGCCGATCGTCCTGACCGTCAGAACGCCGACATCGGGACGGGAGTTCGACGGACGCTTATCGAGAACCTCGCTCTCACTGTAGACGGTATCGCCCTCGTACAGAGGGTGCGGCATACGGACTTCGTCCCAGCCGAGGTTTGCGAATACGTTTTGCGAAACGTCCGAAACGGTCTGACCCGTGACCAGCGCGATGGTGAAGCACGAATTGACCAGCGGACGGCCGAACGCCGTGTGGCTCGCATAATTCGCGTCAAAATGCAGAGGCGCCGTGTTCTGGGTCAGGAGCGTGAACCAGGCGTTGTCGGTCGCCGTCACCGTTCGGCCGAGCGCATGCTTGTAAACGTCGCCGACGTCGAAGTCCTCGAAGAAACGGCCTTTCCAGCCCGCCTTCACGCTTCCCACTTCGGTCATCTTACCCCCGGAAGCTCAGGCCACCGTCGAGATCAACCACGGTTCCGCTGAGGTAGGCAGCCTTCGACGATGCCAGCATGACCGCGAGGTCCGCGACCTCGGATGCCTCGGCCAGCCGTCCGAACGGCAGCGCCGTCAGGCCCTCGCGCCAGCGTTCCTCGTCTCCGGTATTATCCTTGGCCTTCTTGCGCATCAGACTCTCGATCCGGTCGGTCCTCGTCGGGGACGGATTGATGCCGAGGACGCGTACGTTCCAGTCGACACTTTTGGCGCCGACCGCGCGCGTGAAAGCGATCAACGCCGCATTACCGGTCGAGCCGCAAATGTAGTCCCATCGCGGCGCCTGCCCTGCCATGCCAATGATATTGAGCACCACGCCATTCGCCCGGGCCTTCATTCCAGCAAGATAGAGCTGCGTCAGATGGATATAGCCGAAGACCTTCAACTGCCAGGCCTCGGTCCATTGCGCGAGGCTCATATCGAGCAGATTTCCGCCCGGGATGGCTCCAGCATTGTTGACGAGAATGTCGACCATCGGATGAGTCGCAAAAAGGCGCTCACGGTCGGCCGTCAGTCTAAGATCGCCGGCGAAGGTTGCGACATTCACTGAAGCGCCGGCCCTGACGGTGTCCGCTGCCGACGCAAGGCGGCCGGCATCGCGACCGGTCAGAATCACCTTCGCTCCTTCCCGTGCGAACCCTTCCGCACAGGCAAGACCGATCCCTTTCGACGCTCCGGTGATGAGTACCGTGCGGTCCTTCAAGTCGAGATTCATGGTCAAACCTTCTCCGGCGCAGGCACGGAGGCCCGGTACCAGTCTGCAAGTTCGGATCCGGTGAAGAACCCTACCTCGGATGAGCCCGTGAGCAAATCGAGCATCAGATCGAGTTCGTGTATGCGATGCGGTACAGAAATCAGATGCGGGTGCAGACCGATCGCCAGCACGATGGCGCTGTCCCGGCACTCGCGCTCGAAGCACCGGAACGTGAACTCAAGACGGCGCGCCATTTCTCCGGTGGCGTGCCGTTCGATGGCGTAGACGATCGAGTCGTTGATCTCGAGATTGTAAGGCATCGCGATCAGAGGGCCCGCGGTTGTGCGCATCCACGAGGGCCGATCGTCGACCACCCAATCGCAGACATAGTCGATCCCCAGACCCTTCAGGATGTCCGCCGTATCGACCGTTTCACGCAAGCCCGGCGACAGCCATCCGCGCGTCGGGCGTCCCGTGAACGTCGCAAGCTTCTCGAGACAGGCGCGGATCAAGGCAGTTTCGCCACCATCGACGTGGTTGATCGCCTTTTGGTGCATGCCGTGGCCGATGAATTCCCAGCCTGCGTCACGCATCGCGATCGCCGCTTGCGGATAGGCGTCGATCACGCCGGCGTTGAAGCTCGTCGAAGCAGGGAGATTACGGGACGCGAAGGCTTTGAGAATCCGCGGCAGGCCCGCGCGCATGCCGTAATCGGCCCATGAGAAATTCGGCACGTCCGGTACCGTCTCCCGCCCGTGTGGCGGCGTCACGATCGTGCGCGGCATCGGCTGATCGAATTGCCAGTTTTCCACGTTGACGACGAGATGGACGAGGATCCGCTTCCCCTTGAGCGGCGGCAGCGGCGCGCGCGACGAGGACAGTTGATACGGAATCCGGGGATTGGCCATACGTCCTCTCAATGATGCTCGGCGACTTTAATGTCGGCCATGATTTCGGCCTTGTAGGCGGTAAATCGAGAACTGGTGAGGCTTGCAATCGAACGCGGACGCGGCAGATCGACCGGGATCGTACGAACAATCCTGCCGGGGCGCGCAGACATCACGCAAATGCGGTCGGACAACAGGATCGCCTCGTCGATGTCGTGCGTGACAAACAGCACCGTGGTGCCAAGCGACTGCCAGACGTCAAGAAGCAATTGCTGCATCGACAGCCGGGTCTGCGCGTCCAGCGCGCCGAACGGCTCGTCCATCAACAATGCCCGCGGGTTCATCGTCAACACGCGAGCAATGCCGACGCGCTGCCGCATCCCGCCGGACAACTGCACCGGCAGCGCGTCCGAAAAGGATGTAAGGCCAACCTGCTTGATCAGCCGGCGTGCCCGCTCTTCGTAGTCGGCCCGACCAAGGCCTTGAACGCGCGGGCCGAAGATCACGTTTTCCCACACACTCAGCCAGGGGAATAACGCTGCCTCCTGGAACACGACGCCGCGGTCAGGGCCAGGCCGGGCCACAGGCTCACCGTCAAACAGCAGCGTGCCTTCGCTCACGGTCTCGAAGCCCGCGAGTAAATTGAGCAGGGTGGACTTTCCGCAGCCGGACGGACCAAGCAAGGCGACGAACTCACCCTCACCCACGGTGAGGCTGACGTCGTCCAGAGCACGGACGTCTTTCGGCCCATGATAAACTTTGGAGACGTTTGAGAAGGCGATCGTACCCATGCGCGTCCTCAGGCCTGAAAGGATTGCAGGCGGCGCCAGGTCAGAACCCAGCCTTCGATCAGGATGATGATACGGTCGCTTGCGAGGCCGAGGACGCCGATCGAAGCCATGTCGGCGATCACGACATCCATTCGGCCAACGTAATAGGCATCCCAAAGGACGTAACCCAAGCCGGACTTCACTGCGACCATCTCGGCCACGATGACAGCGGTCCATGCGATGCCGAGTCCGATCCGCAGGCCCGTGAAAATCGACGGAAGAGAGGCCGGCAGTACAACGCGTCGCAGCACGGTCCATCGGCCTGCGCCCATCATAAGCGCGGCCCGAATGAGGTTGCGTTCGACGTCGCGTGCGCCCTGCGCCGAATTGACGACGATCGGGTAGAACGCGCCCAGAGCAATCAGAAAGATCGCGCCGACATCCTGGATGCCGAATATGGCAATTGAGAAAGGCAGCCACGCGGTGATCGGGATCGGCCGCAACAACTGGACCGTCGGATCGAAGGCGCCGGAGACGGCTCTGCTCCAGCCGATCATGACGCCGACGGGGACGCCGACAATGATCGCGCAGGCGAAGCCTTTGGTCACGCGCTCCGCTGAAAACAGGAGATTGGCGAGCCAGGTGCCGCTGTAAGCGTTGAAGCCCCCGCTCGGTCCGAAGGCCCAGACCATCCAGGCCTTCCACACACGATCCGGCGTGGGCAACACACCACCGAACAACGAGCCGCCCTGCCCCGCTGCCTGCCACAGGATGATCACCGCGAGCGGCAGCAGCACCGCGATGGCGGCCTGACGAACACCTCGACCGGCCGCGAGCGACATCCGCGCCCGAGACGCGGGCAAGCCACGTTTCGTTGACGGATCGTCGCTGACGCTGTCGGTCGAGGTCGTCATCAACCAGTACTCCTCTACCGGCTCGTTGCCGGCAGTATGCGGAATCTACTTCTTGGCAAGCGCCTTCTGGACAAAAGACGGATCCCAAGCCTTGTCGACCTGGCCCGAGACGTCCTTCTGGATCACGCCGAGATCGGCAAACGCTTTTGCCTGACGCTTGATCTGGTCCGGTGAGACCACCTCGCCAAGCGTAATGACCTCGGAGGCCTTCGCCGCAACCTCGGGCGCCATGCCCGACAAATGCGCATAAGCCTCGGCGAACTCTTTCGGCGATTTCTTCAATTCTTCCTGCGTCTTCAGATAGGCCCAGACAAACCTCTCGACCGCCGCGCGCTTCGTGTCGATTGCCTGTTTGGACGCGGCGATCAAGCCAAGCTCGGCGCCGACCGCCTTGGACGAACCGTACTCGAGATTGCGCGCGAAATAGCCGTAACCTTCCATCACCGGGATCGATTCAAAGGGCTCCCAGGTAACGATGGCGTCGACATCGCCTTTCTTCAACGCCTGATCGAAGTTGGCGCCGCCACCCTGCACGTTGATGGCCTTGAAGCTGCTGTATTGGATATTCTTCTCGATCAGAGTGGCAGCAAACTGGAACCACACCGCTGAGCCGGGAGCGATCGCAATCTTCTTATCCTTGATGTCGCTCCATGAGTCGAGCTTCACACCGTTCCGCCCAATGACGTATTTGGGTGAGGAGCCCACGCCCATGAGGCCGACGATGTTGGTGGACCCCTGAGCGAGCGCGATTGCCAGATCGGCCGGCCCGATCGAAGCCATGTCAAGGGAACCGGCAAGCAGCGCCGTGCGCGCGTCCGCGTACCGGACGAACTCCACCAGCTTGAGAGTGACGCCGAGCTTCTTGAGCTCGTCGGAAATAAGGATCATCGGCGCGAGGTGGCCGACCTTTTGGTACCCGACGGTCAGTTCGACCGGCGGCGACAGCGGCGCGGGTTCCGGCGACACCGCATTGGCGCGTTGCGGCAAGAATCCGACGGCGGCCACCAACAGCAGCAGGCTCAGGATCTTCCTTGGCATTTGCATCGTCACCCTCCATTTTGTATCGCGCATGTTACGGGACTTTCGATATCAACCGCTCCTGTGCCGGGCGCATGATCTATATCACCCGCTCCCGACGCAATTCTTCAAGTCTCTCGGCGTCGAAGCCGAGCTCGCCGAGTACACCTTCGTTATCTGCCCCGGCTTCCGGGAGAAGCTTGGTGTAGGTTGCCGGCGTGCGTGAAAGTCCGATCGGCTGGCCGACCAATGTGACAGCGCCGCCTTCCTGCCGCGGCACCGCGGCCGCGACGCCCAGGGATTGCACCTGCGGGTCCGCGAAGACCTCGTCCATCATATAGATCGGGCCCGCCGGCACTCCGGCGTCCTCCAGTGCCGCCAACCAATCGCACGAGCGCCGCGTGATGAAGATATCTGCGAGATGCGCATTGAGGGCCGGTCGATTTTGGAATCTCAGATCCTGCGTCGCGTAGTGCGGGTGCGCCTGAAGGTCCAGTGCACCGATCGCAGCGCAAAATGCCTTCCACTGGCCCTGCCCGCCAACCGCGATATTGATGAATCCGTCCGATGTGCGCACAACGCCCATTGGCGTCGAATAAGGATGATCGTTGCCGGCTTGTTTCGGCACTACGCCATCGACCAGATAACGCGCCGCCTGGAAATCCATCATTGCGATTTGCGCTTGCAGGAGCGACGACTGCACCCACTGGCCCTGCCCGGAGCGCTCGCGTTCGGCGAGCGCCACCAGAATTCCGATTGCCGCGTAGAGACCCGCGGACGTGTCGGCAACCGCGATGCCCGCTCGCACAGGCCCCTGACCCGCTAAGCCGGTCACTCCCATCAAGCCACCCATGCCCTGCGCAATCTGATCGAAGCCTGCGCGCGTGCGATAGGGGCCACTCTGCCCGAAACCCGAGATTGAGGCGAGGATGATGCGCGGGTTGATCGACTTGAGGGTCTCGTAGCCTATGCCCAGCCGATCTTTGACATCCGGCCGGAAATTCTCGACCACGACATCGGCGTTCGCCACGAGCCTCTTGAATATGTCGAGGCCCGCGGCGGTCTTCAAGTTGAGCGTGATGGACCGCTTGTTGCGATGCAGATTGAGCATGTCGGACCCATCGCGGGCCCCGCTCATGCCTTCGTTCGGATCGACGCCGGGCGGCGCCTCGATCTTGATCACGTCGGCGCCGAAATCCGCGAACACCCGGCAGCACGTCGGGCCGGCCCGCACGCGCGTGAGGTCGAGCACCCGCAGGCTGCCAAGGGCGGATGAAACATGCGAACCACTCACGCCGCGAAACCTCTCTCGATTGCGATATCGGGGGCGATCATCGAAGGTATTCGGCCATGCCAATCGGTCTTCGATTGGAACAACCTTGCCAGATCGATCAAACCAGCTTCGTTGTTCGGCCGCGCGACGATTTGCAGAGCGACGGGCATTCCGCGGCCATCAAAGCCGACTGGGAGCGCGAGCGCCGGCAGACCGAGATAGTTGACGAAGCGCGTGAAGCGGCTGAGAGCGTAAAGCGTGCGCGCACTGAACTCGGGTGATGTCGGATCCGTCTCTGCCGCGCGCGGCGTCTTGATCGGGACGACAGGCAGCAGTGCGAAGTCGGCATCAGCAAGCATATCAACGAGAAATGCGTCTCGCAGCGTGGCGCGCATGGCGAGCGACCGCGCCAGTGCTTCATCGCCGATGGCGAGCCCCTTGGCGAGGCGTTTGCGCAACGTGGCATCGATGCGGACGTCGTCAAGGCGCCCGGCGTGCACTCGCGCCGCTTCCGCCTGCATGACCGTCAGACACTCGTCATCCGCTTCCCGCGGGAAGCCGGCGCGCTCGCGAACCGGAATGCCGAGCGTCGCGATAGCGTCGCGGCACATCTGGGCAATCTCATCATCCGCTTCGGCGAACGCATCTTCGAGCACGACTCCCGATGCTCTCGACGATGACGCGGCATCTCCGTCACTCAACGCATTCCAGATCAATGCCAGGTCTGCCGCGCTGCGCGCGAAGAAGCCGATGGTGTCGAGGCTCGGAGCCAACGGCATGGTGCCATCGAGCGGCAGCACGCCCCATGTCGGCTTCAGCGCGGTGACCCCGCAACAGCTCGCCGGAATCCGTACCGACCCGCCCGTGTCCGACCCAAGCGCGGCAAACGCACAGCCGCTGGCGACCAGCGCAGCCGACCCGCTCGACGATCCTCCCGGCACCATGCCGAAATTCCAGGGATTGAGGACGCTGCCGCGCGCGGCATTGTAGCCGGACGGTTCGTAAGCGAGCTCCGTCATCTCCGCCGTGCCGATGAGGCAGCCCCCTGCCTTTTCGAGGCGTTCGATCAGGGCGGCCGCGCGAGGGGCCGCGTCGAACCGCGCAGCGCTTCCCCAACTCGCCCGCGTCACTCCGGTGGCGATCATGTCTTTGACGACATACGGCATGCCACCGAGCAAACCGTCACCGTTGCAACGTACGTCGACGACGTCGACAACCGCGTGAAGCTTGCGGCCAACGGTATCGAGCCTGCGTCGCGTCTGCGCAACCGCGGCCGGCCTCTCGCCCGCAGCAAGCGATGACCAATCGGGAAAACGCGCGAGGGCGGCCATGATCATTACGAGCGCGGCAGGCCGAGCGCATGCTCGCCAATGCAGGCCAGGGTCGTCAGCGCGCCCAGCCAGCCACCCTTCGCAACCGCGTCGAGAAAATGTTCTGGATCAGCCCGCGCTTCGTCGGCCCGACGCAAGGATTCGGCAGTATCCCCCGCGCACAAGGTCCGCACGGCCTCGCGCAGATCCCTGCGATCATCCGGCAAAGGAATGACGAACGACATTGGCCTCTCGCTTCAGACCCAAACGATAGGTCCCGCACCAAGGCCGGGGAATCAGAATTTCCGCGAAACTGATTTCACCAAATGCGAAATCACGTCCGCAGCTTGCGCCGTCGCCCGGGCCTGCCCTGCCGATCTGCCGCCACGGGCGCGGTAATATCCCGGGCAGCCGACGCGGTCAGGAAGTCGATCAAGCGGCTGTCGGGCGCCTCGAGCGTTTCGGAGGCGCGGACGCAGATCGCGTAATCGCGCCAGGCCCAGACCTCATCCAGCTTCACCACGCGGATATCGAGTGCCTGCGTCAGCGGCTTGGCCGCGAGTTCCGGCAGGATGCCTATTCCAAGCCCCTCCCTGATCAGCAAGCACATGACTTCAAAGCTGCGCACTTGCACGCGCACCTTCATCGGCCGGCTCGCCGCACTCGCGCGCGACGACAGGAGCCGATTGGTGGCGGTCCCACCTTCCAGAGCAACCAAATCCTCATCGAGAATGTCGACAAACTTCAGGCTTGCCCGCTGGGCCAACGGGTGCGACTTCGGCAGCGCGACGGCGAGTCTGTCGCCGGAATAGTCGATCACACGCAGCCCTTCGACTGGAGCGTCGCGAACGATGATGCCGATATCCACTTTCTTGTTGAGCACCGCAGCCATCGTCAATTCGCTCGGTTGCTCCTGGAGATCGAGACGGATCTCCGGATTGTCCCGAACGAATACCGAAAGATCCCGGGCCAGCCGCTGCACGAGAACAGAACTCGACGCGCTCACGCGAACGTAGCCGCGAACACCAAGGCGGTGCTCGTCCAGGCTGATCCGCAACTTATCGCCGAGACGGAGCACGTCGCGGGCATAATTCATCACCGTAACGCCTGCAGCCGTGGGTTCGATCCCGTGCGAGCGCCTGACGATCAACGGTGTTCCGACTTCTTGTTCGAGAATACTGACGCGCCTGCTCGCCGCCGACAACGCGAGGTTCAAATGCTCTGCGGCCCTGCTCATGCTCCGCATCTCGCAGGCGGTCAAAAAGATACGCAGGCTCTGCAAATCGTGATGGAGCATAGTCTTCCCTAAGTGCGCGGCACTCGACGGACAGTCCGGTGGCTCTAGACACCAATCAATGTGCGGATCCCGTGCCACGGAAGGCGCCAGAACCGATGTATCGCCCGGGTTCACTCTACGAGTATCGCAGCCATCGGGCGTTCGAGCCAACAATATGGAACGCCAGACGCGAGACATAGGACCGCTCGCGAGCGCTCCGGTCAGCATGACCAAATCGGCCCGTCGTCGACCGCAAGTTGCGGCACGGCACTCCACTCGACAGCATCGACCGTCTACCAGCTAAGACGCGCGCCGGCGGTCCCCGCGACCATCGTGCCGCCGCTCGAAAACTCGCTATCGACGCGGGCGAAGACCGCCTTGCTCGCGTCAATAGCCCAGGTCAGGCCTCCGCTGACGCGCATCGCGTCGCTTGCCGGCCGCGCGCCATCGACCGTGAAGGAGGCGGCGGGGATGGTCACGAAGCTGGCCGACACCTGTCGTTCGGTCATGAATTCGTGCACCCAGGCTGCGCGAACGAACGGCCGCACCATATGGCCGCCGACGCGATACTGCCCGTCGAGCTGAGCGCCGACGAAAGTCGGCAGCGAGGTCGTCTCGCGGGCGGCATAGGTCAGGGCCAGCGTGCCGGCCCCGCCGCCCGCCGCGGTCGACGTCTCTGAATAGGCCTGCTGCCACAGCGCCGCGGGCTCGACCGCCACGAACGGCGTTACCGCATAGCCCGCGATGCGCCGCCGCCAGCCCACTTCGAACCGGCCGCCAAGCTGGTCGCTGCCGAACCGTCCGTGCGCGCTTTCGGTCGCGCCAACGCCGGCAATCGTGCGGTCGGTCGTGTTGTCGAAATGCGCGTAGCTCACCGTCGCGAGCGCGTAGGCGTCGCCCCAGCGCCGGGCGACGTAGCCGCCAACATGGCCGCCGTCCATATTGCCGCTGGTCGACAGGCTCGACGCCGAGAAATGCGAGTCGCTGCCGCCGGCGGCAAGGCCGACGAGCAGGTCAGACCCGAAGCTGCGCTCCACCCCGACGGCGCCGCCAGCCGTCTGCATCGACTGGTCGGCCGTGCCGCCACTGCCGTCGATGCTGCGGGTTGATCCGAAGCCGAGCGCCCATGCCCGCCATGCCGGCGGCTCCGACGCGCGCGGCCGCATCGCCGCGAAGGCCTCGTATCCGGGCTTGTGTTCGGCCTTGTCGGCGGCGGCAAATTGCAGCGGCGCGCCGAACCCGGAGCCGCCGCCGGGGGCGCCGAAAAGCCAGGCCAGCCCTTGCTGCTGCATCGCATCGGTGAACAGCCCGGCCGCCCCGAACGACGCGTTCTGCGCCGCGGCGGTGCCGGAGCCGGAAAGTTGGTCGAGGACGGTAACCGATGTCGCGGCGAGCAGGTTTGAGTAGAAGGTGGCGAGCGTTCCGGTCAGGGATGTCGAATAGCCGGGTTCGAGCACGCTGCCGACGGCGCGCTGGTTGTCGGTCGCGCCCGGAACCGAACCAAACGGAATGCGGTCGAGCTGGAAGTTGATCGCCTGATAATTCGTCGGGTCGCTGGTGTCGTAGAGGGGTGTCACCGTGAAGAATGGCGACGACGAAATGTAGTGGCTGAACGGCGCGTTGATCGTGTTGCCGAGAAAAAGGCCGTATCCACTGATCGTGATCGCCGTGCCTGAGAACGTCTGAGATGAATAAAGCTGCGGCTGGATGACGACCTTGACCGTCCCTCCCGGAACGATCGCGTCGGCGGACAAATTGTCGATCAAGCCCGTATTGTCCATGCGCAGCGCCAGAGTGCCTGTCGATGTCTGCTCGAAAGTATTGGCCGCGCCGACGCCGAATTGGTTCAAAATCAGGAATGTCGGGAAACCTTGCAGCGTCGATCCGGTGACCTGTATCAGGCCCGAGTTGCGCAACGTATTACCCGCGCCATCGACGGTGATGTAACCGTCGATGACGCCGCCGGACTTGTTTTCGGCGAGCGTTCCTGTCGCGCAACTGCAGATATCCAGCGCGGTGCCTCCACCCGAGGCCGACAAGGTGCCGAAATTGTAGAATTGATTTCCGGGATTGACGAGCTGAACGCCGATCCCAAACGAACCGGCCGTAATCGTCCCGTTATTGGTGATGACGTTCTGCGTGTCGGCTTGAATGCCGATGCCGTTACCGGCCGAAATCGTGCCGTTGTTGACGACGCGATGATTTGCGCCGACGGAGATTCCGAAGCCGAAGTTGGTTATCGTGATCGTGCCGTTGTTCGTGACGTTAGCCGCGGCCGGCAAGGAAGCATTGGTGCCGAGCTTGATAGCATTGCCGTCGGCCGCCGAGATGCTGCCATTGTTCGTGACGCTGCTGTCCGCACCTGCATTGATGGCGTCCGCCGTGCTCGTGGCGGTCACCGTGCCGTTGTTAGTGATCGTGTTGCGGTCCCGAAGAAGGATCGCCGCGGTGCCGTTGTCGGTGACGGTCGCGCCCGTCTGGACATTGACGGTGAGATTGTCACCGGTCGCGTCCTGGTAACCGCTCGTGCCTGGCGACGAGCAGGTGATGGTCGATCCGTTGAGGAAGCAGTCGGCGCGCGCGGAGGTCGGAACAAGAGTCAGAGCGGCGAATGTCGCGAGAGCGCACCCCGCCACAATCGCCGCAGCTACGACCCGATCTTGGACCACCAAACGCATACTCGTCTCGAACGCTGCCGCTCAGGGGGCGCCCCCTAAGCGCAAAAAACGACGGTCAACCTCCGCTTCGCGATACCTCAGAATGACCCCGGCGGCAGACGGTAGACGTCGGGCGCCTTGGCATCTTCCACGTAGAACAGGAGCAGGCTGGCGGGCGTCAGGATCCGCTGGTTGTTTTCGCCCTGCGTGAACGTCCCCTGGAGGATCAGCATCGCCGTGTGATCCTTCGCGTCGCTGCCGCGGAAGATCAAAAGTCCGCCGCCGATCGGCATGTTGCTGGCGATCGACTCCGGCTTGAAGCCCTCGCTCATGAAGTGGGCGCGCAGCACGCTCGAATTCGAGAACAGTTGTTCCGGCGTCATTTTCTCGTCGGTCGCCTTCGACCACGACACCGACACCTGGATCAGCTTCTTCGTGTGATAGCCGAAGATATAGGAGACTTCTGCCGTGCCGCCGCCTGGCAAAAGGTCCGGCACCTTCACAAGGAGGGCCTTGGTGCGCTCGCCGGCATTCGGCTGCTCGCGAACCCCGTCCCCCTTGATCTTGAAGTCGGTGGCGACCGCATTCTTCACTTCGGCTTCGCTCATGCCGAACCGCGCGGAGCGGAAGCCGTCGACCTTCGCGGTCGCGTTCGTCATGACGCCCTGCGCGCCTGCGGGCGGCGCCGGTTCCTTCTTGGCGCCCTGGCTGAATGCCGGCCCCTGGCTCACGGCGACCGCGGCAGCGACGAGAACTGCGGCGAGCCCGGCGCGGACGGAAAGATGCGATGCGTTCATGTCAGCCTCCATTCGACCGTCCGCCGTTCGCGGCGGGGGTCTCTTGTTCTGTGAAGAGCAGCAGCGGCCGGAACGTGATGCGGCCGTAGAACTGGTATCGATCCTGGTCGGCGATGACGACGCGCCATGGGACGCCGACGCTCGCCTCGAGCGTCAGCGGCAAGAACGGGGTATATGATAGCCCAATCCGCTCGAATCCAACATGTTCCGGTGAATTTCGAGATTGAAGTAATAGCCGCTGTCGCCGGACGCGGTGTTGGTCGGATAGCCGCGCACCGTGGTGGGGCCGCCGACCGAAAACAGCTGGTCGCCCGGAAGCAGCTTCTCCCAGGTGTATTGCCAGCCGCCGAGGGCCACCAGGCTGAACTGCTCCGGGAATTGCAGCGCGCCGTTGCCCGAGCCGGAGAACGTATTGAAGCTGCGCTCGCCGCCGAGAACCTTGTCGTGCCAGTTGATGGAATTATAGGTCGGCAGGAGCGAGACGTTGTAGTTCGTCCCGACCGCCGAGATCGAAAGACCGCCAGTGTCCTTCGAGTAGCGATCATTGGTCACCGGCACTGCGGCGAAATCGCTTTCTGAATTGCCATAGGCGTAGGCGCCGGTCGCCTGCAGCAGCCACGTCTCGTCGACAAAGAACGGCTGCGACACGTTCAAGGCGGCCTGGTTCGACTCGCCGGTCACGTCGAGCGTTGTGAACTGGCCATGGATGATCTTGATCCGGCCTTGCGTATAGCTCGCGCCGATCCGTCCGCCCCACGGATTGAACGGGACGTTGACCGCGACATTGCCGTTGAGGTTGCCCTCCGACTTGACGCCGTAAAAGGTCATCCGATCGTCAATCCCGAGCAGGCCGTAGCGCTTGTAGTAGACGCCCAACTCGCCCTTGCCGGTCGTCTGGACGCCCTGATTGTCGGCGAACAATTGCAGCGTGTTCGCGGGCGGCTCGGTGACGGCGAACTGGAGATCGGTCAGTCCGAAATCCGTGCCGGGCTGAAGCAAGGCGCGCAGTT
>Ga0310810_10001075_pt1 | contig 27873 bp, 22 predicted proteins | sample NCmetagenome_FD_207641 | JGI IMG/M metagenome (GOLD analysis project Ga0310810, IMG submission 207641) | Soil microbial communities from experimental microcosm in Duke University, North Carolina, United States - NC | ecosystem: Engineered > Artificial ecosystem > Soil microcosm > Unclassified ...
CCGGAATCGACCAGCTTGTCGTGCGCCAGCTTGCCGTACATCCAGTTCGACGTGTTGTAGTGGTCGGCGAGCGGGAAATGCGGCGGCTTGTAGCCGAGCGCCTCGCGCAAACGGATACGTTCGTTGTCGAGCGCATCATGCACGCGGCGGATCGCGGGCTGCGTGCCTTCCTTGTGAATGTCCCAGCGCGGGAAGTGCTCGATCGGCCCGGCATTCATGACGATGAGAGGCGGATGGATGATCGGCCCGGCGTTCATCAGCGCCGCCGACAGCGCGTCCTCGACCGGCTCGATCGCGCCGGGAAATGCGGCCGAGATGACCTTGAGCGCGCGCGCCGAATGCCGCGCCGGGAACACACCGGTTGGCAGACGCGTCGCACGCGTGGTGATCGCCACCTCGGCCGGGCCGCGCTTGCGCGTCAGCCATGGCAGCGTGCCGGTTTCGGCGATGGCGATGTCGGCGCGGCAGCCGTGGTCGCGCAGCACTTTCATCATGACGTAGGACCCGAAGGTGCCGGGCGGCAGATAGATTACCTGCCCGTCCGTCAGATGCGGCGCGAGCGCCACGGCGAGGTCGTGCTGCGCGAAGGCGGGCATCGGCGCGAGGATGAATTCGGCGCCGCTCACCGCCGCGCCGATATCGCTCGTCGGCAGCGCAATGCGCACGTCGCGCACGCCCTTGAAATCGCGCAGACGGATCGTGCGGCTCTCGAGCACCGGCGTAAAGGCGTCGGCGTCGCGTCGCCAGAAGCGCACCTCATGGCCGGCCTCGGACAGATCGGCGGCGGCCGCGTAGCAGCCATTGCCACCGCCCAGCACTGCAACTCTCATGGGTCCCGAACTCCCCGTCCCGCCAGATGCTTTAACCCTAAAACATCCCGGCAGGGAGCGCAAAGCGCCGGCGGCGGCGTCAGACCGTGCGCAAATTGGCCGCGTAGTCCAGGCCGCGCTGGTAATAGACCTCGGCGGCATGGGCCAGCATCTTGGTCGCGGCGGCGTCGAGCGTGCGGACGTGACGCGCCGGCGAACCGACCACCAAGGTATTGTCGGGGACGACAGCCCCCTCTTTCACCAGCGCGCCGGCGCCGACGATGCAATTGGCGCCGATCTTCGCGCCGTTCATCACGGTGGAGTGCATGCCGATCAAGGTACCGTCGCCGATCGTGCAGCCGTGCAGAATGACGTTGTGGCCGACGGTGCAGTTCGCGCCGATGACGAGCGGGTAGCCGGGATCGGTGTGCAGCGTGCAATTGTCCTGCACGTTGCTGCGCTCGCCGACCTCGATCCACTCATTGTCGCCCCGCAGCACCGCGCCGAACCAGACGCTCGAGCCGGTCTTCATCCGCACCTTGCCGATGAGGGTCGCGTTATCCGCGACGTAGCAGGGTGTGCCGATCTCCGGCGTCAGGCCGGCGAGGCTGTAGATCGTCATTGTCGTGCTTCCGTGTGGCGAGTGCGTTTCCGCGGGAAAATGCCCGGTATCTGCGGGTAGGGCAAGGCAATCCGGTTCCATGGGAACGAAGCGACGAGCACAGGCATTGGGCCCGAGATGCCGCAACGGAAACGCGAGGGGTACCGCCGTGGCCAATGCCTACACCACCCAATTCTTCCACGATCAGCGCGACGGCTCGCTCGCCTCCGCCTCGATCATCCTGCCGCTATTGATCGACGTCTTTCAGCCGCGTTCGCTCATAGATATCGGCTGCGGGCAGGGAACCTGGTCGAAAACCGCGATGGACCTCGGCATAGAGGACCAAATCGGCGTCGATGGCGCCTGGGCGCAGCCGGTGCTGCAAATCCCGCGCGACAAGTTTCGGCCCTGCGATCTCGCCGCGCCGTTCGATCTCGGACGGCATTTCGATCTCGCGATCTCGATGGAGGTCGGCGAGCACATCACGCCGGCGCGGGCGGACGCGTTCGTCGGCAACATCGTGCGGCACGCAGACGCCGTCGTGTTCTCGGCCGCGGCACCCTTTCAGGGCGGCGTGCACCACGTGAACGAGCAATGGCCTGCCTACTGGGCGCAGAAGTTCGCGGCGCGGGACTATCGCTGCTTCGATTTCCTGCGCTGGCGCATCTGGGACGATCGCCGCATCGCCACGTGGTACCGGCAGAACCTGCTGATCTTCGCCAACCGGCGAAATGCGGCGCTGATCCACAAGCTCGAAGTGCAGGCCGCCGAAACGCCGCCGGCGGCGATCGCGGTCATTCATCCCGACATATGGTCTTCGGTCATGAATTCGAAGAGCCTGCGGCTACAGAGAATGATGGCGCCGCTCCTGCGCGGCGTCCGGGCGCTCGCGCCGAAGGCGAAGCCGCGGCAGAACGCGCAGCTGCCGGGCCGGCTTTAGGCCGGAGAACGCGAGCCCGCGTGACCCGCAGCGGATCAGGCCAGCGCAAGGTCGTCATCGTGTCGGGCGTGCACGACTACCGCACGCCGCGCCGGGGCAGCATCCAGCAACTTGCCGACGCGCTGGTGCGGCTGGGAGATGACGTCACCTTCATCTCGGTGCGGTTCAGCCCGGTGTCCCGCGCCAAGGGTGATCACCGCCTGTTCCTGTGGGACCGCGCCAACCGCGCGGAGAAGGTCGACGGCATCACCTGTTATCTCTGGCGCACGCCGTTCCATCCGTTCCGCACCGGCATCGCCGCGCTCGACGTGGCGGCGCGGCCGATGTTCTCGGCCTTCGCAGCATTGCCGAACCGCTTCATCGACGATGAATTCCGCGCCGCCTCGCACATCGTGATCGAGTCCGGCCTCGGCATCATGCTCATCCATCGCGCGCGGCGGCTCAACCCATCGGCCCGCATCATCTATCGCGGGTCCGACGCACTGGCGACGATCGGCGCGCCACCGGCGCTCGCGGCCGAACTGCACAGGCGCAGCGGCGACGTCGACGCCTACTGCCTGCTTGCGGAGAAGATGGCCGGCGATTTCGCCTGGACGTCGGACAAGACGTTTGTCGTGCCGCAGGGCGTCAATGCCGAGGATTTCGCCGCGGTCGGGCCGAACCCCTACTCCGGCGGCGTCAACGCCGTCACGGTCGGCTCGATGCTGTTCGACCAATCCTTCTTTCAGCACGCCGCGCCGCGCTTCCCCGATATCCGGTTTCACCTGATCGGCACGGGTGCGCCCTTCGACGCGCCAGCGAACGTGCGTTTCTATAATGAGATGCCGTTCAGGACCACCCTGCCCTATCTCAAGCACGCGGATATCGGTGTCGCCGCCTACAAGCCGCAGGCGAATTCAGGTTACCTCGCGCAGTCGAGCCTGAAGCTGATGCAGTTCGAGTATCTCGGCCTGCCGGCCATCTGCTCGGGCTTCGCCGCGGGCGACAGCCCCCACCGCTTCGGCTATGCGCCCGGCGACGCCGACGGCATCGAACGCGCTATGCGCCGGGCGCTGGCGCATGGACGCTTCGCCGGCGCGCCGCGGTTCCGGAGTTGGGAAGAGATCGCGCGGCGGATGCTCGACCCGGAACGTTATGCGGATACGGCGATCGGCGCGGCGGCATGAGCGCCGGATCCCGCGCCGCCGACAGCGCACCGAGCAGAAACCAGAGCAGCGACGCCGTCTTGATCGTGTACGGCGAATTGCTCACGCACAGCAACACGCCGTAATAGGCGGCGACGAGGTTCTTGTAGGTGTGAAACTGCCATCCACGGCCGTCAATCGTCCAGAACACCGCCCAAAGGGCGGCAGCGCCCACGACGCCGAAGCCGATAAACGAATAGGCGTAGCCTGAATCAAACGGCTGGAAATCCGGCGTCATGATGCCGAGCCAATTCTGGAGGTCGAGCGCGGCGATGAAGTGCCCGGACAGGATCAGCCGGCTGACGAAGCCGTTGCCGATCACGTGCATCTTCTCCAGGTGATCCGGCAGGAAGATCAGCGCCGCAAGCGCCACCCCCGGCAGCGACATCGCAGTGGCGGCGCCGATGGCCGGCGGCAGAACGGCGATGCACGCCGCGAGAATGCAGAACATCGCGCCGAAACGGCTGTCCGACAGGACGATCATGATCACCGCCGCCGCGAACAACCCCCAATACATCCGGCCGCGCGCCAGCGACCGCACCAGGGCCCACATGAAGAGGATGATGCCGAAATTTCCGGCCGAGATCGGCTCGAGGAAGACCGACGAAACGCGGTGCTCGCCCAGGAACGGCAGCAGGTTGCGGCCGCCGAGCGCGTCCGGCCGCATGCCGCTGATGAACAGGTTCGACGACTGCGGCGACTGGCCTGCATGCATGGCGCCGCGGTCAACGTAGAACTTCGCAATATTGAAGACTTCGGTGAAGCGGTCCGGAAAGGCGTATTCGACGATCCCCACCGCAACGGCGATGCCCGCGGCCACAGCGACGAGCCGGTCGGCGCGCCGGATGTCGGCCGAGCGCGTACCGAAAAAGAAGAACGCGATCGGGATGAGCAGGTCGCGCGCAGGCTTGATGCCGAGCGGCTCGGCATGGACGACGGTGCGCGTTGCGGCGAGCGCCACGATATAGAACAGAATCCCGCAGACGACGAGAAAGCGCCCGTAATCGATCGCCGGGTAGGACAGCATGAGAACCGTGCCGAGAATGGCGATCTCGGAACCGATGAGCGCGCCATTGCCGACACCGCCGATCCTGGTGTTCACGAAGCACAGGGCCATGTGGAAGCACATGGCCCCGAGCATCACCGCGAACACAGCGGCGGGCGGCGGCGATCGCAGCGGCGCCGCCTGCGCCGATGCACGGGCGGCAACGAAACTCATGGATTTGCCGCGCGATTCTGCGGCGCTCCGCGAACGTGCTTCAGGAGCACCTGCATCTGCGGCGTGTCGACCCCGTTGACCGGCTGAACGCTGGTGAAATAGCGCGCCGGCCAGGCGCCGGCGGCCCAATAGGTCCAGCCGAGCCAGACATCTTTATTGTTGTCGATGTGCGTGAGCATCGCGTCGAGCGCCGCCATGCACGTCGGATTGTTGCCGGCGCCGAATTCGCCGAGAAAGCCACGCTTCTTGTGCTGGCGCAGCCAATCGGTGACTGCGGTGAGCGCAGCGACGCCGACGCTCTCGCTCTTGCACTCCGGATGCGTGCCGGAATAATTGGAATCGAGATACTGGTGGAGCTCGTAGACGTAATTGTTCGCCGGATCGTCGACGCCGAGCATCACCGCCGCGTTGGGCGTGCCGTAGCCCTTCTTGAACCAAGTTTGACCGCCGGTCCAACCGTTGCCCGGCACAAAGACGACGTTCTTCGCGCCGGTTGCCCTGATCTGCGCGATCGCTGCATTTGCGGCGGCGAGCCAAGTCTCGGTCGGCAGCCCCTTGGGCTCGTTCATCAGTCCGAAGCCGACCTGTGTTTCCTTGCGGAATTTACCGGCAAGCCGCTTCCAGAGATCGGCGAACGCGCCCACCGGCACATCGGGAGAGCCGATCGGCTTGTTCTGGTAGGCGGCGTAATTGTGCACGTCGAGAATGACATAGAGCTTTTTCGCCGTCGCTTGATGAACGACGTCGGCGAGCCGTCGATATTCGGCCGCATCGAGCTCACCGTTAAGCTGCGGCTGGATGCGCTCCCACCGGAACGGCAGGCGGATGACGTTCATTCCCTCCGACGCGAAATGAACGAGCGTCTCCGGCTTCGGATAGAAATAGTCCTTGCCGGCGACCCCGGGCAGAGTCTTGCCGTTGAACTCCGCGCCGGCGACATTGACGCCGGTGAGGAAGCGATTGTCGGCCGCGCCCGCGCCAGTCGCAGTCATTGCGCCGAGCAAAAGCGCGGCGAAGCAGGCGATCGATCGATGTGACGCATACGCCCGCATCCGGCTCTCCGCCTGTATCAAATTGAAACTGCCGGCGAGCCGGGATGCGAGTTCCCGCGCCGGTAATCATGGCAGCATGCTCCGCTAATTGCAGCGGAGATTCGTGGTGGCAACACGACGGCAAAACGGCTGAAGCGTGAAGTTGAGGCGCAAAAAAACGCGCCACGGTGCGCAACGATCAAGCACGGAACGGAGTCGCGCGCGGCGCGTTGGCGCTCGGGGTTTTTCAGGACAAGAGCGAACATGCGCATCACGCACGTCGTGCGCCAATTCCATCCGGCCATCGGTGGAATGGAAAACGTCGTCGAGAATCTCGCCAGCGCGCAACGCGCCAAAGGTCATCAGGTCCGCATCGTGACGCTCGATCGCGTCTTCAACGCGGCCAAGCCGCACCGGTTACCGGCGCATGAATGGTTCAACGGCTTCGAGATCGTTCGCGTGCCTTACTTCGGTTCCAAACGATACCCGATCGCGCTGTCGGCGCTCCGCCATGTCCGGGATGCCGACATCGTGCACGTGCACGGCGTCGACTTCTTCCTCGATTACCTGGCCTGGACGGCACCGTTTCACCGGCGGAAGCTCGTCGTTTCGACGCATGGCGGCTTCTTCCACACCGGATTCGCGGCAGGCCTCAAGCGGCTCTACTTTCAATTCGTGACGCGTCTGTCTCTGAGCTGGTACTCAGGTGTCGCCGCCGTCAGCGAACAGGACGACACCACATTCGGACGCGTTCGCACGCGTGGCCGCATATTGATCGAGAACGGCGTCGATACCGCCAAGTTCTTCGATGCCGGCGCGAAAGAACCTCGGAAGCGTCTGCTGGCGATCGGACGCCTGTCCGGGAACAAGCGGCTCGATCGCGCCATCCGCTTCCTGGCGGCGCTTCGGCGGATCGACCCGGATTGGACGCTCGACATTGCCGGGCGCCCCTGGGATGTCGCTGCGGCGGAACTCAAGGATCTGGCGAACGAACTCGGCGTGGCCGACGCGGTCCGGGTGACGGAGTCGCCGACGGACGACGACATTTGCGCGCTGATGGCGCAAAGCTCGTTCCTGCTCTCGGCCTCGGAATACGAAGGGTTCGGCCTGACCGCGATCGAAGGCATGTCGGCGGGACTTTGGCCGGTGATGAGCGACATTCCGCCCTTCCGCCGGCTTGCCGGCCGCACGCGGGTCGGCACGGTGCTCGACTTTCGAAACCCTGAGACGGCGGCGTGGGACTTCGAGGTGCAATGGCCGCGTCTCTCGGAAAACTACGCTGCCTATCGTAGCGAATGCATGGAGGCGGCGGCGGCGTTCGACTGGTGGCGCGTCAGCGACAAATACGAGCGGCTCTACCGTTCGGTGCTCGGGCAAGACGTGCGTACCATTCTCGACGTCCCGGTTCTGGTGCGGACCTCGCCGGAGGCGATCTGGCTGCTGGACGACCGCTACGAGCGCAGCAAACCGACCGCCGTCGTGTTCGCCAACGCGCACACGCTTAATCGTGCGACGAGCCCGGCGGTGCGTTCGATCCTCGACCGCGCCGTCGTCTTCAACGACGGCGTCGGGCTCGACATTGCCAGCCGCATGCTGTTCGGCCGCGCCTTCCCGGAAAACCTCAACGGCACGGATTTCGTGCCGCACTATCTGCGCAGCACCAAGCACAGATATCGCCTGTTTCTCGTCGGCGCAAAGCCGGGCGTCGCCGAGCGCGCGGCAACCCGGCTTGCACAAGCCGTCCCCCAGCACGAGATCGTCGGTTGCAGCGACGGTTACGTGCCGGCGGAGAATACAGACGCGCTGATCGAGCGCATCCGCGCCGCGCAGGCCGACGTCCTTTTGGTCGCGATGGGAAACCCGCAACAGGAGCAATGGCTCGACGGCAATCTCGCGGCGACCGGCTGCCGGCTCGGCTTCGGCGTCGGCGGCCTGTTCGATTTCCTCGCCGGAAGCGTACCGCGTGCGCCGGCCTGGGTGCAGACGGCCCGCCTTGAATGGAGCTTCCGGCTGATGCAGGAGCCGCGGCGACTGTGGCGGCGCTACCTCGTGGAGATGCCGGTATTCCTCGCGCGCATTTTCCGCCAATGGCTCGCCGGCGCGCGGGTGTCGCGGGCGCGGCAATCGTGAGCCAGCCCGCACTGCTTGCGATCAGAGCGCGGCTGGGTTCGGCGAGCCTGCGCCACCATGCCGGTGGCGTCTGGCGGCTGGCGCGTCGCTGGAAACGCCGCGTGCTGTTCGCCTTCATCGACCAAGGCGTCTACAGCGCCGCCAATTTCCTGCTGACGATCCTGTATGCCGCGTGGCTGCCGCTCGACGATTTCGGCCGCTACGTCGTGATCTGGACCGTGGCGCTGTTCATCGAGGCGATCCAGACGTCGCTGATCGTCGACTCGCTCCCGGCCATCGTCAGCCGGCACACACGGACCAATCGCAGCCGCCTCGACGCGTCGGCATTCTGGGTCGTCGCCGGCTATAGCGGCCTGACCAGCGCCGCGCTTGTCGCGGCGGCGCTGGTTGTCGGCGCGTGGAAACCGGTTTATGCGGGCCCCCTGCTCGCGCTCGCCGCCGTCAATCCGTTGCAGCGACTCTATCTGCTCTGCCGCCGTCTCGCTTATATCCGCGACCGGCAGGATATCGCCGCAACGATGGCCGCACTCTACGGCACCGTGTCGCTCGGCGGCGCGTTCGCGCTTGCCGCCGCGCATGCGTTGACACTGCCCGCCATCATCCTCCTGTGGGGGCTCGGCACGCTGGCCGGCGTCCTCGCCGCAATGGCGCTCAACGTCGCACGCCCGCGCGCAACACGTTGGACCAATGTCTACTGGCTCGCGGCCGAGATCTGGCATTCCGGCCGCTGGCTGTCGGCCGCGGCGATCGCTGCCTGGATCAGCAACTGGGCCATCTTCCCCCTTGTCGCCGCAACGACGGGTGCCGGGACTGCCGGCATCATCCGGGCCTTGCAGAACCTCCTCACGCCGGTCGTACAGTTCAACGCCGCGCTGCATCTCGCCATCCTGCCGCGCGTCGCCGACAAGGTCGCCGAGGTGGGAGCGCATTACGGCCGCCGGTTCGCATGGCGCGGCACCGCGATCTTCAGCCTCATTGCGGGCGGATATTGCGCGATCATCGTGGCGGCAGCGCCTGCAATCCTGCCGGCTCTCTACCGCAAACCGGAGATCGCGGCTGCGGCGCATCTGTTGTGGCCCCTGGCGCTGGCGATCGTGCTCGACGCAATCCGTCAAGCCTCGGCGATCTCGCTGCTCGCGAACCGCCGTACGCGCGTTGTTTTCGTCGCGCGCGCCGTTTCGCTCGCGGTCTTTGCGGCCGGCGCGGCCGTCCTGCACGCGCTGATCGGCTTCGAAGGCATCCTTTGGGCGACGGCCGCCGCCAGCGCCACCGGGGCCGTCATCGTGCTCGCCAGTGCACTCTCAACACGAACGGAGACCCGCTGATGGTCGATGTCCGGTTTCAGCTCAAGAAGCTTGCCCGCAGCGCGCTGGCGCCCCTGCTCTATCGCTATCCGCCGTTCACGCTGGCGCCGGAACGACTCTATCTCTTCATGCATCATCTGATCGAAACGCAGACCGTGCCGGGCGCGGTCGTCGAGATCGGCTGCAATCTCGGCGGTTCCGCCATCATCGCCCGCAAGATGCTGCGCCGGCTCGGCATGGACAAACGCTATATCTGCATCGACACGTTCGACGGCTTCGTCGACGCGCAGTTCGCCGCCGATACGGCGCGCGGCACGCCGGCCGGCGACCGCACGATGTTTTCCGGGAATTCCCGCGTACTGGTCGGCAAGATCATGGACCAGCACGGCTGCGACGATGTCACGCTGATCGAAGGCGACGTCACGACGCTGCCGGACGACGACCTGCCCGATACGTGCTCGGTCGTTCTCATCGACGTCGATTTGACGGAGCCCACGCTCGTGTCGCTCGAGCGGTTCTGGCCGCGGCTGGCCAAAGGCGGCGTCATCCTGGTCGACGACTGCGCGGAACATTCGAGCTGGAAGGCGCGCATCGCTTACGAGCGGTTCTGCGGCACGAACGGCCTTCCGCCGGTCTACCGCTTTGGAATGGGCGTGCTCGTGAAGCCGTGAGGTCAGGCTGTCTGGCGCGCGCCTCGCACATACGTATACGGCTCGATATAGGCCGAGCTGTAATAGCAGTCGTAATGGCGCATGCGCTTCAGGTCGACGCGGGTGAGCACCGTGCCGAGCAGCCGGTCGTGCAATGACGACAATTGTCCGAGCGCTCGGCTGACGACGTCCTCGCGCGTGCGGTCCCAGCCGACCGTCATGACGATACCGTCGGCGTATTCGCCGAGCGCGGCACTGTCGACCAGCGGGATGAGCGGCGGCGCATCGATGATAATGATATCGTAATGACGCCGCAGCTCGGTGAGGATGATACCGAGCGCATTCGAGAAGACGAACTCGTTCGCCAGGGTCGAATGGCCGGCCATCGGCGCCGGCAGAATCGAGAACGATATCGTCGGGTCGGTGAGGATCGCCTGCCGCAGCGACGCCTCCCCAAGCGCGACGTCGAGAATGCCGATCCTGGCGCGCGGGCATAGCGAGCGCGTCGTCTCCGGGTTGCGTAGATCGCCTTCGACCAGCAGCGTCCGCGCGCCGAGCATCGCATAGGACAGCGCCAGGTTTGCGGCGAGCGTGGTCTTGCCCTCGCCGTCGATCGAGGACGTCACCATCACGGTCTTCATCGGCCGAACGCGGGCGGCGCGCTGCACCGACAGCCGCACGGCGCGTACCGCCTCGGCGAAGACCGAGTTGGGCTCGTCGGCGATGTAGTGCATCAACGGAGGCTGGAGCGGGATCGGCAAGAGTCCGGACGAGGCCGGATTGTGCTGCGCCAGCGCGGCGCGGCCGCGCTTGGCGATGCGCGACAACTCCCGCAGGCCGATGACGGGCATCGAGGCCAGCGCCGGCAGGCCGGTCAAAATCGCAAGCTGATTCAACGATTTGATGCGCCTGTCGAAATGGTCCGTCGCGACCGCCAGGATCGCCCCCAGAACGAGGCCGAGCGGCAGGGCCAGAGCGAGGAACAGGAGCGGGCGCGGGAAGGACGGATGCATCGGCACGTCCGATGAGGCAACCAGCCGCGCCTCCGGCAACTTCAGCGATTCGCGCGCCGCCGCCTGCTTGTAGTTGCCGAGGAAGGATTCGTAGAGATTGCGGTTAGCGTCAGCCTCGCGCTGCAATTCGCGCAGACGCACTTGCGCCCGCCCGGAATCGTTCGAGACATCCTGCAAGCCACCGAGGCTTTTCTCCAGCGACGCCTCGCGCGCCGCGGCGACGTCGAAGCTCTGCCGCCGGCTTTGCAGGATGCGGTGAACCTCGGCGTCGATCAGCTTCTGCGTATCGCGCAATTGCGCCCGCGCGGCCACCAGCATCGGGTGACGCGGCCCGAAGTGGCTAGACAGGTCGGCAACGTTCTTGGTGAGATCGGCGTACTGACCGCGCAGCCGCGCGATCGTTTCCGACGCCAACGCCTCCGGCAGCGAGCCGGGATCGACATGATCCTTGGCGACTTGCGCCACTTGCTCGTATTTCGCCTTGGCCTGCGCCGCCTCGGCGCGCGCCTGGATAAGCTGCGTGTTGAGATCGGCGATCTGCTGATCGTTGACGGTGACGCCCTGCGTCATCACCAGCTTATGCTGCGCACGGTAGTCTTCGACGGCTTTGTCCGCGTCGTGGACGCGCGACTTGAGTTCGTTGAGCTGCTGGTCCATCCAGCCGGCGGCGACCTTGACCGAGTCGACCTTCGCCTTCACCAGTTCCGCGAGATAGGCGCCGGCGACGGCGTCCGCGATATGGGCCGCCTTGTTGGGATCGTGCGATTTGACGTTGATGTCGACGAGATAGCTGTTTTGCTGGCGCTCGACCTTCAGCCGCTTTTGCAGGACGTCCACCGAGTTCATCACCGCGATGTCCTGCGCGCTCAGGCCTTCGGCCTTGTGACCGGAGGAGAACAACTTCTTCAGCGGACCCAGAAAGCTCGGCTGCGGCATGAAATCGGGATCCGCGGTGAGGTTCTGCTCCTTCACCACGCGCCGCAGCACCTCGGCCGACTGCATCAGCAGGACCTGGCTCTGGACGGCGGCTTCGTCGGTGCTGGCGCTGCGCAGCGACGCGGAATTCTCGTTGAGATTGATCACCTCCTGACGGTGCGGGTCGATCAGCACCGCCGCCGTCCCGGTATAGAGCGGCCGCACGGCGAAAATGACGACCAGCGTCAGCGCCACCACCGTCAGCGCCGTCAGCGCGATGATCGTCAATCGCCGGCGCAGAATGGTGACGATGCCGGCAATGGTGATACCCGCGGACGGCGGACCGACATCCGCGGCATTGGGCTGCGGATAAGTGATGTACGCCGGCCCATCAGAAATGCGCTGTAACATCGACACCGATCTCGTGTTTGTCATAGACCGCGCTCGGCACATTGCTGTTGCGGTTCACGTATTTGTAGTTGAGCGCCACCGAGCTATAGCGATTGAGGAGGTATTTCAGGCCGGCGGTCGCGGAATAGACGTCGTCACGCCGGTCCTGGCCGAAGAACTTGTCGTTTTCATATCCGGCGAAGGTCGAGAACACGACGTTGCGCCGGAATTCGTAATCCACTCCGAACATGAGCGACTGCGCGCGCACGCCGCTGGCGACCGTCTCGACGGCCTCCGTCGCGATCTCTTCGGCCTTGAACTTCACGTCGATGGAGCGCCGCGGGCTCCACGTCAGCAGGGCACGGAAGGCCGGACCGCTCACCGTCCCGATGGTCGGATCGTCGAACCTCTGGCTGGTGAAGCCGGCGCCGATCTCGCCGCCGATCAAATGCGTCAGGCTGAAGTTGAAGCCCGTCAGCGAGCGGTATCCGTGCGAGCTCAAGGAGCCCGACGGCGTGCCCTTGAGGTCGCGCAGATTGCCTTCGAATGCTGTGAAAAAGCCGAGATTGGCGCTGTATGCGTAATCGACCCGGGCATGCGCGGCGTAGATCGCGCCGTCGCGGCTGTCCTGATTGATGGTCGTGCCGTTCTGGGCACGCGTGGAGCCGAAATCGTAATTGTCGTTGCGCAGCCCGAATGACATTGTCAGGCGACTGAACTGCTTCCAGTAGGTGACGTTTTCGTGCGTGTAAGCGTACGGCGTCGGCTGCGCCGCGTTGAGCGGCGACGACAGCGAGCCGACCGCCTCATGCAGATAGGCGGCCTGGAAATTGTAGAGGAAACCGCTGTCATGGCTGACGTCGATGCGCCCCTTGGCGCGCACGCTGGCGTCGGTCTGATCGAGATCAGAATAGTGGCTGTACTGCCGCGCCTTGACGTAGGCGTCGAACGTGACCGGGTTCCGCTCCGACAGAGACGTCACGCGCAATGACGGGTTCTCGACAGCCGCGATGTCCGACCTATGGTCGCTTTGCGTGGCGAACACGTTGCTGTCGTAGAGTGCGCCCACGGAGGCGGACGGATAATACATCCACGAGCCGCTTCGGATGCCGCGTTCCTCGTAGCCGGGCCAGCGCCGCGTCACCACGGGCGTATCCTCGACGTCGATACGTTCGCCCGGATAGCGCGACCACCACTTGGCATAGGGCACTGGCTCAAAAACTGACTCCGCGTTCCACGGCGGCGACGCCGGAGGTGTCAGAGGCGAGATCGCTTGCGCGTATGCCGACGATGTCGCGCCGGCGATCGACGCCAGTGCGAAGCAGCAGGTCCCCCATCGTCGGGTTAGAACGTGGCCGCATCCACGGCCCGCCACCTTCAGCAACACCAAGGCGCGCGCTTCGTTCCGCGCTGCAACAAGTGCGCGCGAAGCCGCTTTCGCCACAACCGCACTACGCCTCTGCGCGAGTAAGTAGAAAGCGCGGAAGCCCGCGCGGCTTCCCCCGCATCTGCCGGCGGCGCTCAGAAGAATCGCTCGGGGATGCGGATATTGTCGCCGGGCGCGACCGCTACGTCGGCCCGCAGCGGTCGCGCCGTCTCCAGCGGCGACGCGGACGAGCGGACATAAGCGACGGATTCATCCGCGCGGTAGGTGTAACCGCCCGCCAATGCCACAGCGTCGCCGATCGTAAGTCCCGGCGCATAGGGGAACTGGCCCGGCTGCTTGACCTCGCCGCGGATATAGATCGGCCCGTAAGTCGCGACCTGCACGTTGACGTGCGGATCCTTGAGGATGGCGCCGTCGACATGTTTCGTGATTGCGCGCTCGAGCTCGGCCGGCGTCAGACCTGCGGCATGCACGCGTCCGGCAAGCGGAACCGACACGTAGCCGCCACCATCGATTGTGTAGGTGCCGGTAGCGTTCGGCTCGTTGTACACCTGAACGCGGACCTGATCGTTCGGCCGCAACACGTACGTTCGTGGACCGACCGATGCCGGCCGCATGACCTGAGCCGACGCAAGCTGCATGCCGACGGCGGACGACGGGTCGCTGTAATCGTTGCAGCCTGCAAGACTTACCACTGCTGTGAGGAATACGGCACACAAGGCGGCGCGTAACGCGCCTGCGCCGACAAACGGATACATGGATATACCTCCCCGAACGCAACTCAAACTTCCCGACGAGGACAAATCCGTGTGTCTCTATTTGGTTGCCTCGTAGCGGCTCTATATTTCGCTCTGCCGCATCTCCGACACAAACAATCCAGGCCTTGGTCACGATCGGTGACATGGTGCCGCGCGTTCTCACTCGCAAATATAAATTTATAATTCTCAATTCTTTGGCGCCGCGACGGTATCATCGCGACACTCGCGGATGAATGACGCTTAGCGCCATAATTTTTCCAAACGAGCCGCTAACCTCGCGAACCATTCGGACTGTGGCGACTTGCGAGGAGGACGGCACGACAACCGATCGGCGCGAACAAGACGGCACACCGCGAATGACCGTTCACCGCCGATCGGTAAAGCAGGATACGGGACGAGGCGTCGAGGAGAGCGATTGCTCATGCGTGCGCAAGAAACGAAACACACCTAGAGGCGATCCATGACCCCCTCCGCTTCTCTTTCGCTGGACGACGCCGGCCTATGGCACGAGACGCGCCCGCTGTTTTCGCCACTGACTTATGAAGGCCGCGCGCGCCGGTCGCGCCGTCGCGTGTATTACCTCTGGCACCGTGGCGCGCTCTCATCTCCCTCCCGGTCGCGCGCCAAACGCGCGTTCGATGTCGTCAGCGCCGGCCTCGCGCTCGCCGTGCTCTCGCCATTCCTGGTCGCGGTCGCGGCGGCGATCAAGATCACGTCGCCGGGCCCGGTGTTCTTCACGCAGGACCGCTACGGTTACCGCAACAAGCGCTTCCGCATCTACAAATTTCGCACGATGCACACGACGATGAGCGACAGGTCCGGTGTCACGCAGACGGTGGGCGACGATCCACGCGTGACGATGCTGGGCCGCATTCTGCGCAAGACCAGCATCGACGAGCTGCCGCAGCTTATCAACGTCGTCCTCGGCGACATGTCGCTCGTTGGCCCGCGTCCGCACGTTCCGGGCATGAAAGCGGCCAGCGTCAAATACGAGGATCTGGTGCCGTATTATTTTCAGCGCCACAACATCCGCCCCGGCATAACCGGCCTGGCGCAGGTGAGCGGCTGCCGCGGCAGCACGGCGATGGCGGACGCCGCCGTGTCGCGCGTCGATTACGACCTTCAATATATCGAGCGGTGGTCACTGTGGCTCGACATCAAGATCATCGTGCGCACGATCCGGCACGAGTTCTTTTCAGGCACTGGTATCTGAGGGCGCTTCAACTCGCGTTACGGACGATGTTCACGGGGAACGATTGCCTTTGTGACACCGTTGAGGAGCCGGCGATGCGTTGAAGGGAACCCGTCGCCGGGGAACGCATGGACTATCTCCAGAACCTGGACGTCACTCTTTACCGCGCGCTGAACGCCATTTGCGGATCGAGCGACACGCTGGATCGCATCGTCTACCACGCCGCCGGCCCAACCGGCGTGGTCTTCCTGGGCCTGTTCGGCCTGCTCTGGTTCCGCGCCGAAGGCGGCCAGATCCGCAGGCGGCAGGTGCTGATCCTGGTCGTTCCCGCGGTCGCGATCGCGCTCCTGATCAATCGCACGATCTCGACGCTTCTGCCGTTTCGCGTTCGGCCAATGTATGCGCTCGGCGCCAACGCCCCGAGTTATCACTGGACCTTCGATCTCGAGAACTGGAGCAGCTTTCCGAGCGACAATGCGACCTATCTGTTCGCGATTGCCGCCTGCCTTTTCGTCGTATCGCGCTCTGCCGGGCTCGTCTTCGGCGCGTTCGGCGCGTTCGCCTGCCTGGGGCGCATTTATTTCGGAATTCACTACCCGAGCGACATTCTCGCCGGTGCGCTGATCGGCATCCTCACCGGATACGCCGTCACCCGGCCCGCGATTGCAGAATCCGCATCGCGGCCTCTGCTTGGCTACGAGAAGCAATATCCCGGTTATTTCTACGCGGTGCTATTCATGATGCTGGCGGAAGTGGTCGGCGGGTTCCCGAACACGCGCCACATTGGCGTAGCGATCGTGCATATGTTCCGCGGCTACAGCCATTGATATCGGGGACGACGGAGCGGGAATGAGCGGCGCCAGTATCGAACTTCAAAACGTCCCGTGCCCCCTGTGCGGCGGCCAAGACGGCGGTGGATGGGGCGACGAGAACGGCTTCTCTTGCGTCAAATGCAACGGCTGCGGCCTTGTCTATGTCAATCCAAGGCCCGGCGACGACGATATCTCGCGGGCGAACGAGATCGGCGAGCACCGCACCGACGGCGAGACCTTGCGCGTCGTCTTCAAGCGCAGCCGGCGCAAGGCCATGCGCTACGCCACCACCATGCGCTGCGTCTTCCCGGATCTGGTCGGCTCGACCCGGCCGGTGCGCTGGCTCGATGTCGGCGCCGGCTTCGGCGAACTCGTCGAAGTGTTGCAGGAAATGCTGCCCGCCGGCAGCCAGGTCATGGGCATCGAGCCGATGGCGCCGAAAGTCGCCGAGGCGCAAGCACGCGGCCTGCCGGTCTATCAGGCCGACCTCGCGCAGACCGGCGGCGGCTTCGACGTCATCTCACTGGTGAACGTCTTCTCACACGTGCCGGACTTTCGTGGATTCCTCGGCCGCCTGCGGCCGCTGCTGAACGACCGCGGTCATCTGTTCATCGAGACCGGCAATGGCGGCGATCTCGATTCGATGCGGGACTACCCCGATTTACTGTACCTTCCCGATCATCTCGTTTTCGCCGGCGAGGCGCATCTCAATGACTATCTCGCGCAATCGGGATTCTCGGTCGTGTCGACGACGGCGTTCCGGGTCGACACTGCTGCGCAGTTCGGCAAGAACCTGATCAAGGCGGCGCTCGGCCGCCGCACCAAACTGGCGCTGCCCTATCGTTCGCCGTTCCGCCGCCTGCTGCTGCGCGCGAAGGTCGCCGACGCGCCGCCACAGCAGCAAACGTGGCACCCGTTGCAGGGGCTCGATGCTGTCTAGTGCCGGCGCGCCTGCGGTTCGGGGCCCATCACGGTTTCGATCACGCGCGTGAGCGTGTCGGTGTCGAAGGGCTTGCGCAGCACGTGCAGCCCGTCCGGCACCTTCTGCGCCGAGTCGGTGTAACCGGTGCTCAGGACGATCGGCAGGCCGGGATAGCGGACGCGAATCTCGTTGGCGAGACCGATGCCGTCGATGCTGCCCGGCATGACGATGTCGCTGAACACCAGATCGGCGCGCTTGCCGTCTTTCAGGAACTGCAAGGCCGACTCGGCGGAGTCACGCAGCGATGTGTCGTAACCCATCTGCTCGAACAGCGAGGATGTCACTTGCGCCACGTCCGGATTGTCGTCCACGACCAGCACGCGCGGCCGATGCGGATCGACCCGCGCCGCGCCTTGCGCAGCGACCGTCTCGCGCTCGGCACAGACCGGCAGGTAGACGGTGAAGCTCGTGCCCTCGCCGACTTTGCTATCGACCTTGATCGTGCCGCCGGCCTGATGAACGAAGCCGTAGACCTGGCTCAGACCGAGGCCGGTGCCCTTGCCGACTTCCTTGGTCGTGAAGAACGGATCGAAGATCTTCGACAGCAGGTTGGGCGGAATGCCGGCGCCCGTATCGCTGAACCGGATCGAGGCGAAGGCGCCGTCGAGGTGGCTTCCCTGCGCGTCGACCGGCGACATCACTTCCGACAGCGATAGGGTGAACGTGCCGCCGCTCGGCATCGCGTCGCGCGCATTCACGGCGATGTTGACGATGGCGAGCTCGAGCTCCGCCAGGTCCGCCTTGGTCAGGATCGAGGTGGTCGCGATCGCTTCCTTGTAGACGATATTGCCGCGCAGCGAGCTCTCGACCATCGGCCGGATGTTGCGGATCACCGCCGCCAGGTCGATGACCGAGGGGCTGACATGCTGGGCGCGCGAGAAGGTCAGAAGCTGGCGCGTCAGCGTCTCGCCGCGCTTGGCGGCGGTCTGGATCGCCTCGATGGCGCGGGGCAGCTTGGGATCGAGCAGGCGCTTGAAGGCTTGCGCGTTGCCGCCGATGATCATCAGCAGGTTGTTGAAGTCGTGGGCTATGCCGCCGGTGAGCTTGCCGATGGCTTCCATCTTCTGCGCCATGACGAGTTGTTCTCGCGCCTCGACCAGCTTTTCCTGCGTATCGCGACGCTCGGTGGTGTCGCGCATGATGCTGGAGAAGCCGATGAGGTCGCCGGACTGGCCGCGAATGACCGAAACTACGCCGGTGACGAAGAACGGCGTGCCGTCCTTGCGGATGCGCCAGCCTTCGACGTCGTGCTTGCCCTTCTGGATCGCCATTTCGAGCGCCCGCACCGCTTCGCCGGTGCGCCGCTCGTCGGGACGGTAGAACAGGCCGAACGGCTTGCCGGTCACCTCGTCCTGCGTATAGCCGGTGATCTTCTGCGCCGAATTGTTCCAGCTTGCGACGCGGCCGGCCGTATCGAGCACGAACACGGCGTGGTCGGCGACGTCGTCGACCAGCGCCTGGAAATGGTGACGCGCCAGATCGAGCGCCTTCTGCGTATCGCCGAGCTCGGCGATCACCCGCTCGCGGGCGGCGACGAGGCGCCGATACATGTCGCGGCGGAGTGCGAAGCCAGCGGTGAGGATCAGTGTCGAGAACGCGACGCTGACCGACAGCGCAAACAGCAGCAGCAGGCGCTCGTTGATCGGTTCGTTCAGCACCGCGACGGTTTTCGAGCCCCAGGCGGCGGCAATGACGAGTGCGCATATTGCCGTCGTCGAGACGCGCTGATCCTCACGCAGCGCAGCGCCTATCAGCGGCATCAGCGCCACGAAGGCGATGAGCCATCGGTGCTTGAGCATGAGGTCGCTGGCGGCGAGGTAGGCGTCCGCGGCGGGGCTGAAGGCGATGAAGCCGATGGCGAAGGCGAGCGCCGCTGCGACTGCTGCTTCGCCGGCCACGTGCCGCGACGGCAGCTCGGTACCCCATGCGATGATGAGCGGCGCCACCAGAAGCGATACCGCCGCATCGGTGAGCCACCACAGCGGCCAGACCGCAGTATAGGACCACAGGTCAGCGTCGTTGAGCGCGGCGCCGACGGCGGTGGCGAGCGAGCCGAGCGCGGCCGCGGGAAGGAGACCGAAGCAGGCGACCTTGATCACGCTCAGCGGCGTATCGAATGCCTTGCCGCCAAGCGCCAGGGTGCGGACGAGATAACTGCCGACGAGACCGGCGCCGAGCGAACCTGCGGCCGCGAAGGCGCAAATCATCGGCGGCTGTCCGGCGATCGCCGCGGCCAGATAGCCGCCCAGTACGACGCCCGGCCAGAACTGAGTGCCGAAGACGAACAGGAGCCCGACGGCAATTCCGCTCGGCGGGAACAGCGGCGGGGCGATCGGGTTGAGCCACGGCGCGACCTGCAAGAGTTCGGCCAGGGCGGCGTAGCCTCCGGCGACGGCGGCAATGCGCGCCGCATAGAGCGCGAACTGCGCGGCCTGCCGCGCGGCGGGCCGCCGCTCCGGCGTGACCGAGCCCTCTATCCCAAGCGAACTGGATTCGATGCTTCGCAATGCCACGGCCCCCGACCAGGAAACGCGAACGGATCGTCGGGGCCGATAGCACTCAAAAGATGCGGCAACTTAGTGGCGGGGCTGCAATCCGTTTGCCCGAACTTTGCGCAGTTGCGTGCAACGAGGCATCGAGTTCGCACGAATCCACGAAAATGCACTGCGTTCCGTGGGTTCCTCGGTAACGATCCCCGCTCTTTTCGGCGGTCAGGACATACCGGCGCTCACCAAGACGGCCGATGCACGGCGTTCGATGGCGTGGCCGACTCAGCCGGCGTCGCGCAGGGGCCCGTCGTCGTCGCGGAACAATTTTCTATGAAACGCCGCCAACTTGGAATGGCACTCGCAGGCCTCGCTCCGCAGTCCCGCCTCGTCCACGATCGTCAGCCGCCCGCGGCGATAGCGGATGAGGTCCATGTCCTGGAGCTGGCCGGCAAACCCGGACACGCTGGCACGTTGCACGCCCAGCATCTGCGCCAGGAACTCCTGCGTCAGGGACATCTCGCTCGCGCCGGTCGCGTCCTTGGCGCGCAGCAGCCAGGTCGAGAGACGCTGCATGATGTGGTGCTTGGCGTTGCAGGCGGCGGTTTGCTGCGCCTGAACCATCATGAACTGTTCGTGCGCGAACAGCAGGGCGCGGATGACCTCATCGCGGTTTGCGAAATCGGCAAGCTCGGCCACCGGCATCACGTACGCCGTGCCGGGAAGCTGGCAGAAGCTCGAATTGATATGCTCGGTCGCGCCGAAGGCCGCACTGCCGCCGACGAGTCCTTCACTCCCGATCATTGCCGCCTCGACGGCGTCGCCGGAGGCGAGATCGACCACAACGGAGATCATGCCCGAGACGGGAAAAACCGCCTGCTGAATCGGCTCGCCGGGCCGGCCGAACAAGTCGCCGTGGACGAAATCGACACGCGTCAGGCGCGAGCGGACGTCGGGATGACGCTGCACCAGCGCCGTCAGGATCCGATTGTGCTGCATGGACACCTCACTCGTCGACCCGCACCACGACGGGTCGCACTGAACCGAAGGTGCGGCCGGAGTCTTAACGCCATACGAGACATAAGGTCGCCGCCTGCGACATGTCCGCGAGGCGATTTAAATATTATATCGCCTTTCCGACGCATTCAGCCAGAACTATTTGTGCCTCAGGCTTCGTCGCCCGAACGCATGCTCTCGAGCACGACCCGCTTGCCGTCCAGGGTTTCGAGCTGGAGCTTGGTGTGGACCTGCACAACGGTGCCGTCCTTGCGGCGCTGGCGCATCGGCCCGGCCCATTTGCCGGTGCGGAGAAGCAGCGCCTTGACCTCCTCGAACGACGACCCGGGGATCTCGCTCGCCAACAAAAGTTCCTTGTGCTGGCCGAGCGCCTCGGCGCGGGTAAAGCCGAACAGCGCCTCGCAACCACGATTCCATTCGAGAATGCCGCCGCTCAGATCCCAGACGGCGATCGGATCGCGCAACAGGTCGAGCAGCGATTTCTGCTGGCCGAGGCGCATTTCACTTTCGCGCAGCGCCTCCTCAACCTGGCGTCGCTCGGTGACGTCGACGAAGGTGATCACCACGCCGTCGATCTTGTTGTCGACGGTGCGATAAGGACGCACGCGCAGATCGTACCATTGCCCGGTTCGGCTGCGGATTTCACGACGCACCGGCGTCAAATCCGCGAGCACCGTGCGCGCGTCCTTGATCAGGTCGTCATATTCGAGCTTGTGCGCGAAGTCGGTAATCGGACGCCCCTCGTCGTTCGGCGTGATGCTGAACAGCTCGGTGACGCGCTCGGTGAACCGTTTGATGCGCAGGCCGGAGTCGAGGAATAGCGTGCCGATCTCGGTCGCCGCCATCAGGTTCTGCAAGTCGCTGTGCGCGCGGGAGATCGTCTCGAGCTTGAGCTTGAGCTCTGTGTTGACGGTTTGCAATTCTTCGTTGATCGACTGGAGTTCTTCCTTGCTGGTTTCCAGCTCCTCCGAGGTCGACCGATACTCCTCGTTGATCGACTGCAATTCCTCGTTGGCGGCGCGAAGCTCCTCGTTGGCGGCTTCCGACTCTTCGCGCACGGCGCGCAACCGCGCCTGCGTCAACTCCAGCTCCTGCGTCAGCCGGCGCACCGTCTCGTCCGAGGCCTGCCGTTGTGGAGACACCAGGCCCTCGGGAAGCTTCTCGCCCTCGATGAACATCACGACCGCGGTTCGCGTGCCGGACACCTCGGCATTTTCGGCCATCTGAACCAGCAACAGCACACGATGCGCAGCGCCGTTGAAGCGCACCGCGATCGGCAGGCTTAACGAGGCGGCATTCTGCTCAAACAGGCGGTGCAGCGCCGAGCGCAGCTCGAAGCGCAGCTCCGGGCGCACGAGATCGACGATGTCGCCGCTGAGCGGCCCGCCCGACGGCAGCAGGAAGCGGCCGGCATTGTCTGATAAATGAACGACGCGATGCGTCTCGTCGACCAGGATGCTCGGCGGGGCGACCTTTTCGATGGCGCGACGGTGCGCGGCCGCGTCGGTCAGCGCGGCCGAGGGGCTGGAGCCGCGTGCAAGCTGCGCCACCTGCTCGCGCACGCGCACCGGACCAAGCAGCCGTGGCAGCGAACGCGGCTTGTCGCCGGGGTGCGCGGTCGACTGATAGAGCCGCGCCGCACGATCGATCGTGCGGAACAGGCCGGGTGGATTTTCCGCCGTCTCGGACGAGCCGAGCAGCAGGAAGCCGCCGGGGTTCAGCGCATAGTGGAAAGTGCTGCACACCTGCTCCTGCAATTCACGGTCGAGATAGATGAGCACGTTGCGGCAGGAAATCAGGTCGACGCGCGAGAATGGCGGATCCTTGAGGAGATCGTGCAGCGCGAACAACACCATGTCGCGCAAATCCTGGCGCACGCGGTAGCCGTCGCCCTCGCGGATGAAAAAGCGGCGCAGGCGCTCCTCGCCCACATCGTTCTCGATCGTCGCCGGATAGCGGCCCTCGCGAGCGACGGTCAGCGCGCGTGCATCGAGATCGGAGCCGAATACCTGGATCGGCGGACGCAGATCGCGCCTGCCGCCCTCCTCCATGAGCAGCATGGCGAGCGTATAGGCCTCCTCGCCGGTCGCACATCCCGACACCCACACACGTATCGGATCGGCAGGCTCGTGTTCGAACAATTTCGGTAGCACATCCTTGCGCAGCGTCTCGAAGGTGTCCGCGTCGCGAAAGAACGTGGTGACCGAGATGAGCAGGTCGGAGAGCAGCGCCTGCGCCTCCTCGGCGTTCTCGCGCATGTGATCGTAATAGGTTTGCAGGTCGTCGCTGCGCGTCACCTGCATGCGCCGCGCGATCCGGCGCAGCACCGTGGAGCGCTTGTATTTCGAGAAATCGTGGCCGGTGCGCACACGCAGATGGGCAAGCACGCGCCGCAGAAGATCCTCGTCGATCTTCGAAATGGCGCCGTCATTGCTGTGCTTCATCCGGATGAGATCGCCGAGGCGGGCGGCAAGATCGGCCACCGGAAGCACGACATCGGCAATGCCGCTGGCGATGGCGCTGCGCGGCATCGAGGGATATTCGGACTCGGCCGGGTCCTGCACCAGGATGATGCCGCCAGCCTCCTTGACCGCACGGACGCCGAGCGCGCCGTCCGAGCCGGCGCCGCTCAGGATGACGGCAAAACCGTCGCCGAGACGTTCGGCAAGCGAGCGGAAGAGATGGTCGACCGGCGAGCGCTGGCCGCGCGGCTCGCTGAACGGCGTGGCCGAGAGGCGATGATCGGTGATCTGGAGCATCCGGCCGGGCGGGATGACGTAGACATGGTCGGCCTCGAGCTTGGCCTCCTCTTGCACCTGCACGACCGGCATCTGCGTCCTGGCCTTGAGGATAGGCGCGAGTTCGCTCGGGCGGTCGGGATCGAGGTGCACCACCACGACATAGGCAGCGCCAGTGCGCTCGGGGATGTTCGCGAAAAAGCGCTGCAACGCACCGACGCCGCCGGCGGAGGCGCCGATTGCCACGATCGTCGGGTGGCCTGCGTGCTCTTTAGCGGCCCCGTCGCCCTTTTGCTTGGCCATGCGATTCCCCTTTTTTCGAAATAATATCGACCGTCTCCATTCCCCACAATGTACGGCGATAAACATTGAGCTCGCCGGCAACGTAATCGGACCAGGCCCGTTACCGTCCGGAGCTTCCGCCGAAACAGCGCCGGAGCCGGAGCATGAGAAACCGCGATATCCTCGCGATCGGCGCATCCGCGAGGGGTATCGACGCTTTAATTTGCCTGGCCCGGCAATTTCCGGTCGATTTTCCTGCGGCCGTTCTCGCGACTGCGCATCTCGGCCCCTGCTCCGAGTCGGTTTTGCACAAGATCCGCGCCATGCGGCCGGCACCTGGGCCACAAAGGGCAACGAGTTCCGGCGCGAACTCGCCCTGATCGAGGGCGCCTACGATGCATGAATGAAATTTCCGCGCTGCGGAATTCCAACCAAGATGGGCAGACCTGAAGAGACAACCACTTTCCAGAGACGCAACGTTTTGCTAAATTTCAAAGCAACGATGGGTGCTCTTCATGACGACCTTTTATTTCAATTTAAAGGACGGTCGAACCATCATCCCGGACCCTGACGGCACCGAACTCCTCGACGAGGAGGGAGCCCGTGCCCACGCGGTGACCGTCGCGCGCGAAGCGATGCGCAATAACGAGGTGCGCACGCGCAATTGGCGTATCCAGGTCTGCGGCGCGAACCGCAAGCCACTTTTCGAAGTCCTGTTCGCGTCGGTCGACGAGACGATGGATCATCTCCCGGGCGACTTGCGGGATTCGGTCGAGAATGTCTCGACCAAATTCGCCTCGCTCGCCGACACGATCCACGACGTCCGAATGAGCATGCTCGAGCTGCGCACGACGCTGGCGCGGGCGGAAGGGGTGCCGCACCTCGCGACGCTCAACGGTTTGCGCCTGTGGAAAGAGCGCTGAGGAGCACTCACGAGCCTCCCGTCTCGACGAGATCGCCAGGTACCCCTATCCTCAAACTCTGACCCAACATTTCGGCCGGGTCGTCGAAGGGGATAAGAGGAACATGCGGGTTATTGCCGTTGAAGAGCATTTCGTCACGCCGGCCTTTGTCGAGGGGCCGGGTAAGGGCTTCCTCGACCGCTTCAAGAATTCCGGCCCGCGCGGCGCGCTGATCGCCGACCGGCTGTTCGAGATGGGCGACAAGCGCGTCGCCGAGATGGACGCCGCGGGCATCGACATGATGGTGCTCTCGCTCAACTCGCCCGGCGTCGAGCAGATGGAAGCTTCCGACGCCGTCCCCTGCGCCCGCGACGCCAACGACTTCCTCGCAGCGGCGATCAAGCGCCATCCGACGCGGTATGCCGGCTTCGCCGCACTGCCGATCCAGGCGCCGGACGAGGCCGCGAAGGAATTCGAGCGCTGCGTCAAGTCGCTCGGCTTCAAGGGCACGAACATCAACGGCCACACCCGCGGCCGCTATCTCGACGATCCCTATTTCACGCCGATCCTCGCCTGCGCGGACGCGCTCGGCGTGCCGATCTACCTGCACCCGACGGTGCCGCACAAACCGGTTGCCGATGCGCTCTATGGCGGCTTCTCGCCGACCGTCAGCGGCGTGCTGGCGAGCTCGGCCTGGGGCTGGCACATTGAAACCGCGGTCCATGTGCTCCGCCTGATCCTCGGCGGCGTCTTCGACAAATATCCCAAGCTTCAGGTCGCGATCGGCCATATGGGCGAAGCGATCCCATTCATGCTGCCGCGCATGAACCGCAACCTGTCGACACAGATCACCGGGCTGAAGCGTCCGTTCGGCGACTATCTGCGACAGAACGTGCATTACACGTTCGGCGGCTTCAATTTCGCGCCGACCTTCCTCAACCTCCTGCTCGAGGTCGGGGTCGACCGCATCATGTTCTCGGTCGACTATCCGTACGGTTCGATGGAGGAGGCGCGCAGCTTCCTCCAGCACCTGCCGGTCAGCGAGACCGACCGCGAGCGCATCGCGCACGGCAACGCCGAGAAGTTGCTGAAGGTGTAGATCGCGGAAAGCCGGCTACCAGTGATAGTTGATGCCGGCGCGGACGATGTCGTCCTTCGCCGGCGTCGACACCGGCGTGTTGCTGGCCGCGCCCATGAAGGTCGCGGTGCCGAGGTCGAGATGGAGCCATTCGACCTTCGCGCTCCAGTTTTTCGACAATGAATATTCGACGCCGGCGCCGGCCGCCCAGCCGAGCCGCGTGGTGGCGTCGGTTCGCCCGGCCTGGTCCATCCTGATGTCGCCATAGGCGGCGCCGCCGGTCAGGTAGGGCAGCCAGTTGCCGAAAGCATAGCCGACGCGGCCGCGGGTCGTGCCGAGCCAGCTCTGGCTGGTACGGCATTCGCCGCCGCCATTTGTCGCGCACACGCCGCCGTCGTTGCGGCTGCCGGACAGACTGGCCCAGTCGAGGTCCGACTCGATCCCGAGGACGAAGGGGCCGGTCTGCCAGTTATAGCCAAGCTGGCCGCCCACGATGCCGCCTGAGAGGTCGAAGCTTCGCCGTGTCGGGTCGGTCGCCGGATCGCTCCAGTTCGAGCGGCCGAAGCCATAGCCGCCGTTTATGCCGACATAAAAGCCGCTCCAGGTGAACGGGATCGGCGGCGCGGCATGCGACACCATTTGCGGCCGCGCAATATCGGCCGCGCGCGCCCCTGAAAGGCTCGCAATCAGGGCCGCCGAAGCCAGCAATACTGCAACCGTCTTTTTCATGCCGATCCGGAACTCTGGAACACGGGATGAGCGCGCGTCTCATCGCCTGCTTTCGCGGCGTAAGATTGGCGCAATAACGGCGGAACGGACGGTCCTGTTCCGGCGGCACGGTGGCACCGCCGGGCCCGGGGGCGGTGCTCGGTGTCAGACGCCGCCGTCGACCAGCAGCGTCCGGCCGGTGATCCAGCCGCCGTCCGGCGAGGCCAGGAACAGCACGACGCCGGCGACGTCGTCCGGCTGGCCGATGCGGCCGAGCGGCGTCATGGAGCGGATGCCTTCGCCGCGCTCGACGAGGGTTTTCGCGGTCATGTCAGTCTCGATGACACCGGGCGCGATGGCGTTGACGGTGATGCCCCGGGGCCCGAGTTCCTTGGCCAGCGCATGCGACAGCGTCTGCACGGCGGCCTTGGAGGCTGCGTAGATGGACGATTTCGGGATCGGTCGCGAGGCAAGCGCGGTCGAGAAATTGACGATGCGCCCGCCAGCGGTCATGTGCGGCAGCGCCGCCTGGATGACCGCGATTGTGCCGAGCACGTTGGTGTCGAAGATGGCGTGAAAGAAGGCGGGGTCGCACGCCTCGAAAGCGCGATGCTCCGAAATGCCGCCGCAGTTCACGATGACGTCGATGTGGCCGAACCTGGCGACGGTTTGCGTGACGACATCCCGGGCCGCGTCCGGCTTCGCCAGATCGCCGGTGACGATGACGCCTTGCGCGCCGGCCGCCGTCACATCGCGCAACACCGCTTCGGCGGCGGCATTGGCGCCGCGGCAGCCGATGGCGACGCGGCAGCTCTCGGCGGCGAAGCGCCGCGCGATCGCCGCGCCAATGCCGCGCGAGCCGCCGGTGACCAGCACCACCTTGTCCTTCATCGCATTGCCGCTGCTCATGTCGCTGTATTGTCCTTTGTTATGCCGATCAGGCGCTTGCGCCACTGCGCGAGGTAGGCCGCGCGGGCTTCCGCGTCGACGCGTGGTGCGCCATAGGCGACGAAGGGCTCTAGCGCCCTCATGCCGAGATATTCGAGCATCAGCCGCTGCGGCGACCACAGCACCGTTTTGATGTCTCCGTAGACGCCCGCGTCCGAAAAGCGGTCCCGCGTGCCGCCGGTCGCGAGGCAGAGAAGGCCACGCTTTTTGGGGAAAAAGCCGGTGTCGTAGCGCTTGCCGTCGGCATAGGCGAAGCCGAAGGCGAGCACACGGTCGAACCACCCCTTCATGATGGCGGGCATGCCGCCCCACCAGATCGGGAACAGCCAGACGACGAGATCGGCATTCAGGAAGCGTTGCTGCTCGCGCACCAGATCGGGTGCAAAGGTCTGGTGCT
>Ga0310810_10001076_pt1 | contig 27870 bp, 17 predicted proteins | sample NCmetagenome_FD_207641 | JGI IMG/M metagenome (GOLD analysis project Ga0310810, IMG submission 207641) | Soil microbial communities from experimental microcosm in Duke University, North Carolina, United States - NC | ecosystem: Engineered > Artificial ecosystem > Soil microcosm > Unclassified ...
CGGGACGGTCAAGGTCCTCGACTTCGGATTGGCCAAGGCGCTCGAGCCGACGGGCGGCGACGCGATGAACTCGCCGACGATGACGAGCCCGGCGCTGATGTCGCGTGCCGGCGTCATTCTCGGCACCGCCGCGTACATGTCGCCCGAGCAGGCGAAAGGCGCCGCCGTCGACAAACGCGCCGACATCTGGGCGTTCGGCTGCGTGTTCTACGAGATGCTTGCCGGCGCGCGCGTGTTCGAGGGCGACTCGATCACCGAGATGCTGGCCGCGGTGATGCGTGATCCGGTGCGCCTCGAGCGGCTGCCTCCGACGACGCCGCCGGCGATCGCGCGGCTGATCGCGCGATGCCTGGAGCGCGATCCGAAACGGCGGCTGCGCGACATCGGTGAAGCGCGCATCGCGCTCGATGAAGCGATCGCGCATCCGGCCGGGGTGGTCGAACAGCCGCGCGCCGCGCCCGCGACCTCGCCGGCGATCCCGTGGGCGATCGCCGTCCTCGCGATGGCCGTCGCCGGATACTTCGCGCTGCGCGCAGCACCGGCGGCCTCGCGCGACAGCTTCGAAGTCGAAATCGGTCCGCCGCGGGATGGGCAGCTCCTCATCGACTCGAATTCGGGCAACGTCCTGCTCTCGCCCGACGGCACGAAGATCGTGTTCCGTGCGGCAACCCCCGGGCGCAACGCACTGTACATCCGCTCGCTGGCGCGCGACGATACACGGCCGCTCGAAGGGACCGAAGAGGCGAGTTACCCCTTCTGGGCCCCCGACAGCCGCCGGCTCGCGTTTTTTGCAAGCGGCAAACTCAAGACGCTCGACACTGCCGCCGGTCTCCCGCAAGTGATCGCCGAGGCGCAGAACGGCCGCGGCGGCAGCTGGGGCGACGACGACGTCATTCTCTTCTCCCCGCGCGGCGGCGGAACCATTTCACGCGTCGCGGCCGGTGGCGGCAAGGTCGAGGTCGTGACACATCTGGACACGAGCCGCGGCGAGAACGCGCACTACTGGCCGCAGATCCTGCCCGGCGGACGGAGATTCCTCTATTTCGTCCGCGCTACCCGTCCCGAGAGCAACGGCATCTACGTCGCCGCGATGGACGGCAGCGGCGCCGCGCGTCTCGTGTCGTCGTTATCGAGCGGCGTCTACGCCCCTCCGCTCGACGGGCGGCCGGGCCATCTGCTGTGGGTGCAGAACAGCGAGCTGCTCGCGCAGCCGTTCGACGCGCAACGTGCCGCGCTCAGCGGACAGCCGGCGACGGTTGCGTCGGGCGTGCGGGTGCTCGAGAGTCAACGCGGCCTCCTGGCCAGCGCCTCGCGGACGGGTGTCCTCGCCTGGGCGTCGCCGCGAGCCTCGCTGGCGCGATTCGCCTGGTACGATCGCGATGGCCGCCGTCGCGACACCGCGCCGATCGAAGAAGGCGACCTGCAACAGCCGGAGCTGTCACCCGACGGCAACCGGCTTGTGTACACGCGCGTTGCCAACGGCACGGCCGACATCTACTTGTACGACTTCTCGTCACGCAGCTCGCGGCGGATCACCCCGAGCCCCGACTACGACGAGCAGCCGATGTGGTCGTCCGACGGCGCCGGTGTGTTGTACAGCGGCTCGGTCCAGGGAGAGAGCACGTTGATGCGCGTTCGCCTCGACGGCTCCGTACCGCCGGCGGAATTGATGCGGGTTACGAGTCAGATGGCCCCCGTCGCGATGTCGCCGGATCGACGGTACGTCCTGTTCCTGAAGAGCACGCCGGGCTCGGGCGACGACATCATGCTCTTTCCGAGCGACGATCCGAAGACGATCACGCCGCTCGTGACGGGTCCGGCCAACGACGGACCCAACGCGGCGTTCTCGCCCGACGGCCGATGGCTCGCGTTCATGTCGGATCGATCGGGACGCTCCGAGGTTTATGTGGCCCGTTTTCGTGGCGATCAGGTGCCGCCGGCGCTCGGCGGCGAGCCGATTCAGATTACGGCAGACGGTGGCGCCGTGCTGCCGCGCGGCTGGCGGCGCGATGGCAAGGAAATCGTCTTCGCCTCGCTCGACGGGCAGATGATGGCAGTGCCGATCGAGGTGCGCGGCGAGACGGTATCTGCCGGACGGCCGGTCATGCTCTTCCGGCTGCCGTTCAATCAGAGCACGGCGGCGATGTCGCCGAATGCCGATCGGTTTCTCGTCTCCGAGTATCCGTACGCGGCGGGACAGACCATTCATGTGTTGACGAACTGGCAATATCGACTGGCAGGAGGAAAGCCATGAGAACGCGACGAATTCTGTTCGCGGGCATCCTTGCGATCAGCGCGGTGATTTTTTTTGCGCTGCGCGCCTCGACCGTGGCGGGACAGGCCGGCGGCGGCCAGGTCGCGATCGATCCCGACGACATCGGCGGCGTCGTGACCAGCGCCAAGGGTCCGGAAGCTGGCGTCTGGGTTCTTGCCGAGACGTCCGATTTGCCGACGAAGTTCGTCAAGATCGTCGTCACGGACGATCGCGGGCGCTATCTGCTTCCGGATTTACCGAAGGCCAACTACGACATCTGGGTTCGCGGCTACGGACTGGTCGATTCGCCGAAAGTGAAAGCGGCGCCTGGCAAGACGCTCAATCTGACCGCCGTCATCGCGCCGAACGCGCGCGCGGCCGCCGAGTACTATCCGGCCGGCTACTGGTATTCGCTCATTCGTGTGCCGGAAAAGAGCGAGTTTCCGGGCAATGCGCCAGGCGGCAACGGCATCTCCCCGACCATCAAGAGCCAGGCCGACTGGATCCGCCAGATGAAGTCCGGCGGCTGCACCCAGTGTCATTCGATGGGCACGAAGGGCACGCGCGCGATCCCGAAGGAGCTCGGCACGTTCCACGATGGGGCGGCCGCCTGGGATCGCCGCATTCAGTCGGGCCAGGCCGGCCAGCAGATGAGCGGCGCGCTGAACCAGATGGGACGCGACCGCGCGCTGCGTATGTTCGCCGACTGGACGGATCGGATCGCGGGCGGCGAAGTGCCGCCGCAGCCGCCGCGCCCGCAGGGGATCGAGCGCAACGTCGTCATCACGCAGTGGGACTGGGCGGATCCGAAGGCGTATCTGCACGACGAAGTGTCGACCGATCGGCGGAATCCCACGCTCAACGCCAACGGTCTGATCTACGGATCGCTCGAGCTGAGCGCGGATTACCTGCCGGTGCTCGATCCGGCGCACAACACCGTGAGCAAGGTTCCGTTGACCGTGCGCGATCCGAACACGCCGCGGACGCCCTCGACGATGGCCGCTCCGTCGCCGTACTGGGGCGAGGAGGCGATCTGGACGAGCCGCAACAACGTCCACAACCCGATGTTCGACGAGAAGGGACGCGTGTGGATCACATCGGCAATCCGCCCGGCGGCGGATCCCGACTACTGCAAAGACGGATCGAACGCCTCATCGAAGCTCTATCCGCTCGCCAACTCGTCGCGGCATCTGGCCGTCTACGATCCGAAGACGAAGGAGATCACGCACATCAGCACGTGCTTCGGCACGCATCACCTGATGTTCGCGGAGGATGCGAATCGCACGCTGTGGACGAGCGGCGGCGGGCAGGTGGTCGGCTGGCTGAACACGAAGATGTTCGACGAGACGCACGACGAGGCGAAGTCGCAAGGCTGGACGGCACTCGTCATGGACACGAACGGCAACGGGAAGCGCGATGCGTACGCCGAACCGAATCAGCCGCTCGACCCGGCGAAGGACAAGCGCTTTGGCGGCGCGTTCTACGCCGTGGCGCCGGCGCCCGACGGATCGATTTGGGGAAGCGTCCTCGGATTCCCTGGCGCGATCGTCCGGCTGAATCCGGGGTCCAATCCGCCTGAAACTGCGCTCGCCGAAGTGTACGAACCGCCGATGCCCGGCTACTCGCCGCGCGGTGGGGACGTGGATCGCAACGGCGTCTATTGGACCGCGCTCGCGAGCGGCCACCTGGCGAGCTTCGATCGCCGCAAGTGCAAGGGACCGCTGAACGGACCGAACGCGACGGGGCAGCATTGTCCCGAAGGCTGGACGTTGTATGCGGAGCCGCTGCCGCAGATGAAGGGCGTCACGGAGCCCGGCAGCGCGGAAGCCAGTTACTACACGTGGGTCGACTGGCACGATTCGCTCGGCCTCGGCCAGAACGTCCCGATCGACACCGGCAACGCGTCCGAAGGTCTGCTCGCGCTGAAAGACGGCAAATGGGTCGTGCTGCGCGTGCCGTATCCGACCGGCTTCTACACGAAGTGGATGGACGGTCGCATCGACGATCCGAAAGGCGGCTGGAAAGGCCGCGGTCTCTACGCGACGATCAGCACGCGCACGCCGTTCCACATGGAAACGGGGAAGGGCACTACGAGCAAGGTGATGCATTTCCAGCTGCGCCCAGACCCGCTGGCGAAATAACGGGTCCGCGGGTCGGGTGAGGCCGGCAGGTCAGGTGTTCTCCGCATTCTGGAGGGATCCCGAGAAACGTTCGGCCTCGCGTCGATCAGTCTCTCGGAAATTGGCAAGAAGGTGCAGGTCGGCAAGCTTCATCCTCCGAAGGACCTGGCGGCGTGGTTCGCGGCAGCGCTCGCGCCGAATATCGAGCTCCTGCCGCTCGACGCCAACGTCGTGGTCGAGGCAATGCGCCTGCTCGACTTTCCGACCCGCGACCTCGCTGATGAACTCATCGTCGCAGCGGCGCGCGTACGCAACCTGACTTTGATCACGACCGACACGAAGTTGAAGGGCTAACGCCACGTGCGCCTGCATTACTTCAAGCCGCTCATCGACCGCCAGGCTCGCAATTGAGCGGCGACCACTGTTCGCAAGCGGTCATTCTGAACACCCCTGTGAAATTCGACGGTTGAGGCGAACTCTGAGTGAACCCGTGCCGTAAAATACTTCGGCCCTTTTTCCAGAGGACCACGCGATGCGCTGCACACGATTTTCGATTCTTGCGGCGGCGCTCGCCGCCGGCCTGTCGTTCACCCTCCAGGCCCAGGCGCCAGATGCCGCCAAAGTACTCGCCGATGCACGCACGGCGCTCGGCGGCGACGACAAGCTGTCGGCCGTGAAATCGTTCGTCGCCACGGGACGGACGCGTCAGGTGCGCGGCAACAATCTCGTCCCGATCGAGTTCGAGATCGACTGCGAGCTGCCCGACAAATTCGTGCGCAAGGACGAGATTCCGGCGCAGGACACGGATCCGACGACGCTCGGGTTCAAGGGCGACGAGCTGATCCAGTTTCCGGCCGCGCCGGCCGGCCGAGGCGGCCCACCTGCCGGTCCACCGCCCGGTGATGCTCGCGGCCGAGGCGGTCCCGGACCGGCACAGCAGCGGCTCAATACGGTGAAGCAGGACTTCGCGCGACTGATGCTCGGCGTCTTCGCAACCTCGTTCCCGAGCTTTCCCGTGACATTCAAATACGCTGCACAGGGACAGGCGCCGGAAGGGGTTGCCGACATCCTCGACGTTTCGGGTCCCACCAACTTTTCCGCCCGCTTAGTCGTCCAACGCGACACACACCTTCCGGTGATGTTGATGTGGCAGCAGCCTGCACCGCCGCAGCGTGGAGCGCCCCCCGGCGCCGAGCCGCCGAAGCCGGTCGAATACCGGATGTATTACGCCGACTATCGCGACGTGAACGGGATCAAGTGGCCGTTCCGCCTGCGGCGCGCCGTCGCGGGCGACACCGTTGAAGAGACGACGTTCGATCGCATCCGCATCAACGCCAAGATCGATCCGAAGAAATTTGAGGCACCAAAATGAAACGGCTCGTGCTCTTCATCTTTCTCGCCGTCGCTGCCTGGTCGCCGCTGTCAGCGCTCGCTCAGACACCGGCAACCGGCACGCTCCGCGTCACTGTCGTCGACCCGAGCAGCGCCGTCGTGCCTGGGGCGACGGTCACGGTGAAGGGCATCGAGGATGCGACGAAGGCCGCGGCGATCGAACCGGCGACGAGCGCTGAAGGCGGGGTGGCGGTCTTTTCAGGTTTGAAGCCGGGACGATATTCGGTCGTGGTGGAACTGCTGGGATTCGAGACACGTTTGCTACCCGATGTTCGCGTCCGCGCGGGAGAGAACAAGCAGGTCGCCGTACTCTCGCTCGCGAAGATCGAAGCGTCGGTGACCGTCGGCCGCGATCAGCAGGAGTCGGCGGCGGATCGCAAAGGCGACACCTTCGGCACGACGCTGACGCGCGATCAGATCGAAGCGCTGTCCGACGATCCTGCGACGCTGCAGCAGCAGCTGCAGGACATGGCGGGGCCCGGTGCCGTGATCAAGATCGACGGCTTCGAGGGCGGCGGCCTGCCGGCCAAGGCGCAGATTCGATCGATTCGGATTTCGCGCGATCAGTTCGCGGCGGAATTCCACAGCGCCGGCGGCGTCTCGATCGAGATCATCACGCAGCCCGGCCTCGGCCCGGTTCGCTACTACTCGAACTTCCAGTTCCGCAATCCGTCGTGGAGCGGCCGCAGCCCGTTCGTCCCGGTGCGGGGGCCCGAGCAGAACGTCAATTTCGGCTTCGGTGCCAACGGCGCGCTCGTCAAGGAGAAGGCGTCGTTCAACCTGAACGTGTTCGGCATCAATTCGTACCAGACGCCGAATCTCAACGCCGCGACGCCGAACGGCACGCTGGCGCACGCACTGTCGGTGAAGGCGCCGGCGGACAACCTGTTCGTCAACGCGCTCGTCGACTACGCGGTGACGCTCGATCAGACGCTGCGGTTCGGCTACAACCGCTCGCATTTCGCGAACGACAACCTCGGCATCGGCGGCTACGACGAGGCTGAGCGCGCGTATTCGACGCATAACACCGTGAACACGGCGCGCGTCCAGCATTTCGGGCCCCTCGGCCGCCGGGCGTTCTCTCGCACGCGCATCCAGTACATCTGGTCGGATACCGACACGGTGTCGGCCACCGAGGCGCCGACCGTCATGGTGCTCGATGCGTTCACCAGCGGCGGGGCGCAGCGCGCGGGCAGCGATCACGCCCGCACGGTCAACATCGCCTCCGATCTCGACTACGTCGCCGGGCGCCATTCGCTGCGTGCGGGCATCCTCGCCGACGCCACGTGGTATCACTCGAACGCCACGTCGGACTATCTCGGCACCTACACCTTCAACAACCTGGCGGCGTTCGAGGCGAATCAGCCGAGCAACTATTCGCGCCGTGTCGGCGATCCCAACGTGACGTACCGGAACCTGCAGGGCGGCATCTACCTGCAGGACGACATCCGTGTTCGCAAGAACCTGACGATCACGCCGGGCGTTCGATACGAGCTGCAGACACACGTATCGGACGACTCGAACATCGGCCCGCGGTTCGGCGTGACGTACGCGCCGTTCAAGAGCGGCGTCACGACGCTACGGGCGAGCATGGGCGTGTTCTACGACTGGCTGAGCAACGGCACGTACGAGCAGTCGCTGCGGGTCGACGGCCTGCACCAGCAGGAGCTGAACATCGTCAACCCGTCGTACCCGAACGTCGATCTCGTCGGTGGCGTGATACCGCCGATCAATCGATACGTGCTGGCGAGCGACTACCACGCGCCGCGCTCGACGCGCTTCGGCGGCGGCATCGAGCAGCAGCTGATGAAGGTGACGCGCGTGTCGGCGACCTACTACTACCAGCTCGGCGATCGCCTCTCGCGCGGCCTGAACCAGAACGCACCGGTGGCCGGCGTCCGTCCCAATACCGCCTTCGCAAACATCGTCGACGTCGTGTCCGACGCCGAGTCGCGGCAGCACCAGGTCCGCGTCGACGCGACGGTCAATCCCGGCGCGATGCTGCCGGCGTTCAACGGTCCCCTCGTGAGCTGGAAGCGCACGACGCTGTTCGCGAATTACACGTGGACGAACACGCGCAACAACACGAACGGCCCCTTCGCCCTGCCGGCGACGGGCAACCTCGACGAGGAATGGGGTCCGGCGGCGCAGGACATCCGGCATCGTCTGAATCTCACGCTCAACAACCAGATCGTTCGCAACGTCATGGTCGGTGTGTATTTCAACGGCAACACGGCACCGGCGTACACGATGCTGACCGGGAAAGACGACAACGGCGACGGCGTGTTCAACGATCGCCCCGCGGGCGTCGCGCGCAACACGCTGCGCGCGACCGGACGCGGCGAGATGGGCCTCTACCTCGCGTATCAGTTCGCGTTCGGCAACATGGCGCCCATTCCGCCGGGCATTGGCGTGTTCGGCGGCGGCGGCTCGATGCAGGTCCGTACCGTGGATCAGGGCAACAAGCGCGTGCGTCTGCAGATCTACATGCAGGCGCAGAACCTCACCAATCAGGCCAACTACCTCGGTTACAGCGGCACGCTCACGTCGCCGTTCTTCGGCAGGCCGACGACGGTGGGGAACATGCGCAAGATCGACGGCGGCATCGGTCTGAACTTCTGAGCTGGGTAGGGCGCCTGCGTCTGGTCGTCGGGTGGCGTGTTCCTGGCCCGCCGTCCCCCCCGATCCCCGGGCGTTCACGCTGTGTTTGGGGTACGCTCACGGGCTGCGATGCCGCTCGCGGTTGGGACTCGCCTCGGGCCGTACGAGATCATCGCGCCGATCGGCGCGGGCGGAATGGGCGAGGTCTACAAGGCCTGCGACACCCGCCTTGACCGCACGGTCGCGATCAAGATCCTTCCGACGGCCGATCCGGATCTCCGCCAACGCTTTGTGCGTGAAGCCAAGACGATTGCCGCGCTGTCGCATCCCCACATCTGCGTCCTCCACGACGTCGGCGAACAACACCTCGGCGATCGCACCGTGGACTTCATCGTCATGGAGTACCTCGAAGGTGAATCGCTCGCGGATCGCCTGAAGGCCGGCCCGCTCGCCACCGATGCCGTGCTCGACCTGGCCCGCCAGGTCGCCGACGCGCTGGAGGCGGCGCACGCCGCCGACATCGTCCATCGCGATCTGAAACCGCACAACATCGTCATCACGAAGCGCGGACAAGCCAAGGTGCTCGACTTCGGTCTGGCGAAGATGGCGGCCGAGCGTCAGACCGCCGACGACGAACAACCGACGCGGCTGGCCGAGCGGGCGCTGACCAACCCCGGGACGACGATGGGCACGATTGCGTACATGTCGCCCGAGCAGGCGCGCGGCGACGACACCGATGCGCGGAGTGACATCTTCTCGTTCGGCGCCGTGCTCTACGAGATGGCGACGGGCCGTCCGGCCTTCGCGGGGCGAACTGCGGCGGTGATCACCGATGAATTGCTGAACCGGCAGCCGGCGGCCGCGACGTCGATCAATCCGGAATGCCCGCCCGCGCTGCAGCACATCATCGACAGGGCGCTCGAGAAAAGCCCCGACCGGCGCTATCAACGCGTGGCCGATCTGCGCGCGGATCTCGAGCGCCTGACACGGATGCCGGACAGAGGTGTCTCGGTCGCTTCCGCGTCCCGAATGCGATACGGATGGCCGGCCGCCGCGATCGTGATGGGCCTGGCGCTGGTGGCCGGATGGCGCTGGATTCCGCGCAGGACGACGTCGGGCCCCATCGATTCGATTGCGGTGCTGCCGTTCGTGAACGCGGGTGGCGCTTCCGATACGGAATACCTCGCGGACGGTCTCGCGGAGACGCTCACCAACAGCCTGACGCGCGTTCGCGGCCTTCGCGTTGTGCCGCGTACACTCGCCGCGAGGTACCGGAACTCGAACGTCGATCCACATCAGGCGGGCACGGCGTTGAATGCGCGGGCCGTGGTCACCGGCCGCGTCATGCAGCGCGGCGACCGGCTGCTCGTGCAGGCCGAGCTCGTCGACGTCGACGGCGTCGCCCAGCTGTGGGGCGACCAGTACGATCGGCCGCTCGACGACGTGCTGTCGATCGAGGCGGCGATCTCCAGGGCGATTGCCGACAATCTGCGCCTGCGTCTGACCGGCGACGATCAACGCGGCCTCACCGCGGGCGCGCCGAAGGATGCCGTCGCGTACCAGCAGTTTCTGAAAGGCCGGTACGAGACCGACAAACGGACGCGCGCGGGATTCGCGGCGGCGACGGACTTCTTCAATCAGGCGATCGCGCGCGATCCCTCGTATGCGCGCGCCTATGCGGGCCTCGCGTACGTCTACCTGTGGCAGGCGTACTGGGGCTATCTCCCATCCGCCGATGCGTACCCGAAAGCAACGGCTGCGGCCAATCGCGCCGTGGCGCTCGAGGACGGATCCGCCGACGCCCACGCCGCGCTCGGCTGGCTGAATCTGTATTACCACTGGGACTGGGCCGGCGCCGCCCGCGAGTACGATCGGGCGCTGGCGATCGATCCGTCAGCCGCCTACATTCATCAGTGGAACGGCGAGTCGCTGAGCACGCGCGGCCGGCACGACGATGCCATCGCCGAGCTGAAGGAAGCGATCGCGCTCGATCCGCTGTCGACGGAGTTGATGACCAGTCTCGGGTTCGTCCTGATCAACGCCACGCGCTTCGACGAGGCGATCGCTGAGCACCAGGCCGCGGTGTCGAAGGGCGCGGAGTCGACGCTCGCGCAGCTCGATCTCACCCGCGCCTATCGACTCGCCGGGAAGATCGATCTGGCGATCGCCGAAGGTCGGAAGATGCTGGACAATGGTGATCCGCTCGCGGAGCCCTTCATGGCCATGAACTACGCGCGCGCCGGACGCCGCGCCGAGGCGCTGACCATCCTCAGAAAGATGGAGGACAACGCCCGCAGCCGTCACCAGGGCAATTTTCTCGTCGCGGCCGTGCACGCAGCGCTCGGCGAGACGGATCCGGCATTCCGCTGGCTCGACGAAGCATTCAAGCAGCACGATACGTTTCTGCCGTGGCTGAAGGTCGATCCGGAGCTGGCCGCGCTGCACGACGATCCGCGGTTCGCCGAGATGATTCGCCGCATCGGCATACCGGATCGCTGAGCCTCGCATGGCGATAGCGCCCGGATCGCGCCTGGGACCCTACGAGATCGTCAGCCGCCTCGGCGCGGGCGGGATGGGCGAAGTGTTTCGCGCGCGTGACACGAAGCTCGACCGCGACGTCGCGATCAAGGTGCTGCCGCCCCATCTGGCCGACAGCGCGTCCGCGCTCGCGCGCTTCGAGCGCGAGGCGAAGGCCGTCGCCGCGCTCGCGCACCCCAACATCCTCTCGATCTTCGATTTCGGCACAGAGGGCGGCGTCGCGTATGCCGTCATGGAACTGCTCGACGGCGAGACGCTCGCCGAGAAGCTGCAGGACGGCGCGCGGCAGTCGGGCGAGACGACCATCGCCCGGTCGGGCGGACCGCGGCCGTGGCGTAATCTGACGCTGCGCAAGGCGATCGACTACGGCGCGCAGATCGCGCGAGGCCTGTCGGGTGCGCACGACCGCGGCATCATCCATCGCGATCTCAAGCCCGCCAACATCTTCGTGAGCGCGGACGGCCGCGTGAAGATCCTCGACTTCGGCCTCGCGCGGCAGGTCGCGCCGGTGGCGCCCGATGCTACCGAGGCGCCCACGTTCGAGTTCGAGCGCAACACCGATCCCGGCGTGGTCATCGGCACAGCCGGCTACATGTCGCCGGAGCAGGTGCGCGGCGAGCCGGGCGACCATCGGTCGGATCTGTTCGCGCTCGGCGTCGTGCTCTACGAGCTCGTGTCGGGGCAGCGCGCGTTCCGGCGTCCGACGGCGCCCGAGATGATGACGGCGATTCTCCGCGAGGATCCGCCGCCGATTCCCGAGGACATCGCTTCGGCGCTGCCGTCCGGGCTCGCGACGGTCATCCATCACTGCCTCGAGAAGAATCCGGCGGAGCGCTTTCAGAACGCCAACGACGTGGCGTTCGCGCTCGAAGCGCTGTCGGCGGCACCCGCCGCGTCGACGGCCGCCGTTCAGCAAGCGCCGGTCGTCATCGAACTGCCCGCGCGGCCGCGCACGCGCCTGGCCATCGCCGGTCTTGTCGTCGGCCTTGCCGCCGTTGCCGCCGCGTTCGCGCTCGGGCGCATGATGTCAGGCTCGCGGCCGGAGGTCTCGTTCACGCCGCTGACCCACGTGCCGCAGACGATCTTCCGCGCGCTCTTCACGCCTGACGGCAAGACGGTGGTCTTCAGTGCCGCGCTGACCGGTACAAATGTCGAGTTGTTCGCCAGCTCCCCGGATTCGCTGGAGCCGCGGAACCTCGGTCTCCGCGACGTGCAACTACTATCGATCTCATCGAAGAGCGAGCTCGCGGTCTTGACGAAAGCGGTGCACGTCGGACAGCGGCAGTTCGTGGGTACGCTCGCGCGCATGCCGCTCGGCGGGGCACCGCGCGAGATTCTCGAGGGCGTTCGCGAGGCCGACTGGGCGCCGAACGGAAACGATCTCGCGATCATCCGCGAGGTGAACAGCCGCGATCGGCTGGAGTTTCCAGCCGGCAAAGTCTTGTACGAGGTCTCCGGGTACCTGGGCGATGTGCGGGTTTCCCCGGACGCCGCGCACATTGCCTTTCTCGAACATCCGGCGAGATATGACGATCGAGGACAGCTCGTCGTCGTCGATCTAACGGGCAAGAAAGTGTTCGCGTCACCCGAGTACTGGGGACTCGAAGCCGTGGCGTGGTCGCCGGCCGGTTCCGACGTGTTCTTTTCCGGAGGTTCCGATTTCACGCAGTTCGTCGTCCACCGCGCGACCCTTGGCGGCAATGTGTCCGTCGCGCTCGCCAGTGCAGGCGGCATCACGCTTCACGACGTTGCCCGCGACGGCCGCTGGCTGGCGGTGCGGGACGAGATCTCGCGGACCATGCTGGTCAAGGGCCCCGGCGCCCGCGAGGAGCGGGACCTGACGTGGCAGGGATTCTCGGCGCCCACCGCGTTTTCCTCAGACGGCCGCACGCTGCTGTTCCGAGAAGAGGTTGGCGTCGGCGCGAACTACGCCGTCTGTCTCCGACAGACGGACGGGTCGCCGGTCGTTCGCCTTGGCGAAGGGCAGCCGATGGGCATGTCGCCGGACGGCAAGTGGGTGCTCGCGTTCGTCCCTGGCTTGCGTGAACGGCTCGTGCTGTATCCGACCGGCGCCGGCGACACACGCCGGCTCGTCTCCGGTCCGATCGAACATTACGGCGAAGGTGGCACGAGGATCGCGGCGCTGGCCTCGTGGCTGCCCGACAATCGGCGGTTCGTCTACTGCGCCACGGAAACGGGCCGCGAGTCGCGCTGTTACCTCCAGGGCTTCGAGGGCGCGCCGCAAGCCGTCGTCGATCGCGGCGTGTTGGCTGTCGCATCGCCTGACGGTCAGCGGATCCTCGTCCGCCACACCGATGCCGGCGTGTCGCTCGCCGGAGCGCGGTATGTCTCGTACGATCTCACCGGTCGGTCACCGCAGCCGGTTCCCGGCCTCGGCGACGACGATATCGTCCTCACCTGGAAAACCGACGGCCTGCTGGTCGCGCGGGGCGTCGTCGCGGCGACGATCGAGCGATTCGATCTCGCGACGGGGCGGCGCTCGCCGCTGCGGACAATCGAGCCGGAGAGTACCGTCGGAGGGGGCCGCGTCGTGTTCGTGGCCGTCGCACGCGATCCCGACGTGTATGCGTACGCAGTGCGCCGTCAGCTGTCGCGACTGTTTCTGGTCAGCGGTGCGCGCTAGATTCTACGGTTTTGGACCAAACACATCATCCACAGTCAGCTTCTTGATCGGCCCGAGATTCAGCGCCTGGATCTTGGGCTCGATCGTCTTCTCGTCACCGACCACGACGACGGCGAAGCGGCCAGGCGTGAGGTATTTCTGCGCGACGCGCTGCACGTCGGCGGCGGTGACGGCCTCGATCTTCTGCACGTAGGTCGAGAAGTAATCATCCGGCAGGTGGTAGACGACGGCGTTCTCGAGTTGGCGCGAGATGTCACCGGTGGCCTCGAATGCGGCGGGATAACGGAGCGCGATGTAGTTTTTCGCGCGCGTCAGCTCCTCCTCGGGAACCGGCTTCAGAATTCCGTTCAGCTCCTTGAAGAATTCGGTCAGCGACTCCGAGGTCTTGTCCGTCTGGACGCCCGCGGCCGCGTAGAACGGTCCCGCCGCCGCGCGCATGTCGAACGTCGACGAGGCGCCGTAGGTGTAGCCGTGCTGCTCGCGCAGGTTGTTGTTCAGGCGCGAGGTGAAAGACTCGCCGAGCGCCGTGTTGAGGACGCGCAGCGGAAAATAGTCGGGCGTCGACCGCGGTACGCCGATCCAGCCGATGCGAATCTGCGACTGCGGCGCGCCCGGTTTGTCGACGATGTAGATCGTGCGCGCCGCCGGTTCGTTCACCGCGGGCAGCGCCGCGGCGGGCTTCGAGCCCGCGGCCGGTTTCCAGCCGCCGAATGCCGATTCGAGCAGCGGCAGCACAAGATCGCCGGTCACGTCGCCGACGACGATCAGCGCCGCATTGTCGGGGCGGAAGATCGACGCGTAGAACGATTTCAGATCGTCGACCGCGAATGCCTTGGTCGTTTCCGCGCTGCCGAACGTCGGCACGCCGTAGCGGTGCTCGGGTCCGTACAGGACGCGCGCGAACGTCGCGGCCGCAATCGCGGCCGGGTCATCGCGGGCCTGGAGGATGCTCGTGAGCCGCTGCTGCCGCTGGCGGTCGAGCTCTTCCCCGGGAAACGTCGGCCGGAGCGCGATGTCGGCCATGATCGGCACCGCGTCGGCGAGGTGTGAGACCGGCACGTGCAGCCGGACGGCTGTGGAGTCGAAGCCGCTCGCCGCCGACAGATCCGCGCCGAGATAGTCGATCGCATCGGCGATCTCGAGGGCGGATCGAGAGCCCGCGCCCTGCTCGAGCATCGCGGCGGTGAGGCTCGCGACGCCGAATTTCTTGCCCGTTTCGATCGCGCTGCCGCTCAGGACGAGCAGGTTGACCTGCACCACCGGCACCTCGTGGAGCTCCACGAGCCAGACAGGCAGGCCGTTCGACAGCTGCCGCTTCTGAATCTGCGGAAGCTTCAGCGCCGGCGCCGGACCGGGCTGCGGCGGATGCGAGCGGTCCGGCGCCCGCTGCGCGGAGAGCGTGGTCGCCAATACGAGGAGGAGTGTGGTGCAGGACTTTAGTCCTGCGTGGGTCGACGAGACCGCAGGTCTAAAGACCTGCGCCACAAATTTGCGAACGGTCACGGCTTCTTCTCCGGCTCGACGATCAACTCCACGCGCCGATCGACCGGCAGGTAATGCGTCGCGGCCGCGCGAATGTGCGACGGCGACAGCGCGCGATAGCGACTCAGATCCTCGTTGAACCAGTCGGGATCGCCGGTCTCGCTGAAGTAGCCGTTGATCTGATCGGCCTTGCCGCCGAATCCCCCGAGCCGCTCCATGCGGTCGAAGAACGACGCCTCGATCTGGTTCAACGAACGCTCCAGCTCGCGCGCAGTCGGATCCTCGCGCTGCAGCTTCTGCAGCTCCTCGTCGATCACTTTCTGCAGCTCTGCAATCGTGTGTCCGGGGCGTGCGGTCGCGACGATCTGGAACGACGATGACAGGTTCGCCGAGCCCTGAAACGCGCTCACGTCCTGCGCGATCTGCATCTCGTAGACGAGCCGCTTGTACAGCCGCGAGTTCTTGCCACCCGCGAGCACGTCGGCCACCACGTCGAGCTCGGCGTCGCCGGGCGCGAAGTGCGGCGGCGTCAGCCACGCCAGGTACAGCCGCGGCAGCTGCACGCGATCGGCGATCGTCTTCTTCGTCACCGTCGTCAGCGCGACGCCGGGGATGGTCGTCGGCTCGGGTTCCGGCCCCAGTTTGACGTCGCTGAACCACTTCTCGACGAGCGCGCGCGTCTTCGCGGGATCGATGTCGCCCGCGACGACGAGGCTCGCATTGCTGGGCGCGTAGTACTTCTTGAAGAAATCGACGACGTCCTGGTGGCTCGCGGCGGTGAGGTCCGGCATGTAGCCGATCACCGGCCAGTGATACGGATGGCCTTCCGGATACAGCATTTCGCCGAGCGTCGGCTGCGCGATCCCGTACGGGCGATTCTCGTAGCTTTGCCGCCGCTCGTTTTTGACGACGTCGCGCTGCGCGTCAACGGTTTTTGGCGTCATCGTGTCGAGGAGGTACCCCATGCGGTCGGACTCGAGGAACAGCGCGAGCTCGAGGGCATTCGACGGCACGTTGATGTAGTAGTTGGTGCGATCGTTGCTGGTGGACGCGTTGTTCTCGCCGCCGGCCGCCTCGAGCCATTCGTCGAACTCGCCCGGCTTCACGTGTCCCGACCCCATGAACATCAGGTGCTCGAACAGATGCGCGAGGCCCGTGCGCGAGGGCTTCTCGCGCGCCGAGCCCACGTGAAACCACGTGTTCACCGTTGCGATGGGAACGCTGTGATCTTCGTGCAGGATGACGTGGAGACCGTTCGGGAGCGTGAACTGCGTATACGCGACCTCGATTTTCTTCGGCGACGTCGGCGGCGTTTGCGCGAGCGCCGGCGACGCCGCCAGCAGAACGATCAGAGCAACGGCGCGTCTCATGAAAACGATTCTACCTTCCTGTGATGAAATAGCGCCGTGACCGAAACTCAACCACTCGTTGGAATTCTCATGGGCAGCAAGTCGGACTGGGAGGCGATGAGCCAGGCGAGCGCGATTCTGTCCGAATTCGGGATCGCGCACGAAAGCCGCGTGCTCTCGGCGCATCGCACGCCCGCGCTGACGTCCGAGTATGCATCCACGGCCGCCGGCCGCGGCGTGCAGGTGATCATCGCCGGCGCCGGCGGCGCTGCGCACCTCGCGGGCGTCGTCGCCGCGCACACCGTGCTGCCGGTGATCGGGGTGCCGATGACGAGCGCGCTGAACGGCCTCGATTCGCTGCTGTCGACTGTGCAGATGCCGAAAGGCATTCCGGTAGCGACCGTGGCGATCGGCGCGTCCGGCGCGGCGAACGCCGGACTACTGGCCGTCGCGATTCTCGCAACGTCACGGCCGGATCTGCGTGCGAAGCTCCAGGCATATCGCGAGAAGCTGGCCGACGCGGTACGCGAGACGAAACTGTAATCGGGCCGTTTCAGGACGGAGCGCGAGCCTTTAGGCGAGCGACCGGACGCTCGGCCGAAGCCTCGCGGTCCAGGAAGAACAGCAAGAAAGCGCCACGCGGTGACAAGTCTCTCGTGAACGTTGTGTAACATCGTGTCACGCCCACTCCCTCGACACGCTTGATCGTCGCGGCAGTCGTCGTCGCACTGACGGCGTCGCTGCGAGCCCATGTGCCGCAGACGTCGGCGCCCTCGTCCGCGCTCGAGCGATATCTCGCTCGCGGTGAGGAGCCGACGGTCGAATACCGCGCGCTTCGTCATCTCGAAGCGAGCAACGCGCATTTCGGCGTGCGGGGCTGGATGGACGTGTGGACCGAGTACACGCGTGCCGGCGGCTTTCGCTATGACATCGTCGCCGAAGGCGGGTCGCGGCAAGTGCGCAACCGCGTGCTGCGTCCGGCGCTCGACGGCGAGCGCCGGATGTGGGAGGCGCGCGAGCCGCAGCGCGCGTCGGTGACGCGCGACAATTACATCTTCAGCGATTCACCGAAGGTCCAGGACGGGCTCGCGCCGCTCGGCATCACGCCGCGGCGCAAGGACGTGCTCCTCGTTGAAGGGTCAATCTTCGTCGAGCCGAGCGACGGCGAGCTGCGTCGCATTGAAGGAAAGCTCTCGAAGTCGCCCTCGATCTGGACCCGCCGCGTCGACATCGTGCGGCATTACGAGCGCATCGGCGGCGTCCGCGTTCCGGTCTCGATTCGGTCCGTCGCGCACGTGCTCATCGCCGGCGAATCCACCTTCTCGATGAGCTACGAGTACGAAACCATCAACGGCAAGCACGTCGGGAATCCCCAGCCCAAAGCCGTTTCCGGCCACTAATCGACGATTCGGCTGAAGCCGGACGCCCCGGATTCCCCGTATACTTCGCCGCTACAGGGGGGATCCATGCGTTCAGCCTTGCGCCTCCGAATCGCGGCCGGCGTTCTCGCGCTCGTGTGGGTGGCGGGCGCTGCGCCATCCGCGCAGAACGCGCCGCACAAGAAGCCGATCGGCCACGACGTGTACGACTCCTGGAAATCGATTCAGGGGACGAAGCTGTCGCGCGACGGCGGCTGGATTGCCTACGCGCTCGTGCCGCAGGAGGGCGACGGCGAGCTGGTCCTCCGCAACCTGAAGACTAACGCTGAGTACCGCGCGCCGCGGGGCCGCGATCCGATTGTCACGCCGGACGGCAAGTTCGTCGTGTTCGCCGTCGCGCCGCTCAAGGCCGACGTCGACAAGGCGCGCAAGGCGAAAAAGAAACCCGAGGACATGCCGAAGGCTGGCGTGGGCGTCGTCGACCTGGCGGCCGGGCGCGTGACGACTATTGCGGAACACGTGAAGAGTTTCCGACTCCCTGAGGATCCGGTGAAATTTGTGGCGTACCTCGGCGTCGGGCAGGAGGGGCGGGAAGGGCAGGAGGGGCAGGAGGGAAAACCCCCGACCAAAAAGCACGAACCGGGCACGAACCTGGTCATTCGCGATCTGGCGACCGGCTCCGATCAGACGATCGCCGAAGTCGCCGACTACGTCGTGAGCCGCGACGGCGGCGCGATCGCGTACGCCGTGTCATCGAAGACGCCGGCCAACGACGGCGCATTCGTACGACGAACGGCGGACGGATCGACAAAAGCGCTGCTCAGCGGCCAGGGCGACTACAAGAACTTTGCGTTCGACGGGAAAGCGATGCAGGTGGCGTTCGTGAGCGACCGCGACGATTATGCGGCGAAGGCGCCGCGCTTCAAGCTCTATCACGCCGCCATGACGGCGGCGGCCGCGACCGAGCTTCCCGTGCCTGCTGCGGGCCTGCTGGCCGTGAGCGAGAACGGCCGCGTCGAGTTCTCCAGGGACGGCGCGCGCCTGCTCTTCGGTACGGCACCGGCGCCGCGTCCCGAGCCCGACGATCCGGCCGGCCTGATCAAGGTCGACATCTGGCACTACAAGGATCCCGAGATCCAGCCGATGCAGAAACTTCGCGCCGACGAGGAGCGGCGGCGCACCTTCCGCGCGGAGATTTCCCTCGCCGACAAACATTTCACGCAGCTCGCCACTCCCGACATGCCGGAGGTACGGACGAACGACAATGGCGCGCGCGCGCTCGGCATCTCGAATGTTCCGTATCGCCAGCTGATCTCGTGGGACGGCCGCTACGAGGATTACTACCTGGTGAAGCTCGACGATGGATCGCGGCGGAAGCTCCTGGAGAAGGCGCATTTCCAGGCCTCGCTGTCGCCTGGCGGGAATTACGTCCTCAACTTCGACGAGCACGACAACAACTGGTACGTGACTCGCGCAAGCGACGGGCAGAAGGTGAATCTCACCGCGACGCTTGGCGTGAAGTTCCAGAGCGAAACCGACGATCACCCGGACTATCCCTCGCCGTACGGACAAGGAGGCTGGACCGACGGCGACAAGGCGGTGCTCCTCTACGACCGCTACGACATCTGGGAAGTGAAGCCGGACGGCAGCGGCGCGCGCATGCTCACGAACGGCATCGGCCGCAAGCAGCAGATTGTCTTCCGGTACCCGCGAACCGAGCAGCCGCAGGCGAGCGAGCCGGAGGAAGGCGGGCCGACCGAGCGTCGCGCCGACGAACCCGTCGTGCCGACGACGCGTCCGATTCTGCTGTCCGCGGTCGACGAGCGGACGAAGGCGTCAGGGCTCTATCGCGTCACTGTTGGCAGCGGCGCCGCGCCGGTGAAGCTCGTGATGGCCGACAAGAACTTCGGCGTGCCCATCAAGGCGCGCGATGCCGAGGTCTACGCCGTGACGACGTCCCGGTTCGACGAGTTCCCGGATCTGTGGGTGTCGGGCGGCACCTTCACCGACCTCAAGAAGATCAGCGACGCGAACCCGCAGCAGGCACAGTACAACTGGGGACGATCGGAGCTCGTCGAGTACGTCAACGCGGACGGCAAGAAACTGCGCGCGATTCTGACGAAGCCCGAAGACTTCGATCCGTCGAAGACGTATCCGATGCTCGTGTACATCTACGAGCAGCTCTCGCAGAACCTGTACCGGTACGTGCCGCCCGCCCCGAGCGGCAGCAATATCAACGTCACCCGTTACGCCAGCAACGGCTACATCGTCCTGCAGCCCGACATCGTCTACGACATCGGATATCCGGGGCAGAGCGCGCTCAAGTGCGTGCTGCCGGCCGTGCAGAAAGTGCTGTCGATGGGATTCGTCGATCCGACGCGCGTCGGCATCCAGGGGCACAGTTGGGGCGGCTACCAGGTGTCGTACATGATCACGCAGACGAACATCTTCCGCGCGGTCGAAGCGGGCGCGTCGGTCGTCGACATGTTCGGCGGCTACGGCGGGATCCGCTGGGGCACGGGCATGTCGCGCGCGTTCCAGTACGAGAAGACGCAGAGCCGCATCGGCGTTCCGCCCTGGGAGAACCCGATGATCTACATGGAGAACTCGCCGATCTTCTGGATCGAGAAGATCCACACGCCGTATCTGACGATGGCGAACGACGAAGACACGGCGGTGCCATGGCAGCAGGGCATCGAGTTCTTCACGGCGATGCGGCGGCTCGGCAAAGAGGCGTACATGTTTGTGTACAACGGCGAGGCGCATGGCCTGCGCAATCGCGACAACCAGAAGCACTGGACCGTCCACATGGCCGAGTACTTCGATTACTTCCTCAAGGATGCGCCGAAGCCCGATTGGATGGAGCGCGGCGTGCCGTATCTGGAGAAGGGCAGCCGCGACATTTCGGTCTTTTACAAGAAGAGCACGGATCAGAAATGAGAAGACTATTTTTTGCCGTCGCCGTCGTTCTCGTCGCGCAGGGCTTCAACCCTGCGAACGCCCAGCGCGCTGCGGTCGTCGCGCTCCCATCGCTGGCCGAGCCCGGGATTTCTCCCGACGGCGCGACCATCGCGTTCGTCAGCGGCGGCGACATCTGGGAGGTGCCGTCGCGCGGCGGCGACGCGCGGCTGCTCGTGTCGCACCCGGCGACCGAATCGCGGCCGCTCTACGCGCCGGACGGCAAGCGGCTCGCCTTCACGTCGACTCGCACGGGCAACGGCGACGTGTACGTGCTGTCGCTCACGACCGGCGACACGACGCGGCTCACGTTCGACGACGCCGCGGATCTCGTGACGGGCTGGTCCGCGGACGGCAAGTGGATCTATTTCTCGTCCACGAGCCACGACATCTCCGGGATGAACGACGTGTATCGCGTCAACGCCGCCGGAGGAACGCCGATGCCGGTGGCGGGCGACCGCTACGCGACCGAATACTTCGCCCAGTCCGCGCCGGCCGGCGACGCGATCGCGATCACGGCGCGCGCGAACGCCGGCTCGCAGTGGTGGCGGAAAGGGCACAGCCACCTCGACGAGAGCGAGATCTGGATCGTCAAGGACGCGGCGACGCCGACCTATCAGCAAGTGACGAGAGGCGGCGCCAAAGACGCGTGGCCGATGTGGAGCGGGGATGGCAAGACGCTCTTCTTCATGTCGGACCGGAGCGGCGCGCAAAACATCTGGAGCCTGACGGTGAGCGGGGCCGGTACCAAGGCCCTGACGACGTTCAAGGACGGCCGCGTGTTGTGGCCGTCGATCTCGAAAGACGGCAAGACCATCGCCTTCGAGCGCGACTTCGGCATCTGGACCGTCGACACGGGCGTCGGTCAGCCACAGGAATTGAAGGTCGCTCTCCGGGGCGCGCCGGCCGCCGCCGCGATCGATCACCGGACCTTCACCGATCAATTCCAGGAGCTCGCCGTGTCTCCCGACGGCAAGAAGGCGGCGTTCACCGTGCACGGCGAGGTCTTTTCGGCGTCCACGAAGGATGGCGGCGACGCTCTGCGCGTGACGAACACCGCCGGCGAAGAAGCCGAGCTCGCTTGGGCGCCCGACAGCCGAAGGCTCGTGTACCGATCGCATCGCGCCGACGGCGATCACCTGTTCCTGTTCGACTTTGGCGCCGGGAAGGAAACGCAACTGACGACCGGCACCGGTCGCGACGATGTGCCGCGGTTTTCGCCCGACGGGAAGTGGATTGCGTTCGAGCGCGACTCGAAGGAGCTGCGCATCATCGATCCAGCGTCGAAAGAGGAGCGCGCGCTGGCGACCGGCATCTTCGACACGCCGCCATTCTTCGACTCGCGTGACTTCGTCTGGTCGCCGGACTCGAAGTTCATCGCCTTCCTTACCGCCGGTGCGAAGACGTTCCAGAACGTGAACGTCGTCCCGGTCGCGGGCGGGCAGGCGCGGGCGATCACGTTCCTGGCGAACACGAACGCCGGGTCGCTCGCGTGGAGCCCCGACGGTTCGTTCGTCACGCTCTCGACATCACAGCGGACGGAACCAGGCGAGGTGATCCGCGTCGATCTCGTGCCGCGCACGCCGAAGTTCCGCGAGGATCAGTTCCGCGATTTGTTCCGCGACGAGCAGCCGAAGACGCCGCCTGAACCGGCGTCCCTACCCGGCCCACCTGCCCCATCCGCCCCACCGGCCGCGGGCAGCCGCGGCCGGCCGGTGGAAATCGTGTACGACGACATCCGCCGCCGCGCGAGCGTCCTGCCCGTCGGCGTCGATGTCGCGCGCCAGGAGATCAGCCCGGACGGCAAGACACTGCTGCTCACCGCGAACGCCGCCGGCCAGCAGAATCTTTTCGTGTTTTCGATCGACGAGCTGTCGCGCGAGCCTGCGGTCGCGCGGCAGCTGACGTCGACGCCGGGCGCGAAGCGCAGCGCGCATTTCACGCCCGACAGCAAGGAGGTCTACTACCTCGATCGCGGCCGCGTGTTCAACGTGACCCTCGAGCGCCGCGAGCCGCGGCCGGTGGCGATGAACGCGGAGCTGGACGTCGACTTCGGACGCGAGAAGCTCGAGGCGTTCCACCAGGCCTGGACCTACCTGCGCGACCAGTTCTTCGACGACAAGATGAACGGCGTCGACTGGAATGCGGTGCGCGCGACCTACGAGCCGCGGATTGCCGGCACGCGCACGCCCGATGAGATGCGGCGGGTGATCTCGCTGATGCTGGGCGAGCTGAATGCATCGCACATGGGCATCACGCCGCCCGCGCCGGGGCCGATCACGCTCGGACGGCTCGGCGTCGATTTCGATCGCGCCGAGTACGACACGAGCGGCAAGCTGCGGCTGGCGGCGGTGCTGCCGCTCGGTCCGGCCGCGCTGGCCGGGTTGAAGACCGGCGACGTCCTTGCGCAGGTCGACGGTAGGCCGACCGCACCGCCGGCGAACCTCGACGAGCTCCTCGACCACGCGATCGGCAAGCGCGTCACGCTGTCGATCGCGCCGGCGGCCGGCGGAGCGCCGCACGACGTCGTCGTCAAGCCGATCGATCAGCAGACCGAGAAAGGGCTGCGCTACCGGCAGTGGGTCGAGCAGAAGCGCGAGTACGTCGCGAAAGCCAGCGGCGGCAAGCTGGGATACGTGCACATGTTCGACATGTCAGCCGGCGCGCTGTCGCAACTGCACATCGACCTCGATGCCGAGAACCAGACGCGGCAGGGCGTTGTCATCGACGTGCGGAACAACAACGGCGGCTTCGTGAACGTGTATGCGATCGACGTCTTCGCGCGCCGCGGCTACTTCAACATGCTGTCGCGCGGCTATCCGTCGGTGTCGTCGCGCACGTCGCTCGGCCAGCGTGCGCTGGAGCTGCCGACGATTCTCGTGACGAATCAGCACTCGCTGTCGGATGCCGAGGACTTCACCGAGGGCTACCGCACGCTCAAGCTCGGTAAAGTAATCGGCGAGCCGACCGCGGGGTGGATCATCTACACGGGCGGCGTGGCGCTCGTCGACGGCTCGCAGCTGCGCCTGCCGGGCACGAAAATCTTCGCGAGCGACGGGACGCCGATGGAGATGCATCCGCGGCCCGTCGACGTGCCGGTGACGCGGCCGGTGGGGGAGAGTTACAGCGGAAAGGACGTCCAGCTGGACACGGCTGTTGCGGAGCTGCTCAAGCAAATCGGCTCGGCGGGCACCAAAACGACGGCAGGGCAGCGTTGACACGTCGGAGCGCGAGGCTTTAGCCGAGCGGCAGCCGCGCGCCTGAAGGCTCGCGCTCCTTCCCGTCACGCGAATGGGTTTCTGATTTCCAGTCCCGTGACGTGACGGGCCGGCGCGATTCGCTCCGACAGCAGCAGCGCCGCGCGCGACTTGCGTGCGGCGGCCACGATCGTCGCATCGCGCAGCGGCATCCGATGCCGCTCCTCGAGCTCGGACGCGGCGAGGACGTCGGCGGCTTCCATCGGCACGATGGTCCAGTTGCTGTAGGCATCGACGAGCTCCCGCGCCGCGCGCCGCGGCACTGGGGAAGCCGGCGCACTGACGAGCGCCGCGTAAAACTCCTGCAGCACCTGCGCGCTGAGCACGCCGGTCCGGTCCGTCCACAGTTGACGGAGCACCTGGTCGGCAATGGCGCGCTGCTCGCCAGCGTCCAAATCGTGGGCCGCGACGAGGATGTCCGTGTCAACGAAAATGCGCTCACTCACCTCCGTCCCCCCCGCGCGTCACCTCCGTCCCCGGTCTCCGCGGAGCCTCCGTCCCCGCGCGCGCGACCTCCGTCCCCACCCCAGTCACCTCCGTCCCCCCGGCCCGCCCCCCGGCCCGCCGAGGCGCCACCCTTGGGCCTGCCACTCGAGCGCGCGGCGGCGGCCGGCCTGATACCGCGCATCCTCGCCGACGAGCTCCTCAATCTTCTCCGTGACGAGCGCGCTGATGGACATGGCGCGTCCCGCCGCCACGATCTTTGCCTTGCGAATCGTCGCTACCGGGAGCTTGAGCGTCAGATTCTGTTTGTCCACTGCGTGGAATTGTAGCACGTAAATACGTGCAGCACGTATTTACGTCTACTCGGCGATGCTCAGGATCTCGAACGGCTTAGCGTCGACGCTACCGTTACGCATGCACGACCCCGCGCGGCAGGAACTGCACGAATCCGGGCTTCCCTCGTCGACCCACATGTCCGTTCCATTCAGGATCCCGACAGTTGCGCGATCAATCTGCACCGTCAGCAGGTCGTACGGATGCGAGTGGTCCGGCTCGCGCGCTCCCGGGGCGAACCGCACCCGCACCACACGGACCTCGTCGTTCTCGAGAACGGTCGTCCGCGTGATGCCCGGCGGCGGCTCGGTCGCGCGCACGGCTGCCGCCGGCGTTCGCGTCGGCTTGACCGCGACGAGCAGCACGTCGTACGGCGCGCTGCCGATGTTTCGGCCTATGTGCCCGATGCCCGATGGCACGAAATTGAACGCGCCCGGCTCTCGCGGTCCGCGGCTGTCGTCGTCGAGCTGCGTGATTTCCGCGTCGCCGGCTTGTCACCTGCACGACGAGTGTCGACGGCGCCGTCGCGGTGACGAGCTCGGAGGTCGTCGGCGGGACGGTGAGTCGCGCCACGCCCAGCGTGGCATTGTTCAACAGGGCGCGCGCCGTGATGCCGCCGCCGCGCGTTTGTGCCGATCCGATCGGCGTCGTCACGATCGTCGCCGCCGGCGTGAGGCTCGCGACGCCGCGCGCCGGCCCGCCGCTTACGCGCGGATTATAATCAGCGCTCTCATCCTGGAGGATCGATGACCATTCGAGCCGTGTCCGTTGCTGCCGCCGTGCTTGCCCTCGCGGTCGCCGCGTTCGCCCAGAACGTGCGCCGCGACGGAAAATGGGAAGTGACGATGCAGATGGAGATGGCCGGAATGCCGGCCGCGATCCCGCCGACGACCACGACGCAGTGCATCACCCCCGAGGAGGCGAAGGACGCCGAGAAGGCGATGCCGCCCATGGGCCGCGGCGGCCGCGGCCGCGGAGGCGATTCGCCTTGCAAGACGACGGACCACAAGATCGAGGGCAACAAGGTCACCGCCAACATCAAGTGCGAAGGCGCCATGCCGATGGCCGGCACTGCGGAATTCGAGTACGCGGCGGACGCCTACACGGGCACGGTCAAAATGGAAACCGGCCGCGGCGCGATGACGATGAAGTACAACGCGAAGCGCGTCGGCGACTGCGTGAAATAAGTCAGGTAGGTCAGGTAGGGCTGGTGGGTTACACCGCCTCTGTCGTGACCAGTGGGTGGACCTTCAGGAGCTGAGCGTAGTAAACGAGATTCCGCGCGAGGTTCTGCGCCATGTGCGCCGTCGCCTCGTTCACCAGCCGCTTGGCGCGATCGTCGCTGGGCGGCTGGCCGACCTCTCCCACCCAGTACGCCGCACATTCGGGCGGCAGCGTGAAGCCCATCCAGCTCAGCACCATCATGATGCTGCCCATCACCGACAGCGCGCCGTCCTCGCTGCCGGTGATCACGATGCCGGCGACCTTGTTGTAGATCGCGCTGCGGCCCGAGGCGCTGTATTCCTCGTCGAGTGAGTCGAGCCGTTCGATCACACGCTGCATCAGGCTCGAGCGCCCGCCCCACCAGATCGGCGTGCAGAACAGCACGATGTCGGCGGCCTTGATCTTCGTCACGATATCGGGCCAGTCGTCGTCGGGCGTCTCGCGGTAGCCGAGGCCGACCGGCAGCGCGAGGTCGGCGACGCGCACGATCTCGCTCGACGATCCGGGCGCCTGTTCGAGGATCCGCTGGATCACCAGTTCCGCCAGTTCGCCCGTGTTCGACAAATCCTTCGCGTGCTTGAGCGATGTGTTGAGCGCGAGTACCTTCAGCGGCCCCACGTCGTCGTGGCCGGCAAGCTGGAAGCACGGCTTCATCTTGTACATGGCTGTTCGCTTGGCTAAAGCCTCGCCCTCCCTTTACGCTGCCGCGACGTGGGCGATCGTTTTCTGCACGAGCCGCAGATACGCGCGGATCGTGGTTTCGAGATGTGACGCCGGAGTGTCTTCTTCCTTGCAGTGCGACAGACCGTTCGACGAGTACGCGAACATCATAACGACGGGCATGTGCGGCACCATCTCGGCCGCGTCGTGAAGCGGCCCGGAGGGCAGTCGCGGCGCGTCGCCCGTTTCCTCGCGCACCGCCTCCTCGCACAAACGCAGAAGCGCCGGATCGAACGGCCGCGGCTCGATCGACCAGATCCTTCGCCACTCGACGGCCACGTTGTTCTCCCGCGCCATGCGCGATGCGGCGTCGTGCGCGTCGGCGAGCATCGCCGCGAGCACTCCGGGATCGAGGGCGCGCTGATCGAGCGATATCTCGCAAATGCCCGGTACTGCGGTCACGATCTTCGGCTCGACGTTCACCACGCCAACGGTGCAGACGACGCCCGCGCCCGGCTTCGAATGACGCCGCGCGATCTCGCGGCATTCGAGCGCCGTCTGGGCGGCGGCGAGAAATGCATCGCGGCGCATCGGGATCGGCGTCGAGCCGGAGTGCGCCGCCTGGCCCGTGAAGCACAGCATGTGCCGCTCGACGCCGAACGTTCCGAGGACGACGCCCGTCGGCTTGGCCATCGATTCGAGGACGGGTCCCTGCTCGATGTGCAGCTCGAGGTACGCGCGCGCGTCAACGGTCTTCAACTCGCGGTGCGCGTCGAGCATGCGTTCGAGCGCCACGCCGTTTTCCGCCAGCGCATCGACCAAGCGCGTGCCCTGTCGGTCGGTCAACTCCCGCACCTCCTCGATCTTCAGGCTGCCCGCCGCGGCCGACGAGCCGAGGAGGCTGCGGCCGAAGCGTGCGCCTTCCTCGTCGGCCCAGTCGACGAGCTTCAGCGTGACGGGCGGCGTCGTGCCCGCATGCGCGCGCAGCGCTTCGAGCGCGGCCGTCACGCCGAGGCAGCCGTCGAGCCAGCCGCCGTTCGGCACCGAGTCGAGGTGGCTGCCGACGATCACCGTCCGCGGCGAGGTGCCGCGCAGCGTCACCCAGTTGTTGCCCGCGGAATCGGTTTCGATCGGCAGCCCCAGCGCGTCGACCTTCCCGCGAAACCAGGCGCGCGCCTCGCGCCACACGGGACCCCACGCGAGCCGCTGGGCGCCGTCGGCGGTGCCGGTCCGCG
>Ga0310810_10001077_pt1 | contig 27861 bp, 25 predicted proteins | sample NCmetagenome_FD_207641 | JGI IMG/M metagenome (GOLD analysis project Ga0310810, IMG submission 207641) | Soil microbial communities from experimental microcosm in Duke University, North Carolina, United States - NC | ecosystem: Engineered > Artificial ecosystem > Soil microcosm > Unclassified ...
GAAGTAGAAGACGCCGAGCAGCCAGGCCGTCGGCGCACGCCGCAGGACGGCAATCATCGCGGTGACCGTAGCGGGTTGACCAGCTTGCGGCGGATTCCTCGCCAACAGGCAATACGCCACCGCCCAGACAAGAAGAAAGGCGCTGGTACCGTAGAACACCACTTCCCAGCCGAGACGGGCCGCAACGACAGGGCCGACAAAGACGGCCAGCGACTGCCCCATGGTTCCCAGGCCATATACGCCAAGGGCCGTGCCTTGACGGGCCGCGGCCGTCCAGCGAGACACGAAGGCGGCGCCCACCGCGAAAGATGATCCGGCCATGCCGATGAGGAACGCCGCGATGAGAAGCGCAGCGTAGCTTCGGGTCATCGGGACAACAAAGGCGGCGAGCGATGAGAAAGCGAGGAGCGCCGTGAACACGAGGCGCCCGCCGAAGCGATCCGTCAGCATGCCCATCGGCAGACGCGCCAACGAACCGAGCAACACCGGCACCGCTACCAATAGCGCGGTTTGAGACGCGGTCAGTGCGTAGAGAGTGGTGAAGACCGACGCGAGCCCGCCCACAAGTCCCCATGCGGCGAACGACAGGGCGAACGAGATCGTCGCAAGAACCAACATGCGCGTCGAGGAGGCGCCCGCGACGGAACCGTCAGGTGGCCGACCCTGGTGAGGCGTGTTGGGCATGTTGTGCTCGGCTGACAGGCGCGAGCATAACAGCGGTTGTGGCTGAGGAGTGAGTCGCTGTTGAGTCAGCCGAGCACGGTTGCCTGCATGACGAAGAATTACTTCGTCGCCATACCCCGCCGTGCCGCTTCGATCGTGGCGATGTCGATCTTCTTCATCGGCATCATGGCCTCGAAGGCCCGCTTTGCCTCATCGCCACCGGCCGCAAGCGCGTCGGTGAGCACGCGCGGGGTGATCTGCCATGAGAGACCCCAGCGGTCCTTGCACCAACCGCACTGACTTTCGTGGCCGCCGTTGCCGACGATCGCATTCCAGTAGCGGTCCGTCTCTTCCTGATTCTCAGTAGTGACCTGGAAGGAAAAGGCCTCGCTGTGCTTGAACGTCGGGCCGCCGTTGAGCCCGAGACAGGGAATGCCCAGCACGGTGAACTCCACCGTCAACTCATCGCCCTTCTTGCCACCACCCGGGTAGTCAGCGGGCGCCTTGTGAACAGCGGTCACTTTGCTATCAGGAAAAGTGGCGGCATAGAAACGCGCGGCTTCATGCGCGTCCTTGTTGAACCAGAGGCAGATCGTGTTCTTGTGCGTCATATTCGTGTGCTCCTGCGTCCTTGGATGCAAATCTCGAGCAGTCAGCCGCTGCAGGAAGCCTCACCTCGACCGCTAGTCACTGAAGAGTCCCGGCGGGACCGCGGCAGATATGACTATGACTATCCGCGTTCCTGCTCGCGTTCGCGCAACATGATGAGCAGCATCCGCGACGCCTCGGTCGCCCGAACCGCATGCGGTACGTTCGCCGGCATCAAGACGACAGATTGCGGCGTCGTCTCCACATTACGCCCGCCAATCGTCAGAACGAAAGAGCCCGACAACGTGAAGACGAGCGCATCGAACGGCGCCGTGTGCTCCGATAGTTCCTCCCCCGCGTCGAACGCGAACAAGGTGACGTTACCCGCCCCCGTACGCGCGAGCACTCGGCTGGCGATGCCTCGAGCCGTCGGCGTCACGAGAGTGTCCAACGTAAAAAGCTCACCAGGTGTCAGCGTCGTCGCCATCTTTCTACCTTGCAATTGTGCGCGTGCGATCGGCTGCGTTGAGCAGCCAGATTTGCAGGATCACGATGATGTTCAACGCGAAGACCATGGGATGCTCCAGCATAACAGCGCTGGCCTCGCTCGTGCGTCAACTCGACCTGGAAGAGAATTCGATACGATCGATGAGCACGCTCGAGATCATCTGATGAGTGACTCGCCTTGGAACCAACCGAACACCGTTGCAGGTTTCGCGCGGTCGTCGCCGAACGACACCCTGCTCCAGATCGCCGCACGAGAATGGCGCGCTTCCGCACGTTTGCTCGATATCGGATGCGGAGCCGGTCGCAACGCGTTACCACTCGCCCTCGCCGGCTGGGAGGTGATCGGCACCGACCTCTCTCTACAAATGCTGACGGCGGCTGGCGCGCGCGTGGCGGCCGCGGAGCTCGTGCATCAGGTTCGTTTGCTGCGATCGGCAATGGACCAGCTGCCGTTGCGGTCCGAGGCGTTCGACTTCATCGTGGCACACGGCATCTGGAACCTCGCGCGATCGGGCGCCGAGTTCCGGCAGGCGATCCGAGAGGCGGCGCGCGTCGCTCGACCCGGATGTGCGCTTTTTCTGTTTACGTTCTCGCGGAGCACACTCGCAGACACAGCGGAGCCGCTGCCTGGTGAGTCCTTCGTGTTCACACAGTTCTCGGGACAACCACAATGCTTTCTGACTGAGGCGCAACTTGTCAGTGAAGTTGCCGCGTGCGGCTTCGACCCGGACCCTTCGCTTCCGTTGCGAGAGCTCAATCGGCCTCGGAAGAACGCGCTTCTGACGAGCACCACGCCGGTGATCTATGAAGGGCTGTTCCGGTACAAGCGGCCGTTTCAGAAGATGGGTTCTCGATGATGTCTGCTGAACGCCGGAAGATGCTGTCGGGCGAAATGTACGATCCGCTCGATCCTGAGCTTGTGGCAGCTCGCGCCCGCGCCCGCGATCTGTGCTGGAAGCTCAATGCCACTCGCGAGGAGGAGGACGCAGAACGGCGTCGTATTCTGCGCGACTTGTTCGGGAAGGGCGGCGAGACCGTGTGGATGCAGCCGCCGTTCTATTGCGACTACGGGGTCAACATCGAACTGGGCGAGAGAGTCTTCTTCAATTTCAACTGCATCGTGCTCGACGTGTGCCCGGTGCGGATCGGCGACTTCACGCTCTTCGGGCCCGCAGTGCAGATCTATACGGCCATGCATCCATTCAACGCAGCGCAACGGCGTCGCGAAGAGTTCGGCAAGCCGATCGAGATTGGATCGGATGTGTGGGTGGGCGGCGGAGCGATCATCCTTGCCGGCATCAGCATCGGCTCGCGAACCGTCATCGGTGCTGGCAGCGTCGTGACGCGGGACGTTCCTGAAGGAGTATTCGCTGCAGGGAACCCGTGTCGAATCATCCGCACGATCACGGAGTGAGGGTCGTCGTGGTGATCCTCAGAACTCGATCATCACCTTGATGGCCTGGCGGTCGTTCATCGCGCGGTAGCCATCGGGAACACCGTCGATTGTCGTGACGCGATCGAACACACGGCCCGGCTGAATCCTGCCCTCGAGCACGTCGGGCATGAGCTGCTCAATGTACGCGCGCACGGGCGCCGGTCCACCCGCGATGGTGAGGTTGCTGAAGAACGCCGGTTGCGAGTTCGGGATGGTGTTTTCCTGCGGCACACCGACTCGCCCGACCGCACCGCCGGCCCGCGTGATACTCAGAGCAGTGCGCATCGCCTCAGCGTGGCCGACGCACTCGAGTACCGAATGAGCGCCGAGTCCGCCGGTCAGCTCGCGTACGCGCTCGACCGCGGCATCACCGCGTTCGCTGACGATGTCGGTCGCGCCGAACGCGCGCGCCAACGCAATGCGGGCAGCATGACGGCCAAGCATGATGATCTGCTCGGCACCGAGACGGCGCGCGGCAATCACGCCGCACAGACCCACGGCGCCGTCACCGACAACAGCCACCGCGTTGCCCGGCTTCACCTGCGCGGCGAGCGCGGCGTGGTGGCCAGTGCCCATCACGTCAGACAGCGTCAAGAGCGACGGCATCAACGCGTGATCAGGACCTACGGGAAGCACGACGAGCGTGCCGTCCGCCTGCGGAATCCGCACCGCTTCGCCCTGCCCTCCGTCCAGCGTGGTACCGCCCCACCACCCGCCGCGAAGACAGGACGTCTGCAATCCCCGCTGACAGAACTCGCAGGTGCCATCTGACCACGCGAAGGGTGCGACGACGAGGTCGCCCTTCTTCACCGTTCGCACGGCAGAACCGACGGCCTCGACGAGGCCGATGAACTCGTGCCCCATCCGATTTCCGGTTTCGCTTGGCGGCATCGAGTTATACGGCCAGAGATCGCTGCCGCAAATGCATGCCCAGGTCACGCGGACCAGGGCATCGGTCGGCTCGACCAGCCGTGCATCAGGAACAGTCTCGACGCGGACGTCGTGCGCGCCGTACATCACAGTTGCTCGCATGAGAATTCCTTCCTTCTTCCCGTGTCTGGTACTCGCGCCGAGCTGGACGGTTCACACGCCATTCTCTGATGTCATTCTCCCTTGTCTGAGCGGAGATACACTCTCCGTCGCCATGAAGGTATTCACCGTTGCGGCTCTCGCGCTGGCCGTTCTGGCCAGCGCATGTTCACGACCAGCTGCCAACAATACGAATGAGACGGCTGCGCAGGCAGCGGCGCCCTCCGGCGATTGGCCGACGTACGGCGGGCCGCTGACCGGCGAACGTTACTCACCTCTCACGCAGATCACCGCGTCGAATGTCGCGCAGCTCCGCCAGGTGTGTGCGTTCGACGCGCCTGAAGCCGTGAACTTTCAGAGTGGCATCGTCGCCGTCAACGGCGTGCTCTACTTCACGCTGTTCAACAACACCTACGCGGTGGATGGCGCGACCTGCCAGCAGAAGTGGAAGCACACGCGCCCCGAGCCCAACACGTTTCTGATGGTGAACCGTGGCGTCGCCTACAGCGACGGCCGACTGTTTCGTGGCACCGGTGACGCGCACGTTGTCGCCATCAACGCGGCGGACGGACAACAGCTGTGGGACGTCGCCATCGGTGATCCAAAGAGTGGCGAATCGGCGCCGCTCGCGCCAATCGCGTGGGGCGGCCTCGTGTTCGCCGGGAATGCGGGCGGCGACAACTTCGGGGTGAGAGGCCGGATCTACGCACTCGACGCGGCGAGCGGCCGCGTGGTCTGGCAGTTCGACACCGTGCCCGATTCGGGCCCGGCGCAAGCAACATGGCCGAAGGCGTCACCCGCAAATCCGCCGAGCGGCGGTGCCACGTGGACCAGCTACGCCGTCGACGACGCGAACGGGATCCTCTACGTACCCACGGGTAACGCTGCTCCCGATTTCGCGCAAGCCCTGCGTCCGGGCGACAACCTCTACACCAACTCGTTGCTCGCGCTCGATGCGAAGACGGGCCGTCTGCTTTCGTACGTGCAACCGCTCAAGAATGATTTCCACGATTGGGACCTGGCGGCCCCACCCGCACTGATCACGACGAAGGGCGGTCGCCCGTTCGTCGCTCAGGGATCGAAGGACGGTTACGTCTACAACATCGACCGTAGCGCGGTCACGAAGAACGGGAACAGTGAGCCCGGACAGATGATGGTGCACAGCAAGGCGCAAGTGACGACGCGCGAGAACGCCGATGTGCCGTTGTCAACCGATCGCGAAACGCGGTTCTGTCCCGGAGTACAGGGCGGCGTGGAGTGGAACGGCCCTGCGTATCACCCGGGGCTCGGTCTGCTCTATGTCAACGCCATCGACTGGTGCACGCTCGTCAAGATGCAGCCAACCGCCAGGATCACGGGCAAGCCGGGAGAGTCGTGGACGGGCGCCGAGCCGGCCGATGGATGGCTGTTCGGCCGCCACGATCCGGTGGAGGCGTGGAAAGGGTGGGTGACCGCCTTCGACCCCGAGACCGGCGACGTGAAGTGGAAGGTTCAGACGCCCAAGCCCATGGTCGCTGCCATCACGACGACCGCCGGCGGCGTCGTGATTACGGGCGACCTCGACGGTGTGCTCCTCGCGTATGACGCTTCCACCGGCACGGAGTTGTGGCGTCACGCCACCGGGAAGGCTATTGGCGGCGGCGTGATCTCCTATCAGGCTGGCGGAAAGCAGCGCATCGCCGCGGCTACAGGGATGAACGCCAGCACCTGGAACATCAAGGCTGGACCCGCACGCGTGGTCGTCTACGCCTTGCCTTAGGCCTCATTCACCCACATCTCACACGATGCTCACAAAACACTGAGGACTCCGGCTGGTTAGAACGACGATCCTGCAGGAAGCAATGTCAAAGAGCCGAACAGAGACGTGGCTGGCTTTGGTCGTCGTCGCCATCGGGCTGGTCCCCGTGGCGATTGTGGGGCTTTGGGCCTACATGGGCACCACCGCGACGACCCTGCATCCAAACCCGACGGACGTGCAATCCGTGACGCGTTCGCCGCCGTTGCCAAAGTGGACCGGCGCCGTTGATCAGAGCCGGCAGATCGTCCGCGCAGGTCTCACCGAGCAGAACGTGCCAGGACTGTCAGTCGCAGTTGGTGTCGGGGACCACATCATCTGGGCGGAAGGCTTTGGCTGGGCGGATCTCGACAACAAGGTGCCCGTCGCGCCAGAGACGCGGTTCAAGATCGGGACCACATCGGTTGCGCTCACCTCAGCCGCTGTCGGCATGCTGCTCGAGCAGGGTCACCTGGATCTCGATGAAGACATTCAGACGTACGTCCCTGAGTTCCCGCAGAAACAGTGGCCCGTGACAGTGCGCCAGTTGATGGCGCATGTAGCGGGTGTCCCGGACGACGGCGGCGACGAGGGGCCACTGTTCAACGAGCGTTGCGAGCGGCCAGCGGAGGCGTTCCGGTTCTTGAGCGGCTACGAGCGTGAAATGCTGTTCGAGCCAGGAACTCAGTACCACTATTCGAGCTATGGCTGGATCGCGGTGAGCGAGGCGGTCGCAGTCGCGGCGAACGAGCCGTTTCTCACGTTCATGCAGGCGCGGATCTTCGAGCCGCTGGACATGCGCGACACGCGCGCCGACTCGAGGAGCGAGGCGATTCCGAATCGGGCGACGACGTACTTCCCACGGTTCGCCGCGGATCCCCGTTACGGTTTGCAGCTGATTCACCCGACCGACCATTCGTGCTACGCAGGAGCCAGCGTATTTCTCTCCACTCCGTCCGACCTGGTGCGCTTCGGCATCGCGATCAACAGCGGCAAGCTGCTGCAACCAGGCACGGTGCAAATGCTACAGACGACGCAGCGACTGCGATCGGGTGAGGAGACAGGCTACGGTCTTGGCTGGGACATCGAGAACGTCTCTCTCGCGGATGAACACACGCGTTGGGTGGGCCACGACGGGACGTTATTCGGAGGGACACTGGCGTCGCTCATGATGTTTCCCGAGCATGGGATCGTCGTCGCCGTGACGTCGAACATCTCTTACACCGACACGCCGGCTCTCGCGTTGAAGATCGCGCAAGCCTTCGCTGAACACGCGAGGAGCAAATAGATGCTCCTTCTCACCAGACGCCGTGTGCTGATCCTGATCGGAGTGCTGGCTGTCCTTGCGGTGGTACTCGTCGGCGTCGGCAGGTGGCTGAATGCGAACAAGGTCGGCGGACAGGGGCCCGCTGAACCGTTTCGCATCGCCGGCAACTTCTACTACGTCGGCGCGACCGACGTCGCGGCGTTCCTCATCACCGGGCCCGAAGGGCACGTCGTGCTCGACGGTGGCTATCCCACCACGGCGCGGTTGATCATGGCGAGCATCGCGAAGCTTGGCTTCGACATCAAGGACGTCAAAGTGCTCTTGAACTCGGAGCCGCACCCCGACCACGGAGGCGGGCTGACGGTGCTCCAGCAGGCGTCGGGTGCTCAGTTGTGGGCCAGCGACGCGAGCGCCGACTCCCTCGCCGCCGGCGGCGACGACCCCGACGGCATCCTGCCGTTGAGAGCGCTCTTCTGGATCGGCGTCGTCGGCTACCCGCCCCCGCGCGTCGATCACCGGTTCAAGGATGGCGACACGATCCGTGTGGGGCCGATCGCGCTCACTGCGCACGTTACCGGCGGCCACACGCGCGGCTGCACCTCGTGGTCGTTTCCCGTCCGCGACGGTGAGCGCACGCTGAATGTCGTAAGCGCGTGTGACCTCGGGGTGCTGGCAACCTCGCAGTATCCAGAACAAGGGGCAGACCGCGAGCGCAGTATCCGCGTGCTCCGCGGCCTCCCGGCCGACATCTGGGTGACGTGTCATGCACGATGGTGGGGTAGGTACCGCAAGTTCGTCGCAAGCGCCGCCGCGAAGAACCCGGTGGATCCATTCATCGACCCCGAGGGCTATCGCGCCTTCCTCGACGCCGCCGAGGCGGAGTTGCGCAGCGGACACATGCACTAAGCGCGGTCGGCCCGTTGCCCTGCTCCCCTTGACGTTCGAAAGGAGCACTGTTAGACTCCTTTCGGCAATCGAAAGGAGCCCCGCGTGGAGAAAGACAGAAGCGACGTGCTGCAGGGCACCCTCGACATGCTGGTGCTCAGGGCACTGCAGCTCGAACCTATGCACGGGTGGGGCATCGCCGAGCGCATCGAGCAATGGTCGGAGCGCGTGCTGCAACTCGGGCAGGGCTCGCTCTATCCGGCGCTCTATCGCATGGAGCGCCAGGACTTCATCCGCTCCGAGTGGCGGGTCACCGACAACAACCGGCGCGCACGCTACTACTCGTTGACCGCACGCGGGCGGCGCTACCTGAACGAATCGCTCGCACAGTGGCGACGCATGTCGCGTGCGATCAACCTCGTGCTCGACGTCACCGCGGTGAGCTGATTATGGGAATGCTCCGTGACACGTTGCGGCGTCTTCGTTCGCTCGTCCGCCGGAGTGAGGTCGAAGATCGGCTCGATGACGAGATCCGCTTTCATGTCGAGCAGCAGATCGAGAAGAACACGCGCGCCGGCATGGCGCCCGCGGAGGCGCGGCGGCAGGCGCTGATCCGATTCGGCGGCGTGGAGCAAATGAGGGAGCGCACGCGCGACGAGTTTCGCGCCGGCCTCATCGAACATCTCGCGCGCGACGTCCGCTACGGCCTCCGTTCGCTGCGCCGCCATCCCGGCTTCACGGCGATGGCCGTGCTGTCGCTCGCGATCGGCATCGGCGCAAATACGACGATCTTCGGCTTGGTCAACGCCGTCCTCTTTGGCCATTCCCCGCTCGATGACCCCGAGACGCTCGTCAACATCTATGAAACCGAGGGCGGGCGCGGGTTCGGTCCGATGTCGCACCCGAACATCGAGGACCTGCGCAGAGGCACGTCCGATGTCTTCCGGGGGATCGCCGCGTCAACCTTCACCCTGGCGCCGATCGATCGCGGAGGCATTGTCACCACGATCATGGGCGAGGCGATGACGGGCGGCACGTTTGCGCTCCTCGGCATCGAGCCCGAGATCGGCAGAGCGATTCAGCCCGAGGACGATGTCGCACGTGGCGGGCATCCGGTGGTCATGCTCAGTCACGGCTACTGGCGGCGCGCTTTCGGCGGCGATCCACAGGCGGTCGGCCGCGAGCTGCGAATGGGACGACGCGCCTACACGATTATCGGCGTCGCGCCGGCCGACTACCGCGGCGGGCTCGGACCTGTCACGCCAGCCTTCTACGTGCCGATCGCGATGGTCGACGAGCTGATGGGCGTCGACATGCTCGACCAGCGCGACTTTCACAACTTCTTCGTCAGGGCGCGCCTCGCACCCGGCGTCACACGAGCGCAGGCCGAACACGCCGCGTCGCTCGTGGCGACCTCTCTCACCACCGGGCGACCTGAAGGGTGGAATCCCGGCGAGCAGTTCACACTCTTGCCAACCGCCGATGTGCGGGTCTTCCCCGGCCTGGATCCACTCCTGCGCGCGGCAGCCTGGGTACTGATCGCCGTCGTCGGGCTCGTGCTGCTCTTGGCCTGCACGAACCTCGCGAGCTTTCTCCTGGCGCGCGCCCTCGATCGTGGTCAGGAGATCGCCGTGCGCCGCGCGCTCGGCGCGACGCGAGGCGCGCTCGCGCGCCAGATGCTGGTCGAGAGCGCGTTGCTGGGACTTGTCGGAGCGGCGTGCGGCCTCGTGCTCGCGTTCGTGCTCATGAACGTGTTGTTGTCGATCGACCTGCCGTTGCCCTACGGCATGAAACTCGATCTCCAGCTTGGAATCGACTGGAAGACGCTCGTCGACTGGAGAGTGTTCGCGTTCACGGCCGGCACCGGTGTGCTCGCCGGCGTCTTTCTCGGCATCGTCCCCGCCGTTCAGGGCACGCGCGCCGATCTTGGTTCCGCGCTAAAGACAGGGATCAGAGGCGGCCATGCGCCCGCGGCTCTCCGGTGGCGCAACGTGCTGGTGGTCGCCCAGATCGCCATGTCACTCGTGCTACTCGTGGGCGCAGGGCTCTTCCTTCGGAGCTGGCAACAGATGCTCGGCGTCGATCCGGGCTTCGGCGCTACGCCGACATCAGTGTTGTCCGTCATGGTGCCGGTCACGACAGCTGACGACAACATGCTGCGCACGCGGCGTCTGCTCGAACGCTTTCGAACAGTCCCCGGCGTTGACGCCGTCGGTCTCGTCTGGCCGCTGCCACTGGAGTTCTCGTCCAGCTTCACCGACTTCACGATCGACGGGCTTGTGCCGCCTCCCGGCCGCGAAGCGTTCCGAGCCGATCGCGCATTTGTCGACGGCGGATTCTTCGACGCAGCCGGCATGACGATCGTCGATGGCCGCACGTTCAACGACGCCGACCGGCGCAACAGCGAGCCCGTGGCCGTCGTCAGTCAGGCGTTGGCCCGCCGCTACTGGCCGGATGGCAGGGCGATCGGCCGGCTCCTCAGCAGGCGTGCTCCGGGAGACACCGACCTGGTCATCGTTGGCGTCGCCAGCGACATCAACATCCGATCGCTTGGTGAAGCGCCTCGCGATGCCATCTTCCTGCCGTATACGCAGAGTGAGGGCGCACCGGTCCGCACATTTGTCGCCCGCACAGGCGCGGATCCAGCACGGATGCTGCAAACGCTCATCACTGCTGGACGAGAAGTCGATCCCGATCTGCAGGTGGTCCAGTCGATGACGATGGCGACGCATCTGGCGATGTCGCGTCTGCCGTCGCAGTTGGGTGCCTTCATGCTCTCCGCGTTTGCCGTCCTGGCGATGGCGCTGGCGGCCATCGGTGTCTATGGCATGGTGCGCTACAGCGTGGCCACGCGCACACGCGAGGTCGGGATCCGCATGGCACTCGGGGCTAACGCGGGCGACGTTGCGCAGCTGCTCGCGACACACAGCGTGCGCCTGGTGCTCATCGGCGGGGCGATCGGTGTGGTGGGTGCGCTGCTCGCGGCACGGTTCCTTGCGACGCTGCTCTTCGGTGTCGGATCGTTCGAGCCGCTCGCCCTGATCGGTGCGCCGCTCGTGCTCGGCATTGCGGCGTGGCTGGCCGCCTACCTGCCCGCGCGGCGCGCCAGTCGCGTGGACCCGCTCGCTGCACTACGCGCAGAGTGATCCACCACGGCTGCTAGTCGGGAATCTCTGCCTCGACGAGCTTCGTCAGCAGGGCAAGTGATTCCTGCCAACCCAGACAGCACGCCTCCGGTGGAATCGCATCCGGGATTCCTTCCTGCGTGATGTTCACTTCTGTTCCGACTGAAACCTTCTTCAGGCTCACCGTCACGGTCATCTCGCCAGGCATGTTCGGATCGTCGAACTTGTCGGTCCAGCGAAGGCGCTCGCCCGGGACCAGCTCGAGGTACTTGCCACCGAAGGAGTGACTCTTGCCGGACGTGAAATTGGTGAACGACATCTTGTACGTGCCGCCGACGCGTGGATCCATATGGTGGACCTTGCCGGTGAAACCGTTCGGGGGCAGCCACTTCGCCATCGCATCGGCATCTATGAAGGCGCGATAGACGCGCTCCGGCGTCGAACGCAGCACCCGTTGGAACTGAACCTTACCAGGCATGTTTTGTTTCCTCCTCGACGGCACAGGCCGCGCTTTGGTCACTGCGCCGTTCTTGATCACTTAGACTGGCGGTCGCGCCGCAAATCATCGGTACGCGGACGAGCCTCGTCGAAGCGGACGCGCCGGCCGGTCGTCTCATCAAAGAAATGCAGGTGGTCGCGACGCAGGCTCAAGCCAATGCGGTCGCCGATCGCCAATCGCGAGTTTGCCTGGACGACGACTCGGGCACGACTCGGCGGCACCGCATCCAGGGCGACATGGACCAGCGTCGTCGGTCCCAGCGGTTCGAGAATCTCGACACGGCCGGCAGCATCGCCCGCCCCGGCCGAGGTGAGCTCGATGTCATGCGGGCGAATACCGACAAGAAGCTTCTCCCAATCGCTAGCGATCATCGCCCCCGGCCAGATATTCATGGCAGGTGAGCCGATGAAGCTCGCAACGAATGTATTCACCGGGCGATCGTAGAGCTCCATCGGCGCGGCGACCTGCTCGAGCGCGCCGTCGCGCATGACCGCAATGCGCGAGCCCAGCGTCATCGCTTCCTCCTGATCGTGAGTCACGTACACCATCGTTGCGCCGAGCCGGCGGTGCAGCAGCGTCAGCTCGGTACGCATCTCGATGCGCAACACAGGGTCGAGGTTCGAGAGCGGCTCGTCGAGCAGGAAGGCCCTCGGACTGCGGACCATCGCGCGACCCAGTGCCACTCGTTGACGTTGACCGCCCGAAAGTGCCGCTGGCCGGCGATCCAGCAGCGTTTCGATCCCCAGCGTGCTCGCGACCTCTCGCACGCGTTCCTCGATGCGCGCCGCGTCGATGCGACGCATTTGCAGACCGAAGGCAAGATTCTCTCGAACGGTCTTGTGTGGATAGAGCGCGTAGCTCTGGAACACCATCGCGAGATCGCGCTGCTGTGGCGGGATCTCCGTGACGTCCTCGCCCTCGATCACGATGCGCCCGCTTGTGGGGGCGTCGAGGCCCGCGATCAACCGAAGCACAGTGCTCTTGCCGCTGCCGGAGGGTCCGACGAGGACCAGCAGCTCACCGTGCGCGATCTGAAGACTTACATCGGTCACGGCGGCGATGCCGCCGGTAAAGCGCTTGCCGACATGCTCGAGCGAAATCGCCGCCATGTCATCCCTTGATCGCGCCGGAGGTCAGCCCGGCAACAATTCGGCGCTGCGCAACGAAGACAAGCAGGGCAACCGGGAGCGTCGCGATGAGCGCCCCTGCGAGAATCTGTCCCCACGGCACCTGGTACTGGCCGCGAAACAGCGCGATCGCGACCGGCACGGTGTAACGCTCGGGGCCGAGCGTGAAACAGAGCGCGAACAGAAACTCATTCCAGCAGTAGAGGAACGTCAGGATCGCCGTGGTTCCGAGCCCGGGCCAGGACAGCGGCAGCACGATCGCCCACAGCGTTCGCAGCTGCCCCGCGCCGTCCATCAACGCTGCTTCTTCGATCTCACGCGGAAGCTGCCGGAAGAAACCGACGAGCAGCCAGATCGTCAGCGGCATCGCGAACGTCAGATACGGGAGCACGAGGCCGGTGTAGGTGTCGATGAGCCGCAGCTCGCGAAGCAGCAGGTAAAGCGGCGACACGATCGAGATCTGCGGGAACATCGAGATCGCGAGGACGGACGTCAGCACGAGTGTCCTACCGCGAAATGGCACACGTGCGAGCGCGTACGCGCACAGCGCGCCAATCGGCACGCACAGCAGGGTCGTCACACCGGCAACGACCAGCGAGTTCAGGACGGCGGTGCCGAGAGACCGCTCGTTGAACACGGCGCGATAGTGATCGAAGACGAGCCTGGTCGGGACGAGAGCACTCTGGCCAAACAGTTGCGATTCCGGGGTGAATGACGCGACCGCGGCCCAATAGAGCGGGAAGAGCGTCACCCCGACCAGCATCGCGATCGCCCATGGTCGCAACAGCCGCCAGCTCATGGCGCGGGCTCAACGAGTGCACCACGTCCCATGAGACGTATGGCCACGAGCGCAAGCAGAAACGTGACGCCAAAGATCATCACCGAGAGCGCCGACCCATAGCCAAAACGCAGGTTCTCGAGCAGCACGCTGAACGTATACATCGCGATCGGTTCGGTTGCCGTTCCAGGTCCGCCGCCGGTCATCACGTAGATGACGTCGAACACCCGAAACGCGTCGACGGTGCGGAAGACGAGGGCGACGAGCAATGCCGGCTTCAGGAGCGGCAGCGTGATTCCAGTGAACTGCCGCCAGGCCGTGGCTCCGTCCATCTGGGCGGCCTCGTATAAAGAGCGCTCGATGTTCTGAAGACCCGCCAACAACAGCACGGCGACAAACGGCGTCGTCTTCCATACGTCTGCCAGCACGATGGGAACCCACGCCGCCAGTGGATCCGCAAACCAGATCAACCCGGTTGGCGTTTCAAACATGAAGCGCCATACGAGACCCACGACCACGGTGGGAACCGCCCATGGCAGCAGCATGGCCGTACGCACAACGCCACGTCCGCGCGTCATGCTGTCCACTGCTACCGCCAGCGCGAGGCCGAGAACAATCTCCAGCGTCACCGATACCGCGGCAAAGGCCACCGTGTGACCAATGGCCTCCCAGAAGCGTGGATTGGACAACGCCTCGACATAGTTCCGCAGGCCGATCAATCTTCGACCGAGCCAGGGCATCCGCAGGTCGTGCAGATACAGCGACTCCCACACTGCCCACAGAACCGGACCGAGCGCGATGAGCGCAATCACCGCGAGCGCGGGCAGCGCCATCAACCAGCCACGGCGCGCCTCACCACGTCTCATGGATGCTGCCCTTCGAGCTCAGTCCGCGCGAGGAGCGCGCGCATGTCCGTCGCGGCTCGCTGCAACGCATCGCGCGGTTCCTGCTGGCGCGTCAACGCCCGGTGAACGGCAATCTGGAGGATCTGGGAGAGTTCGCTGTAGATCGGTGTGGCAGGACGCGGGACGGCATGCTCGATGATGCGACGCGCATCCGCAGGGACGATGCGAAGCGCGTCCTCCAGTTCCTGTGATTCGTACATCGTCGGACGAGGCGGGTATTGGCCCGCGATGCGAGCTCGGTCAAGAAGCTGCGGCGGCTCGAGTAAGTATTCGATCAGTTGATAGGCGGCGTCGACGTCGCCGCTGTTGGCGTTGATTGCCAGGACGGATCCGCCGAGCGCGGCCGTCGGCGATCCGCCACTGGCAGCCGGCATCGGCGCGATGCCAAAACGTCCGGCGACTCGTGACTGCACCGGATCCTGCAAGAGGCCGTATGCATATGGCCAATTGCGCATGAACACCGCCTGACCGTTTTGAAACGCCAATCGAGCTTGTTCCTCCTGCCACGTGAGTACCAAAGCGGGAACGAACTGGTCGGCGTAGATCGAATCTCGCATGGAGGTGAGCGCGGCGACTGCGCGATCGGAGTCAACGACAACGCCACCGTGGTCGTCGAGGATGCCGCCGCCGAAGGCACCGAGATACTCGAGGAAGACCGTCACCAGTCCCTCGTAGCGCGCGCCTTGCCACACGAACCCGTACGGAATCGCGTGTTCGCGCATACCGCGCGCGGCCTGATCGCGCAGTTCGTCGAGATTCATCGGCGCGCGATCCATCACGTCCGTCCGCCAGTACAGCATGCCGACGTCAACGAACCACGGCAAGGCGTACAGCGTTCCGTTCCAGCGAGTGGCGGTCAGCGTGGCAGGGAAGAAGTCCTGGACGTCAGGCCGAAAGCGATCGAGATCGAGAATCCACCCGGCCGCTGCGAACTCGGGGGCCCAGACGACATCGAGTTGCAGTACGTCCGGATCGGCCGCGCGCGCATTGAGCCACTGCACGTACAACTGGTGCCGATGATCCGCGGCGTCGGGCGTGGATTGCACCTCGACGCGAATCTCCGGGTGCATCCGCTGGAAGCGGTCTAGTTGACGCCGGATCGCCTCACCTTCGCGGCCGACCGCGCTGCCGGCGAACGTCAGGACATGCGGATCGGTCCTGGCGCACCCGAGGACAACCGCGGTGCACAGCAGAGTTGCAAGCGCGCATCCGATCTCGCGGACCACGCTCACGATGGTACGCTCACCGTCCCTGGCATGCCCGCTGACGGCTTTTATCACCGCCGTGATATCTGCTGACGGCTTTCTGAAGCACCGTTGCATCGCGGCTGGGCGATAATCCGCTTCCGTTCGATCCAAACTGCAGCCGCGTTACACGCAACGAGGTCCTATGGCCACGCATACCGTCACGATCGATCCGAAGTACCTGGCCGGCGCCGCCGATGCCAGCCTCGACTTCACGCCGCCGGATGCCGACCGGGAAGTCGTTCAGGCGTTGGCGATGAACGCCGCGTTTCCGTTCAGGCAGATCGAGTTCGGCACGATCGCCGCGAAGGTGTCGAGCGACCGCGACCTGAAGTTCGCGGAAGGCGCAGGCCAGGTGGTGTTCAAGGCGAGCGGGGGCGCCTTCGCGGGGTTCGGCGTCTACATCGACCCGGTGAAGCTGGTGAAAGGGATGGCCGTCGACGAGCAGGTGGCGGACGCGCTCGACATGGCCGCGTCGAACGAGGACCTGTTCCTGGCGCTGAAGTGGGGCTACGACGTGAACGCGTCGGCCGAGGGATCGATGGCGCTCGGCGCGCCCGGCAAAGTGACGTTCGGTGCGAGCGGCAAACGCGAGGCGCTCTACGCCGTGATTCGCCGTTTTTCGAAGGAGGCGAAGTCGCTCGATGCGATAGCCGCCACGGCTCGAAGCTGGATGCTGCCGTCACAGGTCGCCAATCGACGAGGCGAGCTCGCGCCGGGCACCTGGATCCTGGCCGAGACCGACAGCTCGATTGCGCTCTCGCTGGGCGTGCAGTACGGCTACGACTTCAACTGGGTGCGCGAGGCCAAGGCGCTGGGCCTCGCTGGCGACATCGGCCTGCGCCTCAACCTCGGTGTCTCCGCTGCCCTCAGCTTCAGCGCTGCCGGCAACTTCGCCATCGTCATCAGCCGCGAGTCGGCGGACGAGACCGACCAGGCGATCCGTTTCCGTTTGTTCCGGCTTCGCCGCAAGGGTTGGGGATTCGCGTTCAACGCGAGCGCCGACGTGCAGGGCGACGTCAACGACTTCCTGCCGGCCTTCGACGAGTTCGTCAAGGCGGTCTTCGGCGTGCACGGCGCGCAGGTGCTCAAGGACCTGAAGGCGATCGAGAACTGGACCGACCCGAAGAAGAGCCTTCCCGAGCTTTTCGGCGAGGCCGGTGTCAACTTCGGCAAGAAGCTGCTGAAAGACGTCACCGGCATCGATCCGGAGAGCGCCTTCAACAAGGCTCGCGATCGGGTCGTGGCGCTGGTGGACAAATGGAACGAGCTGCCCCACACGGTTGCCACGCGCCTCTGGACAGTGGTCGAAGAACAGGCCAACGAACGCGACGCCCACAAGGCGCTGGAGGAGATTCGCAGCATCGCGACGCTCATCTCCGAAGCGAATCGCGACTCCGTGCGTGAGCCGCTCGCCAGGCTGCTCGGCAACGTCGCGTTCTTTCAGACCGCCGCTGGCGGATGGCTGGAATCGGCAGCGGCGGGCGGCATCGTGCGCGTGTTGAACAACACGGCGGCCTTCCAGGATCTACAGAAGGTGGCCCGCACCACGCTGGATCTGCTCGACGGCGACGCGCTGGAATCATCGCTCGTCAAGCTGCAGACGTTCGTCGAGGAACACTTGCAGCTCGAAAGCCTGTTCAAGCAGGCCCACCTCGACGAGCTTGTCGGCGTCAGCACGCTGGACGACTTCGATCAGGCTTCGTTCGACAAGCTGGACGCCTGGCTCAAGGCAAGGCTGCAGGCTTTTGTCGAGGACAGGCTCGATCTCGCGCGCGTCAACCAGATCCGGCAAGCGATCTTCCTGTTTATCAAGCGCGGCCGCACGTTCTACGACCAGACGCTCAAGGCGCTCAACCGCAAATACGAGTTCAGCTTCGCCGCCACGTTCCAACAGGACACGACCCGGACGGCACTGCTCGATTTCGTGCTCGATGGCAGCCGCCCGGAAGCGTTCGACGCGCTGAAGCTGGCCCTCGGCGGCCAGTACGACCGGCTGCTCGTCGAGCAGATGCCTGGCGTCACGCTCAACATGGCGAGCCTCACCCACCAGATCGAGCGCACGACGCACGTCGAGATCAACCTGCCATGGTCGTCGAGCGCCGTGGACCACATCAACTCATCGCTCGCTCGCGTGGACGCCGTGGACGAAGACGAGGGACGCGTCCTCGTCTACGAGCTCGCCGGCAACGATCTCGTCACCGAGCGCAACAAGCGCAACAGCCGGCTTGCCATCGGTGGCTTCCTCCGTGCAGACGCAGGCGGCGTGCGAGTCCATAACACCGAGCTCACCTACAGCTACTCGCTGCGCCAGGTGCAGCGCGACATGAAGCGTGCGGACCTGCAGTATCAGCTCAAGCCATACATCGAGACCTACTTCGGTGACGTCTTCAAGGCGCAGCCAGGTGGCGGCGGGACGTTCGAGAACTGGATTGGCGATCTCGACAACCATATCGACGCGCTCGAGAACAACGGCACGGACAATTTCGGCGACACACTGCTATCGCTCCAGGTGAGCCTGCCGGCGGAAGCCGTCTCGGTCTGGAAGGACGCACCCGGGGAGCCGGCCGACCACAAGAAGCGCAAGGTCCCCCAGTATCTCGAGATGTCGCGGCGCATCCAGGCGACGATGCGGCGGCTGATCCCGCTCGTGTTCTTCCAGGACCTGAAGAACTTCGCGGCCATCGAGCGTGCGTTGCCGCTGCTCGTGTACCAGGCGATGCCGCCATCGACGTCGGCCACGCTCACCGGCGACGCGCTCACGCTCAATACCGACACCGACTACTTCTGGGACTGGCCGGACGAGAAGCTCCGGCGGCGGATCGTCCACCATCCGCAAACGTCGGCCGTGCTCGCGACGATCCTCGCGCGAACGAATTTCACGCTCAAAGAGGCCGGCCATCCCAGCGCCGCCTTCTACGCAACGGATCGCCTGCACCGCATTCAGGACGAGGTCGCCGCCAACGAAACAAGCGACCTCAGCCCGCTCGGACACCTGCTGTTCGTCGAGGACGCCGTGATCAGGGCCGCACGCACGAGCGGCTTCGCGATCGCGAAGTTCAGGAAGGCCGCCGGCTCGAAGCCGTCGGAAGCCGTGAAAGCACTCGCCACGTTCGGATCAACGCTGACGGAAGCATTCAACGCCAAGATCACGACCACCTACGGCGGCGGCGCGCTTCGTCCGCTGGGCACGGCGCTCTTCCTCGAAGCGGCCGCCGCACTGACGCCGGGACTTGCGGCGCGCCCCACGGCGCTGCTCGAGTTGATCGTGCTGAAGGGCAACGCGACATTCGCGCTGGCTGACTACCTGAATGGCGTCGCGCCACCGAAGAAAGACATCCTCGAGCGCCAGCCGATCGTCAACGTGATGTGATCGACCTTGACTACCCGCCACAAGGAACCGGATGGTGGCTGATATAGGATAGGCGCGCACACCGCCACATCCAGTGAGTAGCAAAGGGCTTGTCGGACCGGGCGTTCGAGTTACCGTATTGCTCCTCACGGTGACCGCTCTCTGTCATTCTGCACGCGGCGCCGCGGCGCAGTCGGCGCCAGACGCGACTCCAACTCCTGGCACTGGCCCTCCTCGAAGCGTCACGCTGTACGCCGACGCGCCGCCCGAACCGACTGCTCCCGAAGTCGTCACTCGTGATGCCGAAGGCCGCGCCACCGTGCGTGCGGTGCGCATCGGTCAGCCGCTGCGCATCGACGGCACGCTCGACGAGTCGCTGTACAGCGACGTGCGCGCGATCTCCGACTTCATCCAGGTCGAGCCCGACGGCGGGCAGGACGCGACTGAACGCACCGAGACATGGATCGCCTTCGACGACGATCACGTCTACGTCGCGTTCAAGGTCTGGGACAGCCAGATGGACACGCTGATCGCGACGGAGATGCGGCGCGACAGCACCAACAGCTGGCAGGGCAACGATCTCGTGTCGTTCATCTTCGACACCTTCTATGACCGGCGGACCTCGTTCACCTTCACCATGAACCCGCTCGGCGGACGCTCGGACGGGACGATGGTCAACGATCGGCAATACAGCAGCGATTGGAATCCGGTCTGGGAGACGAAGGCGGGACGCTTCGATGGCGGATGGACGGTCGAAGCCGCGGTGCCGTTCAAGTCGCTGCGCTATCAACCCGGCACCGCGCAGGTGTGGGGCTTCAACGCCATGCGCGTGAAGCGATCGAAGAACGAGATCTCCACGCTGACCAAAGTGCCGCCGGCGCGAGGGCAATCAGGATTTCAGCAGCCGCAGTTCGCGGCCACGCTCGTCGGGATCGAGGCGCCTCGCAGCGGGGCCAACCTGGACGTCAAGCCGTACGCGATTTCCAGCCTGACCTCGAACCAGATCGTGACCCCCAGGATCTCGAACCATCCGGAGGCCGAGGCCGGCCTCGACGTGAAGTACGCAGTTACGCAGGGACTCGTTGCCGACCTCACGATCAACACCGACTTCGCGCAGGTCGAAGCGGACGAGCAACAGATCAACCTCACGCGGTTCAATCTGTTCTTCCCGGAGAAGCGCGACTTCTTCCTGGAAAACCAGGGCACGTTCTCGTTCGGCGGCGTGCCGATCAACAGCGCCGGTGGCAACTTCGCCGGCGGCTTCATCGGTGGCAACAGTCTCGCCCCGATCATGTTCTACAGCCGCCGGATTGGGTTGTACGGCGATCAGGAAGTGCCGCTCAATATCGGCGGGCGGCTCACCGGCCGCGCCGGCAAATACAGCGTGGGGGTCCTCAACATTCAGACCGGCGACAAGTCGGAGTTCGGCGCTCCCGCCACCAACTTCAGCGTGCTTCGCGTCAAACGCGACGTGCTCCGAAGGAGCAGCATCGGCCTGCTGTTCACCAACCGCTCGGAGTCCACGTTGGGATCGGGCGCCAATCGTGCCTACGGCATCGACGGCACGTTCTCGTTTTACGAGAACCTGCAGATCAACACCTATTGGGCGGGGACCGTCACGGATGCGCTGAGCTCGCGGGACAGCACCAGCTATCGCGGGCAGGTGGATTACTCGGGCGATCGCTACACGGTGCAGCTCGAACGGCTGAAGGTCGGCGACAACTTCAATCCCGAAGTCGGATTTCTGCGCCGGGACAACATGGTGCGCGACTACGCGCGTTTCAAGTTCAGCCCACGTCCGCGAAACCGTAGCGCGATCCGCAAGTACGTTTATGACGCCTCGCTCGACTACATCGAGAACACCGACGGCCGGCTCGAGTCGCGGGAGCGGGCGGCGGAGTTCGCGCTGGAGTTTCAGAGCTCCGATCGCTTCAGCCTCAACTACACGAACTCATTCGAGTTCGTGCCGCGGCCCTTTCCCCTTGGCAGCGTCATCGTTCCCATCGGCTCGTATCAGTTCGACACGTTCCGCGTCGGCTACAGCATCGGCCAGCAGCGCCCGGTGGCGGCCAACGTCACGGCGGAGTTCGGCACGTTCTACGATGGTCACAAGACGACGCTGAGTGCGGCGCGTGGAAGGGTGCCGATCACGAATCAGCTGTCAGTGGAACCGACGTATTCGTTCAATCACGTGACGATCTCAGCAGGAGAGTTCATCACGCACCTGGCCGGGTCGCGCGTGACCTACTCGATGACTCCGCTGATGTTCGTCAGCGCCCTGCTGCAGTACAACTCAGGCACCGACACGGTCTCGACCAACGCCAGGTTCCGATGGGAGTACCGGCCCGGCAGCGAGCTCTTCCTCGTCTACAACGACGAGCGCAATACGCTGACGCGCAGCTTCCCCTCGCTCAATAACCGCGCGTTCATCGTCAAGATCAATCGACTGTTCCGCGTTTAGCGACGGCGGCGATCGCACAGGTCGCTGTCGACTCATGCGGTTGTGGGACGGCGCACAGCTCGCACTTTCCCGCTCTTGCCGCCTCCGCAGAAGAACCGATCGCGACCGTCGGACTCGAGCCCGGAGACGTTCACTCCCGCCGGCATCTCGACTCTTTCCAGCACCTCTCCCGTTGCCGGATCGATTCGCCTCAGATCGCTCTCGTCGCCTTCCCACGTGCCGTGCCAGAGCTCTCCGTCAACCCACGTCACCCCGGTCACAAAACGATTCGACTCGATGGTGCGAAGAATCGCGCCGGTCTCGGGATCGACCTGGTGGATCTTCCGCTCGCGATACTGCCCGACCCACAGCGTCCCTTCGGCCCACGCGAGCCCTGAGTCACCGCCACCGCCGGGCGCCGGAATAGTCGCGAGCACACGGCCGGTCTTCGGATCGATCTTCTGGATACGGTCCTCGGCGAGCTGAAACAAGTGCTCGCCGTCGAATGCCGTCCCGGCGTGCGCAGCGACATCGAGCGATCGCACACTCTCACCACTCGCCGGATCGACCGCGTTCAGGGTGTCGCCAGCGGCAAACCAGACATACCGGCCGTCATAAGTCACACCGTGCACGTGGTCGATCCCCGGAAAGGGCCCGTACTCGCGGATGATCTCGGCGGTCGATCGCTTCATGCGTCCACCTTAGTCAACCGGCAGCGGAGCCGGGAGTAACAATGCCGTCGTGAATCCCGGCAGCGGCGGCGTCATCCATCGGAGCGCGCGTCCTCGACCGTACGACTGCACTTTCCCTGTCGCGGCGAGTGAGTCGAGCGCGCGTTGGACACTGCGCTGACTCGTTCCAAGCGCAAGTGCCAGCGCCGAGCTCGACCACGATTCACCATCCGCAAGAAAGGCCAGTACGGCTGCGTGCTCGTCGTCGACTGGCCGCGCCAGCACGACGACTTTCCGAACGTGGTACGGCGACAGGACGAAGCCGCGCTTCGTCGCACTCACGCCGGCCACCGGTCGAAGCGCCGCGCGCAGTCGGCCGACTTCGACTCGCAATCGCGCACGATGCGATTCGTCGGCGTGCCTCGCGCCGAACGCGCGCGCCAGCAGTTCGTCTCTCGACGCATCTCCAGGCCACACTTCCCCCAGCGCGCGAGCGATCGCGAACAACACCGGACGCGATGCCAGCGAGATGACGGTGCGTCCATGACGCACGACATGACGGCACGCGTCCACAACGAGCGCGTTCGACGCCAGCACGGCTTCGACATCCTCGAGCAGGAGCATGCGCTCCTCGCCACTCGCGATCAGACGCGCCGCCGGCGTGGTCAGCAACAGAGACGCGCGTTCGACCTCCGCCGATAACGCAAGGATGCGCGCGCGACGCGCTGCGTGTTCGGCACGTGCGAGCGCCGCGCGTGCCTCCTGCGTCCGCAAGCGTCGCATCGCGATTCCCGCGACCACCAACTCGTGGGCGGCCCTCGACGGAGGAGGAAACGGCGAGGGATCGAGCCCGGCAAGCTTGTGCTCCGCCTCGTCGAGGTGGCCGATCAAGAGGAGGCGCCTGACTTCGAGGTGCCGCGCATGCGCAGCGTTCATCCGGTCGCCATGCGCTTCGAGCGTGACGCGCGCCCTGTCCAGCATCGTCGCTGGCCAACCCAGATCGCGCGACACCAGCGCGATCTCGGCTTCAGCAACAACGCATCGCGCCCGCGCGACGGACTCTTTCGGACCAAACGCGCGTGCGGCTCGTCGCAGGAGCGCCTTGGCCTTGATGAGATCGCCGAGCTGTGCCATCGCGATGCCGCGAAGCGCAAGCGCTGGCGGATCGTCGCGCAGCGCAACGCGCTTGAGCGCGCCGAGTGGATCACCTGCCGCGAGTGCACGTGCCGCCGCCGTGATCAGTGAGTCCATCTACACCATGAGCGGCTGCGAAATCCCGCCACGCTTGTCACTCCCACCCGTTCGCGCCCTGCCGCTAAATCTATCTCACGGCCATCGGCGAACGCGCTGCATCGAGAAACGCGCCACAGCGGCACAGCCGACGAAGGGAGAAGGGCCATGTCGACGACACACACGGTCTTCGTAGGCGTCTCAGCGTTGCTCTTCGCGGCGAGCGCGACATTGACGACGATGTGGTCGGCGTCCATGTCGGCAATGGGCGGCATGCTGATGCCTGGCGGCTGGACGATGTCGATGACGTGGATGCGGATGCCGGGACAAACGTGGCCCGGCGTCGCCGCGACGTTCATCAGCATGTGGGTCGTGATGATGGTGGCGATGATGCTGCCGTCTGTCGTCCCGATGTTGTGGCGCTATCACGAGGCCGTCGGCAGGACTCGCGATGCTCGGCCTGGTTGGCTGACCGCACTGGCAGGCGCGGGGTACTTCTTCGTCTGGACTGTGTTCGGACTTGCTGCCTTCCCTCTGGGTGCTGCGCTGACGACAATCCTGATGCGACAGCCGGCGCTGTCGCGCGCGGTGCCGCTTGCGATTGGCATCGTCGTGCTGATGGCCGGTGCGTTCCAGTTCACCGCGTGGAAGGCGCGTCAGCTCGCGTGCTGTCGTGACGCGTCCGGCCTCAGCATCGCAACGCCGGTGGACGCTGGCGACGCCTTGTACCACGGCGTGCGACTCGGACTTCAGTGCGGACCCTGCTGCGCCAACATGATGGTGATCCTGCTGGTGGCAGGGATGATGGACCTTCGCGTGATGGCTGTCGTGACGGCAGCCATCACCATCGAACGCCTGGCACCCGCCGGTGAACGCGTCGCGCGAGCCGTTGGAGCGATCGTCACCGCCGGGGCGTTAGTGCTGATCGCACGAGCATCCGGCCTCGCCTGACACCTCAGCCCCACATCCGTTTGCCGGTCTCCAGTACCGACTTCATGGCGCATCGGGCACGCCCATGTCCAGCAGGAGCACGGATGCCGCACAATCACTACACAGTGAGGGTGTCATGGCACATCGTGAGGGTCATCGGAGTGAGCGGATTGGATGGCTTCGTGCGGCGGTGCTCGGGGCCAACGACGGCATCGTGTCGACGGCGAGCCTGGTGGTCGGAGTGGCAGCTGCAGAGTCGACGCAGCAGCACGTGCTCGTCGCCGGCGTCGCCGGCCTCGTCGCGGGTGCACTCTCGATGGCCGCGGGAGAATACGTCTCTGTCAGCTCTCAAGCTGACACTGAGCGCGCGGATCTCCAACAGGAGGAGCGGGAGCTCTCCGCCGATCCGCAGGGAGAGGAGGACGAGCTCACCGGCATCTATCTGCAGCGGGGCCTGCAGCCGGACCTCGCTCGCGCGGTCGCGCAACAGTTATCGGCACAGGGAGCGCTGGCCGCGCACGCACGCGACGAGCTCGGCCTGACCGACGAACTCGCAGCCCGTCCGCTGCAGGCCGCGCTTGCGTCTGCGGCCTCGTTCGCCGTCGGAGCGGGCGTACCGGTGTTCACAATCCTCTTGGCACCCGCGGACTCGCTCGTCCTCAGCGTGATCGGGGTCTCGCTGTTATGTCTCATCGCGCTCGGCGCCATTGCCGCGCACGTCGGCGGCGCATCCGTGACCGTCGGCGCCGCGCGAGTCACCGTGTGGGGCATGCTCGCGATGCTCGTGACGGCGGCGGTTGGAAAACTCTTCGGCGTGAGTGCCGGCTAGCTCCCGATGATCAAATGCGAGTCGCCGAACTCGTGCCACAGGTACCCCTCTCCTTGCGCCTCGCGATACGCGCGATCGAGGTGTGACGATGAGAGGCCGCCGCCGGCGGCAACGATGACTTGTTCGATCATCGCGAGATGGGTGGCGCGTGGCTCGTGGAAGCCGGTGATGAGGCCGTCCACCACACGCAGCGGCCGGTCTCGACCAATCACGAGGCCCGTCCACCCTTCTCCTGCCGACGTCGTCCCGCGACGATCCGTCACGGTCTCGAGTGCGCGCACGACGGTCGTGCCGACGGCAATCACGCGACGGCCCGCGCGCGTCGCCGCATTGACGCGCTCGGCGGTCTCCACCGGCACGCGATAGAACTCCTCGTAAGGCGGTTCGTGATCTTCGAGACTCGCCACACCGGTATGGAGCAGGAGCGGCGCGATCTGAATGCCGCGTGCGACCAATCGCGTGACGAGTTCTGGCGTGAACGGGCGCGCGGCCGATGGCATCTCGGCGCTGCCTGGTTCAGTCGCGAAAACGGTCTGGTACATCGACTCCGGCCACGCGGCGTTGACGTAGCTGTATCGAATCGGGCTTCCAGACCGTTGGAGATACGGCAGAACGGGTTCGTCCAGCTCCAGCGCCGCGATCCAGAGCCGCGAGTGCGCGTCCAGCCGATCGACGAACGGGTACGGTGAGAGGAGCGTGACGCGACCGCCGCCGTCGAGCTCGTAGCTCGTGCCGGCGCGCGCGTTGCGATACGGAAGCGAAGCGACGGGACCCGGGCGCCGCACTTCGATCGCCCAGAGGTTCCCGGGCAGTTTTGTCGAGAGGTGCACCTCGAATCTGTCGCCGTCCCTGGCCCGTGCGACGAGCGCGGCGTTGAGCGTCCCGCTGGTGTTGACGACCAGCAGGTCGCCGGCCGCGAGCCACCGTGGCAATTCGCTGAACCGTGAGTGCGCGATCGAGTCGGTGTCGATGCGTGAGACGAGCAGTCGTACCTCGTCTCGTCTCAGCCCTCGCGCTTCCGGCGGCTCCGCGGCTTCGAGATGCGACGGCAGCGTGAACGCGTCGATCACACCTGTTGCAGCCATCGCGCGTCCTCATGTTGTGCGGCAAAACGTTCTCCGCGAACGGCCTCGGGATCCTGTGCGAACAGCCAGTTCCAGAACGGGATCGTCACCTCTGGCAACGGTCGATCGGAAATGTCCTCGCCCGGAAAGGCCTCCTGGTGCATGCGCGTTCGCATGTCTCCCGGATCGACGAGTACCGCAGAGACGCCTTTCTCATGGAGTTCGCTGGCGAGCGTACGAGTGAGGAGCTCGAATGCCGCTTTCGTCGCACCATAGGGCCCCCACCCCGGATACGCCGCCGTGGCCGCGTCGCTCGTGATGTTCACGATCAGGCCTCGCCGCTCGGCCAGCAGCGGCACCGCCAGTTGCGTCAACACCATTGGCGCGCCGACGTTGACCGGGAACAGCTGACCAAAGCGCGGCACGTCGAACGTCATGAGCGGGCCGATGGCACCGAGCTGCGACGCGTTGTTGACGAGCACGTCCAGTCCGCCGAGTTGCCGCGCCCCGTCGATCATGTCCGCGCGCACCCGCGCATCGGTGATGTCTCCTGCGACCGGCAGCACCGCTGGCGCATGTCTCGACAATTCATCAGCCGCGGCAGCCAGCGCGTCGCGATCGCGGCCGCCGATGACGAGCCTGTGGCCGCGTTGCCCGAGCACGCGCGCAATCACCAGCCCGAGGCCGCGGCTGGCGCCTGTGACGAGAGCAATCCGATTCGAGTCAGTCATGACGCCAGCATCGAACTTCAAGTGCACTTGAAGTCAAGTGGAAAGTGGCGCAGACTGATTTCTTGGGCGACGCACTGACGATTGGAGAGGTGGCGGAACGCAGCGGCGTGGCAACGTCGGCGCTCCGCTTCTACGAGGACCAGGGGCTGATCGCGGCGGAACGCACCGACGCCGGGCATCGCCGTTATCCGCGCACGGTTCTGCGCCTCGTCGCGTTCATCGTGTTCGCGCAGAAGGTCGGCCTGTCGCTGGAGGAGATCCGCACGCAGCTTGCGAAACTGCCGCGCAACCGCGCGCCCGACCGCGCCGACTGGGGGGCGCTCACTGCCAGCTGGACGAAACGCATCGAGGAGCGGATCGCGGAGCTCGAGCGAATGAAGTCGACGCTCAACGAATGTATCGGATGCGGCTGTCTCTCTCTCGACCGCTGCCAGCTGGCCAATCCGGGCGACCGTGCCGCGCGCCGGGGTGCTGGCCCTCGTTACTGGATTCAGGCGCCGCGCGCGTAACGGCGGGCGCGTCGCCCGGTGCCATACTGCGGTTCTCGAGGAGGACGCGATGCCCACGCTGATCTGGATTGCAAGTGCACTGGCCGCCGGAGTCCTGGCGCGAGTAGTCATGAAGAGCCGCGGCTTCGGGTTCACCGGCGACGCGGTGCTTGGCGTCCTCGGAAGCGTGTCGGGCGCCTGGCTGCTGCGATTCGTCGGCGGAGAAGTCTCGCCCGGCGGGATCGCGCATATCGCCACCGCATTCGTCGGCGCCATCTGTCTCGTCGCGGTGGGACGGCT
>Ga0310810_10001078_pt1 | contig 27854 bp, 24 predicted proteins | sample NCmetagenome_FD_207641 | JGI IMG/M metagenome (GOLD analysis project Ga0310810, IMG submission 207641) | Soil microbial communities from experimental microcosm in Duke University, North Carolina, United States - NC | ecosystem: Engineered > Artificial ecosystem > Soil microcosm > Unclassified ...
CAACCCGTTTCCGCAGGAAGCTGCCAGCGATCCCAGCCATCTACTCGCAGTGGTGCTCAAAGATCGACCTGCCCGTGACAGAGAGAAGACATTGCAGCAGGCGATCACCGGTCGCGAGATGGTGCATGTCGACGGACGATGCGCCTACATCGTTTATCCAGATGGCATCGGCCGCTCGCGCGTCACAAGTGCGCTGATTGAAAAGCATCTCGGTGCGCGAGGGACGGGACGGAACTGGAATACGGTGCTGAAACTGAAGGCTTTAGCGGATTCGATGCGATGACAGCGTGGTAAATTAGGCGTTTTGTGGGTTCGACGAAATCCCGACATGGCCGCGCAGCGCAGAATTGATCTCGTCCTCGACTCGGTCAGGAGACTGCTGCGCATCGGTGCGACCGCCAACCTGCTCAATCTGCTCCAGAAACAGCACCCCGCAGACCTTGCTCAGATTTTCGGCGAGCTGCAGGACAAGGAGCGCGAAGCCGCGTTCACGGTGCTCGCCGATCGCAATGGCCGCCTGGCAATGGAGGCTGTTTCTGAGCTCGGTCCCGAGGCAGGGGCGGCGCTGCTCGCGACGCGGCCGGCCGAAGAGATCGCCAAGCTCGCGCAGGACATCCCGTCCGACGATGCCGCGGCCCTGATCGATCACCTGCCGGAAGAACTCTCCGCAGCCGTCCTGCACCTGATGCGCCCGAAGGAGTCGGGCGTCGTCGAGAACCTGCTCGAGTACGCGGAGCGTACCGCCGGCCGCATCATGAACCCGAATGTCTTCGCGCTCAACGAAGACATCACCGTCGGGGAGGCCATCACCGAGATTCAGAGCAGCCGCGACGTCGAGATGGTTTTCTATCTCTACGTGGTGGACGAGCGTCGTCACCTCGTCGGGGTCGTCTCACTTCGCCGCCTGCTGCTCGTGTCGCCCGAGACGCCGCTCAAGCGCATCATGACCGCGGACATCATCAGCTCCCGCGTGGACATGGATCAGGAGGAGGTGGCGCGGCAGGTCGCTGCCTACAACCTCCTGGCGATTCCGGTCGTCGATGCCGAGAACAAGCTGGTCGGCATCATCACCGTAGACGACGTGATCGATGTCATCAAGGACGAGGCGACCGAGGACATCTACCGGCTCGCCGGTGTGGCCGGTGACGAGCGCGCGTTTACCCCGGCGGGCGAGTCGCTTCGCAAACGGCTGCCCTGGCTCGGGATCAATCTGCTGACGGCGTTTCTGGCGGCGGCGGTTGTGTCGCTCTTCGAAGGCACGATCGATTTGTTCCCAGTGCTCGCGGTCTTCATGCCGATCGTCGCTGGAATGGGCGGGAATGCCGGAACACAGACGCTGACCGTGATCGTTCGCGGGATTGCGCTGGGGGAGCTGACTTGGAGCAACTCGAGGAAAGCGCTGCTCAAGGAAGCGATCGTCGGCCTCGGCAATGGCGTCGTCCTGGGTGCCCTCGCGGCGGGTATTGTGTGGCTGACGCGCGGAAACCCCACGCTCGGGCTTGTGCTCGGCATGGCGATGATCATCAACATGTTCGTCGCGGCAGCCGCGGGGACGCTCATCCCGCTGGGGTTGAAAGCCGTGAGCATCGACCCGGCGCTGGCTTCGTCAGTCTTCATCACGACGATGACCGATGTGTTCGGCTTCTTCTCGTTTCTGGGGCTGGCGACGATGTTCGCGAGGTATCTCGTGTAACTCGAACCCCGAACCGAACCTGAACACGAACCGGAACTGAACACTCAGAAGCTCGAACGACATAAAATAGAACGTATTCGTGCCGCTCTACACAGCCGAGGCGCTGGTTCTCCGCACCTATAAGCTCGGTGAAGCCGACCGCATTGTCGTCTTTCTGACGCGGGATAGAGGGAAGAAGCGCGGGGTGGCAAGAGGGGCCCGCCGGCCGCGGTCGTCGTTCACCGGGGCGCTCGAACCGATGACCGAGGTCCGGGTCGCCTATTTCGAGAAAGAGCGGCGCGAGCTGGTGGGGCTGAATTACGCGGAGACATGGCGGTCGCCCCTGACGCTCGCGAATCAGGAGGCGCTCGGGTATATCGGCTACTTCGCCGAGTTGCTCGACGAGTGGGCGCAGGAGGCGGACGCCGACGATCGGCTCTATCGGCTGGGTGCATCGATGCTAGATGCGCTTTCGGTTGGAGCGCCGGTCGAACCGCTGGCCCGGTACTTCGAGTACTGGCTTCTGCGGTTGCAGGGTGTCTATCCCGAATCGCATGCCGGCCTATCGGACGGGGCGATCGCGTTTCTGACGGGATCGCGTACGGTGCCGCCGCAGCAAGTAGCCTCGGTAGCGGTGGAGCCGCGAGCGTTGAGGGAACTGGAGAACGTGCATCGGACGCTCATCACGATGCACCTGGAGAAAACGTTGAAGTCGGACCGCGTGTTGCGCGACCTTCGTCGTCACGCCTGAACGGGTTGAGCGTGACACTTCAAGATCTCATTCTCAAGCTGTCTGCATTTTGGGCGTCGCACGGATGCCTGCTGCAGCAGCCGCTCGACCTCGAGGTCGGCGCCGGAACGTCGCATCCGGAAACGCTCTTTCGCGTGCTCGGACCCAAGCCGTGGAGTGTGGCCTACGTCCAGCCGTCGCGCCGTCCTGATGACGGCCGTTTTGGACAGAACCCGAACCGGCTGTTCAAGCATCACCAGTATCAGGTAATCCTCAAGCCATCGCCCGACGAAGTGCAGCAGCTCTATCTCGATAGCCTCGAGTCGTGCGGCATCAACCCGCGGCAGCACGACATCCGCTTCGAAGAGGATAACTGGGAGTCGCCGACGCTGGGCGCGTGGGGCATCGGGTGGCAGGTAATGCTCGACGGTCTCGAGATCACGCAGTTCACCTATTTCCAGCAGGTCGGTGGCATCGACCTCGCGCCCATTTCCTGTGAGATTACCTACGGGCTCGAGCGCATCGCGATGTTCCTGCAACGAGTGGACAACGTGTTCGACCTGGAATGGGGCGGCGGGGTCAAGTACGCAGAGGTCCGGCTCCAGGAAGAGATCGAGCAGTCGAAGTACGCATTCGGCCAGGTGGACATGCCGGCGGCTGAATTCGCCGCAGTCCATCGTGATCTCTTTGACAAGAATTTCGCGTTTGCGGAAAAGCTGCTGGCGTCCGGCCTGGTGTGGCCGGCGCTCGAGTTTACCCTCAAGTGCTCGCACCTGTTCAACGTGCTCGACTCGAGCGGCAGCATCGGCGTGACCGAGCGCACGGCGTACATCCTGCGCGTGCGTCAGCTTGCCATTCGAATCGCCAAGGCGTACGTAGGCCCTGAAGAAGGCAACGTTTCGGAGGGCCTGTGACGGGACTCGACCGCGAGCTGCTCATCGAGATCGGGTGCGAAGAGATTCCGGCGAGCTGGCTGCCTGGCCTGACGGCGCAGCTCGGTCGTCACCTCGAAGCGCGTTTGAAGGAGTTCCGGTTGACGCGCGAGAGTACGCCCGAGACCTACAGCACGCCGCGGCGTCTGACCGCGCGCGTGGCAAAGCTGTCCGAGCGGCAGACGGACCTCGAGGAGCTGATCACGGGTCCGCCGGTGTCTGCGGCGTTCAGACCCGACGGCCAACCAACGCCGGCGGCGATTGGATTCGCCAAGAAATACGGCGTCGAAGTGGACGGGCTGGAGCGTCAAGAGACGCCGAAGGGTGTCTATCTCGCCTATCGGCTGCGCCAGCGCGGCAAAGCGACCGTCGACGTGCTCGCCGAGCTGATGGGTGGCCTGCTGCGCGACATGACGTTCCCCAAGCAAATGCGCTGGGATGCCTACCTCGAGGACGGAAAGGGCGATCTGCCGTTTGCCCGTCCAATCCGGTGGCTGGTGCTTCTGTATGGCGGCCGTGTGGTGCCTTTCGTCATTCGTCGAACCGAGCTCGCGCAGGGACCCACCGTGCAGGACATCCGCTCGGGGCCCAATACATACGGGCATCGATTCCTGACGACGAGCGGACGGGCGGGGCGCGCGATCAAGGTCAAGACGTTCGACGACTATCAGGCGCGGCTGCTGGAGAACTTCGTCCTCCTCGATCGCGCCGAGCGCGAGCAGCGGATTCGCCGCGAGCTCGAAATGCACGCCCGTAAGCTGGGCGCGCGCGTCAGCGGCCTCGTGGCATCGCAGTCGTCGCTGCTCCAGGAAGTTCCCGATCTGGTCGAGTACCCGTCAGTCGTTGCGGGGCACATCCCGGTGGAGTTCCTGAAACTTCCCGAGGAGGTGCTGACGACGACGATGATTCATCACCAGCATTACTTCCCGGTCGTCGATGAAGAAGGGCGACTCAAACCGGCGTTTCTCGCCGTGATCAACATGCAGGCCGAAAGGCCCGAGATCATCGCCCGCAACTCTGAGCGCGTGCTGACCGCAAGGCTGCGCGACGCACGCTTCTTCTACGACGAAGACCGCAAGGTCACGCTGGCCTCGCGTGTCGACCGGCTGGCGACGATCCTCTTTCACAAGAAGCTGGGCAGCTATCGCGAGAAGGCCGATCGGATTGCGGCGCTGGCGGCTTGGATCGCCGAAGAGGCGTTCGGTCGTCCCGATGCCGCTGCTCGAGCGGAACAGGCGGCCCGTCTCTCGAAAGCGGACCTCGCGACCGACATGGTGCGGGAGCTCACCGAGCTTCAGGGCACGATGGGCGGAATCTACGGGCGCGAAGAAGGTCTGCCCGAGGAGGTCTGGAAGGCTATCTATTTCCACTACCTCCCGGTGGGTGTCGAAGCCGACGCGCCGCCGTCACGCCAGCAGTTGGGCGCTGCCGCCGTGACGTGGGCCGCCGTGTCGCTGGCCGACAAACTGGATTCGGTCGTCGGGATGTTCTGGGCGGGCGAGCGTCCGACTGGTTCGCGCGATCCATTGGGCCTGCGCCGTCAGGCGCAAGGCGCGGTGAAGATCCTCGTGGATCTGCCGGACCTGGCCGGTCTCGAGAATCGCCTTCCGCTTGGCCGTCTGCTCTCGCAGGCGGCGTTGCCGTTCGGCGGGTACGGCGAATCTGAAGCGGCGCTTCTGTCCTTCATGGGGGATCGCCTCTCGTACCTGCTCGAACAGCGTGGCTTCGACATTCGCAGCGTGCGCGCAGTCACCCATAACGGGCCGGCGGCGCTGAGCCCGCTCGAAGCGCTGCGCAAGCTCGAAGCGCTGGCGCAGATGTCCGGTTCAGAATCGTTACTCGGTGTAGCAACGCTGCTCAAGCGCGTGAAGAACATTTCGAAGGGCGTCCCAGCGCCGGCCACGCTCGATGCGGCGCTGTTGACCGAGCCGGCGGAACGGGCCCTGGTCTCGGCGCTCGAAAGCGGCGCCAATGGTATTCGCGCGGCCGCCTCGCGGAGCGATTATCGCGATGCCTTCACGGGCATCGCGGCGCTGCAGGCGCCGGTCGCGAAGTTCTTCGACGATGTGCTCGTCATGGCGGAAGACGAACACCTGCGGGCAGCGCGGCTGGGGCTGGTGGCGGCGCTGCGCGGGCTGATACTGGACATCGCGGACATTTCCGAGATCGTCACTGACTGAAGGACGTTCACTGACGTCGATCGCAACAGGCCGAAGCCAGGAGAGAGGCCAGAGCAGCATCTGTGTCTCTGTGCCTCGGTGTGTCGTGATCACCTGTTGACGTCAGGGACCATGGGGTAGAAGGGGAGAGCAGATTCGAGATGGCGAAGAAAAAGGCAGTGAAGGCGGCGAAGAAGACAGCGGCGAAGAAGACAGCGGCGAAGAAGACAGCGGTGAAAAAGAGCGCGGCCCCGAAGGCCAGCGGCAAACACGTCTACTTGTTCGGCAAGAAGACGGATGGTAACGGCTCGATGAAGCCGCTGCTGGGTGGCAAAGGCGCGAACCTCGCCGAGATGTGCCGCATTGGGTTGCCGGTTCCACCGGGCTTCACTATCACGACCGAGGTGTGCACGTACTACTACGACCACAAACGCACCTATCCCTCCACGTTGCAGGGTCAGATGAAGGCGGGTGTCGCGGCCATCGAGAGCCAGACCAAGAAGAAGTTCGGCGATTTGAAGGACCCGCTGCTCGTGTCGGTCCGATCGGGGGCACGCGATTCGATGCCCGGCATGATGGACACTATCCTCAACCTCGGGCTCAACGATCAGACTGTCGAGGCGCTCGCGAAGAAGACGAACAACCCGCGCTTCGCGTGGGACTGCTATCGCCGCTTCGTACAGATGTATGGCGACGTCGTGCTCGGCGTGCAGAAGCGTCCCGACGAGGACCACGAGCCATTCGAGACGGTCATCGAAAGTCTCAAGCACGAGCGCTATCACCAGGACATCGAGGACACGAAGCTCACGGTCGATGACCTGAAAGAGCTCGTCGTCCGCTTCAAGGCGCTGGTGAAGGAGCGCGTCGGCAAGAACTTTCCGGCCTCGCCATGGGAGCAGTTGATGGGCGCCATTGGCGCCGTGTTCGGCTCGTGGATGAACGATCGGGCAATCGTCTATCGGCGGAAATACAACATCCCATCCGAATGGGGCACGGCCGTGAACGTGCAGGCGATGGTCTACGGGAACACCGGCGACCAGTCTGGATCGGGCGTGGCGTTCACGCGCAACCCGGCCAACGGCGTGAAGGAGTTCTACGGCGAGTTCCTCATCAACGCGCAGGGCGAGGATGTCGTTGCCGGTGTGCGCACCCCGGAGCCGGTCGCCGAGCTGAACAAGCATCTCCCGAAAGCGTTCAAGGAGCTGGAGCGAATCAGGCAGACGCTGGAGCGCCACTTCAAGGACGTCCAGGACTTCGAGTTCACGATCGAAGACGGCGTTGTCTACATGCTGCAGACGCGCAACGGCAAGCGCACGGCGATGGCGGCGCTCAAGTTCTCGATGGACATGCAGAAGGAGAAGCTGATCGACTGGAAGACGGCGATCATGCGCAATCCAGCCGACCAGCTCGAGCAACTGCTCGCGCCGGTCTTCGACAGTACAGAGGTTGAGAAGGCCACCGCGATCGCCACGGGTCTGCCGGCGGGTCCGGGTGCCGCGTCCGGCCGGATCTATCTGAATGCCGAGCGTGCCGTCACCGCGGCGGAAAAGGGTGAGCCGGTGCTGCTCGTGCGCGTCGAGACGTCGCCCGAGGATCTGCGCGGCATGATCGCGGCCGAAGGCATCCTCACGGCGCGTGGCGGCGTGTCGTCGCACGCGGCGCTCGTCGCCAGGCAAATGGGGAAGGTCTGCGTGTGCGGTGCGGCGGCCTTGGAAGTGGACTATCCGTCGCGCACCGTCAACGTCGACGGCAAGAAGTACAACGAAGGCGATTGGATGTCGATTGACGGGACCGCCGGCAAGGTCTACGCCGGGAAGGTCAAGACGGCGCCTTCAGAAATTGTCGCCGGGCTCATCCACGGTGACGAGGCCGCCAAGAGAACGGAGAAGTTCAAGAGCTTCCAGCAGCTCATGAAGTGGTGCGACCAGGCGACCCGCATGGATGTGCGCACGAACGCCGACAACCCGGAGCAGACGCAGAACGCCATCGCCTTTGGCGCCGTCGGCATCGGTCTGTGCCGCACCGAGCACATGTTCTTCGAAGGCGATCGCATCGACGCGATGCGCGAGATGATCCTCGCCGAAACGCTCGAAGCGAGGAAGGCCGCGCTCGCCAAGCTGCTCCCGTATCAGCGCGAGGACTTCGCGGGCATCTTCCGTGCGTTGAAGGGATATCCCGCGACGATTCGCTTCCTCGATCCGCCACTGCACGAGTTCCTGCCCAACACGCCGGAACAGCAGAAGGACCTGAGCAAGAAGCTCGGCATGGACGTCCACGCGATTCACTCGCGCGTCGAGCAACTTCACGAGTTCAACCCGATGCTCGGCTTCCGTGGCTGCCGTCTTGGCATCGGCTACCCGGAGATCTCGGCAATGCAGGCTCGCGCCGTGTTCGAAGCCGCGGCTATCGTCCAGAAAGAGGGCATCAAGGTTCAGCCCGAGATCATGATTCCACTCGTCGGGTTCAAGAAGGAACTGGACCTTCAGATCGAGGTCGTACATCAGGCCGCGCGGGAGGTCCAGGCCGAGCAGGGAGTGAAACTGAAATACCTCGTCGGGACGATGATCGAGATTCCGCGTGGGGCGCTGACGGCGGACGAGATTGCGCAGTCGGCCGACTTCTTCAGCTTCGGCACGAACGACCTGACGCAGACCGGCCTGGGTATGTCACGCGACGACTCGGGCTCGTTCCTGCCGAAGTATGAGGAGCTCGAAATCACGAAGAAGAACCCGTTTGCCACGATCGATCAGACCGGCGTCGGTCAACTGGTCGACATCGCCGTGACCAAGGGACGCAAGACCAGACCCGATATCAAGCTGGGGATTTGTGGCGAGCACGGCGGCGACCCGTCGTCGATTCACTTCTTCGAGAAGGTGGGGCTTAATTACGTGAGCTGCTCGCCGTTCCGCGTGCCGGTCGCCCGGCTGGCGGCGGCGCAGGCAGCGCTGTCGATGAAAGCGGGGAGTTAAGCCGGTCAAGAGCCCGTTGTTCGAACTTCAGGGTTCGTGCTGCCACACGTTCGTGTTCAGGTTCGGGTTGGTCGCCGACGTGGCGAGGTCTCGCCGTAGCCTTGGCGGGGGCGGAAACTGAGAAGCGAGAACTCTGAAGATCGAACGACATGATCGCTATCTACGTTCACGAGAACGGCACGACCAGGCTGGCCGACCACGTCGAGCCGTCCTGGCTCGACCCATCTTCGTCCACCAAGCTGTGGGTCGATCTCTCGGCTCCCGGCGACGACGAGTTCACGCTGCTCGTCAACGTTTTCCATTTCCATCCGCTCTCGATCGACGACGCGCGCAGCGCGCTGCAGTACCCGAAGGTCGAGCAGTATCCGAATTACCTCTACCTCGTCCTCCATGGCATCGACAGCAAGGCCGGTGCGCAGATCGCCTCGACGCGCGACGTCGACTTCTTCCTCGGCCGCAACTATCTCGTGACGATTCACGACGGCTCGTCGCGCAGCATTCAGCGCCTGGGCGAAGCCTGCAAACAGTACGAGCATCTGCTGGCCGAAGGGCCTGTCGCGCTCACGCACCGCATCGTCGATACGATGGTCGACAACTACCGTCCGGTGACGGAGAAGCTCGAAGAGCGGATCGAGACGCTGGAGGAACGTGCGCTCGCCGGCCGCTCGCATCTGGTGGCGCAAGTCCTGAAGATCAAGCGCGAGCTGGCGACGATGCGCCGAATCCTGATTCCCCAGCGCGACGCGATCGGCCGGCTCGCGCGACGGGAGTTCCCGCAGATCTCCGATGAAATGGCGTTTCGCTTCCGCGACGTGTACGACCATGTCGTGCGGTTGGCCGAAGAAGTCATCCTGTTTCAGGATCGGATGACCGGTGTGCTCGAGGTGAACCTGGCGAGCATCTCAAATCGCTTGAACCAGATCATGAAGGTGTTGACGGTCATGTCGACGATCTTTCTGCCGCTGACCGTGCTGACCGGCATGTGGGGGATGAACCTCGAACTGCCGCATTTCCCGGGCGGGGCGGGCATGCAGTTCTGGTGGCTCGCCGGAGTCATGGCCGCAGTCAGCGGTGCGATGCTGGCGGTCTTTCGGCTGAACAAATGGATCTGATGGCCACGACGGTCATGAAGAATAGAAGCCACGAAGGTCACGATGGTCACTTGGTCAGAACCGCTAGCGGTACCGTCGTGTTCTTCGGCAATTACCTCGTGTTCTTGGCTAATGCTTGGTGATGGGAAAGATCCACCGACTTCCGGATGACCTCGCAAATCAGATCGCCGCTGGCGAGGTGGTCGAGCGCCCGGCATCCGTCATCAAGGAGCTGGTCGAGAACTCGCTCGACGCGGGGGCGACACGCATTGCGATCACCGTCGAATTCGGCGGCAAGAAACTGATTCGCGTCGAGGACGATGGCGAGGGGATGGAGCCGGAAGATGCGCGGCTGGCCATCGAGCGCCATGCGACGAGCAAGATTCGGCGTTCCGACGACCTGGCGCGAATCGCCACGCTCGGGTTCCGCGGCGAGGCGCTGCCCAGCATCGCATCGGTCTCGCATTTCGTGCTGCGGTCGCGCGCGCGCGGCGCGGCCTCGGGCACCGAGATTCGCGTCAACGGCGGATTGGTGGCGTCGGTGATGGAAGCAGGGATGCCGGAGGGCACCTCGATTGAGGTGGCCGACGTGTTCTACAACCTGCCCGCGCGCCGTAAGTTCCTGAAATCCGATGGCGCCGAGTCCGCGCAGGTCTCGCGCATCGTCACCCAGCTGGCCCTGTGTTACCCGGAGGTCGGCTTCACGCTGACCAGCTCGGGGCGGAAGGTGCTGCAGGTGCCGCCGGTCGCATCGCTCCGCGATCGGCTGTATCAGCTCTATGGCGATCGCAGCGATCTCGTGGATGTGCGTCGCGACACCGGCGATGTGTCGCTGGTCGGCTACATCGCGGCGCTGGCGGAGCAGGGTCCGACGCGCGGCCCGCAGAACGTGTTCATCAACCGGCGGATCGTGCGCGATCGCACCATCGCACACGCGATCATCGATGCCTATAGCGTCGCGTCGATCAAGGAACGCAGTCCCGAGGTGCATCTGTTCATCGAGATGCCGCCGGATACCGTCGACGTGAACGTGCATCCGACGAAGGCGGAGGTGCGGTTTCGCGACCAGTCGTTCATCCACGAGCTCGTGCGTCGCGCGCTTGGCGACGCACTGGGGCGGGGTCCGGCCCCCGAGCTGCAGCTGGTGTCACCACTGTCGCGCGAGCCGGAGGCCTCGACGCTGCCGCTGCCGCACGCCTATTCGGCCGTCTTCCCGAGTCGCTGGACGACGGGTGCCGCCCCCTTCGCACCGACGCGCGAAGCACCCTTCGCACCGACAAACGTCAGCGGATTCGCACCGACAAACGAAGGAGGGATCGCACCGACGAGCGAAGCTCCAATCGCACCGACGATGAAGCCCTTGATGCCTCTGGGGCAATTCAGAGACACCTTCATCATCGCGGTGGACGAGGACGGTATCGCCATCATCGACCAGCACGTGGCACACGAGCGCGTGCTCTTCGAGCGCATCACCGAGCGGCTGACCAGCGGACGCCCGGAGAGCCAGCGCCTGCTCGAGCCGATGCTGGTGGAGATGTCGGCCGCGGCCCGGCAGGCGCTCGTCGGACACGCGCCGGAGCTCGAGCGGCTTGGCTTCGAGATCGAGGAGTTCGGGGGCGACGTCCTTCGCGTCTCGGCTTTTCCGGCACTCCTGTCACGAGAGCACTGCGAGATCGCGCTGCGGGCGCTGGCCGAGGATCTCGAAGGCTTCGATCGCGGGTCCAAAATCGAAGACGCCTTGAAGCGGATCGCGGCGACGATGGCGTGTCATGCGGCCGTCAAAGCCAACTATCCGCTGACCATGGAGAAGATGGCGCACATTCTCGAGGAGCTCCGCCGGACGGCGTACTCGACGATCTGCCCGCACGGACGGCCGGTCATGTTGCGGCTGACCCGCCGCGAGGTCGAGAAGAATTTCCAGCGCATTTGATCGAGAGCGCCAAGATCTTGGCGCTCCGTTTTGAGTCGCAGACGCCATCTCAGTGTTTCATCTGCTTCGTTGAAGACTTCCCGTTTTCCCCAGCGAGCTCGTACGAAAAGCGAGATCGCTGCGACACCGGTTAGCGCGTCACATCCTACATAGAACCGTGCATGCGTGAGTTCTTTTGCGTCGGTTGATGCGGAGAGTTCTGCCATGGCCGTGACTTTGCTGAATATCTCCGCATAGCAAGACGCTCACGATTCTGTATTCGAGGACGTCGCGCATGTCGCTTCTGCGGGCTGACGTCCGGAACCGTAATGGTCAGTGCGCGTCCGAGTCGCATGGCGCGCGCAGATCGAATGACGTGAAGAGTCTCGGGATGTGTCACGGGGTGGTTGCGACTTATCAATCATGAACACGAACTCGCACACGATCGTCGAACCCAAAATCGTCGGGTCCAGTCCGGCGCTGGAACGTCTTCGCTCGGCCGCGGCACGGGTGGCCGCGGGCAACGCGAAGGTGCTGATCACCGGCGAGAGCGGTGTCGGAAAGGACGTGATCGCGCGATTCATTCATGCGCGGTCCCAGCGAGCACAGCGTCCGTTCGTTGCGCTCAACTGCGCGGGCGTATCGGAGACGCTGCTCGAATCGGAGCTCTTCGGCCACGTCAAAGGCAGCTTCACCGGCGCCCATCGCGACAAGGTGGGGCTTTTCCAGCTGGGACACCGCGGCTCCGTGTTCCTCGACGAAGTGGGCGAGATGAGCCTGCGGATGCAGGCCATGCTCCTGCGCTTCCTGGAGAGCGGGGAAGTGAAGCCGGTTGGAGCCGACCTCGTGTCGGCGACCGTCGATGTGCGCGTGATCGCGGCCACGAACAGGAATCTCCCGGATCTCATTTCGAAGGGGCAGTTCCGCGAAGATCTGATGTACCGCATCATGGTGGTGCACCTCGAGGTGCCGCCTCTCCGCAATCGGCGTGAGGACATCCGCGCACTCATCGCACACGTCATCGCACAGACCGGGATTGAGGTCGAACTGTCGGAGGAGGCGCTGCAGGCGCTCGAGCGCTATCACTGGCCGGGAAACGTCCGCGAGCTCCAGAACGTAATCGAGCAACTCGCCTGGCTTCAGGGTCCGTCCGTGGTCGGCCTTCAGGATCTGCCGCCTGCCCTCACCCGTGGCGCGGGCAACAATGTGAGGCCGGCGCGAGAGCGGCGGAAGCAGGTCTCCGACTTCTTGTACGAAGGGCTGGTCTCGGGCTCCATGTCGTTCTGGGAGCAGGTCTACCCGATGTTCATCAATCGCGACATCACGCGCGCGGATGTGATGGCGCTGGTCCGCCAGGCGCTGCACGAGACGAGTGGAAACTACCGGGCCGTCCTCCGGCTGCTACGAATGGAGCCGGGCGACTACAAGCGTTTTCTCAATTTCCTCTCCACGCACGACTGCACCGTCGACTTTCGCCAGTTCCGGTCGGGGCAGTCCCAGCGTGAGCGGACGATCGAGCCGCTCTTGAAGCTCCCGGGGGGTGCGCAGGAACCGCGCGTTGCGGAAGCGCCAGAACGGAAAACGGCGTGAGCCACGGGTTCTCGATCTTCACTCAACGCGTGAACATCGTCTGGTCCGCGGCAGACGAATCGCGCTGACGGAATACATCGTCGCCACAGACATGTCACCCACCCTCCGCCAAGCGGGAGGGGGAGCGCTGGGCCCACCGTCGGGGAACCGGCACTGACGTTGCTCTCTGTCGGAGCCGATGATCGCCCGTCGCCGTTTCACCCGATACGTTCTTCCGGCGCCCGCTGAAGGTCGCGCGCGCACGCTCTCAGACTGCGTCGTCGAAAGCTGGGACGGCGAATCCGCTGTCGTGGTGACCACGCAGCCAGCGCTGCCTGCGGACGTCTTGATGCTGCAGTTCACGGCACCCGGCGGCGCCATCACGGTGCATCCCGTGCGCGTGGTCTTCTGCGTCATGGAGCCACAGCACGGGCCGTTGCGATTCCGGCTGCACGTTCGGGTAACCCCAGACGCGCAACCGGGGCCGAATTCCGAATCTGTCGCTCCTTCCTAGCCGAGACCAATCCGGATGACAAACGCAGTGTTGCTCAGGAACGTTCCGCTCGTGGTGCGGGACGTCAGCAGTGGTGGCTGTCTGATCGAGTCACGAACGCCGCTCAGGATCGGAAGCGTGGGATGGCTCGAGGTGGAGTTCGAAGGCGCACAGCGCTTTGAGTGGTTCCGCATCGCACGTGTCCACACAGAGGATGCGCATACATTCCTGGCCGGCGCCGAATTCCTGCCACTGTCAGCGGCGGGCGTCGATTCGCTGCGCGGTGCGATCGGCCGGCTGGGCGGATCGGCAGTGCCAACGGGAAGCGACGGCGTGGCTGGACGATCGTCTGGCGATACCGGGAACAGTGAGCGCGAGGATGTGCCGGTCGTCGCGGAACGATCGGCAGATATTGCTGATTCCTCACGAAAAATCGTCGATTTCGTGCGCCGCCGCTGAATCGCCAAGGCTGGCAACGCCGTTGCTCTTTAAGGCGGCACGCGCACACAGGGTGCGCAATCACATCAGGAGAGAGCAGATGAAGAAGTTGATTGCCCACCTCGTGTGGGATGACCAGGGCCAGGACCTCATCGAGTACGTGCTGATCGGTTCGTTCGTGTCGATCGCCGTGTTGCTTGCCGCGACGAACCTCGGCACGCAGCTGGCCGCGTGGTACCAGGCGCTTGCCGACTGGGTCCAGAACGACGCGATTCCGCAGGTTGGGTAGTGAGACAGGGGGCGGCACTTCACGCCGCTCCGCGGCGCAGTGCACGCCCCCAAGTCTCGTGATCGTCATGAATGCCCTGTTGCATCGCTTCATCGCTGAGGAACGTGGCGACGATCTCGTCGAATACGCGCTTCTCACCGCTGTTGTAGCAATTGTCAGCTTCGCGGCGGCAGCCGCAATCGGCGTGGCCATCAATACGACCTACGCGACATGGGACGCGGCCACACAGAACATTTGGGAGCCGCAGGCTCCAGTGGATTGACACAAGACATGCTGATTCCAGGAATCGTCATCGCCATCGTGCTGGTTGCCTGCGCATTCGACCTGCGCACGCGCCGCATCCCGAACGCGCTGACGTTCGGCGCTGCGATGTCGGGGCTGCTGTTTCACTGGCAGCACGCGGGTAGCGACGGAGCCGCACTGGCGGCAGGCGGATGGGTCACGGGTCTGTGCCTGTTCCTGCCCTTCTTCATCCTTCGCGGTATGGGCGGAGGAGACGTGAAGCTGCTCGCCGCTATCGGCGCCTGGCTGGGCCCGATGGCCACGCTCTGGGTGGCCGTCTATACGGGCATCGCCGGCGGCGCGATCGCCGTCGTGGTGGCCGGCTATCAGGGATATCTGCGCACCGCGATGCGCAACGTGCTCGGGGTGTTCGGCTACTGGGCGCTGGCCGGCATCCGTCCGGTTCCGGGGCTCACGCTCGAGTCCGGCAAGTCGCCGCGACTGGCGTACGCGATTCCGATTCTCGCAGGAACAGTGGTGACGTTATGGCGATAAGACCGCTTCGATCGCGATGGCAGTCGGAGCGCGGCGCGGAGCTGATCGAGTTCGCGCTCGTGACACCGATTCTCATCCTGTTGCTTTCCGGCATCTTCGACTTCGGCATGATGTTTCGCACCCTCGAGGCGGTGACCAACGCCGCGCGCGAGGGAGCGCGCGTCGGCGTGCTGCCCGGTTATGAGGACGCCGCCGACGTGCAGTCGCGGGTGAACGCCTACCTGGCCGCCTCCGGGTTGAGCAACGCGACATCCGTGGATTCGCCGTTCGTTCCCGTCGTCACCTCGGCGGGCACGTTCACCGCGCGGTCGGTGACGGTGAACTACACCTACCAGTTCGCCATTCTGGGCGCCGTGGGCACCGCCTTCGGCAGTTCGTTCGGATCGTTTCCGCTGCAGGCCGTGTCGGTGATGCGGACGGAAACGGCGGCCGCACCGTAAATGGAGAAGCCATGAAGAAGCAGCATCGCACTGTGATCGTCCTGCTGGTGGCCGTGATCACCGCCGGACTGGCGAGCCTCGGCATGTATCGCGTCGTTCAGCGGATCGGGGCGCGTCAGGCCGAAGTCGCCCACGTCCAGGTCGTCGTCGCGGCGCAGCCGCTGGCGATGGGCACTCGTCTGGGTCCCAATCAGCTGCGGACGGTTGACTGGCCCAAGAGCAATCAGATCCAGGGGGCCTTCTCCGATCCCAAGTCGCTCATCGACCGCGGAGTCATCGTGCCCATCGGGGAGAACGAGCCGATCACCGAGAGCAAGATCGCCTCGATCGAGGCCGGTGCCGGATTGCCCCCGGTGATCCCCGAGGGCATGCGCGCGATCTCCGTCAAGGTCAACGAAGTCGTCGGCGTCGCTGGCTTCGTCCTCCCGGGCTCGCGTGTGGACGTCCTGGTCACGGTGAACAAGTTGCGGAATACCGGCGACGACGAGCCGATGACGCGCACCGTCGTCAGCAAAGTGCAGGTGCTCACGGCCGGGACGAAGATCGACCAGGAGAAGTCGAAGGACGGCAAGCCGATCGCGACGTCCGTGGTGACGCTGGCCGTGCTTCCCGAGGATGCCGAGCGCATTGCGCTCGCATCCAACGAAGGCAAGATCACGCTCGCGCTGCGCAACCCGCTCGACACCGAGGCGACCGGCACCAACGGCATTCGGCTCGCGGCGCTGATGCGCGGCTCCGGTCCCGAGCCGGTCGTGGACGAAGCCAAACACAAGGTGGTCGCGCGCAAGGCCGTGCCCCCACCGCCGCCGGCGCCGGCCCCCGTTGCTTCCCCCGTTTACACCGTCGAAGCCATTCGAGCCGCCAAGCGCAGCTCAGAGGTTGTGAAATGAAGTTCGCACTGGTTGTCACTGCACTGATCGCGGTCGTCGCCGTTGGCGTTGCCGCGCAGGAACCTGCGTCGTTGCCCAAGGTCGGAGTTACGGCTGGACGTTCCACCGTGCTGACGACCGAGTTCGACGTGACGCGTATCGCCGTCACCAACCCGGAAGTGGCCGACGCCGTCGTCGTCCGGCCGCGGGAGATTCTCATCGACGGCAAGTCGGCGGGAACCGTTAGCCTCATTTTGTGGGGCGCGACCGAGCGGGTCCAGTACGACGTCGTCGTCGAGCAGCCGGTGAGCGTCCTAGAAACCCAGCTCCACCGCCTGTTCCCCGGCGAAAACGTCCAGGTGACCACCAATGCCGACGGCATCGTGCTGTCCGGCAGCGCGTCCAGCACGCAGGTGATGCTGCGCATCGCGGAAGTGGTGCGCGCCGCGGCGCCGAAGGCGAACGTCATCAACATGCTCGCGGTGTCTGGAGGCAGCGACGCGCAGCAGGTGATGCTGCAGGTGCGCGTGGCCGAAGTCAACCGCCGCGCCTTGACCGAGATCGGCACCTCGCTCTTCACCGGACCGACCGGCGCCGGCAACTGGATTGGTCGCTCGACCACCGGCCAGTTCACTTCGCCTGACTTCAAGGATCTCACGCGTAGTCAGGTTGGGGACGCCACCGATCTGTCCGGCAAGATTGAATTCAGCGACTTCCTCAACATCTTCCTGTTCAACACCAAGTGGAATGCCGGGACGCTGATTCGCGCGCTCAAGCAGACGGGATACTTCCAGAGTCTCGCCGAGCCGAACCTGGTGGCCTACAACAACAAAGAGGCGAGCTTCCTCGCCGGCGGTGAGTTCCCTGTGCCGATCGTGAACGCGCTCGGCCAGGTCACGATTCAGTTCAAAGAGTTCGGTGTCAAGCTCAATTTCACGCCGACGATCGCCGGCGATTTGATTCGACTGAAGGTGCGTCCCGAGGTCAGCGCGCTGGACTTCAACAACGGCGTCACGCTGGAAGGGTTTCGGATCCCAGCGCTCTCCACACGCCGCGCCGAGACGGAAGTGGAATTGCGCGACGGCCAGTCGTTCGCGGTGGCCGGTCTGATTGACAACACCGCCCAGAACGACGCCGCTGCCATCCCGATTCTGAGCCAGGTTCCCATCATCGGGCACCTGTTTCAGTCGAAGGCGGAGCGGAAGGAGCGCACGGAGCTCCTGGTGCTGATCACTCCGCGCCTCGTGCGGCCGCTCAATCCGGACGAAGTGCCGTCGCTGCCGACCTTGCCGAGCCGATTCCTGCCGCCTGGTGACGATGTGGGGAATCACCTCGAGGGCGGCGGTGGCGCCGTCGATGCGCCAACAGCCGGCGCCGGCCGTTAACGAGCGCGATACATCCAGACAGGTGAGATTGTCATGAAGACTCCATCACGACCGTCGGAACGAGGGGCGATTCTTGTTCACGTCGCCATCGGGATGATCGTTCTGATCGGGTTCAATGCCTTCGTCGTCGATTGGGGCGTCCTGCTCGTCGGCCGCCGCGAGGCACAGAACGCAGCCGATGCCGGAGCGCTGGCCGGCGCCATCGCCATGGCGTTCGATCCCAACGGCTGGACCAACCGCACGACGACCGGGCCGGCGCGAGCCGCCGCCGCCCAGACCGCGCTCGCAAACGCGGTCTGGAAAGAGGCGCCGGACGTGAACGTCGGCACTGACGTCTACTTCACCGACACGCCCGCAGATATGTGCCCTCCAGGCGCGGGCGGCCTCACTCCCTGCATACGCGTTGACGTCTACCGCAATCAAACCCATGGGAATCCGCTCCCGGCGATCTTCGGGCGCGCGGTCGGCCTGAGCACGCAAGGCGTGCGCGCCACCGCCACGGCTCGTGTCGCGATAGCCGATTCCAGCGACTGCATGAAGCCATGGGCGATTCCCGACAAGTGGTTGGACAATCACGACGTCACACCTCCAGTCGAGAATCCGCCGCAGTGGACTCCGGACGACACGTTCGAGACGCAGACGCGCCAGGGCAATAGCTGGGTCCCGCTCGCGAACCCCGACGTCTACGTCCCGCCGTCGGCGACGAGCCCCGGGACGGGCTTTACGGTCGCGAACGATCTCGGGCTCAGGTTGACGCTCAAGGAGAGCACCCCTCAGGACGCGATTGCGCCTGGGTGGTTCTTTCCCATCCAGCTCCCGCAACCGGACGGCAGCACCAGTGGCGCCGCTGACTACCAGGAGAACATCGCCAGCTGCAACGGCGTCGCGATTGGAATCGGTGACACGCTCCAGACCGAGAACGGCAACATGATTGGGCCGACGCGGCACGGCACCCAGGATCTCATCGCCCTCGATCCGAACGCGCGGTGGAACGCGGCCACCAACTCCGTCACCGGAAGCTGTGCCCAATCCGCGACGCCATGCGCCGCGCACAGCCCGCGCATCGTGGCCATCCCCGTCATCAACACCGCCGATTACTACGCCGGCAAGATGAACGGGCTGACCACGGTCACAGTGGTCAACATCCTTGGGTTCTTCATCGACCACATGCAGGGGAACGACGTCGTCGGCTACCTGATGGAAGCCCCGGGGCTGACCACTGGCGGCGGCAACATCACTCCGCTGGCGTCGTTTCTCACACAGATTCAGCTGATCAGATAGAGGTGACCTCGTGAACCAAGTGACAGTTGTCAGCACGGATCAGCGGCTCGAAGAAGCGCTGCGGGTGACCGGACTCAAGATCGGCCGGCTCGATCCGTCGAGCATGGGCGCGCTGGTGCAGTCCGCCAACCCGCCCGCCGTGCTGGTGGTGGATGTTCGCGGCCAGCAGCAGCTGCCGCAGTTCGTGAGCGCGTTCCGCCGCCAGCATCCGGGAACAGGACTGGTGCTGGTCGCTTCGGCATCGGATCCAGCACTCATGCTCCAGGCGATGCGCGCTGGTGTGACGGAATACATCCACGAGCCGCTGACGCCCGAAGTGCTCGAGCAGGCGGTGCGGCGCGTCATCGTCGGCGGTTTCGCGCCCTCCTCCGGGCAGGTCGTGGCATTTGTCGGCGCCAAGGGCGGAGTCGGGACCACGACCCTGGCGGTGAACACCGGCACAGCGCTGTCAATGATCACCGACGGCGAGGTGCTGCTGATCGATTTGCACATCGGGTCCGGCGATGCGGCGCTCTTTCTTGGCGCCGAGCCGCGCTTCTCCGTCGTCGATGCGCTCGAGAACGTCGGCCGCCTCGATGAGGCGCTGTTCCGCAGCATGATCGAGAAGACGCCGTCCGGACTGGACGTGCTGGCCGCTTCCGACCGGATCGTTGCCGGCATCGCCGACGGCAGGCACCTCCGCGCGCTCCTCGACTTCGTCGCCACCCGCTATCGCTACATCGTGCTCGACGTTCCGCGCTCGGACGTGACGATGCTCGATGCGCTGCCGGAGGCATCGGTCGTGACGGTCGTGACCAACCAGGAGCTGCCGTCGCTGCGCAGCGCGGGCCGGCTGGCGCACAACCTGCGCGCGCGATACGGCTCGGCGCGCGTGCGGACGGTGATGAATCGCTTCGACCGCCGCGCCGAGATCGCGCACGCCGACGTGGAACGGGTGATCGGCGGCTCGGTCAAGCATCTGATCCCGAGCGACTACCGCGTCGCCGTGGAGGCACTGAACGTGGGACGGCCCGTGGTGCTCGACAAGGGCTCGCTCGCCGACTCACTCCGCGTCCTCGCCGCCGACCTGGGTGGGGTGCGGAAAGAGGAAAGCGACCGCCACGCCGGGGTGTTCAGCCGGCTGGCATTTCGACGCGCGTAAGGAGAGGATTCGATGATCAGCCTCGAACAAATGGTCGTGTCGTCGGCGCCGCGAACGACGGTGGCCGATGGCCGAAGTCTCGGCTATCAGGCGCTGAAGGGCCGCGTTCACCAGGAACTGCTGAACCGGCTGAACCTCGATCGCCTCACTCGCGTGTCGCGCGCCGACGCCGAGCCTGAGATTCGCAGCCTTATCGGCGGCATCCTGGACCGCGAGAGCCAGACGATGCCGCTGAGCATGTTCGAGCGGGAGACGATCTCCTCCGACGTGCTCGACGAGCTGTTTGGCCTCGGACCGCTCGAACTCCTGCTCAAGGACCCGTCGATATCCGACATCCTGGTCAACCGCGCCGACCTGGTCTACGTGGAGCGCGAGGGACGCATCGAAGAGACCGACGTCGTCTTCCGCGACGACAAGCATCTGATGCAGATCATCGAGCGAATCGTCAGCGCCGTTGGGCGCCGGATCGACGAATCGACCCCGATGGTCGACGCGCGCCTGCAGGACGGCTCGCGCGTCAACGTGATCATCCCGCCGCTGGCACTCGACGGCCCGGCGATGTCGATTCGCCGCTTCCGCACCGATCGGCTGGGTGCTGACGACCTCGTCACCCGCGAATCGCTGACGGCGCCCATGCTCGACTTCCTGAAGGGTGCGATCGGCGCCCGGCTGAACGTGCTGGTGTCGGGCGGCACCGGTGCCGGCAAGACCACCTTGCTCAACATCTTGTCCAGCTTCGTGGCCGGCCACGAGCGCATGGTGACGATCGAGGATGCGGCCGAACTGACGCTGCGTCAGCGTCACGTCGTCCGCCTCGAGACGCGGCCGCCGAATATCGAAGGCAAGGGCGCCGTGAAGCAGCGGCAGCTCGTCATCAACGCGCTGCGCATGCGGCCCGACCGGATCATCGTCGGTGAGGTCCGTGGTGAGGAAGCGCTCGACATGCTGCAGGCGATGAATACGGGTCACGACGGCAGCTTGACGACGATTCACGCCAACAGCCCGCGCGACGCGCTGTATCGCCTCGACACGATGATCGCCATGGCCAACCTGAACATCCCGGACAAGGCCGTCCGGCAGCAGGTCGCCTCGGCGATCAATCTCGTGATTCAGGTGACACGCCTCAGCGACGGGTCGCGCCGTGTCACGTCGATTTCGGAAATCACCGGCATGGAGCAGGACGTCATCGCCATGCAGGAGATCTTCGCGTTCCAGCAGACCGGTATCGATCAGGCTGGCCGGGTGATCGGCCGCTTCCGTGCGACCGGCATCAGGCCCAAGTGCGCGGACAAGATCGCGACCGCCGGAACGCCGCTCCCGATGGACATGTTCTCTCACGTCCATTCCGTGAACGAGCAACCGCCGTCACCGATGCGGAGGCCGCTGTGATCTTCGTCATCGCGGCCTTTGTCGTTACGCTGTCGCTGATCCTCGGCATCTACTGGCGGTTCGTGATCCGTCCCGAACGTCAGACTCGCCAGGCGTTCTGGCGGCGGCTGCGAACCGATTCGGCAGCCCAGAATGTGAGCGCCGGTCTCCTCAAACAGGCGCACCGGTTGAGCAGCGTGCCGGCCGTCGACGCCATGCTCCAGCAGAGCCGGCAGCAGATGCAGCCGATCGAGCGGCTGATCGAGCAGTCGGGGAGCCGCACCACCGTCGGCGCATTCGTCATGGTGTCGATGGCGATCGCCTGCGTAGTGACGTATGCCGCGTACCGGGTCAGCGGCATGTTCGTGCCTGCGTTGGGTGCCGGCGTGCTGGCCGCCACCGTGCCGACGTCGCTGCTCCGCATGAAGCGCACGAAGCGCCTGATTCGTTTCGAAGAGCAGTTTCCCGAGGCACTCGCGCTGGTTTCGCGGGCACTCAAGGCGGGCCATACGCTCACGACCGGTATGGCGATGGTCGCCGAGGAACTCCCGTCGCCGATCGGTCCGGAGTTCAAGCTGCTCTACGACCAGCAGAACTACGGCATGCCGTTCCCCGACGCGCTCAAGGAATTCGCCGACCGCGTTCCGCTGCTCGACGCGCGCTTCTTCGTGACGGCCGTGCTGATCCAGCGTGAGTCCGGCGGCAACCTGGCAGAGGTGCTCGACAACATCGCCTCCGTCATTCGCGATCGCTTCAGGGTCAAGCGCCAGATTCGTGTCATTTCGGCGCACGCCCGTATGACCGGCTGGGTGTTGATCGGCGTTCCGCCGGCGCTGGCGGGCGTGCTCTTCATCATCAACCCGGATCACTGGAACACGATGATCGCCGCGCAGCTCGGGATCAAGATGCTCGTCGGAGCCGTGGTCCTTCAGGTTGTCGGGTCGCTCATCATCCGCAAGATGGTTCGCATCGAGTACTGAGGCATACGCATGTCCGAGATGACTCTCGCGTTCATCGCACTGTTTGCGTCGGTTGCGGTTCTGGCCGGAACGGTCACGTCGGCTGTTCTCGGGCGGACGTCAGTCGGGCGGCGGCGCCTGTTCGGCATTATCGGCGCCGACACGGCAGCCGTGGCCGCGGACGGCCCGCTCCTGTCGGACGCGCCGACCGCGGGCCAGCAGAAGATCGCTGCATTTGTCCCGAAGTCGCCGGCCAATATGGGACGGCTGCAGAAACGATTGGCCGCCGCCGGGTATCACGGCTACACACCGGCGCTGATCTTCGTCGCCGCCGAAGTGCTGTGCGGTGTCCTGGGGTTCGTGATCGTCTCGTTCACCGCCAGCGGCCGATCCGCGTTTCTCCTCGCGCTCGGCGCTGCGTTCATCGGCTACCGCCTGCCAACCTACGTCGTGACGCATCGGGTGACACGCCGGCAGAAGCAGATCGAGAACGGACTTCCTGACGCACTCGACCTGCTCATCGTCAGCCTGGAAGCCGGACTGGCACTCGACCAGGCGATTCTCAAGTGCTCGGAGGAACTGGCGATCGCGTATCCGGCGCTCTCCGAAGAACTGCAGATGATCAACATCGAGACGCGCGCCGGCAAGCCGCGTATCGAAGCGCTGAAGAACTTCGCCGCGAGAACCGAGGTCGACGACGCGCGCGCCCTGGTGGCGATGCTGGTGCAGACCGATCGTTTCGGAACCAGCGTGGCGCAGGCGCTGCGCACGCACGCCGAAGAGTCACGCATCAAACGCCGGCAGCGCGCCGAGGAAAAGGCAGCCAAGCTCTCGGTCAAGCTCATTTTTCCATTGGTGTTCTGCCTGTTGCCGGCCTTCTTCGTCGTCGCGGTCGGGCCGGCATTGATCAAGTTCGTGGACTTCTTCGGGAACTTGAAGTTCCCAGGCAAGTAAAGCGGCGCACCTTAGAGATCGGGGATCGATATGTTCAGGGCTGGAATCTGTGTCGCGCTCATCTGCGCGACCGCTGGATGCGCGAGTCGGACCGGAGCCGTGGCCGTCAAGTCGGCTGACACGACGCGCGCGCAGTCGGAAGGTACGGGTACCGCGGATTCGCTCGAGCAGTCCATGCGCGAGGCCCGGGCAAAATTCGAGCGCGCCCGCGCACACACACAAGGGACGGCTGCCACGGATTCGCTCGAGCAGTTCATGCGCGAGGTCCGGGCCAAGTCCGAGCGCGCTCGTCCGCACACGACGTATCAGGAGACCGCAGAAGCCGGTGACGCCGCGCTCCAGCAGGCGCTGGCGCGATTGAAGGAACACTCGTCGGCGGCGGCCCATCGCGCCGTGGCGGTCGAGTACATGCGGCTGAAGATCGAGGACGTCGCCCACGAACATTACACCGCTGCCATCAAGCTGGACGCCAAGGACGCGGCATCCTGGGATGGCCGCGCACGGATCTGGCGCGACTGGGGATTTTCCAATCTCGCGCTGCCGGACGCCTCTCGCGCGGTGTATTACGCGCCGGACTCGCCCATTGTCCACAACACACTGGGTACCGTGCTTCAGTCGTTGGGCCGGCGGTCCGAGGCGCGAGTTGAATATGAAAAGGCGTTGACCGCGGATCCGTCAGCGGCGTACGCCCTTACCAATCTCTGTTACGGCTGGGCGCTCGACGGCGAGTCCGCACGAGCGGTGGACGCCTGCCGCCAGGCGCTGCGCCTCAAGCCCGATCTCGAAGCGGCGCGCAACAACCTGGCGCTGGCGCACGAGCTCGGCGGCGATTTCCCCGCTGCACTCGCCGTGCTGACCGGATCGGGAGACGAGGCGCGCGCCGCTTATAACGCCGGCATTCTTCACCTCGCGCGTCGCCGGTACCCGGAGGCGCTGCAGTCGTTCCAGAAGGCGCTCTCCATCCGGCCGCCCTATGCCGCCGCAGAACTGATGGCGAGGGAGACACGCCGTCAATTGAAGGAAGGGACCGCACGATGACGACGCAGGTTGCGGGCAATACCGGAGCGGAAATCGTGGCGCCGACGGACGCGCTCCATCCGCGCGCGCCGCGGACGATCGAGGAGTCTGGACTGAGCCTGGATCTGGTCGTGCAGCTGCTGCTGAAGCTGTTGCACTTCTCGGGCGAGTTGAGCGGCGTCGACATCGCCAGGCGGCTCGGCCTCGAATTCTCGGTCGTCGAACCGGCCATCGACTTCGTCAAGCGGCTGCACCAGTGTGAAATCGTCGGCGGTGCCGGCATTGGCGGGCCTTCGTTCCGTTATCGCATCACCGACACCGGCCGCCAGCGCGCGATGCTGTTCCTCGAGGGCAATCAGTACGTCGGCGTCGCCCCGGTGCCGCTCACGCATTACGTGCAGTATCTGCAACGCTACCGCGAGGCCATTCCGCGCACGATCACCCGTTCGCGCGTCAAACAGGCGTTCTCACATCTGGTGCTCAGCGATCGCGTCCTCAACCAGGTGGGGCCGGCGATCAGCGCCGCGCACTCGATGTTCGTCTACGGGCCGCCGGGAAACGGCAAGACCGTCATCGCACAGGCGATCAGGGATCTGCTCGACGGCGAACTGGCCGTGCCGCACGCGCTCGAAGTCGAGGGAAATATCATTCGCGTGTTCGATCCGGTGAACCACGAGCCGATCGAGACACCGTCAGACGAGAACTCGCTGTCGCTGTTCGATCGGATGGACGCGCGATGGGTTCGCTGCCGGCGACCGATGGTCATGGTCGGCGGCGAGCTGACGCTGGAATCGCTTGAGCTGTCGTACTCGAGCACCACCGGCTTCTACGGCGCGCCGATTCAGATGATCGCCAACGGCGGCGTGCTCGTGATTGACGACTTCGGGCGTCAGCGCTGTTCGCCCCGCGAACTGCTGAATCGCTGGATCGTGCCGCTCGAAAGCCGCGTGGATTACCTGACGCTCAACAGCGGTCAGAAGTTCGAGCTGCCGTTCCTGCTCCTCGTCGTCTTCGCGACGAACATCCGGCCGGGGGAGCTCGTGGACGAGGCGTTTCTTCGGCGTATTCATTACAAGGTCTTCGCTGAGAATCCCACGGTTGCCGACTTCAAGAACATCTTCGAGATGTGCTGCGGCAATCGCGGCGTGGCCTACGACGAAGACCTCGTTGACGATCTGCTGATCAACTACTACCGCCCGCGCAAGATCGCCCTGCGCGGCTGCCAGCCGCGCGACTTGATCGATCAGGCCCTTGCACAAGCCGACTATCTGGGTGTCGAGCGTCGCTTGACGCGCGACCTGCTCGAGGCTGCCTGTGCCAGCTACTTCGTCGAAGACGAGGAGCCGGCGCCGGTCTTTGCATGATGCAGCGCGTCTTCCTGGCGGCGGCGCTGGTCGTGTCGATGCTCTCTGGGGCACTGCCTCGCGCCGCCGGCCTCGACAACGAGCCGCTTGTCGTTCCCACGCTGCGGATCACGTCGCCGCTCGGTCGCACCGGGCTGCCCGGCACGATCCGCATCGTGGCCCGGCTGGAGGGCGTGACGTACCCGCGCCTCGCGGAGCGCAAGCCGGTACCGATCCGTTTCTTCGTGGACAACGTGCTGTTGTCGACTGACGAAGACGGGGCGCCGTACGAAGCGTCATGGGTCGATGACAACCCGTTCGAGCCACGCGAGTTGAGGGCGGAGGCCGACCTCCCGATTGGGGGCACGCTCAAAACGTCAATCACGCTGAATCCGCTCGAGATCACGGACACCGCCGAGATCAGCAGCGTCGCCGTCGATGCGACGGTGGTCGATGCCAACGGACGCTTCGTCAATGACCTTGCGGCGCGGCAGTTCACGTTGCTCGAGGACGGCAAGCCGCAGTCACTCGACCTCGCCGCGCAAAGCCGCGAGCCGGCGCTGTTCACGCTGCTCGTGGACAGCAGCCAGAGCATGCAAATCCGCTCGGCCGCCGTGCGCGCGACCGCGGTTCGCCTGTTGGCATCGATTGCGCCCGCGGATCAAGTGGTCGTGGCGCCGTTCTCTCGAACGGTCACGTCCGTCACCGGGCCAACGACCGATCGCGGTACCGTGCTCGACGCGATTGCGGCGATTCATCATCGGGGCGGAACCGCCATTCTCGATGCGGTCGGTGAAACCGCAATGCTGCTGGCCGGCGCGACCCGCCGCAAGGCGGTCGTCCTCATCACCGACGCCTACGACGAAAACAGCGAGTCCGGCTACGACACGACGATCGAGAAACTGAAAGCGAGCGCCGTCACACTGTATGTGATTGGCGTCGGTGGGATCGCTGGCGTCTCGTACAACGGCGAGGGCCTGCTGAAGCGCCTGTGCGAGGAAACCGGCGGTCGTGCGTGGTTCCCGCGCGATGACCAGCAGCTGGGACGTGCCTACGAGGCGATGGCAGGCGAGGTGCACCAGAAATACCTGCTGACCTATACGCCCAGCAATCAACGGCGGGACGGCGCCTGGCGATCGATCGACGTCAAGATCCCCGGAACCGACTATCGCGTGCGTGCACGCAAGGGATACACGGCTCCGATGGCTCCCGCGGTACGTGCCTCGCTCGAGTTCGCCGGCATCGGGCCCGGACAGGTGCCGCTCTCACTGACGCGAGACGATCTCGCCGTCAGCGAAGACGGCGTGGCCCAGTCCGTTGACGTGTTCCAGGAGGCTGTGCTGCCGGTCACCTTCATGCTGGCGCTCGATGCGAGCGGCAGCATGAAGCGGAGTGCCGGACAGGCGCGGGACGCCGCGCGTGAATTCGTCAACGCGATGCGTCCCGAGGACCGGCTCGGCATGATTCTCTTCTCGAACAAGGCCAATTTAATTCACGCGCCGACCGAGGGGCGCGAGGACTCACTCAAGGCCGTCGATGGCTATGTCGCTGACGGCGGCACGGCGTTGTACGACGCGCTCTATGACTCGCTCGCCCAGCTCGCGACCTCTGAAGGCCGCCGCGCCGTGGTCGTCGTGACCGATGGACGCGACGAGAATGCGCCCTCGACCGGGCCCGGCAGCGTCCGGACGTGGGACGAGGTTCTGCAGAAGCTGGAACAGACCGAAGCGACGGTCTATGCGGTCGGTATCGGCAGTCGCGTCGATCGCACGCGGTTGGAACACCTGGCTCGCAAGTCAGGTGGGGCTGCCTACTTCCCAACAACGGTCTCGAGCCTGGCTGCGGACTACCACAAGATTCTCGACGAGATCCGGCGCCGCTACATCATCGGATACGAGTCGACCAATCGGAACCGGGATGGCGGATGGCGATCTGTGGAGATCCGCACACGCGAGAAGGGCGTTGAAATCAGGAGCCGCGGCGGGTATTACGCACCGCCCCAGTAGCTGCCATGACACCCGATCAACTCACCATACCAACACGAGTGCAGTCCCCAGGCGAGCCCATCT
>Ga0310810_10001079_pt1 | contig 27820 bp, 28 predicted proteins | sample NCmetagenome_FD_207641 | JGI IMG/M metagenome (GOLD analysis project Ga0310810, IMG submission 207641) | Soil microbial communities from experimental microcosm in Duke University, North Carolina, United States - NC | ecosystem: Engineered > Artificial ecosystem > Soil microcosm > Unclassified ...
GATCTTCGGCCAGGTGATCGACGGCCAGGATGTGGTCAAGAAAATTGCCAGTGTGCCGACCGTCAGCGACAAACCCAAAACGCCGGTGAAGATCCTCAGCGTCAAAATAGAGCGCGAAGGGCCACCGCCTGCGCGGCCAGCGGCGGCGACGAAGACCGGCACGGCGAAGAAAGCGGCGCCTGCGAAGAAAGCTGCGCCTGCCAAGAAGTAGGCCTACAGACTTCCATCCCAGCGCAAGCCGGCCCGCCATAATCGCGGCGTGCCGATTGCAGGCGTGGGGCTGAACGCGGTCAGATACTGACGGTCGAGCAGGTTTTCGAATTCCAGCAAAGCCGCCAAATTCCTCGCAAGACGCCGCTGTACATAAAGCTGCACCGTGGCGAATCCGGGCAACAGGAACTGGTTGCGGTCGTCGTCGAACTGCGAAGAAAAGCTGCGTACTCCCGCCGAGGCCGTGGTGCCGCCGCGCTGGTACACCAGTTGCGCCGATCCTTGATGTTTGGGGATCTGCGGAACGCGCAGGCCGGTGATGAGGCGCGAATCGACGAACAGGTAGCCGGCGCGGCCGCGCCAGTTGCGCCATCGTTGCTCGCCTTCAATTTCGGCGCCGCGGTTCAGCGCCGGCCCAGCGTTCTGCCGTTGGCGCAAGATCAAGGTGGGACTTGCGCTGAGCGTCACGTTGGCGATCAGATCGGCGATCGAGTTTCGGTACGCCGTTACGCGGATGCGCGAAGATTCGTTGATAATGTCCAGTCCCACTTCAGCGCCGAACAGGGTTTCCGGACGCAGCCCGGCGTTGGCTTCGGTCAGGGCGTTGCCCTGGCGGAAGTTTCGAAAGAGTTCATTTAGAGTCGGGGCGCGAAAGCTGCGATAGACGGCGCCTCTGCCGCGCCACCGCCCGCGACCGACGGACAAACCGCCGCTGGGGCTCACGAATTCCCGGCCCTGACCGGTGAAGTCATGGCGCAAGCCCCCGAAGAACGTGGCGGGCCCGGCAGTCAAGTTGCCCTCGCCGAAAACTCCGTGCTGCAACCGCGTGCCGCCCCCAATATTTACACCGCTGGTCAGATGATCCGTGCTGAAGCCGTGAGCGCGGTTCACATCGGCGCCGAGCACGGCGTGCCAGTGGCCGCCATCATGCTGCCAGAGCGCATCCGCCCCGAGCCCGTTTGCGGGGACAGTCTGGCGGTCTGTCAGGCGCTCGAATGTGCGCGCGGCATTGATCGATGAAAAGGTACTGTGAAACTGCTCGCTCGAATAGAAGCCCAGTACCGAGAACGCCTCGCGGCCGGAATCGTGTGCGTAATGCAACGCCACCTCGCCCAGGCCCGTGGAATTGCGCTGCAGTTCGGTGCCGTTTTGCCGCTCCTCGGCCAGCACGTCGGCTTTGGCGAAAAGGCGATCAGCTCCACCAAACCAATCGATACGGGCGATGCCGGTGGCGAAGCGCACGTTGGCGGGCTGGTCTACCGGGCCGCGCACGCTCGTGGGCACGATGAAAAAGCCATCGGTCGTAAAAGCGCGGGCCTCGCCCGAGACGGCCCAGTGCGACCAGAGGTCGCTCCAGCCCGCTGAGAGGTTGTGAGTATTACGGTTGCCGCCTTCATACGATGCGTGCAGCCGCCGCTCGGGTTCCCTGGACCACAGCGAAATAACGCCGCCCATGGCGAGATTGCCAAATAGGCTGGTGGATGCGCCGCGCGAAATCTCGACGCGCGCGATGTCGTCCACAGGGAAGCGGGTCCAGTAGACCCAGCCGCCGAATGCATCGTTTACGGGCACGCCGTCCCAGAGCACGAGGGTGCGGCTCGCGCCTGACGATCCGATGCCGCGCAGCGAAACGCCCTGAGTAGTCGGATGCGCCACCAGGCTCGAACTCCGGCGGAACAGGCTGAAACCAGGCAGGTCGCGCAGGCGGTCGTCCGCGTTGACGCCCGGGATCTGTTCGAGCTGTTTCTGGTCGATGTCGGTGACGTTGGCGGGCGCTTCCGCTGAGATTTTTTCGACGACGGTAATGGAAGTGCGAACGGGCTCCAGCTTATCATCCTGCGCGAGAGTTGGCCGGCAAAGCATCAGGGCCGCGCACATGAACTGGAGCGAGGATTTGAAAACGGCTTTCATCGGGTTGGGTCCCGAGAACTTCGCTGGCCTGAGGGAGACGGTCCAGGCTTGCCACGGCGTGCGCGATACCCGCACATCGCCGAGACCACCATTATCCGGCAATTTGGCAGTCCTCAGCTACAGCTTCACGACACCCTCGATTTGCACAATGGGCCTGCAACAGGTAGAATGGCATTTTCGACAACCCAACGGAGAAACCTCGCTATGGAATGGACAACACCGGACTTCCAGGAAGTTTGCCTGAGCTGCGAAATCAACACGTACGCTAATCCAGAGTTCTAACGACCCGCGTGCGGGTCAAGATTCTCGGTTCCGCCGCCGGCGGCGGATTCCCTCAGTGGAATTGTGCCTGCCCGAATTGCCGGCGCGCGCGAGATGGTACTCTGAACGGCTCCGTTCGTACCCAGGTGCAAGTCGCGGTTTCTCACGACGACTCCAGCTGGTACTTGCTCAGCGCGTCGCCCGATTTGCCCAGGCAAATCGAAGCCTTCCCCAAGCTTCACCCGACCGCGCGATCCCGTGAGACACCGATTGCCGCCCTGGTTCTTCCTGGTGCGGATCTCGACCAGTTGCTGGGCTTGATCATGTTGCGGGAATCGCAGCCGTTGCGGGTCTACGCAACACCGTCGATCCGGCGGATTATCATAGAAAACAACATCATCTTCGCCATGGTGAGGAACCAGATCGTGTGGGAGGATCTGACGCTCGGGAAAGAGTGCGAACTGACTTCGGTGAACGGCGAAAAGTCCGGTATCCGGTGCCTGCCGTTCGCGCTTTCCGGCAGTTACCCGCACTTTGTGAGCGGTGAAATGGCTGCGTCGCTGCCTTCGAATGAAGCGCTGCTTGGACTGCGGTTGGAAGCGCCGGGAAGCGGCACGCTCATTTACATGCCCGGCGCGCCGTCGATGGAAGCAGCCTGGCTTCAGCATCTCGAGAACTGCGATCTGCTCTTACTCGATGGCACGTTCTGGACGGATGACGAATTGATCCGAATTCAAGGCAGTGGGCGTAGCGCCCGCCAGATGGGGCACATGCCGATTTCCGGAGCCGAAGGAAGCCTGCAAAAGTTGGCGGATCTTCGAAAACCGCGGAAGATTTTCATCCACGTGAATAACACGAATCCCATTCTGGACGAGGACAGCGCCGAGTATCGTCAAGTGCGCGAAGCCGGCTGGGAGGTCGCGCAGGACGGTCAGGAGTTCACGCTATGACCACGGCTGCGGCTTCGGAATTGCTGACGGCCGCTGAATTGGCGGCGCGGTTGCGCGCGGTGGGCGAAGAGCGCTATCACCACCGGCATCCGTTTCATCTTCTGATGCACGAAGGAAAGATCACCCGTGGGCAGTTGCAGGCGTGGGCGCTCAATCGGTATTACTATCAGAGCCGGATTCCGGTCAAAGATGCGCTGGTGCTCTCGCGCACAGATGACTCCGAGTTCCGTCGGCTATGGCGGAAACGTCTGGTGGATCACGATGGCGAGCATCCCGGCGACGGCGGCATCGAGCGCTGGCTGCGGCTCGCCGAAGCCACCGGGCTGAGCCGTGAGCGCGTCGAATCAGGGCGCGAAGTGCTGCCGGCGGTCCGCTACGCGGTGAACGCCTATCTGGAGTTGGTTTCGCGCCGGAGTTTTCTCGAGGCGGTAGCGTCTTCGCTGACCGAGATGTTCTCGCGCGACCTGATCGCCTTGCGCATGGACGCTCTGCGCAAACACTATCCGTGGTTGGAACCCGGTCTGGCGTACTTCGAGGCGCGCCTCACGCAAGGCCCGGAAGACGCTAAGTTCGCGCTGGCCTGGGTCACGAAGCACGCCAGCACGCGTGCCGAGCAGGAACTGGCGATCGAAGCGCTGCGCGCGAAGTGCGACATCCTGTGGGCGCAACTCGACGCCCTGTATTTCGCATACGTCAGCCCCGGCTGGCCACCACCCGGGGCATTTCGTATGGAGGACGCGTGAGCGCGCTGACGGGCGCGAGTCAACCTAAACTCCGGCCGGGCTGCCGTTTAAGCGAATCCGCCCAGCAAGGCGATGTTGTGTTGATCCCCGAGGGCGTCTTGCGCCTGGTGGGCCCGGGGCGAAAGATTGTGGAGCGCTGCGACGGTCAACGCACCGTAGACGATATTGTGCGCGAGCTCACGGCCGAGTTTCCCTCGGTTCAACCCGGGCGCATTGCGGCCGAAGTGACCACATTTATTGAGCGGCTCTACGAGAAGCGAGTTCTCGATTTTTAAGATGCCAAGCGCGTTCTCGATTCCTAAGATGTCATCATGACGCTGCCGGGGCCGTTGTCACTGATTGCCGAGATCACGCACCGCTGCCCCCTGCACTGCGTGTACTGTTCGAATCCGCTCGAGATGCAGGCGCGGCAGAGCGAGCTTCCGACTGAAACATGGGCGCAGGTGTTTGCGTCGGCCGGTGAGCTCGGCGTGATGCAACTTCACCTGACCGGCGGCGAACCGCTGGCGCGCGAGGATCTCACCGAGCTGGTTTCGGCCGGCCGCAAGGCGGGGCTTTACATCAACCTGATCACTTCCGGGATCGGGCTCGCGCCAGATCGCCTCGAAGCCCTGGTGCAGGCCGGCCTGGATCACATTCAGTTGAGCTTTCAGGACGCTGAGGAAGCCGCGGCCAATCAGGTTGCCGGCACCCGCGCGCACGCCCACAAGATCGCGCTCGCCCGCCTGATCAAGCGTCATCCGGTGGCGTTCACGATGAACCTGGTGGTGCATCGCCAGAATCTTGATCGGCTACCGGCGATGATTGCGCTGACGGAAGAGCTGGAGGTGGATCGCCTGGAGATTGCGCACGTGCAGTACTACGGATGGGCGCTGCGCAACCGGGATACCCTCCTACCTACACGCGACCAGTGGGAGCGGTCCCTTGCCATCATCACGGCCGCCCGCGAACGTCTGAAGGGCCGCATGCGCGTGGATTTCGTCGCGCCCGATTATTACGCCAAGTATCCCAAGGCTTGCATGGGCGGCTGGGGGCGCGGAGTGATCCTGATCGATCCCGCGGGACGCGCGTTGCCCTGCCATGCGGCGGGCTCGATTCCGGGCCTCGAGTTCGACAACGTCGGGGCGCGTACGCTGCGCTGGATTTGGGAAGGGTCCGCGGCGTTTCAGAAGTTCCGCGGCGAAGATTGGATGCCTGAGCCGTGCCGCAGTTGCGACCGGCGGGCTCTGGATTTCGGTGGATGCCGCTGCCAGGCGTTGGCGCTCACCGGAAATGCCGCGGCCACCGATCCCGTCTGCATTCTTTCACCGGCGCACGGCGTAGTGGAAGCTGTGATCGAACGCGCGAATGCGATTCCCGTGCCGCAGGTCCAGCCGGAGTGGGTCTACCGCATAGATCCGCCAAGCGCATAAACTGCGGTGATGCAACGAGGTTCGTCTGCGGACAGGCCAGAGTCTATTTGGCTGCGGGCAGCTCGGCATCCGGGAAAGACTCGGGGCTGAGCACGTGCGCCGGAACCCAGCCGAGATCGCGGAAAAGGCCCGGCTTTGGGCTGAGCACGATTTGAAAACTGCTTTCATCCGCCGGGGTCTCGGCCGGCTTTCCGGTCTGCGGGAAGACCAGCGCCAGATACTTCAGAATGGCGTAAACGTCGCCCTCTTCCGGCACCCGGATATCAAACTGCTGGGAGCGGAAGCGAATACCGGCGCCCATCTGCCAGAGGCTCCATGAGAGAAATGAGCAGCACTCGATAGCGCTCTCGAACCACTCTTCGAGATGTTCGGGAACGTCGCGATCCAGGAAAATTTCAACTGCCCGCTCCTGCTCGCGTGCAAACTCACGTATCTGCAAATCGCCCGTGTGCGCCGAAGCTTTCCAATCGAGGTGGCGTGCGCTTTCGTAGGCTTCGTACGGGCGGATGCGGTAGAAGTCGCGGCCCAGGCCCACCATGTGGGTTTCGATCTCGCCGACAATCGCCGACAGCAACTCGGCGAAGCCGGGCTGCGGTTCGATGGATGGATACACCAGGACCTCGCGCGGCAGCGTAACGCGCGCGATCTTATCGAGGAAACCAAACGGAAATCGCGTTGTAAAAATGAAGCTGTTCTGACGCTGGGCGCCGCGCCGGTCGAACTTCACGTCCACGATCTCTTCCAGCATGGCGCCGCCGGGAATCACGGGAAAGTAGACCGGCATGGTGAGGATGGCGGATGGCTCGATGGAACGTCCCAGCGCAGCCAGCGCGCGCTCCGGCACGCCCGTCACCTGAATGGAAAAAGAGGGCATCCAGCCCTTCAGATTGCGCACAAAGAGTTTCGCGCGCGCCGGGCGGCCCGCCGAGATGTGCTCTGGCAACATCAGATCGAGCTCCAGTCCGGCCAGACACAAGCGGCTGATGAAGCCTGAGACCAGCAGCGTCGAAATCATGGTCGCCAGGATCAGATACATCAGATTGTTGGCGGACATCCCTGCTGCCGCGGCCACCAGCAGAACCGCCAGCGTGAACAACAATCCGCCGCGCGTGATCCGGTAGCGGATCCGGCGGCGCACGGCTGCGCGAAGTTTCCGCAGGCGGTTGCGCATCTGAGGGCTTCCTCTGTTGTGGCACAATCGGGGAACTCATGTCGAGCGTTGAGCCAACCGACGATCGGCCGCACCTGCGCCGCGAGCTGGGTTTATGGGCCCTGGTCTTCTACGGAATCATCATGATCCAGCCCGTGGCTCCTATGCCTCTGTTCGGCGTGGTGAGCCAGGTGGCCCTGGGGCACATGGTGACCACTCTCGCCGCGGCCATGGGCGCCATGCTACTGACCGCGCTCAGCTATGGCCGGATGGCGCGCGCGTATCCGAGTTCCGGTTCGGTATACACCTACGTCAGCCGCGAGATCAACCCGACCATCGGCTTCGTCACTGGATGGAGCACCATGCTCAGCTATCTATTCAACCCCATCATCTCGGCTATCTGGTGCGCCAAGGCGGCCGTCAACGTAACGCCGCAGATTGCCTTCCAGGTGTGGCTGGTCTTCTTCGTGCTGCTGTTTACCGCGCTCAATCTGCTCGGCATTCGCGCCAGCGCCCGAACCACGCAGGCGCTCGTGATCGCGATGGGCGCGGTGATTGTGGCGTTTTTTGTGGCGGCGGCCCGCTACGTCGTGCATTTACACGCGCTGCACCATTCGTATTTCACGCAGCCGTTTTACGATCCGCAGACGTTTTCAATTGGCGCGATCGCCACCGGCACTTCCATCGCGGTCCTGACATTCGTGGGCTTTGATGGCGTTTCGACGCTTTCGGAAGAGGCGCACAATCCACGGCGCAACATCTTACTCGCTACCGTGCTGACCTGTTTCATCACCGGCGTGCTTTCGATCCTGGAGGTCTACGCCGGGCAGCTCGTCTGGCCCGATTTTCGCCATTATCCGGACGTGGACACGGCATTTTCCTACGTGGCCGGACGCGCGGGCGGGCCCGTGTTGTTTCAAGTGGTGAATTTCACGCTGCTGGTGGCATCGTTGGGCTCGGGTATGGCGGCTCAGCTTTCGGCGGTGCGCCTGCTTTACGGAATGGGGCGTGACGATGTCATCCCGAAGCGTTTCTTTGGCGCCATCGACCGCAGGCGCGCTATTCCTCGCAACAACGTTCTGTTTACCGGCGCGCTTGTCATGCTTGGAGGATTCGCCGTCAGCTATCAGTTGGGCGCGGAACTGCTGAACTTCGGAGCTTTCATCGCCTTTATGGGCGTGAATGCGGCGGCGTTTGTGCGGGCCTGTTTTCACGAAGCGCCGCGCCGTTGGCTGGACTGTGCGCTCCCGGCGGCGGGATTCCTGATCTGCTTCGGTATCTGGGCAAGCCTGCGGCCGCCGGTGCTGATTGCGGGCGCCATTTGGGTGCTGGCGGGCGTGACCTACGGAGCGTTCAAGACGAACGGCTTCCGGCGAAAGGTCGCATTCGCCGAGGTGCCGTTCGAGTGAGGGAACCGCGGGTAGGGCTCCATCGCGTCACGTTATGATGAATGCTCTATGAGAGCAGCGCTTGCGATCTTAATACTGGCCGGAATTTCACAGGCCGCCGAATGGAAGCAGCTCTTCGACGGCAAATCGCTCGACGGCTGGTCGCTGGTGGGACCGGGGCGCTTCGTAGTTGAGAATGGCATGCTAAAGACCGAAGGCGGCATGGGCCTGCTGTGGTACACGGGCGGGCAGTTCGCCAACACAACTATCCGCGTGGTATTCAAGACGGCTTCGCCCAACGCCAATTCCGGAGTCTACATCCGCTTCCCCGAAAAGCCCAAAGACCCCTGGTACGCCGTGCACAACGGCTACGAAGTGCAGATCGACGCCGGCGGGGACGAGTGGCACTGCACCGGGTCGATCTACTCGCTGAGCAAGGTCTCGAAGCGCAATCAGAAACCGGCGGGCGAGTGGAACACCATGGACATTACGCTCGACGGGCAGAAGACCATCGTCCGGTTGAACGGCGAAGTGATCGACGAGTTTGCCGGCATCGGCCATCAGGAAGTGCCCCCGCGCAAAGCGTGGTACGAGCCGGTGCGCGGGCCGCGGCCGGATTCCGGATACATCGGGCTGCAGAATCACGACGGACGCTCGACGGTGTACTTCAAGGAAGTCGCTGTGAAGACCAACTGAGCATGCGCGCCGGCTTGATCTTGATGCCGTGCGCATGGCGTCGGCCGGCAACCTCTGCCCAACCACTGAGCCGCGGATTAGGCCGCGGAGACTCCGGAAATTCCCGTTCGTCCGTTACTTACCTCTAAATCAGGTCTCGTTTTTTTCAGTTCACGGCAGGCTTTCTTCATCGCTTGGATCTTCTTCACATCGACGGTGTGGTTTCATACCATACACTCCCCAGGGTTGTGTGCTGCTACACACCATCCTGATCGGCTGAATTGAAGAATGGATTTGCCCAATGCTGCGAATGGGCCGCCGGGCTCCAAGGAATTACTAGCCGGTTGGTTATTTGGTTATCAAGAGAAGCGGCGCCAGGCGCCCTCCTGGCCTAGCCGCGTGGATAGCTGCCCTTCACCGTCTCCCGGCCGATAAAGGCGTAAAAATTCGTCGTCTGATCACGGTTCCAGAGCAAGATCGACGAGCGATCGGGGAAGAACGCGGTGCTGCCGCCATCAGGCAGATCGTCAAACTGATCGTGCGCGCCGTGCATAACGCGCGGCTGGTCCATGCGCGGGTTGACGGCGTCCATGACGCGCGCTACTTCGGGGCCAAGCCGGTCCTCGACAGCCTCGCCGTTTGCGGCGGCCAGCACGATGTTGCGACCGGGCGCCAAGGGATCGATCACCGCGAGCAGATCGTAGTCGCCCACCAGCGCCTTATGCTGCGCGGGATGGATTACCTGGCCGGGCTGGTTCTGTTCTTTGGTGTCCGCCAGGTTGAACCGCATGGGAAGCGCTGCGCCCGTCGCATTGCGCGCGAAGCCGTCGGCGTCGATCACATAAAAGCCCACTGCCCGCGCCTTCTGGATTTCATTCGCGTTCACGCAGGTGACTTTGCCGGTCTCGTGGCTGGTATGAATCTTGATGCTGCGCGGCTTGGGTGGATAGCCGAGATCGATCCAGGGCGTGGAAAGCGGGTTGGTGTTGCGCACAATGATCACGCGATCGAGCGCGTTCGCGACCTGCTCGAAAATGCCGTAGTGCGTGAAAGCGATGCCGCTCTCGGCGATATAGGCCATGCGATAAACTCAGACTCTATGTTAATCCGGCTTTTCGGCGTGCTGGTAGTTGCGGCCCTGGCGCTCGAGACCAATCTGCCGGCCCAGCAGCGGCCCGAGCTTAACGACGGCGACGCTCACGGTGACGCGCCGTATCTGGTGGAGGACGGCTGGACGGCGCTGTTCAACGGCCGCGATCTGGCTGGCTGGCATGGGCTCGGCCAGCCGAACGAATGGCTCACGGCGCGCGCGATTTTTTGGGACAGGCTGCTCAGTCCCACGCGCCTCGCAACCATCGGCGGCCCGGGCGATCGCATGCTGAATGGTCCGCGCGGCCGCACTGTCAACCTGGCGACCGATCAGAAGTTCGGCGACATTGAGCTCTACCTGGAATTCATGCTGGCCAAGGGATCGAACTCCGGCGTGTATCTGCATGGCCTCTACGAAGTGCAGATTTTCGACAGCTACGGCTCGACCGAACCAGTGACCTCGTCCGATTGCGGCGGCATCTATCACCGCTGGATCGACAACCACGGCGTCGGGGGATCGGCGCCCAGCCGGAACGCCAGCCGGAGGCCGGGTGACTGGCAGTCGTACCACATCTGGTTCCGCGCGCCGCGCTTCGATGCGTCCGGCAAGAAAACGGAAAACGCAAAATTCATCCGCGTGGTGTTCAACGGGCTTTCCGTGCAGAGCAATGTAGAGATGGACGGCCCCACGCGCGCCGCCATGGACATCCCCGAAGCAGCAACGAATCCCATCATGCTGCAAGGCGATCACGGCCCGGTGGCGTTCCGCAATATTTACTGGCGGGCGCTGCGGGAGATTGTGGAACGGTAGGGGGGCTTTACGCAGTCCGGCGGTTGCGCCTGACTTACTTGGCCGGTTTTCCCGCCGCTGTCTTCCATTCAGAAATGAATTTTTGGTCGAGCACGAGCCGGTCCGCTGGGAACGTGAACATACCAATGCCCTGGCGCTTCTCGATCCGATCGGGTCTGATCGTCGCACCGCGCGTCGCCGGCATGAGGGTCAGAGGCACTTCCCGGCCGTTCACTTCGGCGGAATCGAATTTCAGCCCGATGGCGACGTAATTCGAAGGCAGGTATTCCCGCTGGAAGCGAACGATGCGCCCGTGTACCATGGCGCCCTTGGGGACCACGTCGCCGATGGCATTCAGCAACTGCCCTTCAAATGCGTCTCCTGCAAACGAGCTCGCAAAGTCGATTCTTGAACGCAAGGCGATCTTGATCCGAATTCCCGGCGGGATCGACACAGGGTTTTTCGAAACTTCTAAAGCGCCGGCCGCCGCCCCCTCTGGATCCGTGCGAAAAACCGTTTCGCTCCGGAACTCACGGCACGAAGCGTACTCGATCTGATTTTCATAGCGGTGGACCTCCACGTCCCACAGTTTGAGAACCGTCAGCTGCGGAAGCAGGAAATCGGAATTGCCAATCCGGGCCTGCCGGTAATCAATCGTCGTCTCGATGCGGCACGTTTCCGACTCCTGCGGCGGATGAGGAACTTCGATCGTCATCCGGCTGAGTTCGGCGTTCTGGGAATCAATCCAAAACCTGCCTTCATAGGCCAGCGCCACTGTATCGTCCGGCCGCGGGCCAACGTTGAACTCGTAGCGGCTGGCCGACATCGGCACGTGATAACGGTACACGGCTAAGGTTCGCCCCTCGTCTTGCTCCAACCCGAGATAGTCGTACCCTGACGCGCCGCTTCCGAATATGCTCATCAGGAATGGGCCAAAATCGCCCGTGCCGGCCATTCCACTCCCGACGATGGTTTCCAGATGCTCGGATTGGAAGCTCTCCGCGCCCGCCCAGGAAAAAATCTCGGCGCCGGCGGATACTGTCACGTCCAATTTGAAGCGGTCAGTCCAAGCCAGTGAGAGGTGCGGCTGGTTTTTCGCCGATTCATCTAAATAACTGCAACTGCGCTCCCGAACGGACGGAACCTTTTCAAACCTGGACCGGCGCACGGTCTGGAGGCAAGTGTACTTCGGTAATCGCTTGATGTTCGCGACGATTTTCGCGCGAGCCTGATTGACCAGCGCAACCTGATCCACTTCGCCGCAGAGAGCGAGCGGCAGCATCGCGCCAAGAATTGGACCGGCGCTGCCGCGGAGTGGTGTCACGGTTGGTATGCCTCCTTCTATGGCTTTATAGTAAGCCTCTACTCGCCTCGTAGCGCCGCCGCGGGATCGAGGCGGCTGGCACGCCGCACAGGCAGAAAAGCCGCGACCAGCGTCACTGCCATAAAGAACAGCACCACAGCAGCGTACATTGCCGGCGACCCGTGGGCTTCGGTGTCTGTGAGCGACCGTATGGTTTTGCTCGCGGCCAGGCCCAGGCCGAGACCGGCTGCCAGTCCTGCCACCACCCAAAGGCTCGTGGTCTGTAGCACCGTTTTGATGATGTTGCGGCGGCTGGCGCCGAGCGCCATGCGGATGGCGATCTCGCTGGTGCGTTGCGAAACCAGGAAGGAGACCACGCTGTAGATTCCGGCGGACGCCATCGCCACGGCGAGCAGGGCAAAGGCGCCAATCAGGAATGCGTGGAACCGCGGCTCGGTGACGGAGTCGGCAATCAGCTCGTCCATGGTCAAGACGCCGAACACGGCCTGATCGGAGTTCGAGGATTGGATCGCGGTCTTGATGAGCTTCACAAGCTGCGGCGGTGAAATCGCGGAACGCACAATCAGGTACTGGTTCGTCCAGGAAAAGCGCAGGGACGGTAGGTAAGCCTCTGGAAAGGGCGCGGCGCGGAGACCGCGGGTCCGGACGTTGCCGACCATGCCGACAATCGTCAGAGGGTGGATGGGATCGAAGATCTGTTTGCCGACCACGTCCCAGCCGAGCCCGTAGCTGCGCGCTAATTCCTCATTTACGATGGCGACCCTCCACGGTTCCGTCTCGTCGCCATCTCGGAACATGCGCCCGGCGAGCAGAGGAATCCGCAGGGTGCGGAAGTAATCCCGGCTAACCAGGTGGTTGTCCCCGATGATGCTCTTGAGTCTGCCGTCCGTCTCCGTCACGCCGACGAGTTCGACGGGACCGCTTACCGATGGGCGCAGCGGCGGGCCTGTCACCGTGGCGGCCGAATCCACTCCCGGGATGGCGGCGATCTTCTCCAGGTACTCCCGAAACACGGTTTGCGAGACCATCGCGTTCTGCTGCGGTGGCGGCTCCTCCAGACGGAACACGAGCACGTGGTTGGGATCGAAGCCCATGGGCGCCGAAATCAGCGTCCACAGGTTCTGCGCCACAAGCCCCGCTCCACACAGCAGGAACACGGAGAGCGCCACTTCGGTTGCGATCATGGCGTTGCGCCACCGGTTTCCTTCGCCGGAGATAGTGTGCGCATTGAGGGATGGCCCCGGCGTCCAGCGGCTGCCTTTTACCGCCGGGAGAATAGCGAAAACAAGGGCCGAGATTACCGAGAGTGACAATGTGAACGCGACGGCGCGCCAGTCCACATGCGCCGATTCAAGGAGCGGACTGCGCTCGGGCAGCAGCGCAATGAGCAGCCGCGCGATCGCGCCGGACACCACGAGGCCCGCGGCTCCGCCGCATGCCGCCAGCACCAGCCCCTCCAGAAGGAACTGGCGAATCAGGCGGAGCCGGCTCGCGCCCACGGCCACGCGAATTGCAACCTCGCGCACTCGCCGCAGAGAACGCGCCAGCAGAAGCTGCGCGGTATTTGCGCATGCAATCAGCAGCAATACGCCGACGCCTCCCAGCAGCAGCCATAGCAGGGAGCGCTGCGTTCCTACGATGGCGTCCCGAAGCGGGAGCATTTCAAACGTCAGGCGAACCGGCTTGCCGTCGCGATCGCGATAGAGGTCGGGGTGTTCCTGCGCCAGCGCTTGCCCGATGCTGCGCAGCTCGGATTCCGCCTCCGCCTGTGTGACGTCTGGCCGCAACCGCGCCAGCACGCGATTATTCCCGCTTCCGCTCGATTGAAGCGGCGCGGAGGGATCGAGCGGATAGGAAACGTAGATGTCCACCGGCTCCGGAATGTGGAGCGTCGGATAGTCGAAATGAAACGTTTGCGGGAGCACGCCGACGACCAGGGCAGACTGGCCATCGAGGCGCAGTGTCCGGCCCACAACGCGCGCGTCCGCTCCCATGCGCGAGCGCCAGAAGGCGTTGCTGAGGAGCACCATGGGCGTCCCGCCCGGCCGGCTCTCTTCCGCCAGGAACGTCCGGCCCAGCGATGCATTGATTCCGAGCAGCGGAAAGAAGGAGGCCGAAACGCGCGCGGCGAAGACACGCACCGGTTCAGCGGTTCCGCCGAGCTGCGCGTCGCCGTGTTCGGCAAAAGCCATCGGCTCGAGCGTGCGGCTGCGCGCGCGAATCTCGAGAAACTCGGACGACGTCGGGTTCTCGTGGTTCTTGACGATGGTGACCAGCCGCCCTGCGTCGCGATACGGCAGCGGGTCGAGAAACGCGGCCTTCAGCAAAGTGAAAATCGCCGCCGTGCCGCCGATGCCCAAGGCGAGCACGCCGACAATCAAGCCGGATACAGTGGCGTCCCGCCGCAGCAGGACCGCGCCATGGCGCAAATCCTGGAAAGAGGACGCCAGCCACCGGCCCAGGCGAGAAACGTGTGCGAAATTGGTCACCTCCCCATCTCCTGCGCCGTTTTTGCTCCCTGGGCGCGCAGGTACGCCTCGATCTCCGTTTGTCCCGCGTACATCGCCCAGCCAAGCGGCGTGCCCTGATAGATCGTGTCCTTGATGTCCAATCTTGCTCCCCGCTCGACGAGTAATTGGACTACCGCACGGTGCCCGGCCAGGGCCGACTGATGCAGCGGCGTCGAGTGGGAATGGTTACCGTCAGGGTTGTACCGGTTGGGGTCTTCGCCCGCATCGAGGAGCAGGCGCACGATCTCCACGTGCCCGTGTTGCGCGGCCAGTACGAGCGCGCGATGCCGACTTTCAGGGTCGGCCGTGGCGAGCAGTTGCGCCGCATCGGCGAGCCGCCCCAATCCGGCCGCCGCGGCGATGTTGTCAACGCGCGCGCCGCGCCTGACGAGCGCTTCGGCGGCGCGCAGGTAGCCGAATGCGAGAGCCGTCATCAGCGGCGATCCCCACTGAGCCGAGCCACGCGCTTCGACGGCTGCGCCAAAATCCACCAGGGTCTCAACCAGCGCGACCTGCACCCCGGCGTTCGCCGGATGGCAACTCGACACGAGCATGCTCATGGTCGCGTAATGTCCGCCGTACATGTCGGCCAATGCGTCAACTTCGGCGCCGGCCTGGAGTAGCGTCTTCGCAATCTCAACGGCGTTCATTGGAGTCTTCTGGCGATAACCTTCGACGCCGTTAGCGCCGACATAATGCAGAAGGGTGGCGCGATGCACGGGCGGGTCAAAATGGGTGATCCGCGTCGAACGCGCGCGAACCAGTTCCGGATTTCCACGCAGCACCGATTCGAGCGTAGGCAGGTCACCCGTAATGACGGCTTCCACGGCCGATTCGAATTGGCAGACCGGAGAACCGTCTTGCGTGACGGCTTCGACGTATTCCGCCAGCGCCGGCCAGTCTTGAAAATCGTAGCAGCGTGCGATGGCGAGCTGCGCATCGGCAAGATCAAGCGCGGCGCTTTGAATCTCGGAGTCCGGCAGGTTCTTTGGCAGCCATGGAATTTTGGCGTCGAGGAAACGGGGATGCTTTTCGTGGAAGATCCGTGTTGCGCCGGAATCGCCCGATCGGTGGGCTGCGAGCAGTTCCGCGGCTTGCTGCTCGTATTGCTCACGCGTGGAGCGAAACGGTAATGGCTTGAAATCCATTTAGGAGCCTGCCTGCGCGGCCGGCGGCTATTCGACCTTCTTCATTTTGATCGACTGGCCTTCTCCTGTCAGCTCGCCTGCTGCGGCGGTCAGGAGCTTCATCTGAAACCGCAGCGGCTGGCTGTCGCGGGCCCTGGTTACTTCAAACGTGAGCACGCCGTTTTCGAATTTCGCATGGACCAGCGGCCGTTCCTCCGCTCCGACAATTTCTTCATCCTGATTGATGTAGAAGGTGACGGCGCCGCTCAGCTCGCCGGCGTGGTCCGCCACGCGAAGCGTTATCGCGGGCAGGCGGTCGGGAATCCTTCCCGCCCAGACGCCCGCTACTGGCGAGGCGGCGTGCAACCTGACTGCGGCCATGACCACCACGCATGGCAACCACCCGCTCTTCATGGCTTGCTCCTCGCCTATTGCTTGCTCAGCGCCGCTGTGCCCAGCAGTCCGCCCAGACCCATGGTCTCGACAGCGGATGACGGCACAATGACCATTGAGCCTTTCTCTTTAATTGCCTCGTAGAGCATGTTCATGGCGCGCAGATGCAGCGCCACCGGGTTGTCGCGATAAACCAGAGCGGCCTGCGCGAACTTGTCTGAAATCTCGGTCTCGGCAGTGCCAAGAATGATGCGCGCCTGCCGCTCGCGCTCGGCCTGCGCCTGCCGCGACATGGCGTCTTCGAGCGCCTGCGGGATATGGACGTCGCGGATCTCGACCGAGTGCACGGTGATCCCCCAGGGGTTGGTCTTCGAGTCGAGAATGCGCTGCAGTTCCTGGCCCAGCGTTTCGCGCTCCGTGATCATCTGCGCCAGTTCGTGCCGCCCGATCGATTCCCGCAGCGCCGTCTGCGCGCTCAACAGGATCGCTTCTTCGAAGTCCTGCACTTCGAGAATGCACTTCTCGGCATCCCACACCAGCCAGAAGATGATGGCGTCCACATTCACCGGCACGGTGTCGCGCGTGAGCGCCGATTCGGCCTTGACATCGGTCACGCGGACGCGCTGGTCAACGAAGCGGCTGACCGAATCGATAACCGGAATGATCACGAACGGGCCCGGGCCGCGCAAGCCGCGGTAGCGCCCCAGCCGCAGCACGGCGGCTTTTTCCCACTGCTCGGCCACCTGAATGGCGAACAGAAAATAGATGCCGATCAGAGCGCCGGCAACGGCCGGACCGGGCTGATTCATCAGGGCCGCCGCGCCCACACCCGCGGCCGTGAGCACGACGAATACGAACAGCCCCGGCGGGCTGACCCCGCGTCCGCGCGGTCCATCCTGCTCCGAGCCTCGGCGCCTGCGTAAAATCGTGATGCCCATGTCTCAGCTCCTTTTCTTCTGTTCGGCCAGCAGATCCTTCAGCCGGTCGAGCACCTGCTTGGCTGTGAATCCCTCGGCGCCGGCCCGCGCGATCGAGTCGCTGACGATGCCGTCCAGTTTGCGGCGCCGCTCCGCGTCGTCCGGTTCCACGCGCTGCGCCGCGATGAATGTCCCCGATCCCTGGTGCGTGTCCAGGAAACCGCGGATCTCGAGTTCACGGTAAGCGCGGATGACGGTGTTCGGATTGATGGAAAGGTCGACCGCAAGCTGGCGCACAGTCGGCAGCTGGTCGCCGGTGGCCAGCCGCCCCGCCGCCATCGCCCCGAGCACCTGATCCATGATCTGGCGGTAGACGGGCACCCCCGAGCGCAGATCGAGTTGAAACGGAAGGCCGGCCTGGTCCGTTCTAGTCATCTAGAGTATGATTGTACTAGATTTCTAGAACAAGTCAAGCCCTTTTTTAAACGAAAATCTGCCCTGTGGTCGCTCGTCTTTTCGACCGATCCCCGATCTCCAGGAATAATCCTTGGCGGCGCGGCCATCCATCCGGCCTTATGAATCAGCAGCTGTACCGCTTTCTGATCGTTGCACCTGGTCACGCTGTTTCGCCACCACCGGATTGCAGACTACTGACAAGTTACAATTAGCGCATTGACACCTGACGTTGACCTGTTCACCCCGCTCAAACGCCACTGGGGCTACGAGGGGTTCCGCCCGCTGCAAGAGCGCATCGTTCGCAGCGTTCTGGGCGGCCACGACATCGCGGTAGTGATGCCTACGGGCGGCGGAAAGTCGCTCTGCTATCAGTTGCCCGCGCTGATTCTGGGCCGCATGGCAGTCGTGGTCTCGCCGCTGATTTCGCTGATGCAGGATCAGGCGGCGCAGCTCGATCAGATGGGAATTCCGGCTGCCGTGTTGAATAGCTCGCTCGCGCCTAACGAGCAGGGGCAGGTAATCCGGCGCGCCGTTGCGGGCGAATACCGGCTGTTGTATCTATCGCCCGAGCGGCTGGCGCGCGAAGACACGGTGGCCTGGCTTTCGCGGACGCCCATTGCGTTCTTCGCCATCGATGAAGCGCACTGCATTTCCGAATGGGGCCACGAGTTCCGCCCGGAGTACCGGCAGCTAAGCTCGCTGCGCGAAAACTTTCCGGACCAGCCCATCGCCGCATTCACGGCCAGCGCCACGCGCCGCGTGCGCCACGACATTCTGCAGCAGCTGCGCCTGCGCGAGCCGGACAAATATATCGCCAGCTTCCACCGGCCGAACCTACGGTATCTGGTCCGGCAGTGCGATGCCAAAACGCAACTCCGCCTGCTGGTTTCGGCGCTCGGGGAGCACGAAGGCGCGAACGTGATCGTCTACGCGCCCACGATTGCAAAAGTGGGAGAAACCGTCGCATTTCTGGCGCAACAGGGCATCGAGGCCGTGGGCTACCACGGCAAAATGGATACGCCCGAACGCCAGCGGAATCAGGAGCGCTGGATGGCGGACGAGATCCCGGTGCTCGTGGGCACGCTGGCTTTCGGACTGGGGATCAACAAACCATCGGTGCGCGCTGTGATCCATCTCGCGCTGCCGAAATCCATCGAGCAGTTTTATCAGGAAGCGGGACGCGCCGGCCGTGACGGACTGCCCGCCGACTGCGCCTTATTGTGGCAGACGCGTGATGTGGGGCTGCTCGCGTACTTCATCGACAATCTGAAAGAAGCAGACGAAAAAGAGCGCGCCTGGCAGCGCTATCACGCGGTCCGCCGCTTCGCGGAGGCCAACCAATGCCGCCACCTGCAGATCTGCACGCATTTCGGTGAGACTCCCAAGTGGCAGACTTGCGGCATGTGCGACATATGTGCGGCGGTACCGGCATGGATGGACCTGGCGCGCGTGGCGGATACGGAGCCTGCGCGCCCGAAGCGTGGACGCGCCATCGTGCAGCAGTCGGGCGGGCAGGCGCAAGCTCCGGTGGATTCCGCGTTAATCGACTACATGCGCGAGTGGCGCCGGACGGTGGCCAAACGCAACGGGGTGCCGGCCTACGTCATCATGCACGACAGCACGCTCGAAGAGATCTGCCGCAGGCGGCCATCGAGCGTCAATGAGCTGCTGGGAGTCTCGGGCATCGGCATCCGGAAAGCCGAACTCTACGGGCGGGACATTTTCTCCGCGCTCGCGGCCTACGAGCGGACTGTTTCTAAGATTGGCCGATGAGCCAGCGCTGTCTCATTTCCGTCCCACAGGCGGGGAAAAGGAACCAGCGTGAATTTTCTTCGAGCAGTTTCTCCCCAGCAATACGCTGCCGTATCATTTCGGCCAAGTCCAGGAGGAGCTGTGAATTGGTGGCCGGAGGCGTGTCCGTGCGGCCTGCGTTGAGTATGCGCCGGGCGGCCTCCAGTGCGAGCTTTTTCGGTTCGTCCATGTTCCGTCCTCGCCCGGTATGTATGCACCCGTAATTCCAGTTCCAAGAATCCAATCCACCGAAGGTACGACATGATACATTGCATCCCAAACTGATCGCGAGACCGTGTCGCGAGAATCTCCAGCGCCGGGTACTATAAAGAAGCTAAATTAAAGGACCGGTCCCGCAACGGGAATCCGGACGAGAGACGGGGAGGGTGTAAAGATGTCGAGATCGCGTGGGTTCATTCTGATTGGCATGCTGGGAGTGATTAGTCTGTCCGGCCGCGCTTGGGCGCAACCCTTGAGCACGATTACCGCCAGCCCCAATCCCTGTGTGATACCGCGCGGGGCAACCACATGCACGAGCTATATTAACTGGTTCACGCAAGAAGCCACCACCGCACGGGTCTTCGTTTTGGGGCCGCACACAGGCGGCACATGGGAGACGGAATTCGCGGGCAGCCTGGCTTGCGAATCGGACAGGTGCCCCGCGCCGTGGATAAAAAAGGGAAATTCGTATGTGTTTACGCTCTACGATTATTCCCAGGGCAGGCGCGGCCGCGCTCTGGCTTCCGTTACCGTCACCGCCCAGAGTGGCAGGCGGCGCCGTAACGAGTATCAGGGCCGCTAGTCACTCGGTTTCGGGATACTCGGCATAACCAAGATTGCTCTTGACAACGTCGGCCCCACACGCAAACGTCGTGTGAGAGAGCTGCGCAAAACTGCCAGCGTAGCCACTTGGACTCATCTGACACAGCGCAAAATTCGGTGGCAGCGCCTTCCCACTCTACGTTCCCGCCAAGCCTCCAAAATTCTTCGAAAGAGTCCGGCTGTTCGTTCTCTTTGCCCCTGAGTTGGTCCATCATCCCCGCGGCATAGAATGGGGTGACGTGCGGCGCACCACATTTATTCCGTCTGCGGTATGGATCTTCCTGAACTGCACCGCGATGATTGCGACCTGTCGCGGTCAGAGCTTTGCGGACTTCGCCGCGCCGCTGCCGCTCGCACCGGGAAGCACGCTCGTGATCGGTTTTCTCGGCGGATGGGAGCGATGGGACGACCCGGATCGCGGCGTGCGCAAGCTGGCGATCGAACTCCGCGGCATGTCAAACGTCTTTGCCGAGACAGTGAGCAATCACCGGCAGAGCCTGGCGCTTGCGTTGATCCAGGCAGCTTTTGATTGGAACCGCAACGGCCATCTCGATCCCGACGAACGCGCGGGCGCGCGCATCATTCTTTATGGCCAAAGCCTGGGCGGCGCGGCTGCTGTCAGGCTGGCGCGTGAGCTGCAAGGGCTCGACATCCCGGTCTTGCTGACGGTACAAATCGATAGCGTTGGCCGCCATGACGCCGTGATTCCTGCAAACGTGGCTGCCGCGGCCAACTTGTTCCAGCACGATGGGCCGCCCATCATGGGCCGCACGCGCATTCGCGCCGAGGACCCGTCGCGCACGCGCATTCTGGGAAATTTTCAGTATCACTACTGGTTTAAGAATGTCGATATGTCGTCGGCCAAGTGGGCGCGGAAACACCTGGGTGGCGCGCACGCCAGGATGGAACTGGACCCCAGAGTGTGGGCGCAGGTCGAGCGGGTGATCCGGCAAGCCATTCCGCAATAAAATAAGGGGGTGCGTACATTCCTCCTGCTCTTGCTCGCGGCCGGTGCGTCGCCGGTATCAGCACAATCTCCGTCTCCGCGCGAACTGGATGTCTCGGGTGCAGCGCCCTGGACCGATACAGGTATCGATCTCAAGGCCGGAGACACCCTGAAACTCACTGCGACCGGCGCTCTGCACTTCGCCGGCGCGAGGGAGAATGGGCCGGAAGGCTTGGCGCGCGGCTGGCTGGATCTGGTGCGCATCCTTCCGGTGAACGAAGCGGGACGCGGTGCGCTTGTGGGACGCGTGGGCTCGAGCGATGCGACCCGGCCGTTTTTGATCGGCCCTCGCGCCTCCATCAAAGCGCCGGTCGATGGACGTCTGTTTTTGGGGATCAACGGGGCGGCAAACGATTAACCTGAGGGCAGCTTTCACGTCGCCATCGCGCGCGTGATTCGGACCGCATCTGCGGCCGCCACGGTGACGAACGCCCCTCTACCTAAGCTCACGCAGGAGATGCTCGACCGGATCCCCACGCGCATTTCCGACAGCCAGGGCAACGCCGGAGACCGGGTCAATTTTATGATAGTCGGCTCGGAGGCCAAGGTACACCGGGCGCTTGACGCCGCCGGCTGGATGCAGCCTGACAAGTCGATCAAGAATGCGGTCCTGCGCGGCGCGCTCGAAAGTTTTTCCAGGGAAGCGTATGTCACGATGCCCATCAGCGACCTGACGCTGTTCGGCCGCGTGCAGGATTTCGGGTACGCGCAGGCCGATCCCATCAAAGTGATTGCCTCGCGCCACCACTTCCGGCTCTGGCGGGCGCCCTTCGCCGCGGATGGCACTCAACTTTGGGCGGGCGCGGGCACACACGATATAGGCCTGGAGAAGGACCAGCGTAACGGTAAACTGACCCACAAGATAGATCCGGCGGTGGATGGCGAGCGCGATTACATCGGCCAAAGTCTGCAACAGACCGGTCTGGTAACCAAGTTGGACTATATGACGCCTTCCAACCCAGTGACCGAAGCACACACAGCAACCGGCGGCAGCTTTCACTCCGATGGCCGCACACTGGTAATTTATCTCCAGCCCGATACCGAGGATGTGAGTCAGAAATTTGCAGATCTGTTTTGCTCCGTGCTCAAGCAGCACAATCCGGATACCGGCGACTGGGGAAGTTGCGGCGAATACCTGGTAAATCCCGGCAAGGAAGACGCGGCGCTCGCGGTGCTACCCGCCAAATATCGCGTTCTGATCGTGCCCGGCATTCTGAGTTCCTGTGCTTCCAACGCGCCGGCCTTCGATCAGGGTCAGAAGTATCTGCGCGAAAAGTATGGCATGACGGTTGACCTGTTGGGAGTTCCCAACAACAGTTGCGAGGACAATGCGCGCATGATTGCGGGCTACCTGCGAGAGCAGCAGAAAACCGATCCGCGCAAATTCATCGTGCTGGGCTACAGCAAGGGCGCGCCCGATCTGCAGGTGGCGCTGGCCGAGGAAGATGGGGTGGCGCAGGCGGTGGTGGCGTTCATCACCGTAGCCGGCGCATCCGGCGGCTCGCCGATTGCAGATACTCTGCCGGCACAGATCAATAGCTGGATCGCGCGGTACCAGAACATGGGCAAGTGCGAGGGCGATCTCGCGACGGGCTTCAAGAGCCTCAAGAGCGAAGTGCGCCAGGCGTTTCTATCGAGCTACCCCGATCCGGTGGTTCCAACTTACTCGCTGGTGGCGGTCTCCGACAAGACCAATACGTCCAAGGCGCTGCTCGAAGCACAGACACTCCTTTCGGTTTTCGATCCCACGAATGACGGCCAGCTTACCAAATGGGATGCGATTGTACCGGGCGCCCGGTATCTCGGGGCCGCGCGCGCCGACCATCTCGCCGTCGCTCTGCCCTTCGACAAAATAGCGGGCGGCGAGGTGCAAAAGTTCATGGACCACGCCCGCTACCCGCGGGCGGCGCTGCTCGAATCGCTGGTGCGCTTTGTGGCGTCGGACCTCGAGAAGCAGTGAAGCCTGCTCCGCTGGCGCTCAGCGCGGAACCGGCGCACGGACATCCGGTAACAAAGAAGTGGCGCACGTGGCAATGTGTGGCCACGGCTTATCGTTCGCGAACCTCGCGTCCTTCCAGCGTTGGAAGCCCCTGCTGGGATACTCCGGCCGCGACACATATTTCATGAAGCTCCCACCTGCCCCGGCCGAATATTGGGCCGCTATTGTCAGCGTCCTGTTGCTGGGCGGCATTTTCTCGCTCATTACGATTTGCGTTTCGCGGATACAGGCGGGACGGCTCCTGCGGATCGCCCGCTCGGTCTGGTTGCTTCTGCTACTCAAGATTGCTGGGGTTCGCGTCCCCCTTGAGGGGCCTACTGGTTCAGATTTTCGGCGAATATCGGTTGCCGCTGCTCAGCATCGCCGGCGTACTGCTCGTTCTGGCCTTCGGACTGTGGCCGATGAAAATCTTTCCGTGGGCCATGTATGGACTGCTCATCTTCTCCCCGTTTGTATTGGTTACCACGGGGGAAGCCTGCTGGCGCGCCATCCGGTATGATCCTACGCCCTTTCTGGACAAGGCGACCATCCGGCCGCTTCTGTCCGACCCCTCTGCTCCGCGGGTGGTGTGGCTCATCTTGGACGAGATGGACCAGCGCTCATCTTTGAAGACCGGGCCGCGAGCCTCCAGTTGCCGGAGATCGACCGCCTTCGCGGCGTTTCTGTGTATGCGTCGCGCGCCTATCCTCCTGGCGGATCAACTGCAAATTCTATTCCCAGCCTGATTCTGGGCAAACGAGTGCTGGCCAGGCGGCCGGCAGGCCCCAGCGACCTGTTGCTTAGGGACAACGCCAGCGCCACGGAAGCCGGTTGGGCCGGACAGGCCAATGTCTTTTCCAGCGTGCGTGCCTTGGGATTGAATGCTGCTGTGGTGGGTTGGTATCACCCGTATTGCCGCGTACTCGCCCCGGACCTCACCCAGTGTCACTGGGTGGAAATGGAGGAATGGGCGAATGTCACTGGAAGGACGTTTGCGCAGTCCCTGCTCAACCAGCTAGGCATGATCGTGTATCTTCCCCATGCGCAGTCTCTGGCCATGGAAGAGCGCATGCGACGGCGGAGCGAGGTCGTCTCCGCGGCCCTGGCGATGGTCGGGGACAGATCCATTCAACTATTTTTCCTGCACTTCCACGGCGCCCATGTCCCCTATGTGTACAACCGGTTTGAGAAGCAATTCATTACGAAGAACCCTGACGGGCAAGGCTATGACCCGCAGCATTACATGGATGGCCTGGCGCTGGCCGATCGCAGTCTGGGCAGGTTGCGAACGACCTTGGAAGAAGCCACACGCCTGGGACACCACAACGGTCTTAGTGAGTTCAGATCATTGGTACCGCGAATCGCGAGCGCTGGATGGAAAGACGGACAAGCGCGTGCCCTTCTTAGTCAAGATGGCGGGCCAGACCGCCCCCGTTGAGTTCGACACGCCTTTCAACACATCCCTCACGCAAGGATTAGTGGTTGCGATCCTGCGCAAAGAAGTTGTATCTCCCCAGGACGTGCTGGCGTGGCTGGAAAGGTATCGCAACGACACGCCGCTGCTGCCTCTCGAGGAGCGTTAAAAACGGACCGGACCGATCTGAAAGACCGCGATCGTAACATTTATCGCGTTTCTACAGCAATCCAGCGTTGGATGTGGCTGCGCAAGTCGTCTCTCGCCTCGCGGAATGCAGCCAAGCGCGCCAGTTCGCCGCCCTCGACGGCTGCGGGATCTTCAATGCTCCAGTGGATGCGCTGGGTTTTCGCTGGAAACACCGGGCAGCTTTCGCGGGCGGAATCGCAGACGGTAATCACATAATCGAACTCCCTGGCAACGAACGCGTCCACCGGCTTTGACCAATGACCGGAGATATCGATGCCTACTTCCCGCATGGCGGCCACGGCTTCCGGCCGGAGACGCGTGGGATGAGTGCCGGCGGAAACGACATCAAATCGATCACCAGCGTCGTGTCGCAAGAGACCCTCCGCCATCTGGCTGCGGGCAGAGTTGCCGGTGCATAACACCAGCACCTGTAATTTCTTCATGATCTCAGCGCGCGGCCTCGGCCACAAACCAGTGCCGCGTTCGATTGCACGCCGAGCAGACGGACAGCATGACGGGAACTTCCACCAGAACACCGACGATGGTGGCCAGCGCCGCGCCGGATTGCGGCCCGAACAAGGCTATCGCCGTCGCGACCGCCAGCTCAAAGAAGTTGCTCGCGCCAATCAGGACTCCCGGGGCGGCGATGGCATGCTCGACCTTGAGCCATTTCATCAAGCCATAGGCCAGGGAAGCGTTGAAGTACACCTGCAAAGTGATGGGCACCGCGATCAACAGGACGTGGAAGAACCGGCTGGTAAGGTTGTCAGCCTGAAATGCAAAGATCAGCACCAGCGTGGTCAGCAGCGCGGTGATGGTCACCGGAGCCAACCGGGGCAACAGGACCGTCTCAAACCAGTCTCGCCCGCGCTTCCGGATCAACCACCTTCGCAGCAGGCTTCCGGCGGCCAGGGGAATCACTATGAATGCGATGACCGAATATATCAGCACTTGAAATGGCACGGTCAACGACGATGCCCCGGAAACCAGGAACCGAACGATGGGGACGAACAGGACCAGCATGATCAGATCGTTGACCGACACCTGCACCAGCGTGTACGCGGGATCGCCGCCGGTCAGGTGGCTCCAGGCAAAGACCATGGCGGTGCACGGGGCAGCCGCCAGAATGATGCACCCCGCGATGTACTGATCGGCTTCAGCGGGTCTGATGAAACTGGAAAATATGAACCGGAAGAACAGCCATGCCAGGAGCGCCATCGAAAACGGCTTGACGAGCCAGTTCACTACCAGAGTGACGGCCAGGCCCGCGGGTTTCGCTCCGACATGGCGCAGCGCGCCGAAATCCACTTTCATCATCATGGGCGTGATCATCAGCCAGATGAGTACGGCAACCGGCACGCTGATCTGGCTGCCCTGGCCGAACTCCAGCCTCCGAAGCGCCTGGACCGCGCCCGGCAAGAATTTTCCCAGCCCGACTCCCCCGGCCATGCACAGTCCTACCCAGAGCGAAAGATATCTCTCGAATACAGCGAGCTTCTTGTCTTCCGCTAGTGGTGGCGCGACCACCTTGCCCGCCATGCGTCACCTCTGAACGCCCGGCTTCACGGCGCGGATGAAAGCGCTCATGAACTTTCCGTCGACTTGTGGGGCGATGGCATCCACGTTGATACCCTCGGCGGCAAGAAAGTCCCTTGCGTCTTCCGCGCGGTAAATGCGCGTAGGCTCGATGGTCACCTGCTCGAAGCCGCTCGCCATGAGCTTTTGCCGGTATTCATTTTCCTCAAGCGCGCCTGCCAGGCATCCGACCCAAAGCAGTACACTCTGCCTGATCTCCGGCGGCATGTCGCCCCTGGTGACGACGTCCGAAACGGCGAAGCGTCCGCCCGGCTTCAAAACGCGGAAGGCTTCCCCCAGCACGCGGTCTTTATTCGCGGACAGGTTAATGACACAGTTCGATATGATGACGTCCACTGAATTGTCCGGCAGCGGGATCTTTTCGATCTCGCCCTTGAGAAATTCGACGTTGTTTGCCCCGGCCTTGCGTTTATTCTCGTTTGCGAGCGCCAGCATTTCATCGGTCATATCCAGGCCATATACTTTACCAGCCGGGCCGACCCGTTTGGCCGAGAGAAGCACGTCGATGCCCCCGCCCGATCCCAGATCGAGCACGGTCTCGCCCGGATTCAACTGCGCGAGCGCCGTCGGGTTGCCGCATCCAAGCGAAGCGAGAATCGCTGTCTCGGGCAACTGTCCCTTCTGCGATTCGTCGTAGAGGTTGCTGGTAATCGGATCGCCGCAACTGGCGCTGCCCGGCGCCGCGCCACAGCAGGAACTGCCGCCGCCGGTCACCACCCGGAGCGCCGCCTGTCCGTATTTCTCTTTCACCACTTCCTGAATATTCGGGCTGCTCATTTATAGGCTCCTACTTGCAGATTTGAACGATTTTCTCCGGTTTGATGGCCTTGCTGCGGCTACAACATTCCGCGTAGAGGAAGCCGAGCAACTGTTGCAAGCTTTCCGTGTTGGCCAGATAGCGCAGGAAAGTGCCTTCCCGCCGCACTGTGACGAGCTCCTCATTCTTCAATTTGTCCAGATGATGGGAGAGCGTGGAGCTCGGAATGTCCAGCACGGCGAGAATGTCACCGACTACAAGACCCTCGGGGTGCGCGGAAAGCAGCAGACGCAGGATGCGCAGCCGCGGCTCAGTCCCCATGGCCTGAAACATATCGGCGTAGCGGACGATATCCCGATCCGCCGAATGTGCGCCGCTCGCCATGGTTCGACTATACCGGAAATATGGAATCATGTCAACAGGCCGGCTTCGTCCCGTTGCTGCCGCCTGCCTGGCGAAGAGCATAGCGGAGCTAGAATAGGGCGGTGCCGCGTTTGACTGTTCGGTTTTCCGTCCTCATGGACAGCCTGACGGCTCACAGCGACGGCCTAGGATGGCCGCCGGGTCACGAAATTAAGAGTGCGGAAAAAGAAACGTACTGGTCCCGGCAGATCCCAGGCGTGACCATGTTCTCGATCAAGAGAGCAGGTTCTCTTTGCCCGAAGGCCTGCGCATGATTGGTGCACCGCAAATCTGGCGGAGTGAACGGAGTCAGTTGAGCCGACGGCGCTTTTACTGCAAGCGGACGGCTCCGCCCCCCCGGTGTGGGCGTGAAGGCATGGGACCTGCAGAGAGTATGGCGAACAAATCAGTGGTGCGCCCGGAGAGACTCGAACTCCCGACCTACTGGTTCGAAGCCAGCCGCTCTATCCAACTGAGCTACGGGCGCGCACGGTCATTCCGCCAAATGAGACAAACCAAGCCCGCTCCCATATGTACGAGCCTGTGGTGGGGCCATTTA
>Ga0310810_10001083_pt1 | contig 27783 bp, 25 predicted proteins | sample NCmetagenome_FD_207641 | JGI IMG/M metagenome (GOLD analysis project Ga0310810, IMG submission 207641) | Soil microbial communities from experimental microcosm in Duke University, North Carolina, United States - NC | ecosystem: Engineered > Artificial ecosystem > Soil microcosm > Unclassified ...
CTCAATCCGCCAATCGTCCCTCGTCAATCGTCAATCTCACCTATCCTCCGCTCTGCCATCGCTTGATCGCTTCGATCGGCCAGATAAGCATGATGATGTTGAGCGTGAGGTTGTCGCGGATGACCATTGCCACGACGACCTCCGCTGCGACCACCCACGAGACGGTCCACCACCAGCGCAGACGACTGGCGAGCAGGAATCCCACCATGCACGCCAGGATGTCGCTCATCGAGTTCAGCACACTGTCGCCGTAATAGCCGAGCGCGATGGTGGCGGCCCGATACCGATTGATCACGGTATCGGTGTTCTCGTACGACTCCCACGTCGCCTCAATCGCCACTGCCACCGCTGCGCGCAGGCCCACCGACGCCGGTCCCATCGTCAGGTGCGTCACGCCGTAGAACAGCGCGCCGTGAATGATGTGGCTGAAGGTGTACCAGTCGGAGATTTGCTGTGAGTTCTGGTCGCTGTGGACCTCGCTCACCCACGGCCGGATCGGGCCGTTCCGATACGTCAGCGTACGCCCCATGGCGAGTTCGAGCAGGGCGGTCACACAGACGATTCCGATTGCCGCTGCGAAGTTCGCACGCCACTCGCGTCCGCCGCGCCGCACGTAGATTTGTCGAAACCACAGCACCAGCCCAGCCGTAGCCGCGGTGATCAACGGTGGCACCAGCCCGTTCAGCATGCCGGGCACATGATCGTGTTGTGAAGTTTTGATGAATTGTTCGTCAGGATTGCCCTCATGCGCAGCGACCGGGACTAGTATCGCTTTCTCTGTGATGCGACGGAGACTGATTTCAAAGGATGGAATTATGAAGGGCAGATTGGTTGCGCTGGTCGTGTGCGCGTCGGTGATCGCGGTCATCGCGCAGAGCGTCGATGGCAAGTGGGCGGGTGAAGTGCAGGGAGGCCGCGGGCCGCAGCAGGTCAACCTGACGCTCAAGGCCGACGGTGGCAAGCTCACGGGGACGGTTACTGGTCGAGGTGGGGAGATCCCGATTGAGGAAGGCACGATTTCGGGTTCTGCGCTGAAGTTCAAGTCCAAGCAGATGGGGCGTGGCGGTGAGATCGTTCTCAACTGGACCGGCACGCTGAAGGGCGACGAGATCGCGATGTCGCGGATGGCCGAAGGCGGGCAGGGTCAGGCGCAGGAATTCACGCTGAAGCGCCAGAAGTAGTTACTTCAACAGCAGAATGTTGGTTGCCGGCGCCGGCCTCGACGCAATGAACGCATAGATGTTCGTCAGGTCGGCGTCCGACACAACCTTGGTCGTATACGGCGGCATCTGACCGCTTGGCTGCCGGACGTAGCGGCTGAACGCCGCGAACGCGATCGGACGTGGACCGAGGCGCGGACCAGTGGCGTTCGATCCCTGTGCCTCGTAGCCATGGCACTGATAACAGCCATAACTCACAAACAGTTTCTTGCCAGTTTCAGCATTTCCCGCCGGAGCCGCGTTCGATTGCGGCGCCGGTGTCTGCGCTGAGACTGCGGCTACGAGCACGAGGGCGACGAGCGCGCTCTTCATAGATATCTCCAGGCGCGTCCAAAAGGACGTGCCCTACCGTAGGGCCGGTCCTTTTGGACCGGCCGTCTACCTCGGTTGCGTCACAACGTCGATGAGCGACGGCTCGCCGCGCTTGACGACGTCGATTGCGCGCTTGATGGCCGGGCCCAGATCGTTCGGGTTCGTGATCGGTCCTTGCGCATGCACACCCAGACCCTGCGCGATTTTCGCGAAATCCACATTCGGATCGTCGATGGTCGTGCCGATGTGCGCGCGCGTGATGCCGCGGTTGTGCCGGCTGGCCATGCGCTGCACGTGCATCACTTCCTGGTGATACGCGCGGTTGTTGTGCATGACTGCGAGCAGCGGAATGCGATGATGCGCGGCCGTCCACCACACGCCTGGCGCATAGAGGAAGTCGCCATCGCCCTGAATCGTCACCGACAATCGGCCGTGCTTCTTGTTCGCGAGTGCGGCGCCGACTGCCGCGGGGGCACCGTAGCCAACGCCGGCGCCACCCGATCCACCGAGCGACTGATAGTGCTTCTCGAACGACCACAGCCGCGACGTCCAGTCGCTCATGATCCCGCTCTCGGCCACGAGCGCCCAGTCCGCATCCTTGATCTGCGCCCACAACTCCATCGTCATGCGCGCAGTGCTGATCGGCGACGCGTCCCACGCGTAAGCGGCCTCGGCACGTGCGCGCTCGAGTGCTGAGGCGTGTGCCTGCGCGAGACGTTTGCCGCGTGTTTCGAATGCCGTGCGGCGGTCGCCGGTCGTCGCGCGCTTGCATGCCTCGACGAGCGCTGGCAGTGTGGCTTCGGCATCGGCTGCCATCGCGACGTCCACTTCGGGATAGCGCTGGAAGTCCTGATAGTTGCCCTTCGTTGCGAGGTCGAGCGCGGTGATGCTGATTAGCTTCGTACCTGGCTTGACGAGCGATCGCGACGCTCGCGTCAATCCGTCGCGCACGGTGCTGACCGTTCCCCAGAAGTCGGTCAGCTCGAGGCCGAGGATCACGTCAGCGTCGGCGATGAGCTGACGCGAGTTGCTCGTTTGATTGAGCGGATGGCGCGAGGGGAAGTTCATGCGCCCACCCTGACTCACGACCGGCGCCTGCAGTGCCTCGGCGAGCGCGATGAGATGCGTGATCCCAGCCGGCGTCCGCGCTGCGCGGTCGGCGACGATGACCGGGTTCTGAGCATTGACGAGCAAACGTGCCGCTTCAGAGACCGCACCGGAGTCGCCCTGCGGCGGCGTCGCCACCGTGAGTCTCGGAATGCGCAGGCGCGAGCTGACCTCTTGCGAGATCGGATCCTCCTGCAGGCCGCCATCGATGACGAGCAGCACCGGCATCATCGGCGGCGTCATCGCGATCTTGTAGGCCCGCATCGCCGATTCGGCAAAGTGCGGCAGCGAGATCGGCTGGTCGTCCCACTTGATGAAGTCGCGCACCATCGCAGCGGCGTCCTGCACGCTGTGCGCCCATTCCACCCCGGGGCGGCGCAGCGTCGCGTCGAGTGAGTTGCCGGCCAGAACGTATACGGGCACGCGATCGCAGTAGGCGTTGTAGATCGCCATCGCCGCGTGCTGCATGCCGACGGTGCCGTGGCAGAGCACCGCCATCGGCTTGCCCTCAGCCTTGAAGTAGCCGTGCGCCATCGCGACGGCCGACTCCTCATGACAGCAGGTGATGAACTCGGGCTTGGTGTTGTTGCCGTAGTTGATGATCGATTCGTGAATGCCGCGGAAGCTCGAGCCGGGATTCGAGGCGATGAACTCGAAGTTCAGCGTCTTGATCACATCGACCATGAAGTCGCCACCGGGGCGATCGGTGGTGAGCACTTCGACGGTGCCCGTGGGATCGACTTCGCGTGGTGCGACTGGCGCGCTTGCCTGAGCAGGCGCGCCCGCCGGAGCGGGCGGTGTCGCCTGAGGTGCTTCGTTCGCCGCGGCCGCGGCGCCAGCGCCAAGCGCAGCTGCGCCGGTCACGGCCGCAGTCTTCAGGAAATCACGACGATCGACGGAATGCTTCTCTGACATCGCCGCCTCCGAGCGGCGACAGTCTACTGCACGTCCGGCTAAAGCCGGACACGACGTACACGTAGAGGCGGGTCCTCAGACCCGCCTTAGTGGGCCACGGTGGCCGGCGCCGCTGCCACCGCAACGGCCGGCGCGGGCGGCGCGCTCCTGGGCTCAGGCGGCTTATGGGCGGCGGTCGCCGGCAGCCGCTCCTTGAGGAGCCGGTCGGCGTGCGCGAAGAAATCCTCGCGCGCGATCGTGCCAGCGTCCACGTCATTAAGAAGCGACCGTTGCGCCTTGTATTCCCTGTTCTCGATCCCGGCCTTGCTCTGCAGCATCCGCCAGGCCTTCCGGCGCTCGACGCAGAAAAGCACGAGCTGACGCGAGAGCGTCCGATACTCCACGTCGCCATTCGATCCCTGCACGGTGATGTAGACGCCGAAGTCCGGCACATACGAACGGTGGCTGGACACCAGGTACCGGCGATAGACGACGTCCTGCTGCGTGATGCGGACCAGCATATTCTCGAGCGGGATCAGCTTGGCCACGTCGTCCTTCTTGATCTTCTTGAGGTGATTGCGGAATCGCGCCTCGGTCGCACACCAGTGGGCGACGGTGTAGCGATAGGTCTGGTTCGTGCCCTTGAACTTCGTCTCGTACCAGTCCATGTCGAGCGTCGGATTGCCCTTGAGATCCAGCGCTTCCTGATATGTCTCGCCAAGCCTCGGGTTGAACACGAACTCCGGCGCGCCACGCGAGTCGCGCACGCGCTGCGCTTGCGTCAGCGCCATGTCGTCAGCGACCCCGTGCTCGGGTTGACAGGTCGTGAAGCACTGCAGGAACGCGGTACCGCGGTACTCGACGCCGTCGAGAATTGCTCGATATAACTTGGGTGCGTTGGCGATCGAGACCTGCGCGACAAACGGCGAACCGTGTCCGGCGAGGAATGTCTCGGCCACGGTCTTCTTCTCGACGTTCTTGCCCTGCGTCGCCGCTCCGAACACATTCATGTCGTTGCCGCCGAGCATCGGCGTCGAATCGGAGTTCTGGCCGCCCGTGTTCGAGTAGACCTGCGTGTCCAGCATCACGGCCTTCACGTTCGGCCGATTCTGCAGGATCACCTTCGACATGTTCTGGTAGCCGATGTCGCCCATGCCGCCATCGCCGCCGACTACCCAGACCTTCGGCATCTCGAGGATTTCCTGATCGGTCATCGTCGCGTCGGTGAAATGCACGTACTCGTAGTACTCACGCGGGTTGATGACATCCGTCTCGCGCTGCATCAGCGCGTCGAGCAGCCGTTCCGGGATCACCGACCGCCGGCCATGGTCGACGATGAAGCTCTCACCGAGGAGCCAGCCGACAGTGATGCCGTCCTGGAACAGTGAGTTCATCCACGGGTAGGGATGCGGGTTGTTCGGCGGTGTTGATCCGTACACCGTGTTGCAGCCGGTATGCGCGGCCATGGCCATCACCGACATGCCATTGGCGGCGCGGCCGTCGATCGCCTGAAGGTTCTTGTGGATGAACGCCTCGTGCCGCAGCACCGACGTGATCGCGCCGACGATGTCCTGGTCCGATAGTGGACCATGCGCGGCGATGCGCTTCTTGGTGTCGTTGTCGTCTTCGCCGCCAAGTCCCATGAGCAGGTGCGCCACGGCCTGGCGGAACAGGTCGTATTCCTCCTGACTGCGCGCCTTCATTTCAGCGAGCTTCTGTTCGCCGACCTTCTCGAGCTCGTCGGCCTTCCTGCGGAAGCGGTCGGCTTTCGCGTGAAAGAGCGGCCGCATGTACGCCTCGGTCACCGCGGCGACCGAACGAAGGATGCTCTTCTCGCCGCACCCGGCGCAGGCGCCATCGCCAGAGACGAGCGCGTCGTAGTTCTTCCGGACCATCAGCATGTTGCGCAAGGTCGCGGTCTTCGAGTCCTGCGGCCGCTCGTCGTTGTAGAGGCCGAGATATTTCTGCGACGTGTCGGGCAGCAGGTTGAGGAACGCCGTGCCGCTTTCGTGTTCGGCGTTGACCTCCTCGGTCTCCTGCACCATCCGCAGTGCCTGGTGTTCTCCGCAGGCGGTGACGCACGCCGCACAGCCCTTGCAGAGATCTGAGACGAAGATCGAGAAGATGCCGCCCGAGCCAGGGCTCTTCTTTTCAGGCGTCGCGAAGATCGCGTTCGCCTTTTGATACGCCATCGGCACCTTGTCGATGATGCTGAAGAACTCCTCCTTCGCTTGCGGCGAGAAGCCGTTGACGTCGTGCGTGACCTGGCGGATGTACTGCTGCGGAGGCGGCGCATCCTTGGCCGCAACCGCGCTGCGCATTAGGTCACGCGTCCGTGTGCTGATCTCCGGTAGCAGACTCAACATCTTCTGCCGCTCGCTGCTGTCGCTTACATAGTTCGTGACTGCAGTGCGAAGGATGGTCTCGAGATCCTGTGAACAGTTGGGGAGCGCGGTGTCCGGGCAGACCGCGATGCACTCCATGCACTGGGTGCAGTTCTCAGGAATGTAGAGCGGCGTCTCGCGACGAGCGACATATTTCGACGCCGTGTCGCCGCTGCCCGCGGCCATGACGCCGAGCGATGCGTAGGCGTTGGCCGGCTGGTGGTAGCCGAGCTTCGCCCGGAACATGCGATCGAAATCGGCGATACGCGTGAGTGGCGTGCGTTCCTCTTGCTCCTGCGGGTGCGGAATCGTCCGACATCCGGTGCCGCAGCCCTCGCTCGCCGCCAGACTCTCGGGCATGACGACCGGTAGCAGCGCCCTGCCGCGCAGCGTCGAGCGGTCGGGTGCCTCGATCTCGCCGACATTGATCTCGCGCACCAGCTCGAAGCCTTTGGTCATAACCTCCATGTTGGAGGTCACCACCGCCTCGCCCAGCTTGCCGAACTTCTTCACGTACTGCTTGTGGACGGCGTCGCGGAACTGCTCGGGCGTGATGCGGAAGTCCTGCAGCATCGGCGACACCGAGAAGAACGCGCCGAGGAATGCGTTGCCCTGCATGCGCAGCTGCAGATCGCCGCGGTCGGTTGCCTCGCGTGCGATCTTGAAACCGGGCAGCGTGAAGACGCGAATATTCTTGTCGACGATCTGTTTCCGCGCCCACAACGGCAACCGCTCCCATGCGGCCTCGCCTTCTTCATCCGACTCCCATACGAGGCATCCGCCGTTCGACATGCCGTCGAGCGGGTTGGTGTGCGTGAATGCCTTGGGATCACAGCAGAGGACGACGTTGACGTGGCGGAGATCGCAGTTGACGCGAATGCGCTCCGGCGCCGCGATCATGAAGTACGAGGTCGGCGCTCCCTTCTTTTCCGAACCGTATTTCGGGTTCGCGCTGACGTGGATGATTTCCTTGGGGTTGCCGAAATCGTCGACGACCTTGTCGCGCTCGTAGAGGAGATCGTTGAGGTCGCCGATGATCGCGCCGAGGTTCTTGCCCGTGGTAATGGCGCCCCAGCCACCGACCGAGTGGAAGCGGACGGCGATCGCATGGTCCGGCAACAGAGACGGTGTGTCGTCTGCCTTCACCTCGTACGGGTGATCGACGCCCAGCACCATGAAGGACGCGCCGTCCGACGCGCGCTTGCCATCCTTGCGGGCGCGCAGCCCGGTCGCGAATTCATAGGCGCCGATCGTGTGCTCGGGTCTGAAATCGCGCGAGCCCAGGCCATACACGCCGCCAAAGAGACGCGGCATTTGATCCGCAGTGATCCTCGGAATGCCGGCCTCGCCCTGCAGCGCCTTGTTGAGCGCCGTGCGTATATCGCGACCCATGGGGTTGTCGCCGGCCATGGGTTCATCGGTCCGCTCGAGGACGATGACGTTCTTCTTGCCGGCGAGCGCCTTGACGACTGCCGCTTCGGGGAACGGACGGAACACGTTGATGTGAATCGATCCGACGGTGACTCCCCGCCGCTCGCGTAAGTAGTCAACGGCCGCTTCGATGTTCTCTGCGGCCGATCCAAGCGAGACGAACACGGTATCGGTGTCGTTGGTCTTGTACTCAGTCACCAATCCGTAGTAACGGCCGGTCAGCTCTCCGAAGTCTTTGTATGCGGCTTCGAGGAAGTTGAGGATCGGCTCAGTGAAGTTGTCGCGGCGGGCGACGACGCCCTGCATGTAGTGCTCCTGGTTCTGCACGGGGCCCAGGAGTACGGGATTCGTCAGGTCAATCATCTTCGGCACACGGCGACGCGTCGGTCCGAACAACTTGCGCTGGCTCTCCGTCGGGCACTCGATGATGTCCTCAGGTGCACCGAGGTACTCGCGAATCAGCGAAGGCTCGTGCTTGTAGAACGTCCGCTCGAGATGCGAAGTCAGGAACCCATCCATCACATTCATGCCTGGTGTGAGGCTGAGCTCGGTGACGCGACGAAGGATGAGCGCCTGGTCCGCGGCCTGCTGGGCGTCCTTGCCGAAGACGATGATCCAGCCCGTGTCGAGCGCTCCGTAGACGTCGTCATGCCCGCAGTGAACGTTCAGAGCGTGCTTGGTCAGCGCGCGTGCAGCGACTTCCAGCACCATCGTCGAGCACTTGCCTGGTGCGTGGTAGTACTGCTCGACGCCGTAGACAACACCCTGCCCCGACGTGTAGTTGACGACTCGTTTCCCGCACACCGAGTGTGCGATGGCCCCACCTTGAGCGGCATGCTCTCCTTCGGCTTCGATGGCGATCGTGTTGTGGCCGAAGACGTTGAGCTTTCCCTCCGCGAACGCCTGCTGATACAGCTCGCCGCCTTCGGTAGAGGGTGTGATGGGGTAGAAGACGCCGGCGTCAGCGATGCGCGTCTCGGTGTGGTAGGAGACGAGTTGATTGCCGTTGGCGGTAATCCGAACGCCGGGGTAGCGAGGCCTGAACATCATGAGCGCCTCCGCGAAACCGAGCGAATGGGTCCGAACCGAAGGAGGTGATTCTATCTGAAAGATGTTGTGGACGCTTAGAAGAAGTCGTGTTATTAAAGGCGCCCGAATGAGTGCTCATTACTCATGGAGTACATGAGTGGTACTCATTCAATCGTCCACTAGGGTCCCCGGCTTCCAAGACGAAAGGGGGCGTTCGGTGGCGTTGCTTGCCTGTCTTGCCGCGGTACTGAAGCGAGAACGTGTGCCGTACCTCACATTGCGGCATCCGCCTGCGTTCACGGCTCCGGAACTCTCCGCCGTTGCTCACATCCCAGGCTGCCGCTCAGCCAAGGTGGTCATCTGTATCGCCGATGACCGACCCGTTCAGGCGGTCGTGCCGGCACACCACTCAGTTGATCTCGAAGCGCTCCGAACGCTTGCGCAAGCGGCGGCGCTGCGGCTCGCGCGTGAGGAGGAGATCGCCGCGCTCTATCCTGAATTCGAGGTCGGTGCGACGCCACCGTTCGGGATGATGCACGGCCATTCCGTGTTCGTCGACCGATGCTTCGTCGGTGAGCCTGAGATGGTCTTCAACGCCGGGACGCACACCGACTCGCTCTGCATGCACTACAACGACTTCGCCGACATCGTCCACCCGATCGTCGGCAGCTTCGGCATGCCACCGCGCGCACAACGCCTGCGCGTCCTGAAGAATCGCGCCCGCCGAGCGCAGCCGACGTAGCGCCTCGGAGCTCTCCTTCTGATCACTTCATCCACGCCGTGATCGGTTGCGATCATGACGACGACGTTCGGACGCCGACTGTCCTAAACAGCACATCGCTCAATCGGTAGTTGACAGCATAATCAGGCGTCGAATGCTCTCCCCAACAACGTCATCTCCGCAACCCGCACGCATAGGGCCTCCACAGCAGTTTTGTAGAAGCTGCGGTAGTAAAGACCTCGAAGGTGGCGAGCCGGTGGGAACAATCCAGTGGTTCAATTGCCGAGCCTGCGGGCATATGTGGACACAACCAACAACAAAGACGTTTTCCGTCCTAATTCCGTAAGCCCCCCTGCCGCGCTTCCGCGCGTCCCTCGCGCTCGGTGCTATCGTTGACACGCGCGTGTCGCAGGTGAGCGGCACGATGTTCGGCCGATCTCAAACGGCAATTGATGATTGACGACCGCCCAAGTGTCGGCCCTGCTAAGCTCGACGCGCGCAGGGGCAGTCTCCAGGAACTTGCCGTCGTATTTGGGCTCACCGTCGGTGTCCCTCTATCCCTTGGTCTCGCCGCGGGCCGTGTTGAGAGTTTCAACTTTGGCCAATCGCGCCTGCTCGGTACGGTCGCTGCGGAAGTTGTCGCTGTTGCGATTCTCTGGCCGTGGCTTGCAATCCACTCGTATCAAGGCCTTGTAGCCCTGACGAGCATTCTGCCCCTCGCAATTGTGTTCACCGTGTACTACTCCCGTACCAAGCGGCTCTGGCCGGTCGTCGTTTCTCACATGCTGTTCGATGCGTTTGGCCTGTTGTCCGTGCTCAAACAATGACTCACCGCCGACGGGCTAACGAGCAATTGCAGAATTTCGGGCGTTAGGCAGGCAACGACAAGGACTCTCCAGTGAAGGTATCGATTTTTATCGGGACGAGTCTTGATGGCTTCATTGCGCGAAGCAACGGCGATCTCGATTTCCTTCCCCCGGGCGGTGGCGAGCCGCACGGTTACGACGAATTCATGGCGACAGTGGACGCGCTAGTCATCGGCCGGAAGACATTCGAAACGGTCCTGGCCTTTGATGCGTGGCCCTACGCTCAGAAGCCCGTGTTCGTCCTCAGCAGTCGCCCGCTCGCCGCCGCGCCGCTCGGTGCAGTCGTGGAGCACCTGTCGGGCGCTCCAGGCGAGATCGTGTTGCAGCTTGCCGCTCGCGGCCTCCAACATATCTACGTCGATGGCGGGGTAACGATTCAGCGGTTTCTTCAGGCGGGGCTCATTCAGCGGCTCATCATCACGCGCGTCCCGGTGTTGATTGGATCTGGGATACCACTCTTTGGCGCGCTGCAGCACGATGTCTTGCTCACGCACGTGGCGACGCGTCAGTACGCGAGCGGCCTTGTGCAGAGTGAGTACGTGGTGGCTGCCGAAAAGGCGCTTGCAGCCGACGGCGCTGAGCACATCATGAAGCGCCGCGGCTGAAGCGTGGGCGTTAGCCAGACAGACATGAGTTCTTTCGACAAGACGCCGCGCGCAGCAGACGTGGCGCCTCCGAGTCGCGCCTTCGTGCGCACGTCCGCCATTCCAATCGTGGTGCAGCACATCCTGGCGATGGCGCGCGCAGTGCTATCGTAAACGCGCGTCGCAGGTGAGCGGCAATCCGCTCGGCCGACTGATGTTTAGGAGTGGCGCATGAAGTCGATTTCTCTGCGCGCCCGTGGTGGCCCCGAGGCGCTCGCCTACGACGAGGTGCAGCAGCCACGTCCCGGGGAAGGCGAGGTGCTCATACGAGTTCACGCAGCCGGTGTCATCAATACGGAACTCTCCTGGGTCCCGACCTGGACCACTCAGGCGGGGGAGCCGCGCCCATTGCCGGTCATCCCCGGACACGAATTCTCCGGCGAGATCGCCGCCCTCGGCGCCGGAGTCACGGATGCGGATGTGGGGGACCTGGTCTTCGGACTCAATGACTGGTACCGGGACGGCGCGTCCGCCGAATTCTGCGTGGCCCTCGTCGCCGACCTTGCCGACAAGCCGGCCCGCGTCGATCACGTTCATGCAGCCGCCACACCGATTTCCGCTCTGACGGCGTGGCAGGGATTGATCGAGCATGGTGGTCTCGCCGCGGGCCAGCGGGTGCTGATCCATGGCGCGGCCGGAGGCGTCGGCACCGTTGCCGTGCAGCTCGCACGCTGGCGGGGCGCGCGCGTGACAGCCACGGCCTCGTCAGCCAACCTTGATTTCGTACGCAGCCTCGGGGCCGACGAGGTGATCGACTACCGGGCCCAGCGGTTCGAAGACGTGGTCCGGAACGTGGACGTGGTCTTCGATACGGTCGGCGGGGAGACGCTGGAGAGATCCTGGAGCGTGCTCAAGCCCGGCGGAAGACTGGTCACCGTCGCCGCTTCAGGGGAACAGACGACCGACGAGCGCATCCGCGCCGCGTACTTTATCGTCGAACCGAGCCGGACGCAGCTGGTGGAGATCTCACGCCTGATCGACGGGGATGCGCTCCGCCCGGTCGTTGGCGCTGTGTTCCCGCTCGCCGAGGGGCGGAAGGCGTATCAGCACAAGCCAGTCCGCGGCAAAGTCGTCATCCGTATGGTCGACGGCGGTGCGACATAGCTGCTGAACTTTTCGTTCGGCTGCTGGAAGTGAAGGTGTGGTTCTGAACAGTTGGAGGTGGGTAATGAAGCAACGAGCCTTCGCTGTCGTTTGTTTTGTGTCGGGATTCCTGCTCGCGCTCTCGGCTCCTGCTTACGCGCAAGACCCCAACCTGGGCACATGGCGAGTGGATCTCGCTAAATCGAAGTACAACCCGGCAGACCTTGCGCCCAAGAGTGTCACAGTCAGATCCAGTGCTGTCGGCAAAGGCGTCAACGTCGTTGTCGACGTCGTCGACTCCGCGGGCACGCCGCTGCACTACGAGTACACCGTTATGTACGACGGTCGGGACGTTCCAGTGAAAGGCGATCCGGGCCGCGACACTACTGCGATGAAACGGATCGACGACCTCACTTTCGAGCAGACCAATAAGAAGGATGGAAAAGCCACCACGGTCTCTCGATTTGTCTACGCGAAGGACGGCAAGTCGCGAACCCAGACGACGACAGGCAGGAATCCGCAAGGTCAAAAGATCAACAACACCGTCGTTTGGATTCGACAGTAGAGATGAATCGCTCGAACAGAGCTTGACCCGTACAACCAGCCCAGCAGCCGAATACCGCGCTGTAGTTGTCGGCCGAAGATGCACGACGGACTGCACCGAGCGCAGCGATAGTTGAGGTTACGACGTGACGTAGTTCTCGAGCGACTGGATCGTGAACCGCTGCTCATCGACAACGGCCCTCACGACGTCGCCAATCGATACCACACCGACGACCCGCCCTCCTTCGATCACCGGCAGGTGACGAATCCGTTTGTCGGTCATGAGCGACATACAGGCATCGACTGTCGTCGTCGGGGCAATCGACACGACGTCGGAGCTCATGAGGCTGCGTACGGCCGTATCACGCGATGTGTGGCCCTCCAGCGCGGCCCGGCGAGCGTAGTCGCGCTCGGAGAAAACTCCTATGATCTCGTCGCTGCTGATCACCAGCACGGCACCGATGTTCTTCTCGGCCATCAGCTGCAAGGCGTCGCCGACCGCATCATCGGGACGCACGGCATAAACGTCGGGCTTGCTCTTCAGGATCTCGCGGACGGTGGTCATCATGGTTGGACCTCCTGGCGCCGACGGGCTGCCGCCCGATGTGCGCGTGACCGATCCTCGCGACGGGGCACACGTGATAGCACGTCGAGGGAGCCGAGTGCAACCGTCGCTGCTGAACAGGCGACAGCCGAGCGGCGGCCGCTCGGCTGGATCGTCACGGCGCCGCCGCCCTCGCCGATGAAGGCCTTGGACTCCGCTGGAATCCGCGCGGGATGGACGATCGTTAGGGAAAGAGCGTTGACGCGACGCGTTCAGCGATGGTGACCCACGGCCCCGGGTACACCCCGATGCCGACGACGCCGATCGCACACACGGCGATGGCTGCACCGAGCAGGCCCGGCATCGGCACAGGGTCACGCCGCACTGGCGCTTCGATATACATGCGGCGTGCGACGAGCAGGTAGTAGTAGAGCGCGACGACGGTCAGGACCGCACCGAGGAAGACCAGTCCATACATGCCGCGCTCAGCGGCGGCCATGAAGATATAGAGCTTGGCCCAGAAGCCGGCGACGAACGGAATGCCACCGAGCGACAACAGGAACACCAGCATCGCCAGCGCGAGCAGTGGTGAGCGCTGCGCGAGCCCCTTATAGGCGTCGATGTTGTCCGACTTCTCGGAGCGCGCGACCGCCTCCACCACCATGAACGTGCCCATGTTCCCGAACAGGTAGGCGAGCAGATAGAACAGCAGCATCGCGATGCCGGCGCTCGACACCACTGCGACGCCAATCAACATGTAGCCGATGTGGGCGACACCGGAGTAGGCGAGCAGCCGCTTGATGTTCTTCTGTGGGATCGCCATCAGATTGCCGGTGACGATGGTCATGCCCGCAAGCGTGGCGAGAATCGGCATCCAGATCTCGGCGGTGCTGCCAAGGCCTTCGAGATACACGCGGATGATCGCGACGAAACCTGCGGTCTTCGGCGCCACTGACAGCCAGGCCACGAACGGCGTGGACGCGGCCTCGTAGCTGTCCGGTGCCCACATGTGGAACGGGAACGCGGCGATTTTGAATCCGAAGCCGGCCAGCAGCAGCCCCATGCCGAGCAGGACGATCGGATGTCCGTCGCGGATCGCCTGCGGAATCGCCGAGAGCGCTGTGCTGCCGGTGGCTCCGTAAATGAACGACATGCCGTACGCGATCACCGCCGACGACACGGTGCCGACGAGGAAGAATTTCAACGCCGCTTCAGGAGCGACCGCATCGCGTTTGATGAAGCCGGTCAGCACGTAAAGCGGGATTGACATCAACTCGAACGCGACAAACAGCAGGATCAGTTCGCGCGCCGACGCCAGCACCAGCATGCCGAGCAGCGACACGAGGATCGCGAAGTGGTACTCGGCTGAGCGGCGATCGAACGTCGTGTGCCCGATCGTCAATGATCCGAGCAGACTGAGCGCCGTTGCGGCGATGAACAGACGCTTGGCGAACACCGCGAGCGCGTCCTGCACGAACGCGCCGCCGAAGAGCACCTGGCCTTCGGGCGCGTAGTACATCATTCCGAAGATGGCCAGCAGGCCGACGAAGGCGATCCATCCGATCGCGCGGCCGGGCCGGATGATTCCTGCGACCAGGACGAGGATCGCCAGCGCGAAGACGGCGAGCTCCGGTGCGAGCGGCATCCCGAGTTGACCGTTCATCATCGCGACGCCTCGATGGGAGGTACGACGCGTTGCAGCAGCGGCACGGTCGCCGTATCAACCGGCTTCAGTGCCAGACCTGGCGCGACGCCAAAGAGCACCAGTACGAACACGAGAATCCCCAATGCCGCCCATTCCGTTCCCTGTGCATCGGGCAGGTGCTGGAAGTGCGGGTCCTCGCTCTTCTTGCCCCAGAAGATCTGCTTGCCGACGCGAAGGACGTAGATCGACGTGAGGAATGCGCCGATCACACCGGGGAACAACCACCATGAGTAGTTCGAGGTCCACGCGCCGAGGAAGGTGAGAAACTCGGCGACGAAACCCGCGGTCGCCGGCAGTCCCAGTGACGACAGGCCCGCGATCGTGAACGCCGTGGCGATGCCTGGCATCATCACGCCGAACCCGCCCATCTTGAAGATCTCGCGCGAATGCGCCTTCTCGTACACGAGACCGACGAGCGCGAAGAACAGGCCGGTCATGATGCCGTGCGCGAACATCTGAAACACGGACCCGTTGAGACCAGTGACCGTGAGCGTCGCCGCGCCCAGCATCACCACGCCCATGTGCGACACCGACGAGTAGGCGATGACGTACTTCAGATCGGTCTGCGCCATCGCGCTCAGGGCGCCATAGACGATGTTGATGCAGGCGATGCCGCCGACGAGCCATGCCCATTCGACAGTCGCGTCTGGCAGCAGTCCCATGCCCAGGCGAACCACGCCGTAGGCACCGAGCTTCATCAACACACCGGCGTGCAGCATCGACACGGCCGTTGGCGCCGACGCGTGACCATCCGGCGACCACGTGTGCAGCGGCCAGATGCCGGCGAGGATACCGAACCCGATGTAGAACGCGAGAAACACCCAGGACTGCATCGTCGGATCGAACCGCATCGACTGCAGCGTCAGGAAGGAGAAGCTGCGTCCACCGTGGACGTACAGCGCGAGGATGCCGACGAGGATGAACGCCGAGCCGAAGAGCAGATACAGCGTCAACTTCATCGCTGCGTACTCTTTCGTGCCGACGCCCGTGCGGCCGAACGCCCAGCCGAAGATGCCCTGCGGGCGCACCTCTCCGCTCGAGCCCCAGATGCCGATCAGCAGATACATCGGCAGCACGGCGATCTCGTAGAACAAGAAGAAGACGAAGAGGTCGAGCGAGACGAACACGCCGTAAACGCCGGTGACGAGGAGCAACAGGAGCGCGTAGAACTCCTGGCTGCGCTCCTTCACCGTCCACGACGCGAACACGCCGGCGAAGATGATGATCGACGTGAGCAGGCACATCAGCGTGCTCATGCCATCGACCGCGAACGAATAGGTGATGCCCAGCGAGGGCACGAGGTCGAACTGCTCCCGGAACTGGAAGCCGGCCGTCGCGCGGTCGTACGTCCAGTAGATCCACAACGACGCTACCAGCGACACCGTGGCGCCGAGCAGCGACGTCCATCGCACGAGGAGCGGACGATGACGCGCGAACGCCATCACGATCAGCGCCGCGATGAACGGCGCCCACGTCATCACGGAAAGGATCGGGATTCCGCTCACGCCAGCGCCCACCGTATCCAGAGGAGGAGAATGAGGAGTCCGACTGCGACTCCGTAGACGTAGTCCTGTGCGCGGCCGGTCTGCACGGTCCGCAGCAGGTTGCCCGCGCTGACCGTCCAGGCGCTCACCACATTCAACACGCCGTCAACGAGATATCGATCGAGCCAGCCGACGATCCGCGAAAACGCCAGCAGCGCGAGGGCGAGAATGCCTTCGTAGAAATCGTCGATCCAGAACTTGTGGAGCGCCGCAGTGCGAATCGGTCCGAAGACCGCGGCCAGTTTGCCGGCGTCGATCGTCCGCCGCTGGTAGACGAGCCACGCGAGACCGATGCCCGCAATCGCGACGCCTACTGCGGCTGGTGTCAACCATCCGGGCGCAGCGTGTTCCGCTCCGGCTTCCGCGGGGAACTGCAGGAAGTGGCTTGTGAGTGTCGAGTAGATGCCGACGCCCAGCGAGAGGAGGGCGAGTATCCACAGCGGCAACATCATCACCGCCGGCGGATCGTGCGGCGCATGCGACACGTCGTGACCGTGCGCGGGCGACGCATGCGTCGCGCCTACCGCCGCGCCCGCGTTGACGTAGTGACCCGCGGCGGCCGGTGTCGCATAAAACGCGAGGAACACGACGCGGAACATATAGAACGCCGTCAGAAACGCGACGACCATCAACAGCACGAACGGACCGGTCTGATGACCCGCCAGCGTCGCGCCGAGGATCTCTTCCTTCGACAGGAACCCGCCGAACAGTGGGATGCCGGCCAGCGACAACGTGCCGATCACGAAGACCATCGCCGTCTGCGGCATCTTCTTCGCCAATCCGCCCATGTGCGGCAGGTCGTTGCTGTGCACGGCGTGGATTACCGCGCCGGCGCCGAGGAAGAGCAGCGCCTTGAACAATCCATGTGTGATCAGATGGAAGAAGCCGGCCGCCGAGAAGCCGGCACCAATCGCCGCCATCATGTAGCCGAGCTGCGAGACCGTCGAGTAGGCGAGCACTCGTTTGATGTCGTCCTGCACGCAGGCGAGCACTGCAGCCAGCAGCGCCGTGAACGCGCCGATCCAGGCGACCACCATCAAGACATCCGGCGGGAACAGAAACACGGTGCGATGGAGCAGATACACACCCGCCGTCACCATCGTCGCGGCATGGATCAGCGCCGAGACGGGTGTGGGACCTTCCATCGCGTCGGGCAGCCACGTGTGAAGCGGGAACTGCGCCGACTTGCCGACCGCACCCAGATAGATACAGAACGTGATGAGTGAGAGGCCCTCGGCAGGAAGCGCACCGCTCGTGACCATCGCCTTGAGCTCGCCGAGATCGAACGTGCCCGTCACACGCCACAACAGCACAATGCCGATCAGCAGCCCGACATCGCCAGCCTTCGTCGTCCAGAAGGCTTTCACCGCTGCGCGCGCGGCTTCGGGTTTCTGATACCAGAAGCCGATCAGCAGGAAGGAGCAGAGTCCGACCAGCTCCCAGCAGATGAACAGCTGAAGGAGATTGGGTGCGAGCACCACGCCCATCATCGAGAACGCGAAGAGCGAGTGATAGGTGTAGTAACGCCCGAGTGCCGCCGGCGGCTCGTCGTGCAGATACTCGACCGAGTACAGCTGCACAAGAAACGCGACAAGCGCTACCAGGATCAGCATCAGCGTCGAATCGCGATCGGCGAGGATGCCGACCGTCGCGATCGAGGCGCCATTTGATGGCAACCACTCCCAGGCGAGTCGAGTGACCTGTCCCTCGGCGTGACCGCGCCACGCACCGATGGCGGCAGCGAGCGAACCAGCAGCGAACAGGATCGACATGTACGCCGCGGGCCGGCCGAGGCGCCTCAATGGCGAGACCACGCCGAGGATCAGGAAGCTGATCGCGGGAAGCAGCAGCGAGACGAGGGCGAGACTGCCAGGATCGCTCATCATCCCTTGAGCAGGTCCAGATGATCGGCCATCACCGTCCGGCGCACGCGGAATAGCAAGATGACCAGCGCCAAGCCAATCGCCGCCTCAGACACGGTGATGCAGATCGTGAACAGCGTGAAGATCATGCCCGTGGTCGAGCCGTTGAAGTGCGAGAACGCGATCAGGTTGATGTTGACCGCGTTGAGCATCAACTCGATGCCGAGCAGGATGCCGATCGTGTTGCGTCGCGTGACGACGCCGAACAGACCGATGCAGAACACGGTTGCGGCGAGAATCAGATACGCTTGGAGGCCCATAGTTAGCTCGCCGCCCGTAATTCAAAATGCATGCAGTTCATGGCGCGCCTCAGTCTTCAGGGCGCGCGAAGTAGATCGCTCCGAGCATCGCTGCCAGCATCAGCAGCGCCAGTAATTCAAACGGCAGCACGAACGTCGTCAGCACCTGCTTGCCAACGAGAAGTGTCAGGTCGCCGGGCTGTGGCAACGGCGTCGATGGTAATTGCCGCCGCATCAACGTGCTCACGATGATCGCGAGTAGACCACCCGACACGAGCGCGCCACTGACGACACCGCGATTGGTTTGTGACAGCCGCTCGCCGATGAGCCGCTCGGTGACGACGATGGCAAAGACAACGACGGTGATGATGCCGCCTGCGTAGAGCAGCAGCTGCACCGCGGCGAGGAACTCGGCGTTCAACAGGAGGAAGATGCCTGCGGTCCCGGTCAGCGCCAGTGCCAACCAGAGGACGGCGTGAAACAGATTCTTCGAGAGCACCACGGCCAGCGCTGAGCCGACGAGCATCACCGACAGAACCCAGAAGGCGAGGTCGCTGAACGTCACGCTTCGCCTCCAGCTGTTTTCGCGGCTGGCGCGGCGGGAGCGCCAGCGGTCGCGGGCGCGGCAGTTGCGGCGGCGGCAGGTGCGGCAGCGGCAGGCGCGTGGGCAGCCGCCTCGGGACGCGCCATTTTCGGCGGTCCCTGCATATCGCGCAGCTTGTTCCCGGTCGCCCACGACTGCTGATGCTGCAGGCCGATCGCGTGCAGCCGATCTTTGTCGAGTAGCATCTCGCGGCGATCGGCGGTCGCCATGTCAAAAGACTTCATCATGACGATGGCGTCGGTCGGGCAGACCTGCACGCACAGCTCGCAGAACTCACAGGCGTAGAGCTCGAGCGAGAAGCTCTTGGCGTAGTTCCGCTTTTCGCTCTTGAGCATCTCGACCTTGATTACCGCAGGTGGACAGACGTATTCGCACAGGCGGCAGCCAATGCAGGCTTCCTCGCCGGTGTCTTTCTCGTACACGAGGGCGAGCAGGCCGCGATAACGATCGGGATACGCTCGCTCTATGTCCGGGTAATGGACCGTGACCGGCTTGCGGAACAGGTTGAACAGCGTCACCCACATCGCCTTCGCGACGGCGCGTATGACGAACAGCGGGTTCGTGTCAGAAGCCACCGGCCCTCCAGACGACGACGAACGAGGTCGCGACGAGCAGCGTCAGCGTGGCCGGCAGCAGGAACTTCCACGACAGCGAGAGAATCTGATCGACGCGGATGCGGACGAAGCTCCAGCGGATCCACGTGAGCACGAGGAACAGGAACATCGCCTTCAGCAGCATCCACACCGGGCCGAGATACTCAGGACCCGGACCCGCCCACGCACCGAGGAACAGCACCGATCCAAGGAACGACGAGCCGATCACGTGCGCGTACTCGCCGAGCTGAATCAGCGCGAACTTCATGCCCGAGTACTCGACGCGGAAACCGGCGACAAGCTCCGATTCGGCTTCGAGGATGTCGAAGGGCACGCGGTTCTCGGCCGCGAGCGTCGACACCATAAACGCGACGAAGGCGAGTTGGCCGATCACGGGATAGAGGATGAACCACGCGCCGCCGGCCTGTGCGGCCGCGATGTCAGAGAGCTTCAGCGAACCGGCGAGCATCACCGGCACGAGCGCCGAGAAGATGAACGGCAGATCGTAGGAGATGATCTGATTGACCGCGCGCATCGCCGAGAGCAGCGCGTACTTGTTGTTCGAACCCCAGCCGGCCATGAAGAGGCCAACGATCTCCATCGACGACACGGCGAGAAAGAACAGGATGCCGATGTTGAGATCGGCGACGCCCAGCCCTGGCGCGAACGGGATCGTCGCGAAGATCAGCATGCATGGAATGAGGAAGACGATCGGCGCCAGGTTGTAGACCGGCTTGTCGGCCGCGGTCGGCACGACGTCTTCCTTCATCATCAGCTTCAACGCATCAGCGATCGGCTGCAGCAGTCCATGCGGCCCGACTCGATACGGCCCGATGCGCGACTGCATCCGCGCCGCGAACTTCCTCTCGAGCAGCGTCACGTATGTCACCAGTCCGATGACCACGTTCAGCACGATGAAGGGCCCGAGCACTGCGGTGAGCCAGGCGGGCATCAGCGGTCAACCTCGCCGAACACCGGATCGACCGAACCCATAATCGCAACAACGTCCGCGACCTTGTGGCCGGGGATGATGTGCGGCAGCACCGCGAGATTCGAGAACGACGCGCCACGCCATTTCATGCGATACGGTTTGGCGCTACCGTCGGCGATGAGATAACAGCCGACCTCGCCACGCGGGCCTTCGACACGCGAGTAGGCCTCACCCTTCGGAATCCTCGTCTGCGCGACAGACTTGAGTCCCGGCCGCGATGAGATCGGACCGTCCGGCAGCTTGTCGAGCGCCTGACGAATGATCTTGATCGACTCGCGGAACTCCACCATCCGTACGCGGTAGCGCGCGAAACAGTCACCAGCAGTCTCGACCGGTACGGTGAAGGTGAAGTCCTCGTACGACGAGTACGGCGCCGACTTGCGCAGGTCGAAGTTGACACCAGAGCCGCGCAACAGTGGGCCGGCAATGCCCACGTCTTCAGCTAACTCGCGCGTGATGTAACCCACTCCTTGCGCGCGAGCGAGGAAGAACGGATTGTCCTCGAGCAGTCCCTCGTACTCGCCAATGCGTTGATCGATGACGTCGATCGTCTTCCGGCACGCATCTGCCCAGCCCGACGGGATGTCGTAGCGCGTGCCGCCGACCTGATAGAAGCCGTAGAGCAGTCGGGCCCCGACCAGCGACTCGAAGAGATCGAGGATCGTTTCGCGCTCGCGGATCGCGTAGAGGAAGATTGTCGCGCCACCGCCGAGCGCGCCGCCCATGTCCATGCACCACGTACCAAGCCACAGCAGGTGCGAGGCGATGCGCTGCAGTTCGGCAGCGATCACGCGCAGATACTGCGCGCGTTTCGGAACCTCGATCTTGCCGATCGTCTCGGCCGCCATCACGTAGGCAAACTCGCTGGTCATCGCCGCGACGTAGTCGGTCTTCGACGCGATCGACGGGTACTGCGCGTAGGTCAGGGTCTCCGAGAGCTTCTCGTGGCAGCGGTGCAGATACCCGATCACCGCATCGACGGCCACGACCGTCTCGCCCTCGAGCGTGAGAATCGCTCTGAACACACCATGGGCCGACGGGTGCTGCGGCCCCATGTTCATCGTCAGGCGTTCGCCACCTGAGTAGTCGAGCTCGACGCGTGTCGTGGGGGCGGCTTCCAGGGTCATCGATAGGGTGGGTGCGGAGTATCGACCGCGTAGGACTTCAAGAGAGGATGACCAACCCAGTCGTCACCGAGCAGAATGCGGCGCAGGTCCGGATGGCCGTCGAAGCGGATGCCGAACATGTCGTAGCATTCGCGTTCCATCCAGTCCGCCCCGCGGAAGACCGGCACGAGTGACGGACACGCCGAGACGCCGGGACCGAGCTTCGTCTTCATGAAGATCGACAGGCCCGTATCGAGGTTGTCGATCCTGGCGACGACTTCGAGTCCCTGTTCCTTCCAGTCAACCGCTGTAGAGAAGGAGAAGAAGCGGCACCCGAGCGACTCTTTCGCAAAGCGCGCGAACGCGCTCCATTGATCGACAGGCACCGTGACTGTGAGCGGCACACCCCTGCCCACCGTAGCTTCAGCGGAGGTGGGATCGACCTGCGCGCCGCCGAAGCGCTCGCCGATCACGGTTCTTGCCTGCTCGTGGGTCACAGCGTCAATCAACCTTCGGGTTCGGCGCGGGACGCCGACCGGTGCGACGGAATTGCGCGATTTGATCCTGCAGCAAGAGCAGGCCGTTCAAGAGCGACTCGGGCGGCGGCGGACATCCGGGGACGTAGACGTCCACGGGGATGACGCGATCGACGCCCTTCACGACGTGATAGCCGTGACGGAACGGGCCGCCGGAGTTCGCACACGAGCCCATCGAGACCGCCCACTTCGGGTCCGGCATCTGGTCGTAAATGCGCTCGAGCATCGGCGCCATCTTGATTGTCACTGTCCCCGAGACAACCATCAGATCCGAATGCCGCGGCGATGCCCACGGTACCATTCCCAGACGTTCGACATCGAACCGCGAGGCAAACGTCGCCATCATCTCGATCGCGCAGCACGCGAGCCCGAATGTCACCGGCCAGACCGACGACTTGCGCGCCCAGTTGAGAAACGAATCAGCAACCGTCGTAACGACGAAGCCGCCAGGGAAGCTGTGGATGCCTTCGGTGATCGACTCGAAGGCCGCCGAGTGCTTGTCTCCCTCGGGGCGCTTCTGATGGAGCTGCTCCCACTCCTGAAGGTCTTTGATGTTCCTCCAGATGGGCGCGGGAATTGTGGGGACCGGCGGTTTTATTTCCACTCGAGGATGCGCTCCCGGTAGGCGTAGACCCACCCCAGCGACAGAATCGTCAAGAACGTCAGCATCGCGAGGATACCCCAGAGTCCGAGGTCACGAACGTTCAGGACCCAGGGAAAGAGAAACACCGCCAGCGCGTCGAAGACGAGGAAGACGAGCGCGACGAGATAGAAGCCGACCGGGAACTGCACCCAGGCCGGCCCGATCGGCTCGGCGCCGCACTCGTAGCTTTGCAGCTTGGCTGCGAACGGCCGGCGCGGACGCAGGATCATCGCCATGCCAAGCGACACGAGCGCAAAGGCGAGGATGAATCCGAGGTAGATCGCGACAGCGCCGTATTCGCTCATCGAAAACTGTCCATGATCTCGTCGAGCGCCGCCTTCCCGGGCCGCACCTTCGACGGGTCGAGCGACGCGAGCGGTTCGTCGACCAGACCGAGCAGGTCGATGAAGTCCTGCTTGTCGGGTTCGACGTAGAGAAGGCCGGTCGCAAACTCGTTACGTGACGCGGTCTCACGCAGCAACGCCAACGCACGATGCTTGTCCGTCGGGTTGTAATCCTCAGCCAACTTGTTCAGCAGGATCTTCGACCCGTTATGCAGCGTCACCGATGTCGTCGTGCCCGGATCGTAGTCGATGTTGATGTCTTCGAAGAAGGGCACGAAGTTCATGTCGGCGAGTGGCTCCTCGTGGTCCTTCGCGTACGAATAGCTCTTGGTCGAGCCGTCGTGATCGTTGAAGGTGACGCACGGCGAGAGCACGTCGATCATGCAGGTGCCGCGATGGCTCAGCGCTGCCTTGAGAATTGCCTTGAGCTGCTTCGGGTCGCCGGAGAACGAGCGGGCCACGAACGACGCACCGAGCTCGATCGCCAGCGTGCACGTGTCGATCGGCGGCAGATCGTTGATGACGCCGGTCTTCAACGTCGAGCCGAGGTCGGCGGTCGGCGAGAACTGACCCTTGGTCAGGCCGTAACAGCCGTTGTCTTCGATGATGTAAATGATCGGCAGGTTGCGCCGCATGAGGTGCACGAACTGGCCGATGCCGATCGCGCCGGTGTCGCCGTCGCCGCTGATGCCGATGGCGATCATCTTGCGATTGGAGACGACCGCGCCAGTGGCCACCGACGGCATGCGGCCGTGGACCGAGTTGAAGCCGTGCGACTGGCTCAGGAAATATGCCGGGCTCTTGCTCGAGCAGCCGATGCCGGAGAGCTTCACGACCGACGTCGGATCAACGCCCATCTCGAAGAAGGCGTCGATGATGCGCTCGGTGATCGCGTTATGTCCGCATCCGGCACAGAGCGTCGTCTTGCTGCCGCGATAGACGACCGGCTCGAGGCCGATGCGATTGACCTTCTTGCCCGGGGCTGGTTGGGTTGGCGTGGACATCCTACGCTCGCTCCTGTCTCAACAACTCAGTTGTCACCGATCGGCCGTCGATTGGCAGACCGGCGTAGTGCGGAATCGAGCGCAGCTTGGCGATCTGCGTCGGATTGCACTCCATCCTGAGCAGCGACAGCATCTGGCTATCGCGATTCTGCTCGACCACGTAAACGCGGTCGCACTTGTCGATGAACTCGAATACTTCAGGCGTGAACGGATACGCCTTCAGCCTCAAATACGACGTCGTCAATTGCGCTTCGTGTGACAGCTGATCGCGTGACTCGACGATCGCCCAGTGCGTCGTGCCGTAGGCAATGATGCCGACTTTGCCTTTTGCCTGAAGTTCGACGTCGGGTTTCGGTACCAACGTACGCGCCGTCTCGAACTTGCGCGCGAGGCGATCGAGGTTCTTCGAGTAGTCCTCGGCGCGTTCGCTGTACTGCGCCTTCTCGTTGTGACCTGAGCCGCGCGTGAAATACGCCGGCATGCCATCGCCCGGAACCGTGCGATATGGAATGCCATCGCCGTCCACGTCACGGTAGCGGGCGAACTCGCCAACACGCTTCAGCGTCTCGGCATCGAGCATCTTGCCGCGCTTGATCGGCTTGGTCGGATACTCGAATGGCTGCGCCATCCACGTGTTCATGCCGAGATCGAGGTCGGACATGACGAAGACCGGCGTCTGCATCTGCTCAGAGATGTCGAATGCATCCATCGCCATCGTGTAGCACTCGGTGACCGACGAAGGCAGGAGCAGCGGGTGCTTCGTGTCGCCGTGCGACAGGATCGCCGTTGAGAGAATGTCCTGTTGACCGGTGCGGGTCGGCAGACCAGTTGATGGGCCGCAGCGCTGGACGTCGAAGATGACGGCGGGAATTTCGGCGTAGTAACCGAGGCCGGTGAACTCCGACATCAACGAGATGCCAGGGCCGGCGGACGAGGTCATCGACCGCGCGCCGACCCAGCCAGCGCCGAGCACCATGCCGAGCGCCGCCAGTTCGTCCTCGGCCTGAATGACCGCATACGTGTTCTTGCCGGTCTCAGGATCCTTTCGATACTTCTTCAGGTAGTCGATCAGCGACTCGCAGAGGGACGAAGAGGGCGTAATCGGATACCAGCCGACGAAGGTGACGCCCGCCATCATGCAGCCGATAGCCGCTGCGGCATTGCCCTCGATGAGGATCATGCCCTGCGTCTTGTTCATCGGCTCGATGACGAACGGGTCCTGCTTGGGCAGGTTCGCCTCGGCGTAGTCGTAACCCGCCTTCAGCGCCGACATATTCAGGTCGATCGCCTTTTGCTTCTTGCCGAGCTGCTTGCGAAGCGCTTTCTCCATCTGCCCCATGTCGATCGACAGGAGCTTGCTGAGAACGCCGTCATAGACCATGTTCCGCACGAGACGCCGCAGCTTGGCGTCGTGCGTAATCGGCTGCATCAGCTTGTCGAAGGGGACGGGGTAGAAGATGACGTCCTTACGAAGCTCGTTGAGCTTGAGCGGCTCGTCGTAGAGGGCGACGGCGCCGGGGGCTAAAGATAGAACGTCCTCTTTGGCCGTCTCTGCATTCATCGCGACCAGGAAGTCGACTTCTTTCTTCCGTCCGATGTAACCCTTGTGGCTGGCGCGGATGGTGTACCAGGTCGGCAGTCCCGCGATGTTCGACGGGAACATGTTCTTGCCGCCGACGGGGACACCCATCTGGAAGATGGATCGAAGAAGGACGAGGTTGGCGGTCTGACTACCGGATCCGTTGACGGTGGCTACCTGAATGGCGAAGTCGTTAACGATCCGCTCGGTGCGCGTTCGCTGGCCGGCCTCTTGGTCGGCGACGTCGGTCACGGACATTATTTCCCTCTGGTGTTCTCGTTCATTCCCTCGGGTTCGTTCGCTCCCCGCGGCTCAACCGCATAAATTGCAGAGAAGATTACAGATAGATCGGCGGGGATCGCGCGAAGTATATCAGCACCCGCGCTAGAACAACCTAACCTCCACGAGTTCATTGGCTTGAACCACTTCGACGTCGGCCGGAATCTCGATGAATCCGTCGGCTTTCGACATCGATGTGATGTCGCCCGATGCCTTGAACGCTGGCACGGCCAGGCCGTTCTCAATACGTACGGTATAGAACTGATGACGGCCGGGCACGGACGTCACGCGTGAGGCGAGGGGCAGCGTGAGCGAGCGGACGATTTGCTCGGGAAGACGCGCAATCCTTCGTAGTGCGGGGGCCAGCAAGATGTGGGCGTTCGACAAACACGACGAGGGATAGCCAGGCATTCCGAAGACGAGCTTGTCGTTGATGCGTCCGAACGCGGTCGGTTTTCCCGGCTTCACCGCGATCCCGTGAAAGAGCATCTCGCCTTTCGCTGTGATCACGTCGAGGATCAGATCTCGTTCGCCGACGGAACTGCCACCCGAGAACACCAACACATCCTGCTCGAGGCATTCGTCCACCGACCGCGACAAATCATCGATCGTGTCTGTGGCGATTCGATACGGGATCGCCACGCCACCGTTCTCGTTGACGACGGCGGCGAGCGTGAAGCGATTGATGTCGTAGATCTGACCCGGCTCGAGGGGCTGTCCCGGCTCGACGATTTCGTTGCCGGTCGAGAGGATGGCCACGCGCGGTTTGTCGAACACGGTGACGTCGGTGAGTCCGAGCGCTGCAAGTGATCCGACACGGCTCGCGTTGAGCAGCGTCCCTGGCTGCATTACCGTCTGGCCCTTGTGAATGTCGGAACCCTGACGTCCGACGTTCTGCGCCGGATTGACCGGCGTGAACACGCGGATGGCGTCACCGTCGCTGTCCGTTTCTTCGACAATCACCACCGCATCGGCCCCTGCCGGCATCGGCGCGCCGGTGGCGATCTCAATGCAGTCGCCCGCCCCCACTGTCTGCACCGGCATCTGGCCGGTGAACACTTTCTCGATGCGGCGCAGCATTCGAGGCGTGGTGCGGCTGGCTTCGGCGGTGTCCTGTGCACGAACGGCGTAGCCGTCCATGGCCGCGCGTGCGAAGGGTGGGACATCGGCGCTCGACGTCACGGTCTCGGCGAGCACCCGTCCGCTCGCGCGGTCGAGCGACACACGTTCGACACGCGTGATGGGCACGATCGAGCGGTCGATGATCGTGCGCGCCTCGTCCAGCGAGATGGTGCCTTTGAACGGACGCATTTTCGTGGTCACTTACATCAACTCCCAACTACCAACGCCCAACCTCCAACCACTCCCAACGACCAATTCCCAAAACCATCAACCACGAACCACCAACCATCACTTCGACAATTGCTGCACGATGTGACCCAGCTCCGGAACGATCAGCTTTTCCATCGCCAGACGCACCGCTGCGGGCGAGCCGGGCAACACGAAGATCGCCTTGCGTCCGACTGTGCCTGCAGTGGCGCGGCTCATCATCGCCGCCGATCCGATCTGGTGGAAGCTGATCATCCGAAACAGCTCGCCGAATCCGTCGAGCTGTTTCTCGAGCAGTCCCGTGACCGCTTCGTACGTTGTGTCGCGCGCGCTGATGCCGGTGCCGCCGGTGGTGATGATCACCTGCGTCGCCTGATCGGCCAGCTGCCTGCGGACGATGGCGGTCACCTGCGAGGGCTCGTCTTTGACGATGGCGTGACCCGAGATTGAGTGGCCGGCGCGTTCGAGCAACTCGCGAACGGCCTGGCCACCGGTGTCGTTCGCGTCGGTCCGCGTGTCGCTCACGGTGAGGACGAAGCACGGAACCGAAATAGGCGCGAGAGCCTTGTGCTCGAGTGAGCTCACAC
>Ga0310810_10001084_pt1 | contig 27764 bp, 30 predicted proteins | sample NCmetagenome_FD_207641 | JGI IMG/M metagenome (GOLD analysis project Ga0310810, IMG submission 207641) | Soil microbial communities from experimental microcosm in Duke University, North Carolina, United States - NC | ecosystem: Engineered > Artificial ecosystem > Soil microcosm > Unclassified ...
GCCCGAGATATGCGAACGAGACGCCTTCGATGGTGTCGTTCGCGTTGTGCTGCTTCGAATAGTTCTCGCGCGATTCGCGGAAGCCAACGGCAGCGAACCCCTCGAGATTCCACGCCGTGTGATCGCCGCCGCGGCCGAACCGATCGCGCCGCGCCATCAGGCGGACGCGATGCGACGGCACGTATCGGCCGGCGGTGCGCCGCACGAACGTCGCGAGAGCACGTGACGGTGAATCCTCCGGTCCTTCGGAGTACAGCCGAATCGTTGCGCCGTCGACGATCCCGTCGCCGCCAACCGAACCACCGACGATGTCGTTGTTGAAGATGGCTTGAACCGGAATGTTCGCGGCCTTCACGCCGCGCGCTTCTTCGCGCGCACCGATGAGTCCCTGCTCCTCGCCGGCGACGGCAGTAAACACCAGCGTCGCGTCGAAGTCGATCCCGCTCTCGGCAAACACCCGCGCCAACTCCATCACCAGCACCGTGCCGCTGCCATCGTCATTTGCGCCAGGCGCATCGGCGTTGTCGTTCTGGTTACGTTCGCCGCCGCCCGTGGTATTGAGGCCGGCCTGTCCCTGGTTACCCAGATTCACCGTGTCGTAGTGTCCGCTGACGTAAATGCGGCGTGGCGAGCGGCCCGGGAGAATCGCAACGACATTGCGAAGCTCGACGTCGCGCGTGATCCGATCGCTTCGACCTTTGGATAGCTGATGCGTGTCGAAGCTGACCTGCAGCTTCGGATTCGTTCGCCGCAGCTCGTCGAAGAGCCACTGTCGCGCCGCGCCGATGCCGCGCGTCGGTGAAGCGGTATCCGAGAGCGTGTTGCGCGTGCCGAAGGCAACGAGCGTTCGCAGCAGCTGCTCCATCCGGCTTTCGGAAATGGAATCGACGAGTTTCGAAATCCGTGCGTCGATTTCGGATGGCGCCGCGGACTGCGCGTACGCGGGCGAAGCAATGATGATGGCAATCAAGACGTAACCGATACGCATTTGCTCCTTCTTGTTGATGCTATTCTCGCCGCTTGAGGAGGGCAGATGAAGAGAAACCTCGTTCTGTGGCTTTTCGGTCTCATAGCCGCCATCATCCTGTCTGCAGCGCCCGCGGGCGCACAGTCCACCGCCACTGTTCAAGGTACCGTTCTCGACACGCAGAGCGCCGCTGTTCCGGGCGCCACCGTTGTCGTTCGTAACACCGCCACCGGCGTCGAGCGCACGCTCGTCACCGACGCCTCAGGAAGCTTCATCGCGGCATCGTTGCCGCCCGGTCCTTATCAGGTCGAGATCTCGCTCCAGGGGTTTCAGACCCAGACAAGAGACATCACGCTGCAGGTCAGTCAGACCCGCGCGCTCGACATTCAGCTGGGCGTCGCCGCCGTCGCCGAGCAGGTGAACGTGACGGCGGAAGCGCCGGTCATCGACACGGCGACGGTGTCGGTCGGCACGGTGATCAACCAGCGCACGGTCCAGGAGATTCCGCTGAACGGTCGTCACTTCGTCGACCTTGGCCTGTTGATCCCGGGGTCGGTGACGCCGCCACAGAACGGATTTCTGACGGCGCCGCTCCGCGGCCAGGGGTCGTTCGCGTTCAACACGGCCGGCAATCGCGAAGACACTGTGAACTTCATGGTGAACGGCATCAATTTGAACGACATGTCGAACAACCAGATCACGTTCCAGCCGTCGATCAACACCGTGCAGGAATTCAAGGTGGACAACTCGACGTTTGCCGCTGAGTACGGTCGTAACTCCGGTGCTATCGTCAACATCGCGACGCGCTCCGGGACGAATCAGTTTTCTGGCGAAGCGTTCGAGTTCTACCGCAACGATCGATTCGACTCGCGCAATGTGTTCAATACGCCGCCGGCGCGCAAGTCGCCATTCAAGCGCAACCAGTTCGGCGCGGCGCTCGGCGGCCCGATCGCGCGCAACCGTACGTTCTTCTTCGTCACCTACGAAGGCCTGCGGCAGCGGCAGGGGATCGACATCAACAGCGGCGTGCTGACTGCGGCGGAACGTGCGGGCGTGACCGACCCTATTACCCGGCAGCTTCTCCAGTTCATTCCGGAACCCAATGCCACGGTCAACGGCGCACCACGGTTCATCGGCTCGGCGACGGCGCCGGTGAACATCGACCAGTGGACCGGCGACGTGAGCCATAACGCCGGCGTCAACGATGTCGTCCACGGGTACTACGCATTTCAGCGTGACCTTCGCGGGGAACCGACGCTGCAGCTGAACACGATTCCGGGCTTCGGCGACACGCGGCACTCCCATCGCCAGATCGGCACGGTCAACGAGACGCACGTCTTCAGTCAGCGTCTCGTCAACGAGGCGCGGTTCGGATTCAACCGAATCAACATCGCGTTCGATCCGAACATGAAAGTGAATCCCGCGGATTTCGGCATCAGGGATGGCGTGACTGCAGCCATCGGCCTTCCGCAGATCACCATCAATGGACCGGCGCTGAACTTCGGCGGCCCGCAGAACTTCCCGCAGGGACGCACCGACACAACGTCCGCCGTCTCGGACACGGCAACGTTTTCAGCCGGCCGTCACAACATTCGATTTGGCGGTGAGTGGCGCCGCTTCCGGAACGTGAATTTCACGAACGACACCGGCCGCTTCGACTTTCCGAGCGTCGCCGCATTCCAGACCGGCACGGGAAACAACTTCACGATCATCCTCGGCGACCGCGCCAGCGACATTCATGTCCAAGCGTATGGAATGTTCGTCAGCGATTCATACAAACTCGCGCCGAACCTAACGGTCGACGCGGGAGTACGATTTGACTCGAACCTGGCGCCGACGGAGCCGCAGAATCGGTTGGTGGTATTCGACGCGGCGACCGGATCGCTGGTCCGCGTCGGATCGAGTGCGCGGCGGAACGTGTACGACGACAGCCACGATCTGTCGCCGCGACTCGGCGTCATCTGGGACCCGACCAACGACGGACGGACGGCCGTCCGCGCGGCATACGCCCGCACAGTCGATCAACCGATCACGAACGCGGTAAATGTCTTGGCGGGCAACCCCCCGCTGTCGACACCGCTCACCTTCACAGGCAACATCCGGCTCGACAATGCGCAGGCGACAGCGCTCGCCGGCGGGCTCGCCCCGACTTCGATCAGTCCCGATTTCCACGGCGGCCACATGCAGACGTGGAATGTGAACGTCGAGCGCCAGATCTTCGCGTCGACGAGCGCGATGGTCGGTTACTTCGGTTCCAAGGGCAATGACCTTCGACTGGCTCGGAATCTCAACCAGTTCGTCAACGGCGTTCGACCGTTCCCCACAGTCTCCGCATCGAGCGACATCTTGCCCCGCACGCCGTTGGGCAACATTACTGAAACGGTGTCGCTCGGCGAATCGCACTACAAGGGTCTGTGGCTCAGCGCCACGCAGCGGCTCTCGCGCGGGCTCCAGTTCGACGCGTCGTACACGCTGTCGAAGTCCACGGATACCAACTCGCTCAGCGAAAATACGATCCGAATCCAGAACAGCTTCGACATCCTGGGCGACCTCGCGCCGTCGGACTTCGACGCGCGCCACCGCTTCGTGATCAACACGATCTACATGCTTCCGTTCACCGGCAACGCCTTCGCCGAAGGATGGCAGATCGGCGGCATCGTGCAGGCGCAAACCGGAAACCCGGTGAACCTCGTCACCAACGTGACGACATTCAACGGCGTGGTCAACACGCTGCGGCCGGACCTGATCGGAAAGTTGAACGTCGTCGGCGATCCGACGCGGTGGTTCGACAACGCCGCCTGCGACCCACGTATCGCCGGATCATGCACGGCGTCGTCGGTGTTTGCGATACCCGTATCGCCGGACGGCACGTTCCACTTCGGCAACCTGCCGCGAAATGCAGTGTATGGACCCGGGTTCCGCAACGTCGACCTGTCGATCACCAAGAACACGCCGATCGGCGGCACCCGGCGCATGCAGCTGCGGATTGAAATCTTCAATCTGTTCAACACCGCCAACTACGGGCAACCGGGTCGCATTCTGAGCGTCCCGAGCACCAGCTTCGGCGTCATCACGAACACGCGGTTCCCGACGGGCGACTCAGGATCCGCGCGGCAGGTGCAGTTCGCGGCGAAGTACCTGTTCTAGGCTTAGGGCTCAGGGCTCAGGGCGCTTAGGCCTTCAGGCTGAAGCCTCCTTGAGCCCGAAGCCTGGAGCCATGAGCCATAATCGGCGCGTGAGTGTTCAGGAGCACAAAGCTTACGCGCCGGTTTCCGTGTCCTGTTTCGTCCTGACGGTCAGCGATACCCGAACCGAAGCGAACGATACCGGTGGACAGGCGATCCGCCACCTTCTCGAGAACGGTGGTCACAACGTGACGGGCCACGCGATCGTTCGCGATGATCCCGCGGCCGTCGTCACGGCCGTGAACGTGTGCCTGGCGGATGCGGGAACTCGAGTGATTATTACGACGGGGGGTACGGGAATCACCTCGCGCGACGGTACGTTTGAAGCGATCGATGGCCTGCTCGAAAAGCGGCTCACCGGCTTCGGCGAGCTGTTCCGCATGCTCAGCTACGAACAAATTGGTGCGGCTGCGATGATGAGTCGTGCGATTGCAGGAACCCTTGCTGGCAAAGCGATCTTCGTTCTTCCCGGATCACCCGACGCCGTCACGCTGGCGATGACGAAGCTGATTCTTCCCGAGCTTGGTCACATCGTTCAGCAGCTGAACCGATGAGTACGAAAATGCGTCCTTTCGGCGAGACGATTTCCCTCGCCGACGCACGAGCGATCATCACGCGATCGTTGAAGCCGATCGAGCGCATTGAGCGTGTCCCGCTCGACGCGGCACATGGCCGCGTCCTCGCCGAGGAGGTCGTGGCGCCGGCAGACGTCCCGCCATTTTCCCGTGCCGCGATGGACGGCTACGCCGTGCGTGCCGAAGACACGACGGGCGCGACGCCCGCGCAGCCGGCGATCTTGACCTGCATTGAGAAGGTGTTCACGGGTCAGATGCCATCGCAGCCGGTCGGGCGAGGACAGTGTACCGAGATCGCGACGGGCGCACCGATGCCCCCGGGCGCCGATTCGGTCGTCATGGTCGAACAAACCGACGCCGAGGGAACGCACGTCCGGATCTTCGCGGCTGCCGATCCTGGACAGAACATCGGGCGGCAGGGAGCGGACATCAAGCGCGGTCAGGTCGTAATGCACGCGGGCGAAGTGCTCAACGCCAGCCGCGTCGGGGCGATTGCCGCGCTCGGTCGCGCGCACGTTGACGCGTACGCACGGCCTCGCGTCGCGATTCTGTCAACAGGCAACGAAATCGTCGACCCCGGGCATCCGCTTCAGCCGGGTCAGATCTACGACATCAATCGGTTCACCGTTGCGGCGGTGGTGGCGGAGCACGGCGGCACACCGGTCTCGCATCGAACCGCCGCGGATACGGTCCCTGATCTCGAGCGTGCACTCGACGAGTGTCTGGAAGCGGACGTGGTGGTGTTTTCAGGCGGAACGTCTGTCGGCGAGCGCGACCTAATTCTGGACGCGCTGAGCAATCGCGGCGAGGTGCTGTTTCATGGCATCTCGGTCAAGCCCGGCAAGCCGACAGCCTTCGGCCTCGTCAACGGCAAGCCGTTCTTCGGCATGCCCGGCTATCCTTCGTCGTGTCTTCTGAACACGCACATCCTGCTCGTCCCGGCGCTACGCGCCATCGCGCGGCTCCCGGCGCTCGAACGGAAGACAGTCACGCTGCCGCTTGCCCGTCGCGTGATCTCAGCGAAGGATCGGCATCAGTTTTATACGGTTCGCGTCGTCGACGGCGAAGCGATCCCCGCCTTCAAGGCGTCGGGTGACATCACGAGCATGTCGCAGGCTGATGGTTACTTCGAAATCACCGCCGAGACGGACTCGGTCGAGCAGGGCGCTCTCGTCGAGGTGACCCTGTTCTGAGCTAACATTCGGGCGAATTCGGAGGACTCGATGCGTACGAAGCTCCTTGTCGCCGCGGCGGCCATCACCACCCTGCTGTCGACCGCTCCGGTTGCGGCGCACCATTCCTTCGCAGCGGAGTTCGACGCCTCCAAGCCATTCAAGCTCACCGGCGTCGTGACGAAGGTCGAATGGCAGAACCCGCACACGATCTTCTCTCTCGACATCACCGATGAACAAACGAAGAAGGTTACGAACTGGTCGTTCGAAATGGGCAGCCCCAACGGGCTGATGCGCAACGGCTGGACCCGCAACACGCTGAAGATTGGCGACGTCGTCACCGTCGAAGGCAGCCTCGCAAGAGACGGTTCGCCGTACGGCAATGCGCAGGCGGTCGTCCTCGCCAGCACGGGCACGCGCCTGTTCGCCGCCTCGAGTCGGACCGACGCACAATGAGCAGCGCTCGGTACGTCGCGCTCGCCTCGGCATTCGTGATTGCGGCGTTCTACACGGCATGGGCGCAGCAGGGACCGTCCGCGACCCGCTCTGTCGAACCAACGCCGCGACTCGCTGATGGCACGCCGAACCTCGGACGCGTTCCAGGCGAGAAGGGCGTGTGGAACGTTCCGTACATCCAAAACATGGGCATGCGCATTCCCGGTCCCGACGGAAAGACAACCGCGGAGCGCGGGACGGCGGCTGAGAACGGCGGCGGCCGCGGCGGCGCGAAAGCCGAACCGGACGTACCATTTCTCCCGTGGGCGGGCGGCATCTACGACTACAACTCGCGCAACAACTCGAAATACGACCCGGAAGGCTACTGCCTGCCACCGGGCGGGCCACGGCTGATGGCAACGCCCTATCCCATGGAGATCATTCAGCAGCCCGAGCACAAGCGCATCTTCATGGTCTTCGAGGGCGCGACGCACATCTGGCGCGAGATCTACATGGACGGGCGGCCGCACCCGCAGGGAGACGAGCTGAACCCCACGTATCTTGGTCACTCGGTCGGGCACTGGGAGCACGACACGCTCGTCGTCGACGTCGTCGGCTTCAATGAAAACACCTGGCTGGACTACTACGGCCACCCGCACACCGATCTCCTGCACGTGATCGAGAAGTTCACGCGGTCCAACAAGACGACGCTGCGCTACGAGGCGGTCATCGATGATCCCGGCGCGTACTCGAAGCCGTGGACGGTCGCCTGGAACATTCCGTGGAGCGCAGGCGGGGAGCTGACGGAATACATCTGCCAGGAGAACAACAGATATCTGCTGAAGCTGACCGACGATTTCGGCGAGCCAGTTCTCGGTGGCCGCTAGTTCCGAATCAGCCTGAAGTCGCCCTTCTGACCGGCCTGCGTCCACGTACCGCTGAGCACGCGGTGTGCGGAACCGATGTTCTCCAACTTGCCATCGATGACGATCCCTCTGGCTTCCAGATGCACCTGCCAGGTTTCGGGATCAAGGGAAGCTGTGGTCAGCGGCAAGGCGTTTGGGCCGGGATTGATCGCCCCTGTGATCGCCTTGCCATCCCACTGCATCTGCAATAGCACGCGCGTGCGTTGATCCTTGGTTTGCCCCCAGTCGCCGCTCCACGAGCCTTTGAGCGGATGGCCGAACTGCGCGAGCGCGCTCGACGCCGTCAGCACGAAGGTCGCCACAATCAGGCTGCGAAACACTCGTTGAATATACTTCCTGGGTGTCCGATTCCCAACGAGAAGTCGCGGCCAGCATCGGTGTGCCCGTCGCGCGGCGCCATATTTTTCTCTGCTGCGATCAAACCGAACCGAAATGCTGCGACAAGGATCGTAGCCTCGACGCATGGACGTTCCTGAAGCGGCGTCTCAAAGAGTTGAAGCTCTCCGAACAGGGCGGCATCCTTCGCACCAAAGCCAACTGCCTCCGCATCTGCGAAGGTGGTCCGATTGCAGTCGTCTACCCGGAAGGTGCGTGGTACGGGAAGTGCGACCCGCCTGTGCTGGAGCGAATCATTCAGGAACATCTGATCGCCGGCCGCATTGTGAGTGAATACCTGATCGCCGCGCATCAGCTGGATCCTCGCGCGTAAACGCCGCTCCTCTCCGCCACGTATCAAGGGGAGTACCTCCCCTGGGACATAACTCTTCTGTTTCCTCACACGGAGATCATCATGCGATTCAAATTCTGGGTGTTGTTGCTCTGCATCGCAGCGCTGCCGGTTGCGGTGCTCGCGCAGGGATCGGTTGACGGCAAGTGGTCCGGCGAAGTGGCCGGCGGCCGCGGCCCGCAGCAGGTAACGCTCACGCTCAAAGCCGACGGAGGCAAGCTGACTGGATCTGTGGCCGGAGGACGCGGCGGCGAAATTCCAATTGAGGAAGGAACGATCTCGAACGGGATGCTGAAGTTCAAGACGAAGCAGATGGGACGCGGCGGCGAGGTCACCTTGAACTGGAGCGGCACGCTCAAGGGCGACGAAATCGCGTTCACGCGGATGGCCGAAGGCGGCCAGGGACAAGCGCAGGAGTTTACGTTGAAACGAATGCAGTGATGGCAACAGGGTCTGGCGACTGGGGACTAGAAGTTCCAGCCCCCAGTCCCTAGTCCCTAGTCCCTAGAGAGCTTTACCAACCTCCGCCCAGTTCACGACGTTCCACCACGCCCCGATGTAGTCGGGACGACGGTTCTGGTACTTCAAGTAATACGCGTGCTCCCAGACGTCGAGTCCGAGAATCGGCGTTTTCCCCTCCATCAACGGGTTGTCCTGGTTCGGCGTGCTTGCGATCGACAGCTTGCCTCCATCCTTGAGCAGCCAGACCCACCCGCTGCCGAATCGCCCGGCGCCCGCTTTGCTCCACTCTTCCTTGAACTTGTCGAAGCTGCCGAATGATGACGTGATTGCGTCGCCGACCTTGCCCGTTGGTGCGCCGCCCGCATTGGGCGCCATCCACTTCCAGAACATGCTGTGGTTCCAGTGGCCGCCGCCGTTGTTGCGCACCGCGGTGCGAATGTCTTCGGGGATCGTGTTGATGCCGCGGCACAGCTCGTCGATGCTCTTCGAATTGAGCTCCGGATGTTTCTCGAGCGCGGCGTTCAGGTTGGTGACGTATGCCTGGTGATGCTTCCCGTGATGAATTTGCATCGTCTGCGCGTCGATGTGCGGCTCGAGCGCGGCGAAGTCGTACGGAAGCTTGGGAAGTTCGTGCGCCATGCGTCCTCCACGTAGGGCGCGCCTTCACAGCGCGCCAAAGAACGCAATCGTACTACTGAATCGATAACATTCGATCGAGAGCGATCTTCGTCCAGCGCTTCTGATCGTCGGCGACCGTGATGCGGTTGTGGACGCGGCCTTTGACCAGCTCTTCAAGAATCCAGAGCAGGTGGTTGGGCGAGACGCGAAACATCGTCGAGCAGAGACAGCCAAACTGATCGAGCGACACGACACGGCGCCCGGGTGCAACGTCCTGCGCGAGCCGGTTGACGAGGTGCACCTCGGTGCCGACGGCCCAGATGGATCCGGCCGGACTGTTCTTCACCGTCTTGATGATGTACTCGGTACTTCCGCTGTCGTCGGCCGCCTGCACGACATCCCATGGCACTTCCGGGTGAACGATCACGCGGATGCCGGGATGCTGACGTCGCACGGTCGCAATGTGCGCCGCGCTGAAGCGAACGTGTACCGAGCAGTGGCCTTTCCAGAGGATCATGCGCGCGCGTTCCAGCGCCTCGGGATCAACGCCACCGAAGATCTCGTTCGGATCCCAGACGACCATTTCGTCGAGCGGAATTCCCATCTTGTACGCGGTGTTGCGTCCGAGGTGCTGGTCGGGAAGAAACAGGATTTTGTCGCCGCGCTCGAACGCCCACTTCAATGTCGCTTCGGCGTTCGACGACGTGCACACCGTCCCTCCGCGCTCGCCGACAAACGCCTTAATCGATGCAGCGGAGTTGATATAGGTGACGGGGACAACGCCTGTCGATTGCGTGCGGGTTCCACGCGTGACGCCCATGAGCGTCAGTTCGTCCCAGCACGTTTCGAGCTGATCGGGTGCCGCCATATCGGCCATCGAACAGCCGGCGGCGAGATCTGGAAGGATCACCTGCTGCTGCGGCGCGCACAGGACGTCGGCACTCTCCGCCATGAAGTGCACGCCGCAGAACACGATGTAGTCGGCTTCGGGGCGGTTCGCGATCTGGCTTGCCAGACGGAATGAATCGCCGGTGTAATCCGCGAACTTGATCACTTCGTCGCGCTGGTAGTGATGGCCGAGAATCACGAGGCGATTCCCGAGCTCCGCGCGCGCCGCTGCGATGCGCACGTCCATGTCGGCGTCGGAAAGGCCGAGATAGTTCTCCGGCAAAGCTTGCCGTTCGGAAATGTGTTCCTTCTCGAACTCCGTCAAGAGCGGGATCAGCGAGGGCATGTGATCAAAAAAATTATAGGGGAGCGATTTTGTCGCCGATAGGGGAAGCCGTTAAGCGGGCTGCGCCTCGAAGGTGTTGACGATGTTGTAGAGGGTGTCGCGCTCGAGCGGTTCGCGACCAGCAATGCGGACGAGCTTCGTCAGTTGAGCTGTAGTCATCCCCTCGGGTGTCGGCGACCCGGCCATGTGGTAAATCTTCTCCTCCTGCACCGTCCCGTCGAGATCGTCCACGCCGAACCAGAGCGAGGTTTGCGCCACATCGACTCCGGTGGCGATCCAGAACGCTTTGATGTGCGGAATGTTGTCGCACATCAGCCGCGCGACCGCGTGCACGCGAAGTGTGTCCGCGGCGCTGGGCGCCGGCAGCTTCCGCATCTGATTGTTGTCCGGATGGAACGCGAGCGGAATGAACGCCTGAAACCCGCCGGTCTCATCCTGCAGCGCACGCGCCCGCATCATGTGGTCGACGCGCTCCTCCATCGTCTCGATATGGCCGTAGAGCATCGTCACATTGGTGCGTAATCCCAGTCGGTGCGCGATTCGATGAATGGCCAGATATCGATCTGCGTCGCACTTGTCGTGACAGATCTTCCGGCGGACGCGTTCCGCGAAGATCTCGGCCCCGCCGCCGGGCAACGAATCAAGCCCGGCAGCCATCAGTTCGCGAAGGACCTGCTCGTCTGTCATGCCGTAGAGTTCCGCGAAGAACGCGATCTCGACGGCCGTGAAGCATTTCAGATGAATCTCGGGACGGATTCGCTTGAAGCCCCGCAGCAGCTCCGTGTAGTAATCGAACGGCAGATTCGGATTGAGGCCGTTGACGATGTGCAGTTCGGTCAGGGGCTGGTTGGCGCGGCGTCGAAGCTTGTCCCACGCCTGCTCGAGCGACATCGTATACGCCGCGGCATCCGACGGCTGGAGGCGTGCAAACGAGCAGAACAGGCAACTCGCGACGCAGACGTTGGTCGGCTCGAGACGAAGGTTGTAATTGAAATAGGTGCGCGCGCCGTGGCGCTTCTCGCGTTCGCGGTTCGCCAGCGCTCCGACGGCAAGCAGATCGGGTGCGTTGAACAGCGCCACGCCATCCTCCAGCGTGAGGCGCTCGTTTGCGCGAACCTTCCCCTCGATTTCGGCGAGCCCAGCGGCCTTGATACGCGCGTGCACGGTCCAAAAAATTCTACGTGCTATAGTCCTAGCCCACAACTCGACTTGGCCCGGGTAAAAAAGCGCGACCTAAAGGTCCGCCTAGCAGGGGAACTGGGTGAAAAGCCCAGACGGTCCCGCCACTGTAAGTAGTTCATCGGGCTGGCTGAAGCCGGCCCCTACGTAGGGTAGAGAGAGTATTCGGTACGTAGAGGCCGGCTTCAGCCGGCCGGGAACCGCAAGTCAGGAAACCTGCCCCGAGGCGCCAGTCCCTTTGCACGGCGCGTGAGACGCCGGAAGGAGACGCCAATGGGCTTCGCCCGGTTCGTTGCTCTTCCCTATCTCGTCGTCGGCTGGTTATCCCTGACGGCCGTAGGTGTCGCCGCGCAGGAGCAACTTGCCGGCACCGTCGTGGATGAAAAGGGCGGCGCGCTTCCGCGTGTCGCCGTCACGCTCGTCGATCAAAAAGACGTCGAGGTCGCGACGACGTTCACCGATTCACAGGGCGCGTTTCGCTTTGCGCGCGCATGCGACGGATGCGCCGTCATCGTCTCGATTCCAGGCTTCAACCCGGGACGCTCGGCTGTCTCAACTGATAGCGCCTCGACGATCACCTTGACGGTCGCGCCCGTTCGCGAATCGGTGGTCGTGTCCGCGACACGCACCGAAACACCCACGAGTCAGGTGGGTGCAGCGGTCACCGTGTTCACGGCCGAAGACATGCAGCGACGCGATCTGCCGGTCGTGGCCGACCTACTGCGCGGAACGCCGGGTGCGACCGTTGTGCGAGCGGGCGGAGTCGGCAACGCGACGTCGCTGTTCGTCCGCGGGGGTGAAAGCAGCTACAACAAGGTGCTGCTCGACGGCATCCCGCTGAACGAGCCTGGCGGCACGTTCAACTTCAGCAACCTGACAACCGACTTCGTCGAGCGCATCGAAGTCGTCCGGGGCGCCCAATCCGCGCTGTTCGGAAGCGACGCGATGGCGAGCGTGGTGCAGCTGATAAGCAAACGGCCGGCTCGCGGGCTCTCGCATCCGACGATCCTGGCGTCAGGTGAGGCCGGCTCCTACGATTCGCGTCGGGGATCTGCCTCAATCGGTGTCGGCGGCGGCAAGTGGGATGGCAGCCTGCACGCAGGTCGGCAGCACACGGCGAACCGCGTTCCCAACAACGAGTTCGACAACACGACGATTACCGGCAACGGCGGCGCGATGCCGTCGAGCAAGGTGTCGGTGCGTCTGGTTGGCCGTACGGAGTTCGGACGCACCGGGGTACCAGGCGCCACCGCGTTCGGCCGACCGGATATGGACGCGTTCTTCCACCGCGGCGACGGCGTGATCGGTGCGACGCTCGAGCATCAGATTTCCGAGCGATGGCAGCAGCGGATCGCGTACGCCGTAAGCGTTTCGCATCAGCAGTCGACGAACCTGAATATTGATCCGCCGTATGTGCCGCGTTTCGAGGGACACGTCGCGCCGTTCACGTTTTCGGATTTTCCGTACGACAGCTTGACGGATCTGCGGCGCCACTTCCTGACGTACCAAGCCGATGCGCGCGTCGGAAGCGAGAGCGGGCACGAACAGATGCTGACGTTTGCATTCGACATCAACGCCGAACGAGGGGTACTGACCAATCGCATGGCGAGTTCTGTCGTTCGCGCATCTCGCGATAACTTCGGCTGGACGGCGCAGCACCAATGGTTTGGGGCGCGCGCATCAATCGCGAGCGGCCTACGAATCGAGCAGAACGACAGCTTTGGGACAACGGTCGCGCCGCGGGTCTCGATTGCGGTGGCGGCAGCCGCGAATACGAAGCTGAAGTTCAATGCCGGTCTTGGCGTGAAAGAGCCAACCATTCTCCAATCGTTCAGCCCATCGCCATCGTTTCTCGGCAATCCGGATCTCGAGCCGGAGCGGGCAACGACGGTCGATGCCGGTATTGAACAACGGCTCTTTGCGCAGCGCGTCAAGATCGAAGCGATCTGGTTCGACGCGCGCTACAAGAACATTATCTCGACCCGCACGATCAGCTTCACGCCGTTCCTGTCGCAGTACTTCAACATCGGTCTTACAAAGGCGCACGGCGCCGAGTTGGCGTTTGACACCGCACCCACGGCAGCGTTGCGGGTCCGCGGTGGATACACGTTGACCGTCTCACGGATCGCCGAAAGCACATCGCCGACCAATCCGGTCTTTGCTGTCGGCGCGTGGGCGTTCAGGCGCCCACGTCATTCCGGCTTTGTCGAAGCAGTCTGGACGGCCGACCGATTCGCTGCTGACGTACGTGGCACGTTCATCGGACGACGTGTCGATAGCGATTTTTCGTCGTTGGTGCCACCGATCGTTGAAAACGCCGGGTACCAGACGTGGGATGCCGGTGCGAGCTACTCCGTCGCGGCTCCGCTCACGCTCTACGTCCGCGTGGATAACCTCGCCAACCGCGACTACATGGATCCGCTCGGTTATTTTGCGTGGAAGCGCACCGCGCGCGCGGGCGCACGGGTGTCGTGGTGAAGCCGCGGGCCGCTATCTCATGGAGCGGCGGCAAGGATTGCTGTACGGCGCTGCTCCGAACCTGTCGGGACTACGACGTCGTTGCGATGATCACGATGTTCGCCGAGGACGGTGCACGAAGCCGGTCGCACGGACTGCGGCCGGAGATATTGACCGCGCATGCGCAGCGGCTTGGCGTGCACCATCTGACGGCGACGTGTTCGTGGCGCTCGTATACCCAGGAGTACATCCGGCTCCTCTCGGACGCCTCCGCGATGGGAATCACGCACATCATCTTTGGCGACATCATGGGCGACGCACACCGTGCCTGGGACGAAGGCGTCTGTGCGGTGCACGGCCTCACGGCGGTGCTGCCGCTATGGGGTGAGTCAACCCGAACACTCGTCGAAGAATTCATCGTCTCCCGAAGCACGGCCGTCATCGTCACCGCTCGCGCCGCCTACCTGGATGCGACGTGGCTCGGGCGATCGATCGATCTGGACGCGATTGAAGAACTGGAAAGCCGCGGCGTCGACCCATGCGGCGAGTTCGGCGAGTATCACACACTCGTCACCAACACTCCGCTTTTCAATTCGCCGCTGGACATCGCGTTTGGCGCACGCGAGATGCATTCGGACTGCTGGGCACTCGATGTCACCATCGCTACAGCGTACGTAGGGGCCGGCTTTAGCCGGCCCACCGATCGCTTCAGCCCGCCCACCGATGACGATGCTTCGGGCTGAATCCGTCTCTTTCGGCTACGACGGAGGCTTTACGCTGTCGGACGCAAGCGTGACCATTGCAGCCGGCTCGCTGACAGGCCTCCTCGGTCCGAACGGCTGCGGTAAAACGACTCTCCTCAAGCTGCTGTCCGGCGTGCTGCATCCTCGAACCGGCCGCGTGATGCTTGGCGACCGCGTGCTCAGCTCGATGACACGCCGGGAGCTCGCCAGGCACGTCGCGTCAGTTCCGCAGGAGACGCACCCGGCGTTTGACTACACCGTCACGGAGATGGTGCTGATGGGACGCCATCCGCACCTCTCAGCCTTTCAGCTCGAGGGACCGGCGGATTTCGAGATCGCCGGGCAGGCGCTCGATGCCACCGGGACACGCCACCTCGCAGACCGGAATTACATGACGCTCAGCGGCGGCGAAAAGCAACGCGTCGTCATTGCGAGCGCGCTGGCCCAGTCGACCGAGGTCCTGCTGCTCGACGAACCAACCGCCTCGCTCGACCTTGGCTATCAGCTCGACGTCGCGTCGCTGCTCGCACGTCTGAACCGAAAGCGCAACGTGACGATGGTGCTGGCAACGCATGACTTGAATCTCGTGGCGTCATTGTGCGAACGCCTGGTGGTCATGCGCGATGGACGTATCCTAGCCGCGGGACCGACGGCCGACGTGCTGACCGGCGAAACCGTGCGGCAACTTTACGACGTCGATGCGGACGTGCAGTTCCATGAGCGCGCTGGCCACCTTACGGTCATTCCGGTCCGGAGAGTGTCCTGATGCCTGTCGCGCCAGGCTCGCTCAGCGGCGAACGCGGCATCGGAGGACGCCTCGCGTCGGTCCTGATTGGGTATGGCGCCCTCGCACTCGCGGCCTGCCTGCTGGCACCGCTCGCCGGCAGTACTCATATCAGCCTCGCGCGGGCATTCGATCGCTCGATTCCCTTTCCTGACAACGTCGACGCGCAGATCTTCTTCGTCGCGCGGATGCCGCGCGTCCTGACGGGCGCGATCGTCGGTTCGACGCTGGCCGCGGCCGGCGTCGTGATGCAGGCGTTGCTTGGCAATCCGCTCGCGACGCCGTTCACCCTGGGCGTTTCGACGGGCGCCGCCCTCGGTGCGGTGCTCGCCATCACCTTCGGCAGCAGCGTTCCGTTTGGGGCGCTTGCGTCAGTTCCGCTCGCCAGTCTTGCCGGGGCCGTGGTTGCCTCAGCCATCGTGTATGTCCTCGCGACGAGACCGGGTCGTCCGATTTCGACGATGGTGCTCCTGCTGGCGGGTGTGACGCTCAACGCATTCTTCTCGGCGTTGATTCTCTTCGTGCAGTACGCCGCTGACTTCACGCAGGCGTACCGCACCATCCGCTGGTTGATGGGAGACCTCGACGTCGGAAGCTTTGCGCCGATTGTCGCGTCGCTGCCGCTGGTGCTGGTGTCGCTTGGCATCTTCGCGTTCCTTCCCCGGTCGCTGAACCTGCTAAGCGTCGGCGCCGACAGCGCGGCAACGCGCGGCGTGGATGTGGGACTGACACAGCGTCTTGCATTCTTCAGTGCTTCGCTGGCGACCGCAGCGGCTGTATCGCTGGCCGGGCCAATCGGGTTCGTTGGCATCGTCGTGCCCCATCTGGTCCGGCTGATGGTGGGCGTCGATCACCGCATCGTGTTGCCTGCATCGGCGCTCTTCGGTGCGGCATTTCTCATCGGGTGCGATTTGATCGCACGGACCGTGCTCGCACCCGTCGAGGTGCCGGTGGGGGTTGTGACCGCGATGCTTGGAGGGCCGTTCTTCCTATGGCTGCTCGTCAGGCGAAGCTGATTCGCTGCGTCGTCGTCCTTCTCCTCCTGTGCTGGGCGAATCTTTTAGGTTCGCCTGCGGCACCACGCCGACCTCAAAGGTCCGCGCCGCTCCCGACAGTTGCGACCAGAATCGTCTCGCTCGTTCCGAACGTCACTGAGATGCTGTTTGCGGTCGGCGCCGGACCGCAGGTGGTCGGCGTCAGCAGCTATGACGACTTCCCTCCCGAAACGAAAGCGCTTCCTCGCGTTGGTGCGCTCCTCGATCCGGACACCGAGCGGATTCTTTCGCTGCGCCCCGATCTCGTCGTCGTCTATGGGTCGCAGAGCGAACTGGAGGGACAGTTCACTCGCGCCGGCATTCGCGTCTATCCGTATCGTCATGGCGGCATCGACAGCATCCTGCAAGCGATACGCGACGTCGCGGGTCTGACGGGACATCGCGCTGAGGGGGATCGCGTCATTCGGGAGGTGCGATCGCAGCTTGACGCCGTTACCACACGTGTCCGCGGACAGCGACGGCCGAGAACGATGCTCGTCATCGGCCGCGACGCAGGAACGCTGCGTGGCGTGTATGTCAGCGGCGGCATCGGCTTTCTTCACGAGCTCCTCGATATCGCGGGCGGCGACGATGTGTTTGGCGATATCAAGCGGGAGGCGGTGCAGCCATCGAACGAAACGATGATCGTTCGCGCACCGGAGGTGATCATGGAACTGCACCCCGGTGAGCAGCCGCCTGCCGACGCGCTTCGGAAGGAGCGCGCCACCTGGAACCTGCTGGCGTCGGTTTTTGCGGTCCGCACTGGACGCGTTCATCTTCTCTACGGCGGTTATCTGCTCGCCGCCGGGCCGCGCATCGGCCGCGCGGCGGAAGCATTCGCACGCGTGCTCCATCCCGACGGCTTCAAATGAAGATCCTTCTGTCGTGGAGCTCTGGGAAGGACAGCGCGTGGGCGCTGCATCTGCTCAATCAGCAGTATCCCGGCGCGGTGTCTGCGCTGCTGACAACGGTGAACGAGGCAATGGATCGCGTGGCAATGCACGGCGTGCGTCGATCGGTTCTCGAGGCGCAGGCGCGCGCCGCTGGACTGCCGCTGCACGTCGTGCACCTTCCGCATCCGTGTCCGAACGACGTCTACGAAGCGAAGATGCGCGTGGCGATTGCTGACGCGACGGCGAATGGATTCACACACGCCGCGTTCGGCGATCTGTTCCTGGAGGACATCCGCCGGTATAGAGAAGAGAAGCTTGCGGGGACCGGCCTCGAGCCGCTGTTCCCCGTATGGGGAATTCCAACCAGTGAGCTCGCCGACCAGATGATCGATGGCGGCCTGCGCGCGCGGCTCGCCTGCGTCGACACGCGGCGCCTCGACGCCGCGTTTGCGGGCCGCGAATTCGACCGTTTCCTGCTGCGCGACCTGCCGGCCGACGTCGATCGCTGTGGCGAGCGCGGCGAGTTCCACTCGTGCGTCTACGCCGGCCCGATGTTCGACGAGCCAATCGCGCTTGAGAGCGGCGACACGCATGCAGTCGCGCCGTATGTGTGGCGCGATCTGACCGTGGTGAGGGCCGACCTCAAGGTCGGGCCCTACAACTCATGAAATACCCGTCTCGAATCGTCTGCCTCACCGAGGAAACCACCGAGACGCTGTATCTGCTTGGCGAAGGGGATCGCGTCGTCGGCGTGTCCGGTTACACCGTTCGACCCCCAGAGGCACGCCAGAAGCCGCGCGTGTCGGCGTTCATCAACGCGCGCTTCGAGAAGATCGAGGCGGTCCGTCCGGATCTCGTTCTCGCGTTCTCCGATCTCCAGGCCGATATCGCCGCCGAGCTCGCGCGTCGCGGCTTCAACGTCGTCCTCTTCAACCAGCGCAGCGTTGCCGAGATCCTTCAGATGGTTCGCATGGTCGGCGGACTGGTCGGCCGCGCCGATCGCGCGGAAGCGCTTGCCGCGAGGCTCGAAAAAGGTCTCGACGACATGCGGGAGCGCGTAGCCCGATTGTCCATTCGCCCGCGCGTCTACTTCGAAGAATGGGACGACCCGTTGATCTCGGGCATCCAGTGGGTCGAAGAATTGATCGAAATCGCGGGCGGCGAGCCGATTTTTCCGGAGCTTCGTCATGCAAAGCTCGCGAAGGAACGTGTCGTTCAACCTGATGAGGTCGTGCAGCGGCATCCGGACATCATCATTGCGTCGTGGTGTGGCAAGCCGGTGAGGAAGGAAAAGATCGCTTCGCGCGGCGGCTGGGACGTCCTTGCCGCCGTTCGAGCCGGCCACATCTACGAGATCAAGTCGGCCCTCATCCTCCAGCCCGGTCCCGCATCCCTGACCGACGGCGTCCACCAACTCCACGAAATCATCATGGGAGTCGGAGTACGGTGACGCCTCGTGCGCGAGTCAGAGTCAGGTGACGCCTTGTGCTCGAGTCAGACTCGGGTGACGGGTCGACTCAAGGTTGCAGTTTTTGCGATCTGGCGGTCGTGCACGCGGGCGAGAACCACCTGCGCCAGAAACGCGCCGATAAGCGCCATGAACATGTCTGCCTGGGTGTCGAACGGATCCCCCTGCGTACCGAGAAACGCGTCGGCGGCGCTGCCGCCAATCAACGCCGACCACCACTCGATGAACTCGTAGCAGGCGCTGATCGCGAGGCAGACGCTCAGGACGATGAAGAAGAGCCACTTGCCGGGCTCGAGCGGCGAACGCCTGATCAGAATTTCGCGCGCGATGACCGCCGGCACAAATCCCTGGGCAAGATGGCCGATGCGATCGTAGTGGTTGCGGCTGAACCCGAAGACGCGCTGCATCCAGAACCCGAGCGGCACCTGCGCATAGGTATAGTGCCCGCCGAGCATCAGGATGAGCGCGTGGACGAAAATCAGCCGATAGACAAGCGGCGTTAGCGGAAACCGCCGCGCCGTAGCGACGAGCAGCGGCACGGCGATGAAGATGGGGAACACCTCGAGAATCCAGGTGGTCCTGTCAGCCGGGGCAATGCCAGACCAGACGAGCAGCGCGCCGCCCACGACGAGCAGGACGATCGGCTCTCGTGACTTCACGCCTGCACGCGATCGTCGAGAAACAACGGAACGTCGAGCGGCGGGATCACACGAGTCGATCGCGCGCGATCGAACAACAGTGCAACCGCGTGACGCCCCTCGGGGCCCAGATCGATCGAGTACGCATTCACGTAGAGGTCGATGTGCTGATACATCACCTCTTCGCTCATCTCTTGCGCATGCTCGCGCACGAACGGAAGGCTGGCCGTGCGATGGGTAAACGCGTACTCGACGCTGCGGCGGACGACGCGGTTCACGCTCTGCTTGATCGACTCGTCAAGCGCCCGCCGGACGACGATGCCGCCGAGTGGGATGGGCGAACCAGTTTCGGCCTCCCAGAACTCGCCGAGGTCGATGATCTTCTTCAGGCCCTTCGCTGCGTATGTGAACCGATTCTCATGGATGATCAACCCCGCGTCGAAACGCCCCGCGAGGACCGCGGTCTCGATCTCGGAGAAGAGCACCTCGGTCTTGTCCCGTGCCGCCGGGAACGCGAGGCCGAGCAGAAAATTCGCCGTCGTGTACCTCCCCGGAATCGCGATCCGCAACGTGCCGGATGCCACGTCCGCGGGCGCGAACGTCCGCTTCGAGATGAGGAGCGGTCCGCAATTACGTCCAAGGGCGCTTCCCGCATCGAGCAGGACGTAATCCGGCGCGCAATAGGCATAGGCGTGATAACTCAGTTTCGTAACGTCGACGTCACGCGCGAACGCTGCCTTGTTCAGCGCCTCGACATCGGCAAGCCGCACGTCGAACTCCAACCCTTCGAGATCGATGCGGCGGTTGACGATCGCATCGAACATGAAGCAGTCGTTCGGGCACGGCGAAAACGCGAGCGTCAGTGTCACGTCTGATCGATTATCCGCAGCGCGGCGGCGTTCAGGTTACCAATTGCCTCGTCGAGTTTCCATGCCGCCCGATTCCGCTTCTCGACGACGTTAGAAACGGCGCGAACTTCGGCAAACGGGGTCCCGCGAATCAGACACGCGTACATGAACGCCGCGCCCTCCATCGTCTCGACCTGCGGGTCGTAGCGTCGGCGGACTTCGGCGATCGAGCTCTCCCGGCCATGAACGGTATTGACGGTGATTCCATGAACACGCGGCAGCTGTTGCAGCGCGGCGACGGTTGGCGGCTCGGCATTCGTCAACCGCCCGTCGCGAAACGGAAAATCGTCGCGCGCAAGCAGCTTCAGGTCGAGCAGGGTCAGAAAACCGTCGTCAGCCTCGGCGCCCATTTCCGGAAGTTCTTCGCTCACGACGTGGACGACGACGGCGGCCGGAATCTCCGGATCGAAACTGCCACACACCCCCAGGTTCAGCGCCAGGTCATAGCCGTTCATCGTCAGCGCGCGCGATGACCAGGCAGCGGTCGCAACCATTCCAACGCCCGTCGTGAGCACGTCCACGTCGTGCGCGCCACGTGTACAGGTGCGGAGATGTCCGTCCGCATGCGAACACTGCTTCAGCGCGGCGAGCAGCGGAGCGATCTCCGCGTCCGTCGCGGCAACGATGAGCATGCGCACGGACAGACTTTATTTCTTCGATTTCTCGCTGAGCCAGCGGATCAGGTTGCCGATATCGGCGTACGGCGCGCGATATTCCTGCGGCGTGACGTGCTCGATCATGTCCCGATGCGTCGGCGCGCCATAGGGCGCCGGTCCGTACGCAAGGTTGTCCTCTTTGGTGAAGATCTCGATGCGAGGAGCCTGGCCGTAGACGTCGACCCGGTAACGGATGTTGAGACCGCTGCGCGTCTCGGCCGCAGCCGACTGTCGGAGGTCACGTGTCACTTTCGTGAGGTCGATAGGCAGACGCTTCACATCGACCGAAGTCTGCTGCGCCGATGCGGTGTGTGCAGCGCCGAAAACCACTAGCCCGATGAGCGAGACCTGCCAGAGTTTCATGGCTGACCTCCTGCGATCCTACTGGTTTTCCTTCCATTCCTCGTACCACGCCATTTGGATGGCCTCGAGCTTCGGCTCATTGGATGTCTTTGGATCGTCTGTAAACCCGTCCAGCGCCAGCACTTTGTCGCGCAGATCGGTAAACCTGACGGTCAGCGGGTCGACGGCTGGAAATTTTTCGCTCAGCGCGATGCCTATATCTTCGGCATCAGTCCATTTCATGGCTGTGCCTCCGCCGTCTTCTTCTCCTCATCTCGACTGTCCGACTTGCCGAGCTGAATCGCGCCACCTTCTTGTACGTAATTACGCGTATACATGGGGAACTCGGCCACCACGTCGCCGCTGATAACGGCCTGGCAGCCCAGACGTGAGTTCGTCCGTAGGTCCCATGCCGTGTCGAGTCGATCGAGTTCCTTGTCTTCGGGTTCGCTGAGGTTTTGCTCCCCTTCGCGGATGTAGAGATGGCATGTCGTGCATGCGCAGCTGCCGCCGCACGCATGCTCGAGTGGGATGTTGAAGTTCATTGCGACGTCGAGAAACGACTCGGGCAAGCCGTGGTGTTCGTACGGGAGCTTCCCTTTTTCGAATTCGACGGTCGTTGTCTTCCCGTCCTTGATGAAAGTTACCTTGGGCATCTTACTGGTACGTCCTTCCCAAATCGCAGCTGCGGGCTCTGTTGTCGCCCCCAGCGGAATCATGGTTGAAGAGGAGTCGCACGAACCAGTACATCAGTTGATACGCGCCACTAGATGGCGTCCTTCACGTTCCTGCCGGCCAACGCCTCGCGAACGGTGCGATTCATCGTCACTTCGGCAAGGTGCTGCGTCGCGTGATTGAGCGCGTGCGTTTTCTCCTGAATCACCGCGCGATCGGGGCCGGTGATTACGGCTTTCAACTCCACCAGCACCGCATCGATCCGTTCGCGCTCTCCGGGTTCGAGCTGCTCGGCGGCAACTGCCGCGAAGTCCGGCCGCCGGAGCACCTTCTCGGTGGCGTGGATCACCGACTCGGCCTCATTGCGCGCGTCGATCAGCAAGCGCGCCTCGAAGTCGGCTTCGGCATGCTCGAACGACTCGATGAGCATCCGTTCCACTTCCTCGTCCGTGAGGCCATAGGACGGCTTGACTTCGATTGTCTGTTCGATACCGGTGCGCAACTCGCGCGCGGCGACGCTGAGAATGCCGTTCGCGTCAATCTGGAACCGGACCTCGATGCGCGGCAGCCCGGCCGGCATTGGCGGGATACCGCCCAGATGCAGGTGCGAGAGCGACCGGCAATCGGCGGCGAGTTCGCGTTCGCCCTGCAGCACGTGGATGTCCACGCCTGTCTGGTTGTCGACCCCCGTCGTGAACATTTCACGGCCACTGGCGGGGATCGTGGAGTTGCGCAGGATGATCTTGGACACCACGCCACCCATCGTCTCGATGCCGAGCGACAGCGGTGTCACGTCGAGCAGCAGCATCTCCCGGCGGCCCGACACGAGGATGTCGGCTTGCACCGCGGCGCCGAGCGCGACGACTTCGTCAGGATTGAGCTCGCTGTGCGGCTTGCGGCCGAACAGCTCTTCGACGACGCGGCGGACGAGAGGAATGCGTGTCGACCCGCCGACGAGAACGACTTCGTCTATATCTGACGGCTGCAGCCCGGCATCGGCGAGCGCCTGCCGACACGGCTCCTGCGTTCGATCAACGAGGGGCCGGATCAGGGCTTCGAACTCCGCGCGCGTTATGGACCGGCGATAACCGGTACGCGCCGCTGGTGAGGCCTCAATCCGGATCTCCGTCTCATCGATGTCGGACAGATCCCACTTGGCCTGAATGACCGCTCGACGGATGGCTTCGACCGTGGCCGCATCCTGCTCTTTCGGTCCTGCAATTTCCGCCAGCACCTGCTCGACCAGGAGACGGTCTATGTCGTCGCCTCCGAGATGCGTGTCGCCATTGGTGGAGAGAACCTGGAATATGCCGTCCTCCACTTTCAGGATGGAGATGTCGAACGTGCCACCGCCGAGGTCATACACGGCAATCGTCCCGCGATTGCGCTTATCGAGTCCGTAGGCGAGCGACGCCGCCGTCGGCTCGTTGATGATGCGCAGCACTTCGAGTCCTGCCAGTCGTCCCGCGTCACGCGTTGCCGTTCGCTGTGCGTCGTTGAAATACGCCGGCACCGTAATGACCGCGCGATCCACTTCGAAGTCGAATTCGCCCCGCTCGCGAAAATGCTCCTCCGCCCGATGTTTCAGCTCGCGGAGGATAAACGCGGAGATCTCAGGTGGCGTGAATTCACGGGCGCTAATACCGATTCGGACGACGCCACCAGGATCGCCGGAGACACGAAATGGCAAAAGTGCGGCGTCGTGCTCGACGTCCTCGATTCCGCGCCCCATGAAACGCTTCACCGAATAGACAGAGCGCGCCGGCTCGGTCAGCAGACGCCGCTGGCCTTCGCGGCCGACGTACACGGTGTCGTCCTCGCCGATGGACACGACCGACGGCACCAGCGCGTCGCCGTCATCGTCGCGGATGACGGTCGGCCGCCCGTTGTCGACGTACGCGACCAGGCTGTTGGTGGTGCCGAGGTCGATGCCGACGACCTTGCTCATGGCTTCGGGCTCACCGATGCTTCGCGGCTGGCACCGCGGCCCTGGAGCTCGGACGCTTCCCGTTCAATCGTCGCAAGCAGATTGTTGATGTAGTTGCGTTCGAGGAGGCGCTCGCGAAGCGCCTCGAGAATCGCCCGCTTCTTCGCCGCAGGCGCGTGCTCCCCTTCGACTTCGCTGTCGGCAAGCTCGCGGTCCCAACGCGCGCTCAGTTCCTGCAGCTGCCGTTCGTGCTCGTCGCGTTTCGCGTCGATCGGCTTGCGGGCGTCTGCGAGACGGGCGAGCAACCGTTCCGACTCTTCGCCCGCTTCGCGCAGCTCACGTATTTCGTCGAGTTCCTCATTGAGAGCGAACACTTCCTCGAGCAACGAGGGTGGAACCTTGCCTGCGTGTGGTCCCGAACCGGTCGACGGCTCTTCCGTCCTCGCTGATGGAAGGCCTTCGATCGCGAGGAGATGTTCGATTCGCGACACGGGATTCTTCAGCGCGCGGTAGGCGTCGTTCAGGTACGACGAGCGCTCCAGGCTTGCCAGCCGTTCGGCGGAAGTGGCGTTGTAGAAGTAATCCGGATGGAACTTGCGGCTCAACTCTCGGAAACGCCGCTCGAGATCCTGCGCGTGGATCAGCAGCTGGCGGGGCAGACCGAGAAATGTGAAGTAGTCGCCGTGCCGGCCGAGCGCGAGTATACGGCTGCACTGCGGACAGAAGTGCTCATCGACGGGAGCACCCGCACCGCAATTGCGGCACTCGAGCATTGAAGGTGAGCGGAGGGGAATTGGTTCCGGAGTCATTCATGCGCCGAACGAGCTGCCACAGCCGCAGGTCGTTTTCGCGTTCGGGTTGTGGAACACGAAACCTGTGGAGAGCAGCGCCGTGTCGTAGTCGAGCGTCGTGCCGTTGAGAAACAGATAGCTCTTGCGATCGATGAAGATCTTCGCGCCCTCGGGTCCCTCGAAGACTTCGTCGCCGAGGCGCGGCTCGCGTTCCCAGGCGAAGGTATAACTGAGCCCCGAGCAGCCGCCGCCTTTCACGCCCACACGCAGACCGCCTTCGGTGATGCCCTGCTTGGCCATCAACGACCTGATCTTCTTCGCCGCGGTCTCGCTGATCTCGATCATGTCCCTTTGGTCCGGCTGAAGCCGGACCCTACGTTTTGTGACGTCGGATCCGGATCCCCGATCCCGGATCCCTTCAGCATTGGCTCTACGCGCTCGGTTGCGCGTGCTCGGCGGCAGGCTTCACACCCTTCGCCTCGTCCTGCTTCTTCTTGTAGTCGGAGATCGCCGCCTTGATCGCGTCCTCGGCGAGCACGGAACAGTGAATCTTCACCGGCGGCAGCGACAGCTCGGCGACGATTTCGGTGTTCTTGATGGCCAGCGCCTGATCGACGGTCTTGCCCTTCAGCCATTCGGTCGCCAGGCTCGAGCTTGCGATCGCCGATCCGCATCCGAACGTCTTGAACTTCGCATCATCGATGACTCCCGTCTCCGGGTTCACCTTCACCTGCAGCTTCATCACGTCGCCGCACTCCGGCGCGCCGACGAGCCCCGTCCCGACGTTCACGTCGTCTTTCGGCAACGACCCGACGTTGCGCGGGTTCTCGTAGTGATCGACGACCTTATTTGAGTAGGCCATTGTTTTCTCCGTTTAATGCGTGACCCATTGCATCTTTGAGAGATCGACTCCCTCTTTCACCATCTCATACAGCGGCGACATTTCGCGGAGGCGCCGCACGACTTTTGTCAACTTATCGATGACGTAATCCACTTCCTCGTCCGTCGTCCAGCGACCGAGGCCAAAGCGGATGGAGGAGTGCGCGAGATCGTCGCCGGCGCCAAGTGCCTTGAGCACGTAGGACGGCTCGAGGCTGGCCGACGTGCACGCCGACCCGGACGACACAGCCACATCGTTGATGCCCATCAACAGCGATTCGCCCTCGACGTAGGCGAAACTGATATTCAGGTTGTGCGGCAACCGGTGCTCCATTGATCCGTTGATGTAGATCTCATCGAGGTTCTTGTGGAGCTCCGCATTGAGGCGATCGCGCAGTTTCCCGAGTCGCTCGGTGTCTTTCTGCATCTCCAGCCGGCACAGCTCGGCCGCTTTGCCGAGACCGACGATGCCGGGAACATTCAACGTTCCGGAACGCATTCCCCGTTCGTGCCCGCCCCCGCTGATCTGCTCCGCCAGCAGCACGCGGGGGTTCCGGCGCCGCACATAGAGCGCGCCAACACCCTTCGGCCCGTAGATTTTGTGACCGCTGAGCGAGACGAGATCCGTTTTCATCGCGGTGACGTCGAATGGCACCTTGCCAACCGCCTGCACGCCGTCGGTATGGAAGAGGATTCCCTTCTCCTTCGCGATGGCGCCGATTTCGGCGATCGGCTGAATGACGCCAATTTCGTTGTTGGCCGTCATGATGGTGATGAGGATCGTCTTGTCGGTAATCGCCGCGCGCAGCTCGTCGAGACTGATGCGCCCATCCTTCTGAACCGGCAGATACGTGACGCGCAGTCCCTGCTTCTCGAGCTTCTTGCACGTATCGACCACCGCCTTGTGCTCGGTGACGCACGTGATGATGTGATTGCCCTTCTCGCGGTACATCTCGGCGACGCCTTTGATCGCGAGGTTGTTCGACTCCGTCGCGCCGCTCGTGAAGATCAGTTCCTTCGCGTTGGCGCCAATGAGATCGGCGACCTGCTTGCGCGCGGCCTCGACCGCCTCTTCCGCCTCCCAGCCGAAGGGATGGTTGCGGCTCGCCGCGTTGCCGAACTTTGCGGTGAAATACGGCATCATCACGTCGAGCACCCGTGGGTCTACGGGTGTCGTGGCGTGGTAGTCCATGTAAATGGGCAATTTCATGTCTTTTTGGCCGGGTCCAAATGGACCCGCCTCCACTACAAATCTCCGTTCAAGCGGCGCGATCTACGGACGCGCGTGGCGTACTACCGCGGCGTGCGAGACCGACACCGGCGAGACGTTCTCGGCCGCGATCTCGGCAATCGTCACGGTCACAAGTGCCGCCGCAATCCGCTCGCGGATCTGCCAGAGCGGATCGCGGATGCTGCACTTATTGAACTGTTCGCAGTCGTGCTTCTCCGTGGAACACGCGGTGACCGTGAACGGACCGTCAATGGCCTCGATCACGTCCGCTACGCTGATGGTGTTCGCGGGCCGTCCGAGCATGTACCCACCACGCGTCCCCTGCGTGGACGCGAGAAGCCGCATCCGAACGAGCCGCTGAAGCACCTTCGCCATCAGCTCAATCGGGATGTCGTACTGCTCGGCGATTTCGCGGGCGCTTGTTGACGAGACGTCGCGCTTCTGGGCGAGATGTTTCATCGCCATCAGTGCGTAATCAGCTTTCTTGGACAATCTCAACATGGCCGCCTGCTTATATCCGACTGCAATCGTCGTATTTTACGAGTCGATGCGAAACCGGTCAAGATCGGTCGTATTTCCTGCTGGGCTGGCTAAGCCGGCCCCTACTGATTCGTCGCCCGCCCCTGATTCGTCGCGGGCTCAATACTTCGGCTGCGACGGATCGACCTTGTCAATCCAATCGAGGATCCCACCCTTCAGGTTCTTGACGCGCTTCAACCCGACCGACTGGAGATATTCCGTGGCCTTTGCGCTGCGGCCTCCCATCTTGCACATCGCAACGATGTCCTTGTCCGTTGGCAGCTCTGCGTAACGGCGCGGAAGCTCGCCGAGAGGGATCAGGACCGAACCGGGAATACG
>Ga0310810_10001085_pt1 | contig 27753 bp, 20 predicted proteins | sample NCmetagenome_FD_207641 | JGI IMG/M metagenome (GOLD analysis project Ga0310810, IMG submission 207641) | Soil microbial communities from experimental microcosm in Duke University, North Carolina, United States - NC | ecosystem: Engineered > Artificial ecosystem > Soil microcosm > Unclassified ...
TTCTTCTCCGCGAGATCTATTTTGGCTTGCAGTAACGCAGCCGCATTCTGCCAGATGCTCTGCGGATACTGCTGTTGCAACCGGCTCAAAAGCTGGCGCGCCTGATCCCGGTTGCCCGCGCCAAAGTAAATTGACGCAAGATAATACAAGCTGTAATCGGTCAGCGGCGATTTCGCGTCCAGTGCTTTTTCAAACAGCTCCCGCGCCTCGGTCGATTTGCCGGCGGTGTAAAGCGCATAGGCCTTGGCGAAGGTATCATTTGTATCGCTAGTCTGCGCTCCAAGCCGCGCTGGAATAGCCGCCACGGCCACGGTCAGAAACGCTGCAGCGATGGTCTGTCTCATGACCAGGAAGTTTAGCGAAGCCGCGGGACTGATTCAATTATTGCAATTGGGTCGAGAAAAAAACTTGGTCACGCTTGCGCCGGTAAGCCCTCATTCGAGTGCGGCGCTTATTGCCCTCAATATGGGCGGTTGGAGACGCTCCCTCACTCGCCGCCATGTTGTTTTTTCCGTCTCTGGCGGCTATGGTTTTGTCGATTACGAACCGGGAGGTTTTGATTGAAGATCGAAGGGACTTACACGTTCAGCGCGCCGCGGGATCGGGTGTGGGAAGTATTGCTCGATCCGAAGATCATTGCGCAATGTATGCCGGGTTGCGAGAGCATGAATGAAGTGGCGCCGGATCAGTACGAGGCGGTGATGAAAGTCGGCGTGGCGTCGGTCAAGGGGACTTACAAGGGCAAGGTGGCAATCAAAGATAGGCAGCAGCCGTCGCATTACGTTTTGAGCGGCCAGGGATCGGGCGGCCCGGGGTTCATGCAGGGCGACGTAGCCATCGATCTGGAAGACAACAACGGCCAGACTTTGGTCAAATACAGCACTGACGCCAAAGTCGGCGGGCTGATCGCCAGCATCGGCCAGCGCATGATGAACGGCGTCGCCAAGATGATGGTCGAGCAGTTCTTCAAAAAGATGGAGACGTTCATCTAACCTCGGCGCTGCTGACGCACCCTGCGTTTTGCCAGTCGTCTATCAAACGGCGAGTTCATCGTGCCCCTCATCAGCGTGATCGTGCCGACTTTCAACCGCTGGCCGGTGCTGCTCCGTGCGGTCGATTCCGTTTTGGCGCAGAGCTTTCGGGATTTCGAGTTGATCGTCGTCGACGACGGCTCAACCGACGGAACTTCGGAGCAGTTGCAAAAATCCGGTTTGCCGCTGAGCTTGTTCGTGACTGAGCGAAGGGGAGTCGCCGCGGCGCGCAATTTCGGCGTGAGCCGCTCGTGTGGCCATTACCTCGCATTCCTCGATTCGGACGACGCGTGGTTGCCGCGAAAGCTTGAGACGCAGGCAGGGTTCATGAACGGCCATCCCGATGTGAAGATTTGTCAGACCGACGAAATCTGGATTCGCAATGGAGTTCGGGTCAACGCCAAAGCCGTGCATCGAAAACCTTCCGGCGACATTTACCCGCGCTGTTTGAAGCTCTGCTTGGTCAGCCCATCGGCGGTGATGATGACGCGCGGCCTCTCGGAAAGCTTCAGCGGGTTCGACGAGTCGTTTCCCGTGTGCGAAGATTACGAACTCTGGCTCCGCATAGGTGTGAAAATTCCGGTGCCGCTGATCGCCGATCCGTTGGTGGTGAAATACGGTGGGCACCCGGACCAGCTATCGCGTTCCATTTGGGGTATGGACCGCTACCGGGTCTTGGCCTTGCAAAAATTGTTGCGCTCAGGTTGTCTTGATGCGGCGCGCCGGACAGTTGCGATCGATGTACTCGCGCGCAAAACCGCGATCCTCGCCCAGGGCGCGCGCAAGCGCGGGCGGGAAGAAGAAGCGCGCGGCTACGAGGCGGCGCTGGCGGAGTTTGATCGGGAGAATAAAAAGGATGTCGGAGAGCGAGATCCGCGCCTACGCGCGGGAGAAGGGATTTCATCCCCAGACACTTCAGCGTTGGCTGGCGTGGCCCGATAACGATAGGGCGGCGCTGCGCGATCTTGCCAACACTCTCAAACCCAGTGAAAACCATCTGCGCGACATGATGGATTGGCTCGAGGAAATTGCGCTCCGGGACCGAATCGCGATTAGCGAAATTTTATCTTCGAAGACCATCGAGGATTTCAAAACCGATCCGCGTCGTGGTCGGGCCGACCGACTGAAACAGATCAAGGAGCAAATCCGTCGTTTGAGATATCCGCGGCTCGCCGCGACCGAAGAGCAGATTCGAATGCGGATTCAATCGTTGAAGGTTCATCCGGAAATCCGTTTGAGCGTCCCTGCCGGATTGGAAGGCGGGCGTCTGCAAGTTGAATTCTCCGCGGCGAGTGCCGGCGAGTTTTGCGAGCTGGCGGAAAAGCTCGGCAACGCCGCGACCGCGCCGGAAGCAGGGGAGATTTTCGCTTTGCTCGCCGGGCAGCCGGTCGATGAGAAAATGAAATAGCCAACGCATGGTAAACTTCGTCCCCCAGGAGTTGATCGTCGAGCGTGGCTCCGAGTCGAGCCCGATCTACCGAAATCTGCGGCGCGCACTGCCCGAAGTGCCGTTGACCATCATCGACGAAGCCGGCGCGGCGGCGCTGGCCGATGCAGGTCAGGCCGATTTGTTCGGCGCGGCCAAAAAGAAACTCTACCTGATGCGCCACCGCGGCGAGTTCTTCAAGAAATGTCCGGGCAGCGACGGCCAGGTTTGTTGTAATTACTTTGTGATCAACTTTGCCAGCAACTGCCCGATGGATTGCAGTTATTGTTACCTGCAGGAATATCTGCAGGACAATCCGGCGCTCAAGGTGTTCAGCAATATCGATGACTTGATCGATGAGGCGGATCGGACATTGCAGAAGCATCGCGGCGTCTTTTTTCGCATCGGCACCGGCGAGATCACCGACAGCCTTGCACTGGAGCCTTACACCGGAATGGCTCGCGAGCTGATTCCGTACTTCGCCGAGCAGCCCAATATTTTGCTCGAGCTCAAAACCAAAAGCGCCTCGGTCGAGAGCCTGCTCGATCTCGATCCCAAAGGACGTGTGGTCGTGGCGTGGTCGATGAATCCCGAGCGTGTGATTGCGCTCGAAGAGCATGATACGGCGTCGTTCCACCAGCGTTTGGCTGCGGCGCGCCGCTGTCAGGATGCGGGCTATCGGCTGGGTTTCCATTTCGATCCGATGATCGAATACGAGGGCTGGCAGGCGGATTATCAGGCGATGCTCGAGGAAATTTTCGCCACTATCGACTGGCGCCGACTTTCGTGGCTGAGCCTCGGCGTTTTGCGCGAGACGCCCGGACTCAAGCGCCGGATGCGCGAGCGCTATCCGCAAAGCCGTCTTCTGACAGGTGAGCAGGTGCTTTGCCCGGACGGCAAGATGCGTTACTTCCAGCCGTTACGCGTGGAGATGTATCGAAACATGGTTCGATGGATTCGCCGCCATGCGCCCACCGTGAAGGTCTATCTCTGCATGGAATCGCGCGAAGTCTGGCAGCAAGTCTTCGGTTTCGCGCCCGCCTGCGAAAAAGAGCTCGGCAATCAAATGGCGCCCCGCGCCTGATCCCATGCCGAATCAGGACAGTCCCATCGGCGTGTTTGACTCGGGCATTGGCGGGCTCACGGTCCTGCACGAGATCATTCAGACTATGCCGAAGGAAAACACGGTGTATCTTGGCGACACCGCGCGCGCGCCGTACGGCACCAAGTCGGTGGAGACTGTGCTCCGCTATTCCTACGAGAACAGCGAGTTTCTGATCGAAAAGGGCGTGAAGGTCGTGGTTGTGGCGTGCAACACCTCCACCGCGATCGCGCTGGGTCAATTGAAAAGCCGCTTGAGTCTTCCCGTGGTCGGCGTGATCGAACCCGGCGTGCGGCGCGCGATCAAAAGCACGAAAAACAAGAAGGTCGGAGTGATCGGCACCGAAGCGACAATTCAAAGCGGCGCCTACACGCACGCGCTCAAAGCGGTGGATGCGAGCATCGAGATTTATAGCCGTGCCTGCCCGCTGTTTGTGCCGCTGGTCGAGGAAGGGTGGACCGATAACGAAGTCGTTGCGATGACAGCCAAAGCATATTTGCAAGGATTCAAGCAAAGCGGCATCGACACTTTGATTCTCGGTTGCACGCATTATCCATTGTTGAAAAGAGCCATCCGAAATTTCCTCGGCCGGGGAGTGCGGTTGGTGGACTCCGCCGAGGAGACCGCCAAAGAGGTTGAGTCGATGCTCAAGACGGACTCGAGCCTGAGGAAAAACGGTAAGGGCGCGCACAGCTTTTTTGTCACCGACGCGCCGGAACGCTTCATCAAAGTCGGCCGGCGCTTTCTCGGCGAGAAGGTCGAGTCGGCGGTGCGAATCGAGCGCTGAAGGGTTGGCGAGTTTCTCAAGGACGGCTTTAAGTTGGCGCGCGAATCAGGTATTTTATTATCCTCCGGTAAATGCGGATTCCTTCGATTGGTAACCCTGCGGGGAGAGAATTGGTTGCATGCTCAGTTTGATTAAAAAGATCGTCGGCACCAAAAACGACCGCGAGATCAAGCGGATTCGTCCTTACGTCGAAGAAATTAACCAGCTTGAGTCCGACCACCAGGGCTTCAGCGATGCTGATCTGAAGGCCCAGACCGAAAAATTCAAGGCGCGGCTCGCCGAAGCCACGGCGGGGATGAAGCACGAGCTCGAAGATCTGCGCGCCGAGAACGCCGGTGCGGAAGCGGATCGGCGCGAGGAGTTGAAAACCCAAAGCGAAGAGCTCGACAAACAGATACGCGAAAAAGAATCGGAAGTCCTGGAGGAAATTCTTCCCGAGGCCTTCGCGGCGGTGCGTGAGGCATCGCGGCGTACCATTGGCCTGCGCCATTTCGACGTGCAACTGATCGGCGGCACTGTGTTGCACGAGGGCAAGATCTCCGAGATGAAAACCGGCGAAGGCAAAACGCTAGTAGCGACCTTGGCGCTATACCTGAATGCCTTAACCGGCCGCGGCGTGCACCTAATCACCGTGAACGATTATCTGGCGCGGCGCGACGTGCAGTGGATGGGGCCGATATTTCACAAGCTTGGATTGTCGACTGCTTCGATCGTGCATGAGGCGAGTTATCTTTTCGATCCGACCTTCATTACCCAGGATTACCGCTATCTCAATTTGCGGGCGATTACGCGCCAAGAAGCTTACCTGGCGGATATCACTTACGGCACCAATAACGAATTTGGCTTCGATTATCTGCGCGACAATATGAAATTCTCGCTGGAGGAGTACGTCCAGCGAGAGCTCAATTACGCGGTGGTCGACGAGGTCGACAATATCCTCGTCGACGAAGCGCGCACGCCGCTGATCATTTCGGGGCCGGCGGAGGAGTCCACCGACAAGTACTACATTATCGATCGGATCATTCCGAAGCTGCAGCGCGGTGCCGTTATTCAGGGCGATCCCTCGCAGGAGGAGCGCGCCGCCATTGAAGCCAAAGGCGATTATACGGTGGACGAGAAAAGCCGCTCGGTGACTTTGACCGAGGGTGGGGTGGCGAAGGTGGAGCGGCTCCTCGGCGTACACAACTTGTACGATCCGCGCCAGATCGACACTTTGCACCATGTTCAGCAAGCGCTCAAAGCGCACGCGATCTTCAAGCGCGACGTGGATTACGTCGTTAAGGACGGTGAAGTCATCATCGTCGACGAATTCACGGGCCGATTGATGCCTGGCCGGCGCTGGTCCGACGGCCTGCACCAGGCGGTCGAGGCCAAGGAGCGGGTTCATATCCGCGAGGAAAACCAGACCCTTGCGACGATCACGATTCAGAATTATTTTCGCATGTACAAAAAGCTCGCGGGGATGACGGGCACGGCGGACACCGAGGCACCGGAGTTTAAGAAAATCTACAAGCTCGATGTGGTGGTTATTCCGACGCACCGCGCCATGGTGCGCGATGACCTGCCGGATATGGTTTATCGCACCGACAACGAAAAGTACGACGCGGTTGTGCAGGAGATCGAAGAGCGCAGTAAGAAGGGCCAGCCGATCTTGGTCGGCACGACGTCGGTGGCGAAGTCCGAACGCATCTCGCGCATGCTCAAGAAAAAGAATGTCAAGCACAACGTGCTGAACGCGGTCAATCACGAAGCTGAAGCGAGCATCATTGCGCAGGCCGGCCGGTTCGCCACGGTGACGATCGCCACCAACATGGCTGGGCGCGGGACGGATATTTTGCTCGGTGGCAATCCGGAATTTCTCGCGCGCTCGGATATGGAAAACGAGTGGATCAGTCGCGCTGCTAAATTGCCGATCCAGGGCGCAGCGCGCTACGAGGACGCGCTCCGCGAGCTGCGCGAGAAGTACGAAGAGGAAGTGCAGCGCGCAGAAAAGAAATATGCCAAGGACGGTGAGGTCTTCGAGCAGAATCGGAGCGATGCGCTCAAACGCACCACGGATATGCAGCGTGAGATCCGGTCGCTGTCGCCGTTCCGCGAGGCGCGCGAGCGCTACGAAGACCTCTCCGCAACGCAGCTCATCGAGGCTCTGCACAATTTCAGGACGATTCCAGAGGGTTATCTACGGGCGAAGGAAGTGCTCGAAACTGCGGTGGTCGGGTCCGCCAACGGTGCCGCGGCCGAGGCTGCCGCATCGTTCGGCGAAGCGCGCGAGGAGTTCAGCGCCGCACTGGAGCGCTGGCAACAAAACGGCGGCGAGCGCATGGCTTGGGTCGAGGCGCTCGATGAAAAACGTCGGGTTTTTGAGCAGCGCTTGATTGATCTCGAATTCGACAGCGCCCACGCGCTGCTCGCCGACAGTGAGCACGCGGCGCTGGTCTCGGACTACGATGAGGCCTATCGCGCCTTCGAGGAAGCTGAAGCCCGGTGCGAGGAGATTCGCACGCCCTACGAAGAGTCGATCCGAATGGCGCAGGACAATTATGAAGCCAAGCGCCAGGAATACTTGCGCATGGTTGAAGCGGTGCGTGAGGAACTCGATAAGGCCCCCGACGAGAATCGTCAACGCTTCAACGAACTTTTGGCGCACTACAACAAGATCTGCAGTGAAGAAAAGGAACGGGTGATCGCTGCCGGTGGGCTGCACATTCTCGGGACGGAACGCCACGAGAGTCGGCGCATCGACAATCAGCTGCGCGGCCGCGCCGGGCGTCAGGGTGATCCCGGATCTTCGCGATTTTATTTATCGCTGGAAGACGATTTGATGCGTATCTTTGGCGCAGACCGCATCCAGGGCATCATGAGCCGCCTCGGCATGGAGGAAGGCGTTCCCATCGAGCACGGATTAGTGACCCGCGCCATCGAAAACGCGCAGAAGAAGGTCGAGGGACACAACTTCGATATCCGCAAGCATCTCTTGGAATACGACGACGTTCTCAACAAACAGCGCGAAGTAGTGTACGGCCAGCGGCGCGAGGTACTGAAGGGCGAAGCGCTGAAGGAGCAAGTGATCGAAATGGCCGAGGAACTCGCCGACGAGATCGTTGGCCGTTACGCTGACAAGGAAAGGCATCCTTCCGATTGGGACCTGGCGGGTCTGCGGGAGAGTTTGTATCACCAGTTCAATCTTCGTTTCGATTTTTCCAGCGATGAGCAGGAGTCGTTGACGCCGGAGAGTTTGTGGGAGACCGTCAATCGGCGGATGCTGCAGACTTACGAAGATAAGGAGCAGCGTTTCGGCACTCCTATGCTGCGGCAACTGGAAAAGATCATCATGCTGCAGACCATCGACAGCCTGTGGAAGGACCACCTCCTCAGCATGGACCATTTGAAGGAGGGAATCGGTCTGCGTGGCTACGGACAGAAGAATCCGCTCCAGGAATATCAAAAAGAGGGATTCGACATGTTTGAGGACATGGTCCGGCGTAAGGAAGAGGATGTGGTGCAGAAACTATTCACGGTCGAGCTGGCGCGCGAAACCGCGGCGCGGCCGGTCGAGATCGAACAGCCGCCGCCCCAGCGTATGGTTTTGAGCCGAGGCCAAGAGGCGATTGCGGCGTCAAGCCCACCTAGTAGCGCGAAGCGCGAAGGGGAGAAAGTCGGCCGCAACGATCCCTGTCCCTGCGGCAGCGGCAAGAAATACAAGCGCTGTCATGGCAAGTGAAGTCCGAGAAGCTCGCCGAAGGTTTTTTAATTCCGTCACTTCGATCAAATTCTTTAGCAACTCGCTAAAAGAAACTTCGGAAGCCCATGGACATGGTGGTAGGCCGAACGGGTTCCACCGCTAAGAAAACTCGCTGCTTGCTTCTCCAGCGGGCATGCCGAGCATGTAGCTTCCTAGGTCAATCCCCAAAATCAGCTCGTTTGCGTCAGTGGGCCGTCATCGCCGCACCGGGCGCGCCATGGCCGTCGCCATGGTGCGGATCCGTGTGCACGCCGTTTCCTGCCCCGAGCTTGATCACACGATCTTTGAACTCGCGAAGATCTTTGGTGGAGTTACGCGTGTCAATGACCAGCTTCGCCGCGCCAACAAGCTTGCGAAAATCATAGACGCTGTGATCGGTCAAGATGATCACGCAATCGTGACGGGCGACTTCCGCCGGTGTTGCTTCGACCGATTGCAGCACCGCGCTGCCGAGGCGCAAACTTGGCACCAGCGGATCGTTGTAAGAAAGCAATGCGCCTTTGTCTTTGAGCAGCCGCATTACGTCCAGCGCCGGTGATTCGCGGCAGTCGCTCACGTCTTTCTTGTAGGCGACACCGAGAATCATAATCTTCGAGTTGCGAATGCTCTTGGTGGCGCGGTTGAGCCCATCGGCGACCAGAGATGCCACGACTGAGGGCATCATGCCGTTAATCTCGGCCGCTAGACCGATGAAGCGCGCTTGGAAATTGAGTGCTTTCAGCTTCCAGGCAAGATAGTGCGGATCGATCGGAATGCAGTGGCCGCCGAGGCCCGGCCCCGGATAGAACGGCGAGAAGCCGAAGGGCTTGGTGGCAGCAGCATCGATGACTTCGTAGACATCGACGCCGAGTAAGTCGCACATGAGCGCTAGCTCGTTGACCATGCCGATATTGACGCTGCGAAAAGTGTTTTCAAGGAGCTTCACCATCTCTGCACATTTGGTGCTCGTGACGGGAATGACTCGCTCGATGAACTGCGAATAAAAAAGCCGCGCGATCTCCGTGCACTGGGGCGTGATGCCGCCGACGATCTTCGGCGTGTTGTGTGTGTTGAACTTTGGGTTGCCCGGATCGATCCGCTCGGGCGAAAAGGCGACATAAAAATCGTTGCCAACCTTGAGCCCGGAGCCTTCCAGCTCCGGCACGATCAGCTCGTCGGTGGTTCCGGGATAGGTCGTGCTTTCCAGAACGATCAACTGATCACGGTGCAAATACTTGCGAATTTCCTCGGTCGCCGAAAGGATGAACGAGATATCCGGATCGCGGCTCTTGCTGAGCGGCGTCGGCACGCAAATACTGACGGTGTCAGCTTGAGCGAGCGCGCCGAAGTCCGTGGTCGGCGTAAATTTCCCCGTGTTTACAGCGTCGGCGACCTGCTTTTGCGGTACGTCTAGAATGTAGGATTGGCCGCGTTTTAGCGCAGCGATCTTATTCGCGTCCAGGTCAATGCCGATCACTTTGAAACCGGCCGCGGCGATCTCCATCGCCAGCGGCAAACCTACGTAGCCGAGGCCAATGATGGCCGCGGCTGCATTGCGATTTTCAAGCTTGGTTTTTAACGCGTTCAATTTACGAGACCTCCCGTGGTTTCATCGCAGTTTTGTTGGCTCGGAGCGCCTTAAATTCCTGGATGCGAATGTTGTATTTCTCGATCAGCTCGTACAGGTTGACCCGGCTGATGCCGAGCTCGCGCGCCGCGCGGCTGACAATGCCGCCGTTGCGGTAGAGCGCTTTTTTGACGAAGTCCATCTCAATCGCTTTCTTGGCGAACTTAAGATTAACATCGGTGGGAATTTGATCAAAGGCAAAGCCCAGGTCACTTGGCTTCAGGACCGAACGCGGACTCATAACCACCGAGCGGCTGATCAAATTTTCCAGCTCGCGCACGTTTCCAGGCCAAGGGTGCATCAAGAGCGCGCCTTCGCCTTCGGGCGATAGGGTCATCGGTGGTTTCCGATGCTCCTTGCAAAACTTCTTGAGGAAGTGCTGCGCCAGAGGAATGATATCTTCTTTGCGGTCCCGAAGCGGCGGCATATCGAGCGGCACAACCTTCAAGCGATAATAGAGATCTTCGCGAAAGAGATGGTTGTCCATGTCCTTCTTTAGATCGCGGTTGGTCGCGGCGATGATGCGCACGTCGACTTCCATGGGTTGAGTGCCGCCGACCCGTTCGATTTTGCGGTCCTGGAGAAAGCGCAGCAGCTTGACTTGCAACGGCGGCGCCAGTTCACCGATCTCGTCGAGAAACAGGGTCCCAGTGTGCGCGAGTTCGAATTTGCCGCGCTTTTGCGCATGCGCTCCGGTGAAGGCGCCTTTTTCATGGCCGAACAATTCACTTTCCAGGAGATTTTCCGGGATCGCGCCGCAATTGACCACCACGAAAGGATTGTTTTTGCGCTGGCTCTGTAGATGGATCGCATGAGCCACGACTTCCTTGCCGGTGCCGCTTTCCCCGCAGATCAAAACAGAGATGTCTGACACCGCCACGCGCTCGATGAAACGGAAGATATTCTTCATGCTTTTCGATACGCCGATCATGCCGTGAAAGCCGTCGCCGAAGTTCTGCACTTCCTGCTGCACCTGCTGCTGTAGCTGGTGAATGTGATGGGCACGCTTGATCATGACTTTGAGCTCTTCGAGCCGCACCGGTTTGGCGTAATAGTCGAAAGCACCCAGCCGAACCGCCCGGAGCGCGTTCTGGTTGTCATCGTTGCCGGTGACCACAATCGCCCGTGTCGAAGGCTCGTGAGCAAGGATTTGTTCGAGCAGCCGCATGCCGCCCAGATCCGCCGGGTTGTGCGGATTGAGCGAAAGATCGAGCGTCACTACCGGCGGTCTTTCCTTTTCAAACACGCTCATGGCTTCGCCTTCGATGGAGCTCGTGAAAACCTCATAATCCGACTCCAAAGCCCATCGCATTTGTTTGAGAATATTTTCTTCGTCATCGACTAAAAGAATTTTAGGCTGCACGGTTCTTCCTTTCTTTCCGACTACAACGTCGGGAGCTCAACGTCTACTTTGGTGCCGGTGTTGACCTGACTTTCGATCCGGATCTGCCCGCCATGAACTTCAATAATCGAACGCGTGTGGCAGAGACCTATTCCCAGACCTTTCTCTTTGGTGGTTTGAAAGGGACGAAATAGTTTTTCCAGTTGCTCCGGCGGAATACCGCACCCGCTGTCGCGGATCGTAGCGGTAATTTTGCCGCGATTCTGTTGCGACACCGAGATCTCCACCGCGCCGACTCCGTGAGGCAGGCTTTGAATTGCATTCAACAGCAAATTGGTAAAAGCCTTCTGCAAAAGATCCGGATCGCCGGGGATCGCGGGCAGTTGGTCCTTCGGCGGGAAAGTGGTGGAGATCTTGACGCCGTTGCGTTGATCGAGTTTGAGATCGTCGAACGTTTGCGCGATCACCTCCAAGATGTTGACCGGCTGCTGCTTGAGGGTGAATTGCCCGCGCTGCATCGAAAGACTGGCGATCAGATTGATCATTTTTTCGGTCGTCTGGCCAAAGGTCTCGAACGCATCGGCGATGAAGTTCGGATTGTGGCGCAGATGCTTGGCGTTTTCCAAGGTCATTCCCTGAAGCGTGGCGAGGTTCTTCAAGTCATGCAGAATGAATGACGCGAAGCGATTGAACGAATCCCATTCCCGCGCGAGCAGAAGCTCTTCGGAAAGTTTGTGCGTCAGGATCAAATGGCTCAACTGCGCGCTGACGCTCGACAAAAACTGCGTGTCTTCGCTGGTAAAGGCGTGCGGTTCCACGCCGACCCCAATCAAGGCGAGGAGCTCACCGCCTGCCTCAACGCGGACCAAGCGGCGGATGCCGAGCTTTTGAAGGATCTCAACGCCGTCAATCGGAAAACCGTCTGTTTGGACTTCGGCCGGAATTTCAAGGATGCCCTCGCTCATATCCGAGCCGGCCGACCGGTTGATTCGCAACGCCGCGGTACCGAGCTTTTCGCGATATGCCGAATCGTGGCAATAGGCAAGACTAAACCCGTCTGAGGTCGGGGCCGGGAGCCAGAATGCCACTTGGCGCACGAACATTCCCTCAGCGATGAAATCCGCGATCTTCGGCAACAGGTCTCGGATGTTCAGCGAACCACTCGACTTATCCGAAAACTTCATCCAAAGATCACGGTAGTCATATTTGTTGCGGAAAAAGTTTCTCGTGATAAAGCCCTTGACCGTGCTTTGAAAGTTCGGTGACAGGTAGAAGGTCAAGAAAATCGCCCCAAGAGCAATCGTTGCCGTTGGTACCAGCACATTGTAGCCCAGGGGCTGCATCAAACGCAGGATGTCGAGAATACTCCCGGAGATGACGAGATAAAACAGGCCTGCCGTGGTAGAGAGACAACCGAAAATCAGGCGTCTTGAAACGCGGACTCTTACCTCCCAGGGAGGATACTTTGCGAATCCGTAGACCAGCAGCATCAAACCGAGGGAAATAATAAGGGTGCCCAATTGAAGCACCGATTGCGAGATGTAGGAGGTCAGTAAAATGTAAACCGCCGCGTAGGCAAAAAAGAACGAGAAGCTGAGAAAGGCGATGAATGCAAACCTCAATTCTTCGCGCTGCGCTTTGCCCGCGCCTCGCAGGGTTCTGTCGAAGCACAACAGCGCAAGAACGCTCGCCGCCACCACGTTGAGGAAGAAATAGCGCCAAGTCTCGCCAATGATGATGATCGGCTGATCGAGAATGCCGGTGACCCATTCGATAATTCCACCGCTCCATACGCCGCGGATGACTAGCAGCAGCAATACGGATTGCAAACCGTAAAAGAAAAGCCATCCGTTCGAGTGTGGTGTGTGAGCATCACGTCCCAAAGTATGGCCTACAGGTGTGAGCGAAATAGGAATGAGAGCCATTCCCAGAACGATCAACGTGGCGCCCTGAGACGAGGCTGTCCAATGATTGAAAAAGTAACAACCAAGTTGAAAGCTGATCAGCGGCATTAGGCTCGCGACCAGGTAGCCGACGCTTGGATGCCGTTTTATCTTGGTTAACAGGTAAACGAATAGTGCACCCAGTACTCCCAAGTTCACCAGCAACAGCGCGCTAAACGTCAATATCGCATCCATCGGATTGGTTGTGATCTTGGGGAAGTGACTAAATCTGCAAGATGTTGAGCAATGCGTATGCCAAACGGTTGCCGGACAATAGCATTGGTGTGCTTCGGAGAAGTAGTGTTTCTTTCCGACTCCGGGGCGCTCGGCGAAAAGACTTTCCTAAGAAGAGGATTGGGACGCGGTAAGGGAGCAAGAAAAAAGGTATTCTTAATACTTTTTGCGACCGGTACCCATTCCCCCTTGGAAAAGTTTTTGTTCCGGAAGATCAAATAAGGATAGAGTTTTAGGCGTTGAGAGCCGGGCCAATATCGCATCCATCATTAAACTATCTTACATATTTTAGTAGTCAGTTGTGCCCGAAGTGCAAGTAGCCTAAAGTGGCGGCACAAAACATCTTTGTGAGCGAGTTGCAGCATAGCTGGTTGAGTGAATTTACGGGTTCGGATTCATGTGTAAAGAGAATTTACAAGAGTATCTTATGAATCACAGAAGCTTGCGGGACCGGCTTCATGAAATTTCACGTGATTTTATTTACTTAGTGGAATATCCTATCTAGCATTTCCACTCAGTAAAATGTGTAAAAACTTGTAACAAAATTCTTGAAATGTTTTCCCTGTTATGGCAAAAATGCCAGACCAGTTTTTGTCTATTGTGAGTCAGCGTTTTCCGGAGGTTGCAATTGCCTAGCACGCTTACCCGTGTTCCGGATGGGGACATAGATTCGGACGCCGCAACGGCATCGGGTCGCGCCAAGCGGATCATGCGTCCACTGCCGTTTACACAGGAAATCGGGTTGGCCGAGCTTATAACCTCATTGCCCTGCGTGGTTTATGAATTGACGCGAGACTTCGCTGTGCGGACAATTTCGCTGAATACGACAAGTCTAATTGGGATCCAGCCCGATCTTTTGCAAGGGAAGCGGAACCTTTGGGACGAAAGGCTCCCTCCCGAAGATCGTTGCCGCGTGCTGGCGCGGTTTGCGCAAATTCTACCCGGCGAAATGGCCTTGGAACAGCATCGTATCATTGATGATCAGGGCCTGCCGGTTTGGGTGACCCACCAGTTCCAAAAGGTCGGCAAGAGTGGCGATGTGTCCATTCGCGGCTTTATCGCGCCTATTCCAAAAGAGGGCCGAGCGAAATCGCTTGATAGCGGCGTGATCTCGCACTTTATTCATAAGATTGGCAATCACTTTCAGTTGATCAACCTTTTGATTGGCGCGCTCAAGCGGGGCAGTGCATCGACAGGCGAGATCGAGAGCTTACAGGACACAGTAGATCGAGCTGTAGAGTTTACCCGCTCTTTTTCTCATTATAGCCAACTGCCGGTTTACTTGAACGTTGATTTAGGTGAGGTGTTGCGGACGGCGTACCAGACCATGGCTCCGCACTTTGGCGAGAAGAGCGTTGCATGTCACTTGGTGGGGCAAGAATCGCTTCAGGGAGCAGCCCTTAACGGCGATCCGTTTCTGCTGGAGCTTGCGCTGAACGCGGTTATCCAAAACGCTCTGGACGCGACTCCAAGCAGCGGCGAAGTGGTACTGAGCGCTGACCGGCAATCGTCGGGACGACACGCGCGTTCGATAGCCAAGATTTGCGTCGCAGACAGCGGAAGCGGCATGGGTGCGGAAATCTTAACCAAGGCTGCCACGCCATTTTTCAGCTCGAAGCCCGACAGAAACGGCATTGGTCTTAGCATGGCTATTCGTATTTTCGAGAATCACGGAGGCCTTCTCAACATCTCGAGCCAACACGGCTGTGGTACCCGGGTAGAGATTTTACTCCCGCTTACCGAAGCGCGCGCACAGATCGAGGATTCCTTGTAACTCATTAGGCCGCAATTCTCCATGTACAACGTTCTCATCGTCGAAGATCATGATCGGCTGAGGGAGCAACTCGGCCAGTTCTACGAGCAGGAGGGCTTTCACGTCACCACCGCGTCATGCGGCGAGGACGGAGTGAAGCTTCTTGCAGAGGAGAAGTTCGCCATTGTCGTCTCGGACGTCAAAATGCCGGGCATGGATGGCTTTCAACTGGCACGCCACGTGCGCGAAAAATGCCCGGACACTGATGTCATCTTGATCACCGCGTTTGGCAACATCAAGCAGGCTGTCGAGGCGATGAAGCTCGGCGCGAGCGACTATATTACCAAGCCGTTTCAGCCCGAGGCAATTCGCTTGGTAAGCGAAAAACTGATCGAAAAGCGCCGTCTTCTGGACGAAGTCCGGGAACTGCGCCAGAAGGTTCACGAGGAGCATCACCTCGAAAACATCCTCAGCAAAAGCCCGAAGATGCTCAAGGTGTTCGACCTGATCAGGTCGCTCGCGGAAACGGATTCCGGAGTTATGATCACGGGCGAAACCGGCACCGGCAAGGAGCTGGTGGCGCGCGCAATCCACAACTTGAGCCGGCGCAAAGCCAAGCAATTCGTCGCGATCAATTGCGGCGCGTTCCCCGATACGCTGCTAGAGAGCGAGCTGTTTGGGTATGAGAAGGGGGCTTTCACGGGCGCGGTGGGGAGCCGGCAGGGCAAGATTGAGATTGCCGACGGGGGCACACTATTCCTCGATGAGATCGAAACTATGGCGCCGCCCATGCAAGTGAAGCTCTTGCGCGTGCTACAGGAACGGGAAGTGGAACGGCTCGGTGGTAATCGGAAGGTGAAAGTCGACATGCGCGTCGTCGCGGCGACCAATGTGGATTTAAAGATTTGCCTGGCGCGCGGCACTCTGCGCGAGGACTTCTATTACCGCATCAATGTGATTCCCCTGCAGCTTCCGCCATTGCGCGATCGCCTTGAAGATCTTCCGGTATTGATCAATCACATTCTCGGCAAGCACCCGGTTGCGCAGGAGAAGAAAATAAAGAACGTCGGGCCGCAGGTTCTCGATCGGATGCTGGCGTATCGCTGGCCTGGCAACATTCGCGAACTTGAGAATATTCTCGAGCGGGCTATAGTCAAGTGCCAAGGAGAAATGATTGAAGACGTGGACCTTCCGGCACCCCCTCATAGAGTGCCGGATCGCTCCTATGTTAGTGGCGACAACGGCGATTTGTCGCTAAAACAGTGGCTCCTTCGCAGCGAAAAGGAGTACCTGAGGAGCTTGCTGATTAAATACAAAGGCGCTATTTCCTTGACGGCAGTTGAGGCGAAGGTGGACAACAAGACGCTCTACAGAAAGATGAGGAGGCATGGGCTGCACAAGGAATCGTTTAAAGATCTCGGTTGAAAACGTCTTTGCTATCGTACTTGCCCTCACTTTAGGGCTGCCGTCGAGCCTCTGGGCAGCATTTGCCAGCCAGTTCTCGTTCTCAGTTGGCGAGCAGTACAACGACAATATTTTCTTCGAGAAGAAGAAAGAGCACGATTTTGTTACCGTCATTACACCGGCTCTTCACTTGTATTATGCGCCAACGGGCCAAAACGCGCCGACCGCAAATCTGAACATCAGTCCGACCGGCCTCATCTATGCGCGCCACAGCGATCTCAACGATTTTGGTTTCACCGATACCTCGGCCGTGACCGGCGGCTACACTTTTTTTTATTCGCCCCGCCTGACGTTCAACTTCTCCGAATCTTTTCAACGCCAAGGCGATACGAGGTTGGCATCTCCGTTTAGCGGCTTTCAGACGCCTCTTACGCCTACCGCCCCTCCGCCAGTGGGTACCCCGATTCCCCAGGACCCGTCGCAAAATCTGAAAGATTTTATTTCTCAGGGGGGGCAGCTCACGAATAACTTTTTGTTCCAAGGCAGGTTTCTGTACCGGCCGGATATCAGTTTCACCGGTGGGTATTCGAATACCTTCACAAAATTTCTCAAAGCCGGCGGAAGTGACTGGACACAAGAGTTTGCGATCCGCGGAATCTACAACTGGAAGCAGGAACACAACCTGCACGTGGGTTACACGGTCACGCAGACTAACAGTCGCAACGGCGACAATGGCATGGTTCATAACTTCGACTTCGGCGATGATTACTTCACGAACCGGGTTTACAACATACAATTGACTCCTACACTTAACCTTGCGGCAAGTACCGGGTTATCCATCAACACTAGCAACAGCGGCCCGCGAGTCGCAAATAATTCCGCGATTACGGTGACGAAACTTTGGGAAACGGCATCCTTTGCGGCGGGTCTTCGCAAGGGTTTGACCCCGAGTTTTGGTATTTCAGGTATTTCGGATACCACGACATTTTTTGCCAATTTCAACATTCAACTGGCAGAGCGCATTGCCGCGAACGCTCGGTTCGATTACTCTCTCTACGACACCGATGATGTCAACTTTAAGACCATGGAGGTTTCCATGGGATTACAGTATCTGATTTCGACTTGGTTATCCGCCAGCCTATCCTCCAGCTTTCGTTCCATCAATAGTGGGGCCGGCGCTAACAAAACGGATCTGCTGACGCGAGGAACCGTTGACGGAGCTAGCGTTTTCTTAAATTTCACAGTGTTTTTTGACCTCTGGCCGAACCAGGGCCTAACTCGGACTCTTTCATCAGCTTCACTTTCCCCGGTGCTTCGAACCCCTTTTCCGACCGTTGCCCCAGCGTCAACCCCTCCTCAGCCATAGGTTGCGGCACTCGGATACAAACGAAAATCGGGCGTTGTAATGCTAGGGCAGCTTTGCCCATTATTATGTCCAGCAACAACTGTTAGGGCAATTTACAGTTCGGTCGCGACGCTTTGGTTTCGCCATTTGTTTCGGGATTAGATCATTTTTTCGCTTTGATACGGACAAGCAGTTTACAATGGGTGATGGTATGGGAGTTGCGTTGAATCGGGTCCATTTCGGAATGTCACTTAATCGATCTTCACTGGAGCATTTTGAACCGCGCCGTGAGGTGTAACAGCAAAGGGCTATGAAAACAATGAACATGAGACCGCTCATTATTGGATTGGGCCTGGTTGGTGTGGCAATTTGCGGATGCTCCACAAAGGAACTACGCATTCAAGAGTTTCGAGTCTCGCCGGATACTCCTGATCCTGCAAAACCTCCCGAGGAGTTTTATGTGATCGGGGCTGGGGATGGGATCACTATACAGGTCTGGAAAGAGCCGACACTTTCCGGGTCGGTCACCGTCCGTCCGGACGGTTATGTGACTCTGCCCTTGCTAAATGAGGTTCAAGTCGTCGGGTTGACCACCGGTCAATTGCGCAAGCTGTTGGAGCAAAAATATAAAGAGTTTACGACCGATCCGTTCGTAACGATCAGCGTGGGAGGGATTTCCTCCGCCGAAGTTTTTTTAATCGGTTCGGGTACGGGTAAAAACGGCGCGTTCCCGCTCAAGGGCAACGAGACGATCATGCAGCTTCTAACGCGCTCCGGTGGGTTGGGTATTTTCGCGGATCGCAGCAACATCCGGGTCGTGAGGCGCGAGGGATCGAAAATCACGGAATATACGGTCGACTACGACGCCATTATCAAAGGTGATCTAAAGCAGGATCTGTTGCTGCGCCCAGGAGACCGGATCATCATTCCGTAATTGCGTTATCCATCGCAGTTTCGCTCTCACGCGATATATTTGGAGGTTTAAGTGAATCCTACGGGCGACCTGGATTTTTCCAAAATTTTTCTGGGATTTTACCGGCACAAAGGGCTCGTGTTAGCGACCACGCTCGTGGTGGCCCTGTTGGCCGCGTACGTCGCTGTGATCATGCCGAACGTCTATCGATCCAGCACGTTGATCCTCATTACGCCGCAACGGGTTCCTGCAAATTTTGTTGCCCCAACCGTAACCACTGGTATCGCAGATCGAATCAACGCTATCAGCCAGGAAATCCTAAGCCGAACCCGGCTGGAAAGTATCATTAAAGAGTTTGGCCTTTATCCGGGTGGGGGGAAAGCCACTACGACGGAAGATCGCGTTAGTGCGCTCCGTTCAAATATTCGTCTGGATATTCGACGCAATGATGCTTTTCAGATCTCTTTCGACTCTGACAGCCCTGAAACTGCGATGAAGGTCGCGAACCGGCTAGCGTCCTTGTTCATCGAGCAAAACCTCCAGGTGCGCGAACAGCAGGCAATCGGCACCACCAACTTTATCAATTCCGAGGCCGAGCGGTTACGCAAGGAATTGGAAGAGCAGGAAGCATTGGTCACTCACTACAAAGTCGACAACCGCTTTGAGCTGCCCGATCAACTCGATGCCAATCTGCGAATCGTCGAGCAACTGCGCGACGAATTAAAGGGTAACATGGCGACTCTGGCCTCGATGCAGGAAAGACTCGGCAGCCTACAGAAGCAATTGCTCGACGCCAATGCGCCGGTTCCGGTGAGCACCAAAGCGGGCGATATTGAAGTCAAGGTGAATAATCTACCCGCCAATCAAAAAATTCAGCTGCGCCAAAAGGAACTCGATTTGCTGTTGATTCGCTACAGCGAAAAGCATCCCGACGTGCTGCGTCTGCGTGCCGAGATCGCTGCGATTCAGAAGGAATTGGAAACGGAGAAGGAAAAGGCCAAAAAATCCGGCGGCGAATCCAAAATGGCAGACAACCCGTTGAAACAGATCATTGAAGAGCAGATCGACAGCTTGAAATCTTCGATTACCGCTATTCAGGCGTCCAATGCAGATCTAAAGAACACCATTGCCGTACATCAAAAGCGCGTCGAAAATACTCCGCTGCGTGGAATTGAACTCAGTAAGGTGACACGCACCTATGATATCACCCTGCGCAAGTATCAGGATCTTCTGGCCAAGGGTCTTGAATCCCAGCTATCCGAAAACCTCGAAAAGAAGCAAAAGGGCGAACAGTTTCAAGTCATAGATCCGGCCAATTTGCCGCTGGCGCCGGTGAAGCCGAATCGACCATTTATTCTTTTTGGCGGTCTGGTAGCAGGTTTGGTGGGCGGGTTGGCTGCGGCTTTTCTATGGGACCTGTTGGATCGGTCCTTTAAAAATAGCGACGATCTTGCTGGCTTTATCGATATACCCGTCTTGGCGACGATCCCAGCGATTGTCACCCGTGGCACTGTCTTGGAGCGCCGGCGTGCCCAGGGGCTGTTGGGTATTTCGACGTTGGGTTTACTTTTGGTCGGCCTAATTCTTGTACGTCTGTTTGGGGCACGCTTCTTCTAGGAATTTATGGTCCCAATTTACAGCTCATATTTTGGGCTGCGCGAGGCGCCGTTCAATATCACCCCGGATCCGAGCTTTCTCTACGATAGCGAAAGTCACCGCGAGGGTTTAGCGCAACTCACCTATGGTATAAATGCCCGGCGCGGCTTCATCGTCTTGACGGGAGAGGTAGGGACGGGGAAAACCACTCTCATTCAGACGCTGCTCCACCAGCTCGGTGAGGGAACCCACACTGCCTTGATCTTTAGTGCGATCACTAACCCGCTCGACCTGCTTCGATACGTCTGCGAGGAATTTCGTCTCGTCGAGCCGCTGCGGGAGGCGAGAGACATTCATGATCACATCTCCCTCTTGAACGACTTTCTTTTAGAAAAATATCGCGACGGTGAGAATGCCGCGCTGATCATCGATGAAGCGCAAAATCTGTCCGCGGAGGTTTTGGAAAGCGTTCGTCTGCTGTCCAATTTCGAGACTACCAAGGATAAGCTATTGCAGATCTTGCTCGTGGGTCAACCTGAACTCAACGAGCGTTTAAACACACCGCAACTCCGCCAGTTGAAGCAGCGGGTCACCCTGCGCCATCACCTTCGCCCCTTGTCCCTATCGGAGTGCCAGGAGTATATCCTGAATCGCTTAAAGTACGCCGGCGGCAACTCGGGAGTGTTTACAGTGAAAGCCATGGAGGCTGTTCATCAATACTCAGGTGGCATTCCGCGCTTGATCAATGTGATCTGCGACAATGCGATGATCAACGCTTACGCGCTGGACAAAAGGGAAGTCGCTCCGGTTTTTATCCAGGAAGTCGCGGATGATCTGAATCTTTCAGTGACGCCGAATCGGCTCTCGCCGATTCGGCGTGAAGCTGCAGTTCGCGCAGAACCCCGAGTAGTCCCACGTCCGGAGTCAGTGAAGACACTGCCGGTCCAGCTTGTTAAAAGCCAGGCGCGCAGCTCGCTCACGGTGGAAAACCAAAGCCACGGAGCCGCGCAGGTTGTGCCGGAAAAGTTTTTTCACGAGCTGCGCGAAGCGCTGGTCGACGCGATGGGCCCAATGGCACAGATTGTTTTGCTGGAGCACGTAAAGCTTCTCGGCCAATCGCTCGAATATTTTCCAAGGGAGAAGGTCGCTGGGTTGATCGAATCCGTCAGCCGCGAAATTTTCGACGATTCGATCAGAGAGAAATTTCGCCGAAGCATGTCTCAGCGAGTGAAAGGCTGGAATTAGTTAGAAAGGTATTTTCTCGGTTTGGTAAACGGCATGGTGCGGGTTGGGTGAAACTTGCGCGCATCGTGGACCGTTCTGTTTTATAGCAGGTCGCCGGTTATTTGCGGCGGCGCAACGCTCGGATCTAGGAGAACGACGCATGAGCAGAGTTTTTGAAGCCCTGACCAAGGCAAGCAATGAGCGCGATCGACAAGACTTACCCTCTGAAGTCGCGGATTCGATAGCCGACGAAAGCCTTGCGTTGGAAAGCGTGGTACCCGACGCGGAGTGGCATGTTGGACAGCAAAATGGTTATCACCAGCCGGTCGTCACTTCGCTGCCGCGACCCATGGTTTCCAAATCCTGGCGGGAAAGGTTCGAGGAGCTCCTATTCGGCTGGGATTTGCGCCGCTACGCTACGCATCCCATTGTAGCGCTGGAAGAAGAGTCTCCAGCCTCCGAGCAGTACAAGATTCTTCGCGAGCAGCTCAAACGCCTCCGCACGGAGGCAGGGATTCGCACGATTGCGATTACGAGTCCGGTGAAGCGCGACGGGAAGACCACCGTTGCCGTGAACCTGGCCGCGGCGATCGCTCTGGAATACGAAGAAAAGGTCCTGCTTATAGACGCCGATCTACGGGCACCAAGCGTAAATCGCTATTTCAACGGCGATGTCTCGCCCGGCCTCACCGATTATCTGGGATCTAATTCTAGCGCGGGGGTAAAAAGCCTCATCCGGGAAACTCACTTGAGTGGCCTTAGCATGATTCCCTCGGGCAAGCCGTCACGTTTCGCTTCGGAGCTCTTGGCCAAAGATAGAATGCGCAAACTGCTTGAAGAAATTCGCGCCCAGTTGCCCGACCACATGGTGATTATCGATTCGCCGCCCGTGCTCGCCACCCCCGATCCGCTAGTTTTGGGCCGGCAGGTCGACGGCGTAATCATGGTGATCCGTGCCGGTAAGACTCCAAAGGATTATCTGGCAAAAGCGCTTGGTGCGTTTAATTCCAATAAAATTTTGGGCGTTGTCTTGAACGGCGCCGATCTCGGGCTCGGGTCGAAATACTATTACTACTATTCAAGTAACGGGCGCAGCTAAACTTTGAGGTTCTTCAATCGATATTACACCGGCCTGGATTTTCTCTTGGCGCCGGGGGACTTCGCTGCGGTACTCGGTTCGAGTGTTGCCGTGCGAGCTGTATTGGCGTGGGCGGATCCGTCGGCAACCGACCCTTGGCCTGGCTCTCTGGTGCACGGTCTGGCAATGGCGCTGATCGTGGTGATCGCGTTTTACTACTCTGATTTGTACGCCATCGATCAAACGGTCTCGATCCACGAATTGTTACATCGGCTAATCGCTGGTCTGGGCGCGGCTTGTATCGTGATCGGATTGATCACCTATCCGATTCCTAATTTCGGCAAGTCGATTTATCTAAGCGAAATGATCGTGATGGGTTTCGTTCTGGCGTTGTGGCGGCTGGGCTTCATGCAACTTATTCTGGATGCCGGTGTTCGCGCTCGGGTTTTGGTGATTGGAACCCGGACAATCGGCAAGATGGTTGCGGAAGAGCTTTATTTGAAGAAATCCCTCGGCATGCAAGTCGTCGGATTCGTGAGCGAGAAAGTTGGACAGATCACACTTTCCTACGGCAATCCCAAGAAAGTAGAAATTCCTGTGTTCGCGCCTTCCTCCCTTTCCGGCCTGGTATCCAGCATCGGGGTGGATCGAATTTTGCTCGCGGGCGCCGACCATTGCCCGCAGTCCTATTTTCGCGAGTTGGTGACGGTGCGTGCCATGGGTGTGCCGATCGAGGATTGTCATTCTTTCTATGAGCGACTGGTGAGCAAGATCGCGATCGCCGATTTACCGCCGGAATGGATTGCTCTTTCCGAAGGTTTTCGCAGGGACCGCGTGATTCTCGCGACCAAACGGATCATTGATGTCATCGTAGCGTTTGTGGGCTTGCTTCTCGCGGCTCCGCTCGCGCTCCTAACGGCGCTCGCCATCAAATTGGAAAGCTCGGGTCCCATTCTCTACCGCCAGGAACGAGTCGGCCAGAATGAAAGGCATTTTATCTTGTTCAAGTTTCGCTCTATGACCGAGGACGCAGAAGCGAAGGTGGGGCCGGTCTGGGCGGCGGAAAATGATCCGAGAGTAACCCGCATTGGTTCTATCATCCGAAAACTTCGCATCGACGAAATCCCACAGATGATCAACGTGCTTAAGGGGCAAATGAGTTTTGTCGGCCCACGGCCCGAACGGCCGTTCTTCGTCGAGCGCTTGAAGCAGAATATTCCGTATTACGATCTCCGGCATTCGGTAAAACCGGGTATCACCGGATGGGCGCAAATCAGTTACCGCTACGGCGACAGCGAGGGGGATGCGGTTGAGAAGCTGCAGTACGATCTTTATTACATCAAGCACATGTCGCCAGTTTTTGATCTGCAGATTATCTTCGAGAGCTTCAAGGTGATCCTTTTCGGCTCCGGTGCTCGTTGAGAAGGTTTCGATGAACGCGCTGACGATCGATGTTGAGGATTACTTTCATGTGCAGGCATTCGCGCACGTGATCGAGCCCACGACATGGGACCGCTATCCGATGCGGGTGGAAAAAAATACCTACCGGTTGCTAGAGCTTTTGGAGGAGAGCGGCGCACGCGCAACATTTTTTGTTCTGGGCTGGGTTGCGGAACGTTGCCCTAATTTGGTGCGACGGATCATCGCCGGCGGACATGAGATCGGCAGTCACGGCTATAGCCACCAAATGATCGGTCGGGGCGACGAAAGGGATTTTCGCAACGATGTTAAGCGCGCTAAAGTGATCCTCGAGGATCAGACCGGTGTTTCAGTCCGTAGCTATCGAGCTCCGAGTTACTCAATCACCGCGAAAACGCTTTGGGCTTTGGAAATCCTAGCGGAACTGGGTTTCGAGTACGACTCGAGTATTTATCCAGTGCATCACGACAATTATGGTATGCCCGGAGCGCCGCGCTTTCCCCACATCCAACAGCTACGTGACGGCCGCCACATTTTGGAGTTTCCGCCTTCGACGTTCACCGCGTGCGGCGTCAACCTTCCGGTCGCGGGCGGGGGTTATTTTCGGCTTCTGCCCTACGAGCTGACGGCGTGGGCGATTCGTCACATCAACTCCAAGGAAAGGCAACCGGCGATGGTTTATTTGCATCCCTGGGAGATCGATCCCGAGCAGCCCCGCGTCTCGGCGGGTTGGCGTTCTCAGTTCCGTCATTATCACAATCTGGGAGCCACGGAATCAAAGTTTGCGCGCCTCCTCGAGGATTTTTCCTGGGGCCCGATCTCGAACGTGCTGTCGCTTTTTTGGAGCGAGCAGGACACGAAATGTGAGGTGGGCAATGGCCTTTAAGATTGTCTCCGTGGTGGGCGCGCGCCCGAACTTCATGAAGGTCGCCGCTATTTGCGAAGCTATCAAGGAATACAACCGCCAGGAGCGGAGTCCGAGCATCGATCATGTGTTGGTTCACACCGGACAGCACTATGACACAAACATGTCGGATCTCTTTTTCAATGATCTCGAATTGCCGAAGCCGAACCTGTTTCTAGGAGTCGGTTCGGGCTCGCATTCGACGCAGACTGCACGAGTCATGGAAGGATTCGAAAGGGTCCTGTTAGCGGAGAAGCCGGACGTTGTGATCGTGGTGGGAGACGTCAATTCGACGCTGGCCTGTGCGCTCGTAACTAAAAAAACTTATTGGAACACCGATGACGGAAGGACGTTAATTCCCAAGCTCGCGCACGTGGAAGCCGGATTGCGAAGCCTTGATCGCACCATGCCGGAAGAGATCAACCGGATCGTTACTGACGCGCTGTCGGATTGTCTGTTCACCACCGAGGAGAGTGCCAATCAGAATCTTAGGCGCGAAGGTGTATCGCCAGACAAAATTCACTTCGTCGGCAACGTCATGATCGATACCCTGCTGCGCTACCGCGCCAAGGCGAAAGAATCGACCATCCTGAGCGATTTGCAATTGCACGAGGACACGCGGGTCAAGCCCTATGCGATTCTGACCTTGCATCGGCCCGCGAACGTCGATGACACGGGAACGTTCGCCAAGATCATCGAATCGTTCCTCGATATTTCCCAACACATGCCGCTGATTTTCCCGGCGCATCCGCGGACCTTGAAACAAATCCAGGAGGCGGATCTCGGCGATTATTTCGTCGATCATTTCATGGAGGGGCCGGAACCTTGGGATTCGCGCGTAAGGATCCGACTTGTGCCCCCTCTGGGATATTTGGATTTTCTCCATCTCATGTCTTGCGCCAAGGTGGTTCTGACCGACTCTGGCGGGATTCAGGAAGAAACGACAATTCTCGGTGTGCCCTGCATCACGCTGCGGGAGAATACCGAGCGACCGGTCACGTTGACCCACGGAACCAATGTTTTGGTGGGGGCTAATTCTGAGAAAATCATCGAAGAGTTTAGGCGCGTGACGCGGGGAGCGCGGGCACCGGTTACGCCGCCGCAATTCTGGGACGGTCACGCGGCAAAAAGAATAATTCAGATGTTGGTGGACGACCACGCTCCGACCGAGCGTACCGATCTACCGAATTGGCAGGATGGAAAGATTGCGGCCAATCTGCGACACGCCTGATTCAAAATCATTTTCATGGAATACGAGTTTTTTCTCGAGGCCGAGTCTTCGTGGGATCAGTTCGTAAACGAGCATCCGGCGGGGACTTTTTTTCACCTGCTCTCTTGGCGCGAGGTTTTGCGCGAGAGCTTTGGCTACGAGCCCGTGTATCTATGTGTTCGCAGGGCGGGCCGGATTTGCGGTGTGTTGCCGTTATTCTTGGTTAAAAGCTTGCTTTTCGGCCGGAGTCTTGTCGCCATGCCGGTCGGAGTTTACGGTGGACCGCTTGCCGCTGACGACGAAGCATGCGGCATGCTTTTACGTGGCGCCGCAGAGATCGCGGCGGAGCGTCGGGTTCGCTATCTCGAGATCCGTGGTAATCCGCACGGTGATGCCCTGAATGGAACTTATCTTAACGGAGATGCGCCACGGTGGTCGCGCAAGGAGTTGTACGTTACCTTCATGAGCCCGATCGATCCCAGCGACGACGCGAACCTAGCTCGCATCCCGCGCAAGCAGCGCCGCATGGTTCGCCAGGGCGACAAGCATGGCCTCACAGCGATTTTCGACCTGTCGCGTCTCCGTGAGTTCTATCAGGTTTATGCAGAGAGTGTGCGCAACCTGGGAACTCCGGTTTACAGTTATCGATACTTCGAAAATCTGATCGCCGCATTCGGTGATCAATGCAACCTATTGCTTGTACAATATCAAGAAAAGGTCGTCGCCGCCGTGCTCTCCTTCTTTTATCGAGACCAAGTGCTGCCCTACTACGGTGGTGCCCTGAAAGATTTTTTTCATCTTGCTCCCAACGACTTCATGTATTGGCAGCTCATGCGTCATGCGACGGCGAAGGAATGCAAGGTGTTTGATTTCGGCAGAAGCAAACAGGGAACCGGCTCCTACGATTTCAAACGTCACTGGGGATTTGAGCCGACGGCTTTGCCGTACTGGTATTACACCCCGAACGGACATGCATTGCCGGACACGAGCCCGCTTAATCCCAAGCTTCAGTGGGCGATACGCATCTGGCGTGGCTTGCCGCTGGCCGTCACGAATTCACTCGGGCCGCATATCGTCAGACATATTCCTTAACTCGTTGTCTCTGGGCCGTGATGAAGATTCTTTTCCTTGCGCATCGGACACCGTACCCTCCGGACAAAGGCGACAAAATCCGCTCTTTTCATCTGCTGTCGCACCTAGCGCAAAAGCACGATCTCACTCTGGTTTATTTTGTGGACGATCCACGCGATCGGATTCACGCCGCTAATTTGAATTCCTTGTGCAAGGGAAAAGCGATTCCGGTTCCCTTGCATCGCTGGTGGGGAAAATGTCGGGCGCTATGGTCATTGCTCATTGGGCGAAGTTTTACCGAAGGCTTTTACGATTCCCGAACGTTCCAGGTTGTCGTGGACAACCTGTCGCGTGCGGAAACGTTCGATGCGGTCTTTGCGTTCTCTTCGGGAGTTGCTCCGTACGCTGCACCTATTTCCGCCCAAAGCAAAATTGTCGATTTTGTGGATGTAGATTCGGATAAATGGGGTCAGCTGGCAAAGTCTTCGCGGTTTCCCTTGTCTTGGCTCTACCGGCTCGAGCAAAAGCGCTTATCGTGCTTGGAGACCGCGATCAGCGCCTGGGCTGGATGCAGCCTGTTCGTATCTCAATCGGAAGTGGATTTGTTTCGTGAGCAGGGGGGA
>Ga0310810_10001086_pt1 | contig 27741 bp, 20 predicted proteins | sample NCmetagenome_FD_207641 | JGI IMG/M metagenome (GOLD analysis project Ga0310810, IMG submission 207641) | Soil microbial communities from experimental microcosm in Duke University, North Carolina, United States - NC | ecosystem: Engineered > Artificial ecosystem > Soil microcosm > Unclassified ...
CCCTGCTCCGTCGCCTCTACCTCGCGCACGCGATCGACGAACTGCACCATGCGGATCTGTTCCGAAAGCGCAGCGCGGCGCTTCTGCGCAGCCGTCGCGCGCATTCAAGCGGGCTGTTCAACGCGACGCCGCTTCCCGGCGGCCACGGTCTTGACGATCTGAAGATTGACGGTGAGCCCGATCATCGGCTGCTCGCGTTTCTCCATGTCGCGGAGAAAGCCGCGGCCGGACGTTTTGCGATCTATCGCGATGTCGTCAACGACGATCCGCTCACGCAGGCAATCTTCGACAAGATCCTGCGCGACGAGGTCTTCCATATGAACTACACGTACACGCAGTTGGCGCGCATCTCGCCGGCATCGTACCGGCGCTACGTGTGGCGCGCGCGGGCGAGCCGCTTGTGGAAGCGTTATCTGCGCATCGCCGCGGCGTTGGCGGCGATCGTTGGCGCCGTCATGCTGACGCTTCAATACTTCATTCTCGTGCCGCCATTCGCGTGGCTGGCCAAACGCGCGGAACGGCGCGAGAAGTCGGGGTGGGTGCCGATTCCACACGATCGCGTCGAATCGGCGACGAGCCAATACTGACGTGAGGATTCTCGGCATCTCGGCGCATTACCACGACGCCGCCGCCGCGCTGGTGGTCGACGGCGTCCCCATACGCGCCGTGCAGGAAGAACGCCTCTCGCGCCACAAGAACGACCCGAGCTTCCCCCTGGCGGCGATCGAATGGTGCCTGGATGATGCGGGTATCGATCCGGAGGAGCTCGACGCGGTCGTCTTCTACGAACGCAGCATGTTGAAGTTCGAGCGCATCCTCACCTGCGCGCTGCGCGCGTTTCCGCGCTCCTGGCGAGCCTTTCCACACGCCATCAAGAATTCGCTCGGCGAAAAAGTGTGGGTGCGCGGCATCATCGCGTCGCACCTCGGCGTGCCCCGATCGAAGACGTTGTTTACCTCACACCATGCGGCGCATGCCGCCGCCGCGTTCTTCACCGCGCCGACGCGCCGGGCGGCGATTCTCACGGCCGACGGTGTCGGCGAATGGGCCACGCTGACGGTTGGATACGGTGAGCGGCGCGACAAGGGGGATTCGGCGATCAACCTCCTGCGAGAGATCCGGTATCCGCATTCGCTCGGGATGCTGTACTCGACGTTCACCGCGTACCTCGGCTTCGCTGTGAATGAGGATGAATACAAGGTGATGGGGCTGGCCGCGTACGGCCGGCCGACGATGGTCGAGCAGGTGCGGAAGTTGATCCGGCGAACGGCCGACGGTGCGTTCGCCCTGTCGACGGACTATTTCGAATTCCACACAACCGCGGCGCGCTCCTACTCCGGGAAGTTCATCGACCTGTTTGGCGCACCGCGGAATCCTTTTGATCCGATCGATCTCGAAACGACCGAGGGGAGACGCTTCGCCGACTGCGCGGCGAGCGTGCAGCGCGTTCTCGAAGAAACCCTCGTCGACATTGCACGCGCCCTGCAACGTGAGACGGGGTTGCGCGACCTGTGTCTTGGCGGAGGCGTTGCGCTGAATGGGGTCGCCAACGCGCGGATCCTTGCCGAGTCGGGATTCGAGCGGGTGTTCGTACCGCCGGCGCCGGGCGACGCCGGCTGCGCGCTTGGCGCTGCGCTCTACGCCGATCGACTCTACTTTGGGAACCCGGACCGTGACGTGCCGGATCATCCCTTCTGGGGGCCGCTCGTCGACGCGAGTGAGCTGACACGCGCGGCGCGCGAGGACGGCCAGCTCGTGGAGGAGCTTGAGGAAGGCGCGTTGCTGAATCGCATTGCCGGCGAGCTCGCCGCGGGACGCATCGTCGGATGGATGGACGGCGCCTCGGAGTTCGGCCCGCGTGCGCTCGGCCATCGCAGTCTGCTCACAGCGCCGCATTCGAGCGAGATGCGCGATCGCCTCAATCGCGAGATCAAATTCCGCGAAGAATTCCGGCCCTTCGCGCCGGTGACGACGGTCGAAGTAGCGGATCGGTTCTTCGAAGTACCACCGGGAGGCCTGCGTCTCGCGCGCTTCATGTCCGGCGTGTTCCCGGTTCGTCCGGAATGGCGATCCGCGCTCGCGGCCGTGACGCACGTCGATGGCTCGGCCCGCCTGCAGGCACTCGACCGTGACATGGCGCCGCGGCTCTACGCCCTGCTCGAAGCGTACGGGCGGCGTACCGGAATTCCAGTGCTGCTCAACACCTCGTTCAACGTTGCGGGCGAGCCGATTGTGAACCGCGCGCTCGAGGGGTACTCGACCTTCCGGCGGTGCGGCATCGACCTGCTGGTGGCGGGACAAGCGGTTATCACCAGGCGTGCGTCGGCACGGCCGCGGCCGCTCGAGGAGGAGATGGCGTGCTCAGAAAGCGCAGTGGCATCCGGCGTCGAGTGACCATGCTGGCCACGGCGGCCGGATCGATTGCCGATCTCGCGCGCGGCTTGTGGCGCAGCGAATCGGGCAAACGGTGGCTCGTGCCGCTTGCCGTGTTCATGTGCGTGTTCGGCCTGATCCTCATCCTCGCCACGACGGTCGAGGCGCTGGCGCCGTTTATCTACGCGATCTTCTGATGGATTCGTGCACGGAGGCGGTGCGGCGTTTTTACGAGCGCGCGCCGTTTCCCGGCTACCCGCCCCGCGACAGTCTGCATGCGTTACGCCTGCGCGCGGAGCGCAATCGGTTCGTGCGTCTGCTCGATCGCGCCATTCCGGCCGATGCCCGCATCCTCGACATCGGCTGCGGCACTGGACAGATGGCGTTGTACCTGGCGCGCGCCGATCGCGTGGTGGTTGCCGTCGATCTCGCACATCCGTCGCTGCAGCTCGGCGCCGAAGCGGCGCAGCGGTTTCGCATCGACGCCGTACGGTTCGTGCAGAGCGATCTGCGGCAGCCCGGCCTTTGCGCGGCATCGTTCGACGTTGTCTATTCGTCCGGCGTGTTGCACCACACCCCGAATCCGCGTGAATCGTTTGCACGGATCGCCACGCTCGCGCGACCGGGCGGCATTATCGTGCTCGGCGTCTACAACGCGTTGGCGCGCCTCCCCTCGCGGATGCGTCGCGTTGCCGCGCGACTGACTGGATACCGGTTCGTTCCGTTCGATCCCGTGTTACGTGACCGCAGCGCCGAACCCGCGCGCCGGCGCGCCTGGCTCCGCGATCAATATCAGCATCCGGAAGAGCACCGGCACACGCTGAGCGAAATCCAACACTGGTTCGCGGAAAACGACGTCGAATTCCTGAGGAGCTATCCGAGCGCAGTGCTCGGCGATGAACCGGAGGATCTGTTCACGGCCGCTGTCGACAACTGGAACATCGAACGGTGGCTCTCGCAGCTTGGCTGGATGTGGACGCTCGGACATGAAGGCGGTCTGTTCTTCACCATAGGGCGCCGCGCTCCAGAGCGAGCAGCTGCTGTTTGATCGGCAGCCCGCCGGCGTAGCCGGTCAGCTTGCCATTGGCGCCAATCACGCGGTGACACGGAATGACGATCGGCAGCGGATTGCTGCCGTTGGCAAGTCCCACGGCGCGCGACGCAGAGCGCTGCCCGATGCGCGATGCAAGCTCGCCGTAGGAAATCGTCTCGCCGTACGGAATGTCGAGCAGGGCGCGCCAGACCCGCTGCTGAAACGCCGTGCCTTCGGGGGCGAGCGGCAAATCGAATCGACGACGACGGCCGTCGAAGTAATCAGTTAGCTGTTTGACCACCTCGTCGAACTCGGCGTCGCGCTGATCCCAGTCGGTCGCGGGCTGCCGCGGCGGCCGGCGGCCGTTCTGAAACTCGATGAAGCGGAGGCCTGCCTCGTCTCGCGCGAGCAGCAGGCCTCCAATTGGTGTATCGAGGAACCGGTAGATCACACGTTTGCGGCTTTGAGGGCGGCGAGCACCCGCTCCTTCCTGAACGGCACGCGCCGGAACCGTACGCCCGTGGCGTCAAATATCGCGTTTGCCACCGCGGCGATGACGGGCTTCATCGCTGCTTCACCCGCGCCGTAGTGCGGCAGGTCCGGCCGGTTTGGATTTGGATCGCCATTGACCAGCACGACGTCGATCTGCGCCGGCGCGTCGAGGTGGGTAAGTGTCGGATGCGTTACCCAGTCCTTGCTCAACACTTTCTCCGTATCGAATGCGACCTCTTCGTAGAGCGAACGGCTGATGCCGTGCTGTGTCGCGCCTTCGATGGTGCGCCGCAGCGCTTCGGGGTTGATCACCAGGCCGCAATCGTGGCCCACAACGGCACGCTTGACCCACACGCGTCCCGTCTTGCGATTGACTTCCACCTCCGCGATCTGCGCGATGACGGTCTGGTTACGGTAGGTATAGGAGACGCCGCGCCCCGTGAGGATGTCACCGGATCCGCGGTTCGCATTCGGCCAGGGGCGGGGCTGCCAGCCGAACTTCTCGGCGGCGGCTTTCAGCACGGCGATCGAGCGTGCACGCTTGAACCCGCCGTCCTCGTCCTTTCCCGCCATCAACATGCGCATGCGGAATTCGATCGGGTCGGCCTTCGCGGCGAACGCCATCTCGTCGATGAACGATTCAGCAGCAAACGTCGACTGCGGGCCATTCGGATCGCGCAGGTTGCCCGTGCGCAGCGGTGTTTCCCAGAGAAGCGGCAGACCGACGACCTCGAGCAGCGTGCGCCGGTTCGGGATGGCGTACATATCGTTCGGGAAGGCGGAGCTGCCTGCTGCCGGCCTGTCGCGACGCTGTCCCATCAGCTGCGCGATGAGCACGGTGTCCGGCTCGTTGTAGCCAAGATGGTTGTAGTCGGCCGATCGCGCGGTGTAGTCGAGCGCTGTCATGTTGCCCTGCGCGTCGAGCGCGCCGCGGATCTTGAAAGTGAACGCCGGCCCTTTCGTGTCCCACGCCTGTTCTTCGTCGCGCATCCACTGCATGCGCACCGGGCGTCCGAGCTCCTTCGCGATGTACGCCGCCTCGAACCCGGCATCGTCCGCAGCGGTGCGACCGTAGCCCTGCGGGCCTTCCATCCAGATGACGCGCACTTGCTCACGCGGCATGCCGAGGAAGGTGGCGACGCCGTTGCGCATGCCGTACGACTTCATGTCGTTGGAATAGATCGTCATCTGTCCGTTGGAGGGATCCGCCAACGCGTGCGCGGGCGCGAGCGCGTTATGGCCCTGGAACGGCACGTCGTACTCCGCCTCCACGACCTTCGCTGCGTTCGCAAACGCCGCATCCGTGTTGCCGATGTTGATCGGCGTCTGGCTCGATTTCGGCATCGTCTCGCGCATGTACTTGAAGAGACCGTCCGAGCCGTTGGGCAGCTGCGGCGTCGCCGGCTTCTGCCAGTTGCATTTCAGCGCCTTCGCCGCGGCAATCGCCTGCTCTTCGCGCTCACAGACGACGGCGACGTAGTTGCCTTTGCTGACCACCTTTACGAAGCCTGGCATATTGCGGACGGACGATTCGTCGACGCCGATCAATGTCGCGCCCGCCACCGGTGGTTTCACGTTGCGCGCGTGCACCATCCCCGGCAGCTTCACGTCGACAGCCCATTGCAGCGATCCGTTCACCTTCGCCGGGATGTCGTAGCGCTGCGGTGACTGACCGACCATCTTCAGTTCCTGCACCGGCTTCACTTTCGCAACGCCGGTCGTCGCGTCGATGTTCGCCCCCGTCAGCGTCACATTGAACTTCTTCCCGCCGACGAGCTCGCCATAGCTGACGTGCTTCGACGGATCGTTCTTCGCGGTGATGACCGCGTTGCTGACGGTGAGACCGGCAATGGGCACTCCCAGACGCTGCGAACCCATATCCAGCAGCACTCGACGTGCTTCGGCGGCGACGCGCCGCATCGGCCACCCGTCGGTCTGGATTGCGTCGGATCCTCCCGAGCCACCCTGATCGACGGTGATGTCCGTCGTGCCCATCACGCAGGTGGTCTTGTCGAATGCGATGTCGAGCTCGTCTGACATCATCTGGCGGAACGAGGTGCCGGTGCCCTGGCCACAGTCCGTCTTGCCGACGAAGAACGTGGCAGTGTTGTCGTCGTGGATGACGATCCAGGAGTCGAGTTGGTGATAGTCAGGGTCCGGATACAGACCGCGCGCCGCGCCCTGTGCGTCGACGTCGATTGCAAATGGCCCGACAATGGCGCCGGCACTCACGCCGACGATGAGCATGCCGGACGTCTTGAGAAACTCTCGGCGGATCATGAGTTCCTCCCCGCCGCGCGCTTGATGGCGGCCTGAACACGGTAATAGGTCATGCAGCGGCACAACGTGCCGGCCATGCCCTGGCGAATCTGTTCGTCGGTCGGATGCGGATTTTTGTCGAGCAGCGCCTTGGCGGTCATGATCTGCCCGTTCTGGCAGAAGCCGCACTGCGGCGCCTGCTCATCGATCCACGCCTGTTGCAGCGGATGGAGCTTGCCGTCCTGCGACAATCCTTCAAGCGTCGTCACTTCGCCGCGGACGCTCGCGGTGGGAGTAATGCACGATCGTACGGCGGCGCCGTTGATGATGACCGTGCAGGCGCCGCATTGACCCAGCCCGCAGCCGAACCGCGGACCCTGCAGCCCGAGGTCGTTGCGAAGGATGTAAAGCAGCGGCGTCGAGGGTTCGACGTCCACGGTGTGTGCGCGTCCGTTCACCCGCAGGGTAATGTTGGCCATTCTGAAATCTCCGCGTGCATACGTATAATCCGACCTACTCGCCGCGTCAAACCTGAATGAGACCCCCTCTCTCCTTGTTTTTCCCCATGTATAACGAGGAGGGAAACATCGAACAGGCCGTCACCTCAGCACTTGCCGTCCTCTCCGAGGTCACCGATCAGCATGAAGTGATTGTCGTGGACGACGGCAGCCGCGACCAGACGGCTGCGATCGCGGATCGCCTGGCGGCCAACAACGGCAACGTGCGCGTCGTCCACCACCCCGTCAATCGCGGTTATGGTGCGGCGGTGCGGAGTGGTCTGTCGGCGGCGCGTCATCCCCTGCTGGTGCTCGCCGACGGCGACAACCAGTTCGATCTCACCGAGCTTTCGGTGCTGCTGCGCAACCTTGGTGAGAACGACATCATCAGCGGCTATCGTATCGCGCGCCACGATCCCGCCCTCCGGCGGTTGTATGCGTTCATGTACAACCGCACCGCGCGGCTGCTCTTCGGGATTTCCATTCGCGACGTGAACTGCGGCTTCAAGGTTTATCGAAAGTCGGTGGTCGAACGGCTGCTGCCGCAGCTTCGCAGCACAGGCGCGCTCATCAACGTCGAGATGTTCGCCCGTGCGCGCAAGCTTGGAGCGCGTGTGACGGAGGTGGGCGTCCACCATTACCCACGCGAGGTCGGACAACAGACAGGTGGCAACCCTGCGGTGATCGTTCGCGCGTGCAAAGAGATGCTGGAGCTCTGGCGTGAGCTTCGGTAGCAGGACCGCCGGCTGGATCGCCAGCGCGATCATGGCAGCGACCGTCTGCTACAGCGTGTTCCGCATTCCGATTCAGATGACCGACAGCCTCATTCCGCTGCTTGATGCGCAGCGCACGCCGTCTGTCGCTGCCGCCTTTGCCAGCGGTGCGACCAACGCCGGATATTTCCGCCCGTTGCGTGCGGCGCAGATTCAGGCGGTCTACGAGGTGGCGAACGGGCACTACTTCGCGGCGTTCAAAGGGTACCAAGCGGTATTTGTCGTGATCGTGTTTGCACTGTTCGTGACGGCGTTGGAGATCGATTCCCGCGAACGGCTCGCCGCGCTGCTGTTTGCGCTGACTGTGCTGGTGGGACTCCACACCTTTCGCGGAACGGTTTGGGAAGCCTACCCGGTGAATCACTCACTGGAAGTGGTTGCGTTCTGCCTGCTTGCTCTGGTGCTGGCGCGATCGAAAGGAGGGATGTGGACGGACGGCGCGGCCGCGCTGACGTTTGTGGCGGCTGCATTCACCGTTGAATCCGGGCTTCTGGTGTGGGTCGTGATGGTTGCTGCCTGGCTCGCGGGCGCGCGTGGAATCTCGCGGCGCGGCGTTCTCATCGTCAGCGGCCTGCTTGTCGGCTACCTCGCGATTCGGTTTGCCTACCTGCGTACCGGCGTGCCGGCGCTTTCGGAACGGAGCTCTGGCTTTGGATTACGGCAACTCGGCCCTGACGAGCTGCAGCAGCGTTTCGGCGCGCATCCCTATGTGTTCTACGCCTACAACGTCATGTCGTCGATCTTGACGGTGCTCTTCTCGGAGCCGCGTGCCGGCGTATGGACGATTCCGGCGGAATATCTGCGAGGCCGCGTCGCGGCTGGCACGGTGATCAACGTGCTGTCGTCCGCGATTACAACGACAGCGATCGCCTGGTTCGTCGTTCGTCGCATACCTGTCTGGCTGCGGCTTCGATTCGACCGTGACGACCAATTGATGCTCGTCGCACTCGCCATGCTCGCAGCGAATGCGGTGATTAGCTACAGCTACACGAAAGACGAAATCATGGGTCCCGCTGGGGTGTTCTACGCGATCGCTGCGTTTGTCGCGGTGGCACATGTCCTCCGCGGCGCGGACCGTTCGGGTCCGCGAAACGCGGCGGTTGCGCTCACGATGGCGCTCTTCGTTGCAGCTTCCGGATGGGTCGTGCGGACCGCAGGCCTGCACTATCAGATGCACCTGATGACGTTCTACGACCGCAACGAATGGGTGTACGTCGACGACTGGCTCGTCAGGCAAAAATCCACGCCGACGACCACGGAAGGGAAAGCGCTCGTGCAGCAGCTGCGCAACGACGCGATCGAGCGACGCACGATCGACCCATACCTGCTCTCACCGCGCCTCGATCAATGGTTCCGATAAAGGCAGTCGCGCTTCCGGCCACCGCCTGGCTCGTGTTCTGCATCGTATGGCTGTTGTTCGCGGGGCTTGGTGTTCCCGACGGCCTTGACGGTCGATCGATGACGTTGACGGAAGCGACGGCTGTCGCCAGCCATGCTGATGCCGCACGTTTGCTCGGGAAGGGCGCGGATGCAAACGCGCGCCAACGTCTTCGCGCCGGACTCGTCAAGAACAACGAATCGACGATGACGCCGCTCGAAGCGGCGACAGGTGCCATTCGCACCGGGCCGCTGCAGATGCTCGTCGATCATGGCGCGACGATTGACGATGCCAATTACTCCCTACTGTGGTGCGCAGCGACGGCTCGCAACAACCAGGACATGCTTCGCTTCCTGGAGATGCATCGGCCGGCGAGCACACCGGTCGATTGCGCGCGCGTCCGGTCGTTGTGGTAGGCCGCCTACAGCGTCTTCAGATATTCGATCAACGCGCGCTTCTTATCGGGCGGGAGCGTCGTCCCGTATGTGTGGCCGGCGTTACTGTTGCCTGCACGCGTCACGTCGTACGGCGTGCCTATGCGCTGCGCTTCGGCGCTGCTCGAGTCGAAGCCTACCCGCGCGGAATCGAGTACGTCGTAGCCGCGCCAGAAGAACCGCGGCCGCTTGTCCACCGGCTCGAGCAGATCCGCCAGTGTCGGGACTGATCCGTTGTGCAGATACGGCCCGCGCAGCCAGATGCCGTCCAGTGGCACCGACGTATAGCCCTTGTTGCTGCGGAAGTGCGAGAACTTCCAGTCGTGACCGTTTCCGTACGCGTTGTAGGCATCGGCGGACGCAGGCGTCCACATGGCGATGCGATGCGGATCGGTGCCGACCTCTGATGCATCGATCAGCGTACCGGTACGAGCGCCGCCGAAGGCATGGCACGACGCGCACTCGCCCTGAAATACAGTTGCGCCTGCAGCTGCGAGCGTCGCGTCAACGGACAACGGATAGGCCGGCGGCTTCACCGTGCTGATGTAGTTCTGAATTCTGCGCAGGCTCGACATTGTGTGCGGGTCCGTATCGCTCCAGTGGCTGTAATCGCGATCGACCCACTTCATGTTCGCGCCATCGCCGATCGCGGATGACATCACCACCTCGCGCAGATCCGTGTTCAGCCCATCCCAGTGGTAGACGTAGCCCGCGTGGGCGTTGAGGTTCCAGAGCGGCACCATATCGGAGTTGCCGATCGTCGCGTCGATCGGCTGCTTCAACGTGGTGAACTTCACCGGGTTGAACGGATCGATACGTCCCTTGCCCCAGTCGGGACGGCTGTTCATCCAGGTGTCCCGATCCCTCAGCCGCAGGATCGCGCGCCGTGTGAATGGGATGATCATCCGGTAGACCATGCGATCGGACGCCGGCAGGTGAACGTTCTTGGAAATCTCCGCCATGATCGTGTCGGCGGTGAACCGCGGATCCGATGCACAGGCGATGAGGAAGCGCACGTACATCTGCGGCGCCATCTGGTGCGCCGGGCCGGTCGCCACGATGGTTGGCGGGTCGGCTGCGTGCAGGCGATAGCTCGCGGTATGACAGATGGCGCAGTTGATGCCGACCCGCTCGAATCCGATCGTCACCTTCGACAGGCCGACCGGCATTTCGTGCCCATCCTTCGACAGCATGCCGAGCGAGGCGTAGCCACCGGGCGCGGGCAGATACTCGGGGAAGATGCGCGGCAGCACGAGCCATATCCAGTACGGAATGCCGTCGGTTTCTTCGGTGCCGATCGAGCCAAACAGGAAATGGTCTGCATCGGACGCGAAGTAGGGCGGCGGTGGCGTGCGGAAGAAATGCACGTACGTGAAGATGCCGCCGACGAGCGCGAGTACGGCGCAAACCGCCGCGATGATCGCGAACCGCCTAAACCGGCTGGACCGTGCGGGTGCGTCCTGCTGAACCAGTTCGGTCATGCGTTTTGATATCCCGGAATGCGAGCGTCAACAGGATCGCCTCGGGGATGAAAAAGGCGAAGTCGAAATAACCGAGCATGTGGTACTCGGTCGGTTGAAAGCCGACGAAGAAGATGACGCCGGCGAGCCGCGAGCCGACGGTGCACCAGGCGGTGATGCGGTAGCGCTCGAAGTCGAGCGCAGCGGGAATGTAGAAGATGCTCAGGAGGATCAACAGCAGCGCAGAGAACTGCGGCCAGAGCAGCGGCGTTGCGGCCGGAACGCCCGCGCGCGCCATCGACGCCGCAGGCGAGAGCAGCGTCGGGATGGAGAGCGCCAGATTTGCCGCGATGCCAATCCAGACCACGCGTTGAAACCAGCGTCCAGCCATCTCACAGCCCTTTCATGTATTCGACGATCGCGAGTTTGTCGGCGAGCGGCAGCGATATGCCGTACTCGTGGCCGCCGTTGCCGTTGCCCGGCAGCGCGGTGTCGTATTCCGTAAACGTCCGCCCCCGTTCGGTCTTGACGTTGGAGACGAAGCCGACGCGCTGGCGATCAAACACGTCGTTGCCCCGATAGAACACCTTCGGCCGTTCCGCGGGAGCACTCAGCAGATCGAGGAGCGTCGGCACCGATCCGTTGTGCAGGTACGGCGCGCGCGCCCAGATGCCGTCGAGCGGGTGGTTGGCGTAGCCGCGTGTCTTGCGAAAGTGCGTGAAGCGATATTCCGATTCGGGATAGAGCGCGTACTGATTGGCCGCGAACACGTCGGTGTACGAATCGAGCCGATGGCGATCGGTGCGGATGCGATCGATGTCCTCGATCAGGCCGACGCGCGTCGCCTCCGGCGCACGAACGCCTTCGCGGAACCGTTGATCGGCGTGGCACATCACGCAGTGCTGCTGATAGAGAGCGGCTCCTCGAGACGCAAGCGACGCATCGATCGAATACGGATACTTCGGCGGCGGCAGCGTCCAGATCCAGTCGCGGACGCGCTTGATGCCGGCATGGTCGACAGTGACCGGCGTCACGCCCGCGCCGAGCGCGGCGCTGAGGTTCCGCTCGTCGACCGAATCGTTGTCGCCATCCCAGTGAAGGTGCATCCCTTCCCGCGGCTTCTGGTTCCAGAGCGACGGAAAATCCGACGCGCCAATCAGCTCGTCATGCGGAAGCCGGTCGAGCTGCCAGTTGAACTGAATCGCCTTGTACGGATTGAACGTGTCCACACGGCCGCGGCCCCAGCGCGGCACCGCGTTGCCGAGAATCGGCGCGATCCGGTTGCGCAGTTCCAGCGTCTGCAGCTTCAGCCGATCGATGAGGCCGAAACGCAGCAGCGCCCGCTCGAACAGGCCGATCGACACATGGTTTTGTGCGAGACGTCCCCTGACAGCTTCGGCGGTTACACGGTTGTCCAGCGAGCACTCGAGCACGAACTCGACGAAGCGCTGCAGATCGAGCTGGTGCGCCGGCATGCCGAGCACGATCCGCGGCTCGGCGTCGGGTGCATCGCGCACGGTTCCCGTGTGGCATACCGCGCAATTCAACCCGACGTGATCGATCCCGATTCGCCGCCTCTGCGAGACGCCAACGGGCAGCGTGTGCCCTTTTTCAAATATGAACCCAAGGGATGCGTAACCGCCCGGCAGCTTCTCTGGACAAATCGACGGGAGCGCGGTGAAGACCGACAACGGTGGCAGCACACCGCCGACCGGACGCATCAGCGATACGCCTGGCTCGCTTCCGATCGATCCGTACTTGAAGTGATCGGTGATGTCGTCGTAGGCGACCGGTCGATCCCTGCTGACTGCAATCACCACCCAGAGAATCAGCATCAGTGCGAATGCGCCAAGGGCGACGGCGATCGTTCGGCGCGAAACCGACCTCATGCGAATGGCGGTGGTGAGAAGACCGACATCACCTGCGCCAGCATCTCCTCGTGGCTGGCAAACCGGCTCTCTTCATAGCATCCGAGCGGATGCTCGACGACGTGCACGAGGCATTTGTTGCAGTAAGTACACGGCTTGTCCGGGCGGTCCTTGCCCGCCTCGAACTGTTTGACGAGATCGTTGTTGGCCACCAGCGGTCGCGCCGCGCTGACGCCATCGCAGTCGCCGCGTGTGATGGCATTGCGGATCACTGACGCAGTCTGGAATCCACCGGTGCACAGCACCGGGACGGACACAGCTTGTTTGATCTTCCGCGCGTCGGGCAGATTGGCGCCCTCGATGTGATCGGCGGGAACGCCAGCCTTCAGCCATAAATCCTTGAAGACCGGGCCGGTGACGGAGCCACGGAAAAACAGCAGGTTGCGCAGGCCGTGTTTGCCGCTGGAGGCGAGCTGCTCGTACACGTTCCCGAGTACATCGAGGGGCAGATCGCTGCCGGCCGGGTTCTTCGGATGCGGGAAGGCGCTGCCGGTGGAGACGTGAATGGCGTCCGCCCCTGCCTCCACGAGCCATTTACAGACCTGAATCGAGTCGTCGACCGTATTCCCCACCCCCTCGAACTTCAGGAACGCCAGATCGTTGTTGTGGTCCGTCGCGCTGATCTTCATCTGCAGGTGGAAGTCGTTGCCGACCTTCTTCCGGATCGCCTTGACTATCTCGATAACGAATCGGGCGCGGTTTTGTAACGATCCGCCGTATTCGTCGTTACGGTCATTGATCGCGGAACTGAGGAACTGAGTGATCAGGTAGCCGTTGGCGCCATGCAGCTCGACGCCGTCGAGGCCCGCCTCGCGCGCCCGCCGCGCGCCCTCGGCGAAGTTGTTCACCGTCTCCGCGATCTCCTGCTTCGTCATCGCTTTGCACTCGAAGCCGTGCAGCGGATCGGCCTTGCTCGTGGAGCTCTGTCCCTTTTCGTACTCGATGCCCGGAATGTCGCGCTGGCGCCCGCCGTGACTGAGCTGCAGGATGAATTTGCAGTCGTACTGGTGGACCGCCTCGCCCACCTTGCGCCAGAACGGGATGCGCTCGTCGCGGTCGATCGTCGCGTAGTTCGGCATGATGCGGCCGTGAATGTGCACCGGCACGAACGACGAGATGATCGCGCCGACGCCGCCGCGCGCGAACTTGGTTTCCCAGTTGATGCGCGCCTGGTTCCCCGAACCGTCGTAGTTGTCGAAGCGGCCCGAGATGTTGGATCGGAAGATACGGTTTTTGACCGTGAGATTACGGAAGCGCAATGGCTCGAAAAGAATATCCGCCATGCCGCGCATGCTACCGAGAGCGGAGGGCTGCGACAATGTATTTTCGATCGGCACGTCGAAATGTGTGCACACATCGCGCCGTGTCTGCAGTAAGTTTGTCATCATCCCAATCTCCCAGCGTGGAAGGAGTGTGTCGATGATCCGGTGTGCCGCCGCGATCTGCGCGGTCGTCATCGCCATCAATGTCCTCAGCTGCGGTCCAGGCGAACCGCGTCCCGGAACAGTCAAGGATGAAGCGATGCGTGCCGGAATCGACGTCGAGCAGCTGGTGCGTCCAGGGCCAATGCCCGATTACTTCTCGGCGATGGACTACAACGTGCCGCAGCCGACGCTGACGTCGGATGACATTCAGGGCCGTAACATGTGGCTGGTATGGACCGGCGGCAACGACAAGCTCTGGGATCGACTGACCGTCGACAGCCTCGGCACGTTCGATCTGCTGAAAACGATCTCCTCACACCCCGCAACCGGCGCCTACAAGACGGGCTACGGCCGTCACAACCGGTGGCAGTACCTGGGTCTGGTCAACGAGCCGTGCTTCAAGGAAGCAGACGGCCCGGACCCGAACCGTTTCGGCCTGTGGCTCGACGTACGCGACCCGTCGTGCCCTCCAGATCCATTTGCCGATGCAACGAAGTACCCGGGTATAAAGATCGGCGCTCGCGGGACCACCGTTCCGATCGGCTCCTACTACGGCGAACCTACCGGCATTGTCGGCCTGCGGCTGTTCCCGAATCCGGACTTCGACGAGAAGGCGCGTCAGCGCTGGGATTCCGAGCGGTTCTATAACGATCCGACCTATTACTTCGATCGCACTCTCGTTCGGCCGTATCGCGTCGGCATGTCGTGCGCGTTCTGCCACGTCGGCCCCAATCCCATCCGTCCGCCGATGGATCCGGAGAATCCGAAGTGGGAGAACCTGAGCTCGAACGTCGGCGCGCAGTACTTCTGGTGGGACCGCGTCTTCAACTGGCGTGGCGACGGCAACGAGGCCAGCTTCTTCTATCAGGCGCTGCACGTATCGCGTCCCGGCACGCTGGACACGTCGCTCGTGTCGACGGACAGCATCAACAACCCGCGGACGATGAACGCCGTCTATCTGCTGGCGCCGCGCATGGCGCTCGCTCGCAAGTTTGGCAAGGAATCGATCGCCGGCGGCGAGCGCTTCAACAAGCAGTTCAACGACTTCGTCAAGCCGGACGATCCGCTGGCGCGCTTTTTCGTCTGGCCGGGCACAGTGTGGACGCCGCGCGTCTTGAAGGACGGTTCAGATTCCGTCGGCGGCCTCGGCGCGCTCAATCGCGTCTATCTGAACATCGGTCTCTTCAGCGAAGAATGGCTGCTGCATTTCCGCGCGGTGATCGGCGGCAAGCCGATTACCCCCATTCCTATCGAAACAGCGGAGAAGAATTCCGTCTACTGGCAGGCGACCGAGCGGCAGACGCCTAACATGGCGCGGTTCTTCCTGCACAGCACCGAGCCGCATTACCTGAAGGATGCGCCGGGAGGCGCGCAATACCTGACCGAGAACGCCGCCACTGTGACGCACGGCAAGGAGGTGTTTGCGGATCGTTGTGCGCGCTGTCATTCGAGCAAGATTCCCGACTTACCGTCGGGACTCGATCTCGAGAACGCCAACGGCCCCGACTACCTGACGAAGTGGAACGCCTACTGGAACTGGACGAAGACCGACGGGTTCAAGGCCGACATGCGGCGTCTGGTGATGACGGATGACTTCCTGAAGGAAAACTACCTGTCGAGCGAATTGCGCGTCCCGATTACGCTCCTCGGCATCAACGCGTGCAGTCCGCTGGCGACCAACGCCATCGCGGGGAACATCTGGGACAACTTCTCCTCGCAGTCCTACAAGCAGCTGCCGTCGGTCGGATCGATCAAGGTTCGCCACCCGGTGACCGGCGCCGAGTACGACTATCCGCTGCCCGCGGGAGGACGCGGCTACATCCGGCCGGCGTCGCTCGTCAGCCTCTGGTCAACCGCGCCCTTTCTGCAGAACAACACGGTGGGCCACTTCGAGTGGAGTCCGGCGGTGGATGCGCGGATGCGCTCGTTTGACGACTCGATCGAGCAGATGCTGTGGCCGGAAAAACGGCAGAAGGACACGCTCTTCGCCAACGAGAACGGACCCGGCGTCGGCATCATCGATCGCATCACGACCGACAGCTACCTCGACGTCGCCGAGGGATACGTACCGGACTACCTCTTTCCGTTCGTCAACTTGGGCCGCCGGCTGTTCCCGTTTGTGACGGGGACCGGTTATTCCATCCGCGTCGGTCCGTTCCCGAAGGGAATGCCCGTCGGCCTGATCACGAACATCGACATGCTCGGCTCCGAACTGTCGGACGCGGACCGCCGCGAACATCAAAAGAAGATCCTGTCGCTGGTGCGGCGCGCCAAAGAAGAAGTGAAGACGCACGACGATCTGGGCGGCATCCTCGGCAACCTGGTTGACGACATGCTCGCCGTGAGCAAGTGCAAGGACTTCGTCGTCAACAAAGGCCATTACTTCGGAACGTCATATTTTTCAGAAGAGCCGGGTCTCAGCGATGCGGATAAACGCGCGCTGATTGCGTACCTGAAGACGTTCTAGTGAAACGCCGCGACCTCCTCAAAGCGGCGCTTGCCTTGCCGGCGCTGAGATTACCGCGCGCCGCGGCGTCTGCTGCAACGCCGGCGCGCAGTGCAGTGCGAGCGCAGTCGACAGCAACGAATGTCCCGGCGTCCGCTGATTTCGTCGTTGTCGGTTCCGGCGCGGGCGGCGGAACGGTCGCCGCGAGACTGGTGGAGGCCGGCTACTCGGTTGTGGTGCTCGAGGCCGGTGGCGATCCGCAGAACGTTGAGTACAAGGTGCCCGCGTTCCACCCGTTTGCCACGGAACACGAGGCCATGCGGTGGGATTTCTTCGTTCATCACTATTCCGATCCGGCGAAGGAGCGGCTCGATCCGAAGTACTGCTCGGACGAGCAAGGCGTGTGGTATCCACGGGCGGGCACGCTCGGCGGCTGCACGTCGCACAACGCCATGATCCTGGTGTACCCGTCGAATCGCGACTGGGATCAGCTCGCCGATCTCACCGGCGATCCGTCATGGCGCGCAGAGAAGATGCGGCCGTACTTCGAGCGCCTCGAGAATTGTCGTCATCGCCGTGTCGCGCGCGTGCGGCACAAGCTCGGCGTCAACCCGAGCCGCCACGGGTATGACGGCTGGCTGTCCACGGAGAAGGCCGCGCCGGGCGACGCCATCCGCGACGGCAAAATTCGCAAGCTGTTCGCGACGTCAATCCACAACGCGCTGCAGGAAGTCGGCATCCCGTCCATGTCGCGGCTGGAGAGCCTCGGTGACCCGAACGATTGGCGCGTGGTCTCCGAAAACGAGTTCGGAACGTGCTACACGCCGATGACGACGAAGAACTATCAACGCGTCGGCGCGCGCGAGCGGCTGATGGACGTGAAGGCGCGCAACCCGCAGCTGCTGACGATCGAGCTGAATGCGCTGGCGACGCGCGTGCTGTTCGACGAAAACAGGCGCGCGATTGGCGTCGAGTACCGAAAAGGGGAGCGCCTCTATCAGGCGCACGCGACGCCGAGCGACGCGCCGGGTGAGGTCCGTCAGGTACGCGCGCGGCGCGAGGTAATCCTCGCGGGCGGCGCCTTCAATTCGCCGCAGCTGCTGATGCTGTCCGGCATCGGCCCGGAGGCGCAGCTGCGCGCGCACGACATCCGGCCTGTGCACATCCTGGACCGCGTCGGCAAGAACCTGCAGGACCGTTACGAGGTGGCGGTTGTCAACCGGATGCCCGAGCCGTGGGACATGCTGAAGGGAGCAACGTTCAGCGAACGAGATGCGCAGTACGCGCAGTGGAGCTCGCAGCGCCGCGGCATTTACACGACCAACGGCGTTCCGCTCTGCGTGATCGCCCGCTCGACCGGCTCGCAACCGTCGCCCGATCTGTTTTGCTACGCGCTGCTCGCCGACTTCCGCGGATACAAGCCCGGATATTCGGCAGTTGTGCGTGAGCATCCGAATTACCTGACGTGGGTCGTGCTGAAAGGGCATACCAACAACACGGCCGGCGAGGTGACACTCACTTCACGCGACCCCCGCGTCCGTCCAGCAATTAACTTCAAGTACTTCGAAGAGGGGAGCGACGCCGCGGGCGACGACCTGACCGCCGTCGTCAAGGGGATCTCGCTGGTGCGACGCATGACCGCGGGCCTGCAGGACAAACTCGGAATGGTCGAGGAGATGCCTGGCTCAGACTACCCGACGGAGGAATCGCTGCGCGATTTCGTGCGCAGGCATGCGTGGGGTCACCATGCGTCGTGCAGCTGTCCGATCGGTCCCGAAGAACGCGGCGGTGTGCTGAGCGGCGACTTCAAAGTGTACGGTGTGCACGCTCTCCGCGTTGTCGATGCATCGGTGTTTCCGCGCGTCCCAGGCCTGTTCATCGTCAGCGCCGTTTACATGGTCGGCGAGAAGGCGGCCGACGTCATCATCGCGGACGCAAGGAAGGAGCAGTGAGATGAGGACACGAGCACTATTGATCGTCATCGCGGCGCTGGCGCTGGCCGGCTGCTCTGTTGCGACGACCGTGCGCCAGAACACGATGGCCATCAACGGCAGCTCGGATACGATCCGCAACAACACAGTTGCCATTCATGACTCGACGGCAGCCACGACGTCGCTCGTCCCCGCGCTGCAGGGAGTGAACAACCTGCGCGGCCCGCTCGATTCGGTCGCGGCGTTGAAGCCGACGCTGGACGGTGTTGCCAACCTGCGCGATCCGATGACCCGTGTGGCTGCGCTCGATGCACCGATGCAGTCGGTGGCGGCCTTGAACGCGCCCATGATGCGCGTGGCGGCGCTCGACCCGACGATGAGCGCGGTGGCGAGGCTGGACGGGCCAATGCGCAGCGTGGCGGCGATGCGATCGAGCCTCGAGAACGTCGCCTCGCTGCAGCCCTCTCTCAATCGCGTCGCGTCACTCGACGTGCGACTGGCGGCCGTGGCAAGCCTTGGCCCGCAGCTGCAGCAGGTCGGCAGCCTCGGTCAGCCGCTGGAGCGTGTGGCAGCGCTCGAAGCGCCCATGGCGCAGCTGGCCGCGGTCGGGTCGATCCTCAACCGCCCACTGCTGCTGCTCGGCATCGGCGCGGTGGCGCTAATCGCATGGGGCATGGTGACGTTTCTTGCCGTAAGATTCGCAATCCTCAGCGCATCGCGCGCCTATGCAAAACCCGAGCGGCCGTTGACGGTGTGATTCACCGGGGAGACAAACCATGGCTCTGTACGCATTTGATGGCACGTGGAAGAGCGAGAAGGACAACGACGTCGAGTACGACAACACCAACGTCTGCCGCTTCTACGAAGCATACAAAGCAACGAGCGGTACGCACGACGTGTATGAAAAGGGAATCGGAACGCGATTCGAGGGGATTCCGGTGGTGGGTGCCGTCACGAGGGCAATTGGCGGCGCGTTCGGCGCAGGCGAGCTCGATCGTCTGCTCGATGCCTATCGTCAGCTCTGCATCAACGTCGTCGAGAACGCTGATACCGTCATCGACCTCGTCGGCTTCAGCCGCGGCGCTGCCACCTGTCTGGACTTCTGCAATCTAATCGAGGACTGGCAGATCAAGGATCCGAAGAAACTCGGTCCGAAGTGGCGGCTTGATACGTTTCTGAGCGCCCCCAAGGTGGTGGCACCGCCTCCGTTCCGTTTCATCGGTCTGTTCGACGTCGTTGGTGCGTTCAACGCCGGCGCAATCGCCAGCGATCTGAATGTGTTCAACTTCGGGCACAAGCTGCGTCTGCCGAAGACGCGCGTCGATTTCTGCTTTCATGCGATGGCGCTCGACGAGACGCGCACGTCGTTCAATGTGATCCGCGTCAAAGGGGCGCACGAAGTGTGGTTCCGCGGCGTGCACAGCGACATCGGCGGCGGCGACAAGATCCGCGGTCTGAATGACATCACGCTGCGGTGGATGTTCAAGAAGGCGCTGGCGGCCGGGCTGCCGATCGATGCGAAGGTGCTGGACAACATCAAGACGGATCACAACATCCAGCCCGAGCTGCACGACGTGCCGCCGATCTGGCGCCCCCTGGCGAAGACCGATCTGCTGCACTACACGGTGAGGACGTTCGCAAACTCGCGGCCGCTCTTCACCGAATGTCCGACCGAATTTCCGCCGGACGAAGCGACTGCGCAGCCGGTTGCGGCGTCGGGCGTTGCCGCCGACGCGGATCCAGCCGCGGTGTAGCGCGCACTAACGTCTATGCCACGCGCCGCTCTCGCCGCCCTGCTGCTTGCCTCCGCGATGGCCACGGGGTCCACGCTCGAAGCACAAACCGTCTCCGGTGCGGCCGTTTACGACAAGTACTGTGCGCAGTGTCACAACCAGGTCACCGCTCGCATTCCCACACGCGATGCGCTGCAGAAGATGTCGCCCGCCCGCATTATGCGGACGCTCGATTTCGGCCTGATGATGAGCATCGCATATCCGCTGAAGCGCGATGAGCGACAGGCGGTTGCGGCGTTTCTGGGTAAAGCGGATGCAGATGTACGTGCTCCCGCGAGCGCCTTCTGCTCCGCGGACAAGAAGCCGCTGTCGGGAACAGCAGCCGGCAACTGGCCCGGCTGGAGTCCCACATCTGACAATGCGCGCTTTCAGACGACGAGCGCTGGCGGCCTCAGGGCCGACGACGTGCCGTCGTTGCGATTGAAATGGGCATTCGGTTTTCCAGATGACGTGACGGCGTTCGGCGCTCCCGCGGTGCTGAACGGAACGGTGTTTGTCGGCAGCGCCGCCGGTATCGTGAACGCCCTCGATCTGCAAACCGGCTGCATCTACTGGATGTTTCAGGCGGACGGGCCAGTGCGATCGACAACCGTCGCCGTGCGGCGGGGAGCCACGTACTCGCTCGTCTTCGGCGATCAAATCGGGTGGGTCTATTCGCTCGACGCGAAGAGTGGCCGCGTGAACTGGAAGAAGCGTATCGAAGCGCACGAGGCCACTCGACTGACCGGTTCGCCCGCCGTGCACGAGGGGGTGGTGTTCGTGCCTGCCGCGTCGTGGGAAGAGACGCGCGCCATCGATCCTCAGTATCGATGCTGCACGTTCCGCGGCAGCGTGACCGCACTGCGTGTAACCGACGGTACGGTTGTGTGGAAGACGTATCTCGTCGATCCGCCGGTAAAGACCGGCATCACGAAAGCCGGCGTCGATCAGCTCGGGCCTTCTGGCGCAGGCGTCTGGTCGGCACCCACGGTCGACGCGAAGCGTGGCGTCCTCTACATCACCAGCGGCGACAACTATTCGTATCCCGCCACGAAGACGAGCGATGCCGTGCTTGCGCTCGACCTGAAGAGCGGCCGCATCGTCTGGTCGCAGCAGACGACCGCAAATGATGTGTACAACTCAGCGTGCGGCGGTGGCGGCGTGAATTGCCCGCCGTCAAACGGACCGGATCACGATTTCGGATCGTCGGCGCTGCTCCTCACGCTGCCGTCGGGTCGCGACATGCTCTTCGCCGGTCAGAAATCCGGTATGGTCTACGCGCTCGATCCAGATCAGCAGGGAATGATCGTCTGGCAGACGCGCGTGGGTCGCGGCAGCACCAACGGCGGCGTGCAGTGGGGAATGGCGAGCGACGGCACACGCGTGTACGCCTCCGTGTCCGACGTCGTGAGGCCGCCCGGCGGTGTCGGCGGTCCGGCACCGATCGGCAACGCGACACTTGACCCGGTTCAGGGCGGCGGCCTGACCGCTCTGAGATTGGTCGACGGCGCAAAGGTGTGGAACGTGCCGGGAACTCCATGCGATCCACCGCGCGCCGGTTGCAGTCCCGCGCAGCCCGCCGCAGTCACGGCGATTTCCGGTGTCGTCTTCTCTGGCTCGATGGATGGCCACCTGCGCGCGTTTGCGGCGGCCGACGGGAAGCTGTTGTGGGATGTTGATACGGCAAAGGCGTTCGACACGGTGAACGGCGTCAAGGCCACAGGCGGTTCGCTCGATGGCGCGGGTGCCGTTGTGTCGAACGGCGTCGTGCTGGTCAACTCCGGATATCCGCGGTTCGGCGGTATGCCCGGCAACGTGCTGCTCGCGTTCGGACGGTAAGTCAGCGGGCCGGCTGAAGCCGTCCTACTTGGCTCCCAGCTCTTCGTAGATGGCCTGAACAGCGAGCTTTACTCCCTCCGACGTGTAGCCCTTGTACTTATCCGTCAGGTTGATCGATGCCGCCGCGGCGTCCGCGTTCTTGCCGGCGCGGCGTGCGGTCTGGACTTCGTTCAGCAGATCTGACGTGAAGCGCTGGTATTCCTGCAGGTCGCTCCACTTCATCAACGGAGCGTGGCCGGGGACGAGAACGTCGACGGCGACGCCTTTGAGCGTGCCGACCGCTTTCGACAGCGTCTGCGGGTAGGCGACGCCGCTGCCGCCATTGGCGCGGTCGATGCGCGGCGCGTCTTTCCGCGCGAACAGGTCGCCGGTCTGCAGCACACGCAGCGCGGGGAAGTAGATCATCGCGTCACCGTTCGTGTGACCGGCGCCGAAGTAATAGAGGTTGATCTGCTCCTTGCCGCTGCCGAGCGTCATGGTGTCCTTGAACGTGCGCTTCGGCAGGAACACGGCCTTGTCGCCCTTGAAGGCGTCCATCTTCGCCATGTTCGCCTTCGTGTTTTCCTGCGCCACGATTTCGACGTTCGTGCCGAACTTGTCGTCGTTGCCGGTGTGGTCGGCATGCGTGTGGGTGTTGATGATCATCGTCACCGGTTTGTTGGTGACCGATTTCACGCGATCGAGAAACGTCTGACCCCACGTCGCAAGCTTGGTGTCTATCAGCACCACGCCGTTGTTCGTGATGAACACGCCGACGTTGCCGCCGCTGAACGTCGCATCGTTGCCAGGCGTCGAGCTGAGCAGCACGTAGTAGTTGTCCGCAACCTTTTGCACGTCGATCGTCTGCTTCGTCTGCGCCTGCTGCGCGGCCGCTATCGACAGCGCCCCGATGACGAGCAGGGTCCCAAGCAGGAATGTTCTTTTCATGCCGGGATCATACTCTCGGGTCGCTGTTGAGAACGTCGGGCGCGGCCGGCGGCGCGATCGACGACCGCAAGCGCCTCTTGGGACGACTGTTATAGATGGTACTGGGGTTTATTGCATTGAAACTCGCTGCTCACGAAATGTTGTGATTGATCAAGGTCAAGCGTCGGAACACAATTCGACCCCCGCGAGGGTTGAAAGATGTCGTCGCGATGGGACGGAACCTTCAGTGCGCCGCGATTGTGTTTCTATCGCCGCGTTCTGACGACGCTTGTTCTTCCGCTGGGTACCGCCGCTGTCGTCAGCGCGCAAACCCTGGCAGCCCTTCAAGGCCGTGTGGTGGATGCTTCCGGAGCGGCGCTGCAAAGTGCATCGATCACCGTCGAGAATCCCGAGGCGGGTTTCGTCACGACGGTCTCCACCGATGCGGAAGGCCGCTACCACGTTCACGCCATCCCCGCGGGCTCGTATCAAGTGACGGCATCAGCCGATGGTTTCCGACGCGAGATCATCGAAGATCTGACGTTCGAGGTCGGTCGCACGCTCGTGCGCGATTTCCATCTGAACCTCGGGGGGCGCGGTGAAGCGGTCATTGTCACCGCGGAGCTCCCTCTCCTCGATCAGGCGACAAGCACCGTCGGGCACATCGTGTCGCCCCAGACAATCCGTGGCGCACCGCTGAATGGCCGCCACTTTGTCGATCTCGGACCGCTCCTGCCTGGGTCGCTCGCGCCCTCACAGACCGGTTTTTCGACGACGCCGGTTCGTGGAACTGGAGCGCTGGCGTTCAATACCGCCGGTAATCGCGAGGAAGCTGTTGCCTATATCGTGAACGGCGTCACCACCAACAATCTTACCTTCGGCTCGATAGGTTTTCCGCCGCCCATCGCCAGCATCGAGGAGTTCAAGGTCGACAACTCGACGTTCCGTGCGGAATACGGACATGTGTCCGGGGCGGTGCTCAATCTGATTAGCCGATCGGGCACCGATCAGTTTCGCGGCGAGGCGTACGAGTTCTTTCGCGACGACGCACTCGATGCACGAAACTTCTTCGAATTCACGTCGTCGCATCCGCATCCGTTCAAGCGCCATCAGCTTGGAGGATCCGTTGGTGGTCCCATCATCCGCGGCCGCACGTTCTTCTTTGCGACATACGAAGGTCTGCGGCAGCGGCAGCAACTCGATCTGCAGGCCGTGGTTCCCGGTGATGTGCAACGAGCGGCGGTCACCGACCCTGCGATTGCACGGCTGCTGCCGCTGATTCCCCGCGCGAATTACTTCGACGCCGACGGCGTACCGCGGTTTGTCGGCGCCGGTCTGGCAATCGTGCATGAGAACACCTGGACCGCGGACGTACGGCACAACGTCGGAGCGGCAGATCGCCTGCAGGTATTCATGGGTCGTCAACAGATCAGGGGTCGCGAACCCGCGTCGGCGGGGACGAATGTGCCAGGATTCGGCCAGACGCGCGGCATCTGGAAGAGCACCTTCACCGTGAACGAGACTCACACGTTCGGTGCCGCGCTGCTGAACGAAGCACGGTTCGGTCAAACGGCGCAGGACGGGCACACGCTTCCGTCGGCCGCACTCAACCCGCAGGATTTCGGCATCGCGAACGGCGTCAACCGCCCGATTGGGTTGCCGCAGATGATCGTCGCCGGCGCGCTCACCTTCGGCGGGCCGGCGACACTGCCGCAGGGACGGAAAGACACGCTCTACGTTTTCAACGATACGGTCACGCACATCGTCGACCGGCACTCGCTGCGATTCGGCGGAGAGTATCGACGCTTCCTCAACAACAATTTCGCGGAGGGTACCGGGCAGTTCAACTTCCCGAGCATGGCGGCATTCCTCAGTGGCACGGCAAACGCGTTCAACATCACGCTCAACCGGCGCTGGAGCCACATCACCGAGGACGCTGTTTCGTTCTTCGCGCAGGACGCCGTCCGCATCGGTGCGAACCTGACGCTCGATATCGGGCTTCGATACGAATGGCACGTCACGCCGACAGAGCGCGACAACCAGTTCGTCGTGTTCGACGCACCGACGGCGTCACTGGTCCGTGTCGGCGTGGACGTGGCGAGAATTTATCGGCAGAACAATCGGAACTTCGAACCGCGGCTCGGCCTCGCCTGGGCGCCATGGGGAGACAGTCTTACCGTCATCCGAGGTGCGTATGGACTGGCCGTCGATCAGCCGAGCACGACGGCCGTGCGCGACACGGCGGGCAACCCGCCGTTCGCGACACCGCTGACTGCCACCGGTTCGATTGCACTGCGCGACGGCGTCAATGCGGCGCAGCCGATTCGTCTGGCGCCGGTGACGATTGATCCGCGCTTTCGCAACGCGTCGCTGCGAGCGTGGAACGTGAACATCCAGCGACAACTCGCCCGCGATCTCTCGGCGACAGTCGGCTACTTCGGTTCGCGCGGCGCGCATCTGCGAATCTCCCGCAACATCAATCAACCGATCGACGGCGGCGTTCCGTTCCCGTCCGTCGACGCGTCGAGTCCGATTCGACCGGGCGAGCCGCTTGGCGCGATCACGCAGGTCGAAAGCAGCGGATTTTCGAGCTACAACGGATTATGGGTGTCGGCGACCAAACGATTGTCCCGCGGGCTGGTCTTCGACGCGTCGTATACGCTGTCCAAATCGCTCGACACCAATTCCCTGAATTCATCGGGCTTCGCCGTGCAGAACGGCTACGACATCGCCGGCGAGTACGGGTTATCCGACTTCGACGCGCGCCATCGATTCGTGATCAGCGCCATGTACGATCTGCCCTTTGCCGGCCATGCACTCACGCGCGGATGGCAGCTCGCCACCATCGTTCAGGCGCAGAGCGGGAACCCTGTCAACATCGTCACGAGCAACAGCACGCTCAACGGCGTTCCGAACACCGTGCGTCCGAATGTGATCGCTCCTGTGCGAACCATCGGATCGGTGGATCGCTGGTTCGATCCGTCGTCGTTTGCGGCCGGCAACGGGTTCGGCAATCTTCGCCGCAACACGGTGATCGGCCCATCATTCATCAACACCGACTTGTCGGTGGTGAAGAAAGTCTCTGTGGGAGCGGATCATTCTCTGCAGCTGCGCGTCGACGCCTTTGATCTGTTCAACCACGCGAACTTCGGTTCACCCGGAAACGTGGTGGGCACGCCGATGTTCGGCAAGATCTCGCGGACCCGTCTTCCCACCGGCGAAGCTGGCTCGTCGCGGCAGGTTCAGCTGGCGGCAAAGCTGTCGTTCTGAATGCATGGACACACCGGCGCGCGACGCCTGGCGATGGTCGCCATCGTCTTCGGCTCCGTGTGTCCTGCAGCTTCGGCTCAGGTGCGTCACCCTGGTCGAACCGTTCTGACTATTCATTGGGGCTCCGAAAGCGATCCGTCGTCTGAACGTCTCGACGCGGCGATCCGACGTGTGCTGTTGGGGCCGACCGACGCGCCTGTGAACTATTTTGCGGAGTACCTGGAGACGGAGGAGTTCCCGGCAGAAAAAGCATCGAAGGCGCTGCGGGACTACATCCTGCGCAAATACGAAGGCCGCCACGTTGACGTCGTGATCGCGGTGGCGTCCGCGGCGCTGCAGTTTGCAGTTCGCTACCGGGATGAATTGTTCCCCGATGTCCCAATCGTGTTTCTTGCCGTCGCACTACCGCAGGCCGTCGTCGATCGTACGGCGCGCGGTATCACGGGTGTGTTGAACGACACGCCCTTCAGCGAAACGCTGGAACTCGCGTTGAAGCTACACCCCAGCACGACACGTGTATTCGTCGTCGCTCAAGCGCCAACGGTGGTGGGATATGACGAAAAGCTGCAGTCGGCACTAAGTCCATTCGCCAACCGTGTCGAGCTCACATATGTCAAGAAACGAACCGTCCCAGAGCTCCTCTCCGCTGTCAAGGCGATTCCGCCGCAGAGCGTAATCCTCTACACGCGTTATGCGCCGGACGAGCCGGTTCCTAACGTGTATCCGGGCGACATCGCCCATATGATGGCCGACGTCGCACGAGCGCCGATCTATGGCGTGTCCGATCTCTACATTGGCAGCGGCGTCGTCGGAGGCGTGATCCGCAGCGGGGACGCGGCCGGAGCACGGCTTGGAGAAATCGCGCGTCAGATACTCGATGGCACACCACCGGAGGACATACCGATTACCCCCGTGATGACGGCGCCCATGTTCGACTGGCGCCAGGTGAAACGCTGGGGAATTGACCCTTCGAGACTTCCGCCCGAATCGCGAATTCTGTTCAGGACGCCGACGGCGTGGGAATCTTACAGGCGATACATCGTCAGCGCGATTGCTGTGGTCGGCGTGCAGCTGCTGCTCATCGTCGGACTTCTGACCCAGCGGACCGGGCGGCGCGTCGCGGAGGGAACCGTACGCGCGCGCGAGGCGACGTTGCAAACGAGTTACGACCGCATCCGACAGTTGGCCGGACGGCTCATCGACGCGCAGGAGACCGCACGGGCGAGCCTTGCCCACGACCTGCACGACGACATCTGTCAGCGGCTGGCGATGGTGTCGACGATGATCGATCGTCTGCGGGCCTCGTCAGGGAGCATTCAAAACAGAGCCGTGCAACGCGATTTCGCACAGCTCGCCGGTGATACGCGGATACTCTTCGACGCCGTCCGCCGACTCTCACATGAATTGCATCCGGACTCGCTGCGGTTGCTGGGGCTCGCGCCCGCCCTCAAGACACTCTGCGCCGAAGTCGCAGTCCACCACGGCGTGCGCGTGACATTCACCGCGGTGGGCGATTCGCGGCACGT
>Ga0310810_10001088_pt1 | contig 27720 bp, 20 predicted proteins | sample NCmetagenome_FD_207641 | JGI IMG/M metagenome (GOLD analysis project Ga0310810, IMG submission 207641) | Soil microbial communities from experimental microcosm in Duke University, North Carolina, United States - NC | ecosystem: Engineered > Artificial ecosystem > Soil microcosm > Unclassified ...
CGCTTCCGGTTAGAGATTCAGAAACTGTTGCACCGCTGCCAGTCGTAAATTTGAGACTCGCAGTCGCAGTGCCGCTCGATTGTGGCTTGAAGGTCACTGTGTAGGACTTGCTTTGTCCGGCAGAAAGCGAGAACGGGAATGAAAGCCCGGAGAGCACGAATTCACTGGTGCTAGACGCCCCAGAGGAAACGGTGACGCCAGATGTGCCGGCGGTGATCGCTCCGGTCATGCTCTTAGTGGTGCCCACCGTAACGGTGCCGAAGTTGAGCGTGCTTGGCGAGGCCGAGAGTGATCCGGAGGTACCTCCTGTTCCACTCAATTTGACCACGGCATTGTTCAGGCTTGAAGTCACGGTGATGCTGCCGCTGACGCTGCCCGTCACCGTCGGAGCGAACTTAGTGGTGAAGGTCACGCTCTGACCTCCGCTCAACGTCATCGGTAAGGTCAATCCCGAGAAACTGAAGCCGGCCCCCGTGATCGATGAAGATTTCAGCTGAATACTTGTCGTGCCGGTATTCTTGATGCTTGCCGTCTGCGTCGTGCTGCTGCCCACTGTTACTGTTCCGTAGCTGATGGAAGATGGGTTGGGTGAGATCCCTCCCGAAGTCGTGCCCGTCCCAGAAACTGAGATGAGAAGGCCGACGGAAGACTTATTATTCAAGACATAGATAGATCCGCTCACGCTGCCGGTGGCCGTGGGTTTGAACACAATGGCCATTGTCTTAAATTCGCTGGGAGCCAGCGTAACCGGAGGCACTGGAAGGGTCACGTGAAATCCCGCGGCTTTGATGTTATAGCCGTTGATCGTCAACGAACTGGACCCCTTGTTCGTGAGCGTGAGCCACATCTTCTTCGACGTGCCGACAGCAACGCTGCCGAAACTTAAGCTGCACGGGTTGCATTTCAGCTGCTGGGAAGTCGCAGTCTGAGCGCTGGAAATATTGGGAAAAACCAGACACAGCACTAGAACCAAAGCTGGGACCCAGGGCTGGAGCGATTGGGGGAATCGAACTCTCATGGTCCAGCTAGTGTTCCCGATTTGGGCCTAGCCGCGAACGTCACAGATGGTCATCCTGACGCTCAGGGGGATGCAAACCTTTGTGTAAGGTGTCCTACTTAGCCCTGTAGACTCCTGATCTTACGGCGATGGAACGATTGCCTTGGCTTCGTTCGAGTAGGCGCTCTCTGTTCCGCTTCCGTCCACTGCTGTCACGACATAGAAGTAGGTCGTTCCGGCCGCGACTGTGCTGTCCGTGAATGTCGTATCCACGTTCAACGACGAGTTGATCTTGGTATAGGGGCCACCAGTCTTGGTCGCACGATAGATGTTGTAGCCGACTACGCCCGAGCCGCTACTTCCCGCCCAAGCTAAGTCGACTGAGTGTGAGGCGGGTGCTGTAGCGCTTCCAGCCACGGCGATCTGTGTTGGACTGTTCGTTGCGTTGCTCGTAAACGTTAATGTCCCACTTGCCGAACCGCTCGATGTCGGAGTGAAAGTGACCGTGAACGAGACACTCGAACCGGCCCCTACGTTCACTGGGAAGCTGATGCCGCTCACTTTGAATTCTGAACTATCCGAGCTGACGCCCGTTACTTGTACAGCAGAGCCGCTCGCCGACAAACTCGCAGACTTCGACGCGCTCGCACCCACGGTCACGCTGCCGAAGCTCAAACTGGTTGGGTTTGCCGCAAGCTGTCCCGGTGTAGTTCCCGTGCCAGACAAGCCGATTCCGAGCGAAGGATTGCTGGCGTTTGAAGTTAACGTCAGCGTACCGCTTGCGCTGCCGCCTGAAGATGGCGCGAATTGCACAGTGAAAGTTACGCTCTGTCCCGCCGACAAGGTCGTTGGCAGTGAAAGGCCACTGACATCGAATGCGCCCGCACTCGAGCTGGCTCCCGAAATCGTGACGTCACTTCCACCCGAATTAGTTACGGTCTCCGACTTCGACGTGCTGTTCCCAACCTGAACGGAACCAAATGATAGGCTAGTCGGATTAGCCGACAGAGTACCGGCCGAAGCGCCCGAACCATTCAGTGGAATCGTCAAAGATGGGTTTGAGCCGTCCGAAGTGATGCTTAAATTCCCGCTCGCGCTGCCGCTTGCAGACGGAGCGAACTTCACGGTGAAACTGGCAGTCTGACCGGCCGTGAGTGTGACGGGCAGTGTCAATCCAGTGATCGAGAAGCCACTGCCAGACGCGCTGGCAGCTGTGATCTTGAGACTCGACCCGCCCGAGTTGGTCAGGGTTTGAGTCATCGACTTGCTGCTGCCGACCGATACGCTGCCAAAACTCATCGAGGACGGGCTTGCACTGACCGAACCATCTGCCACGCCCGTTGCGCTCAACGGTACATTCAGAGTCGGATTCGTGCCGTCTGAGGTGATCGAAAGATTGCCTGTTGCCGATCCGCTCGATGAGGGCGTGAACTTCACGCTGAAACTTGTACTCTGACCAGCACTCAAGGTGACTGGTAGGCTGATGCCACTCACGCTAAAGCCCGTACCGGAGGCGGCCGCGCCCGTAATTTTGAGATTCGATCCGCCCGAGTTGGTCAAGGTCTGCGTTGTCGTTTGTGAGCTACCCACCACCACGGAGCCGAAAGCAATCGATGTCGGGCTTGCAGTGACCGATCCATCAGCAATGGCGTTCCCGCTGAGCGGAATCGTAAGATTAGGATTGGAGCCGTCTGATGTGATCGTGACCGATCCGTTCGCACTTCCCGTTGAGGAAGGGGCGAACTTTACACTGAAACTGACGCTCTGGCCCGAATTCAAAGTGGTCGGCAGAGTTAATCCACTGATGCTGAATCCGGCTCCGGCTGTGGTCGCCGCGGAAATCTTCAGACTTGAACCACCAGAATTTGTCAGCGTTTCCGAAACAGTCTGGTTGTTTCCAACGACCAGCGTGCCGAAATTAACGCTTGAAGGATTGGCGGTCAGCGCTCCATCAGCAACAGCGTTGCCGCTCAGTGGAATCATAAGCGTCGGATTGGAACCATCCGACGAGATTGTGAGCGAGCCGCTCGGGCTTCCCACCGCGCTTGGGCTGAACTTCACATTGATAGAGGCGCTCTGCCCTGGGTTCAGAGTGACCGGGAGAGCTAAGCCGCTTACTGAAAAGCCGGCGCCGGTTGTCGCGGCCGACGAAATTGTGACACTCGAGCCTCCGGTATTAGTCAGCGTGTCCGCCACGGTCTGACTAGTACCAACTACCACCGTCCCAAAGCTGATGGACGAGGGGGCCGAATTTATTCCGCCATCCGTGACACCCGTACCGGCCAAAGGAATTGCGAGGCTTGGATTCGATCCGTCGGAGGTAATCGTCACACTTCCGGTATCGCTTCCCGCTGAGCTCGGCTTGTATTTAACAGTGAAATTCTGGCTCTGACCGGCGCCCAAAGTGAGCGGCAGAGAAAGGCCGCTGATACTGAAATCTGAACCGGCAACATTCGCGGCAGATAAAGTTACGTTACTGCCACCGGAATTCGTGATCGTGGCGGAAGTCGATTGCGTTACACCGATCTGAACCTTCCCAAAGCTCACACTCGACGGAGTAGCAGTGACTGCACCGTCCGCAATACCGGTTCCGGATGCCGGAATGGTGAGAGTTGGGTTGCTGGCGTCCGAAGTCACAATGAATGACCCGGTGCGGGCTCCCGCGCTCGTCGGCGAAAAGCGTGTGTTGAAGGAAACGCTTTGTCCGGCTGCCAGCGTGATCGGCGCACTGACGCCATTCACCGAGAACCCGCTTCCGCTTGCCGAGATTGCAGAAATCGTGATCGTCGAGGTGCCGGGATTAGTGAGGGTTTCCTGAATGGAGCTTGTTGTCCCAGTTTGAATGCTGCCAAAGCTCAAAGTACCTGCGCTCGCACTGAGGCTGCCCGGTGTTGCTCCCATTCCCTCCAGTGGTAGCGCGATCGGGTCTGTTTGCCCGGTGCTGATCGTCAATGCTCCAGACTGCTTTCCGCTACTCTTCGGCGCGAAAGCGATTTTGAAAGACACACTTTGGCCAGGAGAGAGAGTTATGGGCAGCGTGATGCCCTGTACGCTGAAGCTGCTCGAGGAGGAACTGATCTGCAGGATCGTAATCGTGTTGGGTAACGGAGCTAATCCGCCGGTGCTGGCGGCCGCAGGCATCACGTTTGTGACTGTCTGGGTGAATGTTTTGGTTTTGCCTACTGAGACGCTACCGAAGCTGACATTTGGCTGCGCAAAAGACAGGGCGGTCGAAGATGGCGGGGTGCTAAGGCCGAGACAGCCCGTCATGACGACGGCTGTCAATAGAGTGATTGCTGCAGCAAGTTTCCATCTCAGACCCGACGTTCGCACTTGCGACCTCGTTGCGCCGTCCTGCTCGGCGAGATTTACGGACGACATCCCCGCCTGCATCTGAATCTGTTTGATTGGGGGAATGCTGATGGATTGTGCCTTAGTCCTACGGCCTAACGGCAGGTCACAGAAGTACATGTGGGACAGTGACTTCCGGTGCTTTCGCAAGGTGTCCCTTCGGTCATTTTTTGCGCAGGCCTTTCGGGTCAAACTCCGTGCTGGTCGCGCCTTTTGGTCGGAAAAGCTACGTTGGAAGCGTCGGCCACTGGGTGCGACTTTGATCCTGTTCTTAACTGGATCGCATTACCTCAGTGACCGTTTTCCACAGATTTTCCTAAAGCTCCCATGGGTGTGTTTGATTTCGCTATCCTCAGCATGATGAGATCTCGTTCTGCCCGACGTGTTGGTCTCAGTCGAGCACTCTCGAAGCTCGGCTACTGCTCGCGAGCCCGGGCCGCCGAACTCGCTCGCGCTGGATCCGTTCATGTGAATGGCGTACTTCGTCGCGATCCTGAAACGCCAGTTTCTTTGGAATTCGATCGTCTGAGTGTGGACGGGAAGTCGGTTGCCGAACCGCTGAAGACGTATTGGATGATGAACAAACCGCGTGGCATCGTGACCACCATGTCGGATGAAAAGGGGCGAGCCTGTGTTTCCGATCTCCTTCCATCAAGTCCGTGGGTCGGGCCGGTAGGACGACTTGATAAAGCCAGCGAAGGATTGCTTTTGCTGACAAATGACTCGGAATGGGGAGCCAGGATCACCGACCCGGAATCGCACGTTGCGAAAACCTACCATGTACAGATTGCAGCTCACGTAGACGAAGGCATGTTGCGCGTCCTCACGCAGGGAGTGCGCATCGGAGATTCATTGTGGCGCCTGAAACATGTCTCAGTTCTCAGGACGGGCGTAAAAAGCACGTGGTTGAAAATTCAGCTCGATGAAGGAAAAAACCGTCAAATCCGGCGCATCTTCGACGCGCTACACATCGGGGTATCGCGACTAGTTCGAGTTGCTATCGGTTCAGTGCAACTCGGGAACTTGCCAAAGGGAAAGATCCGTTCTCTCACTCCACAGGAAATTGGTGAGTTGCGTGGGTGAGGAACTGATTTACTGGATGAAAAGCGTAATGTTATGATCGCCGCACTCCAGAAAGCTATCAATGAGCTCTCCCTACGGACTTCAAATCACCGAAAATTGTCTGATCTGTAAGCTTCGGCAATCGGGTTTCTTCTGCGATTTACCTCGACCGTCACTGGAAGCACTGGAAAAAATCAAATACGCGAGCGCATTTCCTCAGGGCGCGGTCCTTTTCGTAGAAGGACAAGCCCCAAGAGGGATCTACCTCATCTGCAGCGGCCGAGTGAAACTGTCGACCACTTCACGGGACGGGAAAACACTCATCCTGCGGATTGCAGAAAGTGGAGAGGTGCTCGGTTTGCATGCGACAGTTTCTGGGAAACCGTACGAACTCACCGCAGAAACGCTTCAACCCTGCCAGTTGGACTTTATCCGACGCGAAGATTTCCTCAAGTTTCTTCAGAACCATGCGGATGCCTGCCTCAACGCGGCGCAGCACTTGAGCAAGAACTGTCAGGATGCGTACGAGATGATCCGTTCGTTGGGCCTGTCGCATTCTGTCTCGGAAAAGCTTGCGCGTCTGCTGCTCGAATGGTCGACAGATGGAGACACCACTCCCGAAGGAATCCGGATCAAGGTTGCGCTCACTCACGAGGAAATTGCGCAACTGATCGGAACATCGCGTGAAACCGTTACACGCGTCCTCGGAGAGTTTCGGGAGAAGAAAGTCGCCCAATTGCGTGGCTCAACCCTCGTCATTCAGGACAGGGCCGCCCTGGAGCGGTTAGTCGGTTCATAAGCAAGCCCAAACGCGGCGCTACTACGTCCCGCAGTAAGTCCTCAACAATTACCGGAGTTACTTTACCGCCGCCAAAGTGAAGACTAGGCTTCCCGTATGAGTTTCAGTGCATTGCTGGTGAGCGGCGATACAAGTTCTCTAGGCGTGCTTTGTGCAGCCTTGGAGGAACTGAAGATCGAGCAGGAAACTTGCCGTTCGGTTCCGGATGCCTTGGAACTTCTTGCCGTCGAGCCCTACTCCGCATTGCTGGTTGATTTCGATCTGCCAGGTGCGGCGCACGTGGTTCGCATGGCGCGCATGGGGCCACCCCAGCGGAGGCCCGTAGTTTTCGCCCTTCTTAGTCTGCATGCCGATGTAGTTGATACCTTTCAATGTGGCGCCAACTTCGTCCTTAATAAGCCTGCTGATGTGCACCAGATTTTTCGTTCCTTGCGCGCAGGGCGTGCATTTATGCGGCGGGATCGCAGGCGGGCTGAGCGTCACAAAACCGAAGCGCTCGTTTACCTGCGTTTTGGGGATCTCTGCCCGATGCCGGCCATCGTGCTCGACCTGAATGAGCGTGGCCTGGCCATTCAAGCTGCGGAACCGCTACCGCCCAGTCGAATCCCTTTGCGATTCATCTTGCCGGGAACCGAATTCCTGATCGAGGGCCGTGGAGATGTTATTTGGGCTGACGACGGGGGGCGTGCAGGAATCCTATTCACGGAAATGCCCGCGAGCTCTAAGAGACAACTTAAGCAATGGGTGACAAAACGCGACAAGCGAAAGCCAGTCAACTACTCGGCAGCGCGAACCAGTAAATCCCGTTCTCACTCAGCTCGTCTGTCTTAACTTCAACCCTATCCCGTCTCGCGCGATTATTGCCACTCAACGCGTGTTAGACTTTCGTCTCCCGCCTGACTCTGCATGTCCGATCTCACTTCTCTTTCAGCAGCCGAAATGGCCGAACAAATTCGCAAGCGAGCGTACTCGCCTGTTGAACTGGTGCAGGCCCATTACGATCGGATCCGACAGAAAAATTCCGCGCTGAATGCGTTCGTCGATTTGAATGAAGAACGTGCACTGAAGCAAGCGAAGTCCGCAGAATCGGCAGTGATGCGTGGGGAATCGCTCGGTCCCCTTCACGGTGTTCCGGTCAGCATCAAGAGTTCGATTGATGTCGCGGGAATGCGTTGTGAAGCCGGAACACGGCTTCGCGCAGGAAATGTCGCAACCCACGACGCACCCTTAGTCGCGCGACTTCGGCAAGCCGGTGCGATTGTTCTCGGGGTGACCAACACGCCGGAGTTGTTGATGGCATGGGAAACCGACAACCTGCTGTATGGCCGCACCAATAATCCATGGGATCCGACTCTCACAGCAGGTGGGTCCAGCGGTGGAGAGTCGGCCGCCATCGCATCCGGTATGTCAGCCGGCGGAGTTGGAAGCGATGGCGGTGGCTCTATTCGAGTTCCCGCGCATTTCACAGGTATCTGCGGACTGAAGCCTACACCAGGACGAATTCCGTGTACCGGACACTTCCCGCCATCGGGTGGACCGTTTGCATTGCTTGGCGTAGTTGGTCCCATGGCGCGCACGATCGTGGACCTCGAACTGCTTTTTCGTGCGATGGCCGGTCCCGACGATGGCGATCCCAGCTCCGCGCCGGTGCCGCCCCGCACTCTACCCAGCGACGAACTCATGCAGACGCGAGTGGGCTGGTTTGAAGACGATGGCCGCACGCCCGTGACATACGAAACTCGATTAGCGATTCAGGCATCAGCGCAGCATTTGAAACGCGCAGGATTTGAGGTCGAACCTTTTCGTCCCACTGAATTAGAAACTGCCCGCCAACTTTGGTGGAAGTTTTTTGGAGTGGCGGGTGGCATGATTCTTGGTCCCATGCTCAAGGGCTATGAGCGTGAGATCAGTCCGATTTTGAGTGAGTTCACAGGTTGGGTTCGAGAACAGCCGAGCCACACCGGTGAAACATTACTCTCCACCTGGTTGGGGCGTGATGAAGTTCGCGGAAAGTTTCTCAACCAAATGCGGCACTTTCCGATTCTGCTTTGCCCTGCAGCGGCTATACCCGCGTTTAAGCACCGCGAGCGTTCATGGTCGTTAGAAGGAAAAACCGTCGAATACCTGGATGCCTGGAGTTATACCGAGTGGTTCAATTTGCTCGGATTTCCCGCCGTAGTTGTTCCGATGGGACACTCTCCGGAAGGCCTGCCGATTGGTGTTCAGGTTGTTGGCCGTCCCTGGGAGGAAGAACTCGTATTGCAAGTCGCCGCTACGCTAGAAGCAGAACGCGGCTATTTTCCACTTTCACCATTACAAGCATAGGTTTCGGTCTGCACTATCAGCGGGTGAGCTGAAACATCCCTGTCGCATCGTTCAGTGGTACTCTGATCCCCGATTTTTCAATCACGTTCTCGAGGCCGACGTGAACGACCCTGTGAAAGCTGCTTCCCGAATTCCCGACTCAGAACAGACTTCTCAAGATGTCGATGCAACCGCCGTTTCGGTTGAAACCTCGATATCTGTTAGCGAACACAACCTAGGTTCCATCGGTCCCTATTACCTGATTACGAAACTCGGCGAAGGCGGCATGGGAACCGTATGGCTCGCGGAGCAGCTTGCGCCAGTTCATCGGCGTGTTGCCATAAAAGTTGTGAAGTCAGGGCGGTTCAGCGATCAGGCACTTCGCCGCTTCGATCTCGAACGGCAATCCCTGGCGATCATGAACCATCCGGCGATCGCGAAAGTCTTCGATGCCGGTTCGACTTCTGACGGTCAGCCTTACTTCGTCATGGAGTACGCCAGCGGATTGCCCATCACGAACTACTGCAACCAGAAACGCCTCGGTACCCGCGAACGCATCGAATTGATGATCAAGGTTTGCGAAGGAGTACAACACGCGCATCAGAACGCAATTATTCATCGCGACTTGAAGCCTTCCAACATCCTCGTTACAGAAGTTGATGGCAAACCACTCCCGCGCGTCATCGACTTTGGTATCGCTAAAGCGATGCAAGCGAAAGGCGCCGAGGGCGACACTATCGCATCTTTCACCCAGGCCGGGGGCATGATAGGCACGCCGGGCTACATGAGTCCAGAGCAGGCCGATCCCGCCATTCTCGACGTTGACACACGAAGCGATGTCTACTCTCTTGGGGTTGTTCTTTATCAGCTCTTAACTTCGTCTCTACCATTCGATCCTAAGCAATGGCACATCAAGCCGCTCCATGAAGTTCTGCGGCAGATGCAGGAGGAAGATCCGCAGGCGCCTAGTACTCGGGTCAGTACCAACTCCAGCGAGGCAGCAGCAAACAGCGGGACTGAAGCGCACAAACTCATCAGTGTGCTTCGTGGTGACCTTGACTGGATTACTCTCAAGGCGCTCGAACGTGATCGCGAGCGTCGTTATAGCTCTCCTTCTGAACTCGCTGCGGATCTAAACCGTTTTCTTCAAAACGAACCGATCGTCGCGCGACCTCCCAGTTTCACATACCGCGCGCAGAAGTTTGTAAGGAGAAATCGTCTTGCGGTGGCGTTCTCAGCCGCAATGGTTCTGCTGATTGTTGGATTCGCGATCAGCATGATCATCCAACGAAATCGTGCGCGGCGTGAAGCTGAAACAGCTCAGCGCGTCTCCGATTTCATGACTGGAATGTTCAAGGTGTCAGATCCAGGCGAGTCACGTGGAAATTCTGTAACCGCGCGCGAGATTCTGGACAAGGCTTCCACCCAAATCGAAAAAGGGCTCGGTCAAGATCCGCAGGTTCAGGCGCGTTTAATGCAGACGATGGGTAGCACCTACCATCAGCTTGGTCTCAATAAGGAGGCGAACAATCTGTTGGAGCAAGCCGTAGCCGTACAGGCGCGAGTGCTCGGGCCGGAGAATCCGGAGACGCTGCGCTCGAAGGCGATTCTCGGAACTGTTGTGAAGGCACAGGGACGGGCGAGCGAAGCGGAAAAGCTCCTACGACAGACTCTCGCCTCCCAGCAGCGTGTGCTAGGTCCCGATCATCTCGAGACCATGCAAACCGTCAGCTATTTAACCGACACGCTCAATGGTGCTGGACAGTTCGCGGAAGCTGAAGGTCTCATCCGCCGGACGCTGGCGAATCAACAAAAAAAGTTGGGGCCCGAAGATCCTGCAACTCTGCGATCAATGCGCAGTCTTACGCAAAACCTGAATGATCAGGGTCGTCTTGCCGAAGCGGAAAAACTGGGTCAGGAAACAATCGCATTGGAGAGAAAAGCTCTTGGACCAGATCATCCTGGTACTTTGTGGTCGATGAATCAGCTTGCTCTGACATACCAGGACGACAAACGATATCCAGAAGCAGAGAAGCTTTTTCGCGAAACATATGCCGCTTCCATGCGTGTGCTCGGGCCCGACCACACCAATACCCGCGCGGCTCTTTCAAACATTGGTCTAACTCTTCAGTTGCAGGGGAAGTACGCAGAAGCTGAGGTGATTCAGCGAGAGGAACTCCAACGCACCAGCAAGCTCGAGGGTCCCGAGCATCCGGACACGTTGGACTCAATGAACAATCTGGGAATTACTCTAGGAAAACAGGGCAAGTTTCAGGAATCGGAACGACTGCTACGCAACACCCTTGAGATTGAAATTCGGACACTCGGCCTGAGTTCGCCTAATACACGTCACACTATGGGAAATCTCGCAAGCACACTTGCTTATGAAAAGCGAGAGGCTGAGGCTTTGGCGCTTTTCGAAAAGATGTTAGCGGCTTCCGCCAAAACCGAAGGCACGGAATTGATGGATGCACATTATCAATATGCCGGTGGACTGGTGATCCTAGGGCACCTCGACGAAGCTTTCAAGCAACTCGAACAAGCCGTAAAGCTCGGATTTGAGAACAAAGATCAACTCATGAATGAGGCGGATCTTAAGCCGCTACAAAGTGATTCTCGGTTTCCCACCTTGCTTGAGCAGATCGAGAAGAACAAAACGACAGCCTCAAAATAAATTTCAGAAACGGAGGATCCAACCTACGGTCATATCGTACTGTTGAAGAAAATGACCGTTCGTCGTCGAGTAGCAGACACCCCACCAGTTGCACCAAGCACCATCTTGTGTTCCGTACAAATATGTTGGCGCGTATCGCGCTGTCACGCGCACGCCCATATGCGGAGTAAAGAAGTACTTTGCGCCGCCACCCACCCCGTACGAAACACGCCAATCACTATCTCCACCTGAGGCAAGTTTTGTTCCGCCCACGCCCATGAGAATAAACGGACGAAACTTCCTCTCCTTTTCGAAGAACGTGTACACGATGTTTCCCTGGTATTGGTCAAGGTTCACATCAATCCGCTGCGGACTGTTGCCATTGCTCAATCGGCCTAGTCCGACAGTCGGTTGACGATTCCAAAGGAATTCAATACCGAAGTTGTCTTTTAGATTGATGCCCGCCGTGGCGCCATAGACCAGACCACCGTCCAGACTGATTTTCGAGAAGTTTAGACCCGAAGGGCAGATATTTGTGCACTGAACAGGAAAATTCCCTCCGGTTTTTAGTCCGACAAATGGTTGAAGTTCGAAGCGTCCTTGGGCCCAAACAGGCGAGAAGCAGCACATCAATATGAAAGGTAGAAATCGCAGTTTTCGGAACATTCGTTTTCCTTGATCTCTCGAGTTCGCCATTTTCGGCCAGCGTTTGTAGGATGCATGGTCTCTCAATATCACTGCCCGGCAACCATCGTCATCTGCTAATCAAAGCATGACAGTCCCGAGCCAAATCGAAAGACGCTAATGTTTTTATACTATTACGAGATTCTCACTTCGAACGTTACACTCAATGCCTCGGTTCGTCACGATGTGGGCGAGGCGAATTCTCTTCAGGTCATTAGCGACTCATGTCCACTCGGATTACAGCGGAGCGTGCATTGCGCGCGCTAATCGCTTTTCTCACAGTCTCCGCTATTTATCTTTACGCATTCCCGCAAGCTAACGTTTTTTATGCAGTCGTTGTGTTGTTGCACGCGATGGCGGGGCTCGCCGCCACACTCTGGTTGGCATCGTTTCTGTGGCGCCAATTACGTGCTGGCACAACACTTAGTTCTATCGGGTGGGTACTGCTTACGGTTGGCGGCATTCTAGGTATCGCTCTTATCCGTCTGGGAACTTCCCGAGAGCATTGGAACTGGTTATATGCACACCTAACCCTTTCCTTTCTGGGTGTCGCATTCATGTTCGCGAACCTGGCCCGTGAACGCGGTTGGTTTCGCGGTAGCGCTTTTGTACAAGTCGGACTGCCACTTCTGCTTGTGGCTATAGCATTTCCGGTGGGTAAGTACGTTCGGGAAGGGCTCTGGAATGCCCGGTCTGCAAATAGGATCGAAAATCCGAAGCTTGCTCCAGCGTCAATGGACGGAGAGGGCGACGGGCCGCATGGCGCTTTCTTCCCGAGTTCGGCCCAGGTCTACGGTGGGCGTAAGATTCCAAGCAAGTACTTCATGGAATCTGAGGAGTCCTGCAAGCGTTGCCACGAAGATATCTTCAAACAGTGGAATAGCTCCGCACACCACTTCTCCTCGTTCAACAATCAGTGGTATCGCAAGTCGATTGAGTACATGCAGGATGTTGCGGGCACGAAGCCATCGAAATGGTGCGGCGGCTGTCACGATCCGGCCGTTCTCTACAGCGGCCTGATGGATACACCGATAAAGCAGATCGTCCATAGGCCAGAATCGCAGGCTGGATTAGGCTGCATGATGTGCCACTCCATCGTGGAAGTGAAAAGCACGATGGGACAGGGCGATTTCTTGCTCGACTATCCAACTTTGCATGAACTCGCCGCCAGCAAGAACCCTGTCACTCGGTACATGCACGATTTTTTGGTGAAGCTGAATCCGGAACCTCACCGGCGTGTCTTCCTTAAACCGTTTATGAAAGACCAGACGGCTGAGTTCTGCTCATCGTGTCACAAGGTCCATCTTGATGTGCCGGTAAACGGTTATCGTTGGATTCGCGGCTTCAATGAATACGACAACTGGCAGGCCAGCGGAGTCTCCGGGCAGGGCGCACGATCGTTTTACTATCCACCAAAGTCGCAGTCATGCGCTGACTGTCACATGCCGCTCGAACCGTCCAAGGACTTTGGCAATGTCAATGGAAACGTGCATTCGCATCGGTTCGCGGCTGCAAATACCGCGCTTCCGGTTGCAAATGAGGACCACGATCAGCTGAAGGCGACCGAGAACTTCTTAAAGAGTGGCTTTCTATCTGTCGACGTGTTTGCCCTCTCGCCGGCGCAGGAACTGAAGCAAGGTGCGCAGGCGCAGACGGAAATGTCCACCACATTCGCGGTGGGCGAAGAGGCTGAAGCGAAAATTACTCCGGCCGCAACGGGCGATGCCGCCCCCGTGACTGCACCATTGAATCGCGCGAACGCAACCGTCCGGCGCGGCGATACGGTGCGCGTAGACGTGGTCGTGCGCACGAAGAAGATCGGACACTTCTTCCCCGGCGGCACGGTCGATGCATATGACACCTGGCTGGAACTCAAAGGGACCGACGATAAAGGTCAAACGGTGTTCTGGAGCGGCATGGCCGAAGACGATGGCAAAGGGCCAGTCGAGAAGGGCGCCCACTTTTATCGTTCTCTGCAAGTCGATGAACACGGCAATCCAATCAACAAGCGAAACGCCTGGTCCACTCGTGCAGTGGTGTATGTGCGATTGATACCTCCGGGTGCGGCTGACACCGTTCACTACCGCATGCATGTCCCAGAAACGGCAGGCAACAAGATCACACTGCGCGCTCGCATGCTCTATCGGAAGTTCGCGTGGTGGAATACGCAGTTTGCCTTTGCAGGAATTCCTGATCCGGCCAGCAAAGCTGAGGTCGCTCGATCGTTTGATGATAGGCCGTTTGTCTTTACGGGTTCGCTCCACGGAGTTTCTGCAAAGCAGGAAAAAATTCCTGACGTTCCGATCGTCACCATTGCGGAAAACAGCGTCGATGTGAATGTTGCTCCCCACGGGTCGAATGCCGCCCAGCCTAAAACGGTTTTGGACAAGGATGACTGGCAGCGCTGGAACGATTATGGAATCGGTCTGCTGTTGCAGGGAGATCTTAAAGGTGCGCAGGCTGCATTTCAGAAGGTCACCGAAGTTGCACCTGACAACCCGGACGGATGGGTGAACATTGGTCGCGCGGCAGTTCAAGAAGGAGACATGGAACGAGCACGAACCGTGCTGAGCAAAGCTCTCGAATTAAGTCCGAACCTGGCACGTGCACATTTCTTTTATGCCCGCGTTTTGCGTAACGATGGGAATTACGATGGGGCTGCGGATCATCTCCACAAGGTTCTCACTCAATATCCGCGTGATCGTGTCGCAGTGAACGAACTAGGGCGAGTTTTGTTTTTACAGAAGAAATATCAGCAGGCGATCGATACTCTTCAAGCTGCGCTGACGGTCGATCCCGAGGATTTGCAAGCTAACTACAACCTCATGCTCGCGTATCGGGGTCTCGGCAACGAGAAGATGGCGCATGAGCACGAGGTTCGCTATCTACGTTTCAAAATGGACGAGTCCTCCCAGACCATTACGGGTCCTTACCGTTTAAAGAATTCGGAAGACAATAACGAAAGGCAGTCCATCCACGAACATGTATCGATAGCCCTGAATGGAGCTACCGCTAAAAAATCTGCGTCGACTATCGTGTCGAGGCGGCCTGTCTCGAAAAGCAACGCCCGCGCGAAAGCACCAGTGCAGAACCCATCGACCGTCCCCGGGGGGAACAATTGAAGTATCTCCGCAGTGGATTCTTCGGAAACCTTCATTTCCAGAAAGCAAGATTAAGGCAGAGCTTGTTGGGATTACTTTGTGTCTTTTTCGCTTGCTGCGCGTTTTCGTTTAGCGATGCGCAGACCATCACGTTCCGAGATATCACTTCGCAGGCTGGTCTTCGGTTTACTCATAACAACGGTGCTTTCGGGAAGAAGTGGTTGCCGGAAACCATGGGGCCCGGTTGTGCTTTCATCGATTATGACAACGATGGATACCCAGACATTTTGCTCGTAAACGGCACTGATTTCGCCGGACATCAAAAGAATGGCGCAACTACCCTCCACCTTTACCACAACAATGGGGACGGTACGTTCACCGATGTGACGGCCAAGTCCGGGCTAAATGTCCCGATCTATGCATTTGGGACAGCGATTGGGGACTATGACAACGACGGCCGCGACGACATCTTCATCACGGCTTTAGGACAGTCGCACCTGTTTCATAACAACGGGAACGGGACGTTTACCGATGTAACCAGGGTGGCTGGGCTTTGGGGATCGAACGAGTTTTCAACAAGCGCCGCTTGGGTTGATTACGATCGCGATGGAAAGCTCGACCTGGTAGTCGCGAACTACGTGCAGTGGTCGCCACAAGAAGACATTTACTGCACCCTGGACGGAGCGAATAAATCGTACTGCACGCCGGAATCCTACAAGGGCTCATCCGCGCGTCTTTGGCACAACTTGGGCGGCGGCAAATTCGAAGATTCGACGGCTAAGGCGGGATTCTTTGACAACACATCGAAGAGCTTGGGAATTGCGATCCTCGACTACAACGCCGATGGATGGCCAGACATCCTGCTCGCGAACGATACGCAACCGAACAAGCTCTACCTGAACAAAGCGAACGGCACCTTTGAAGAGCGCGCAGTCTCAGCCGGAATTGCGTTCAGTGAAGATGGAGTTGCCCGTGCAGGCATGGGTGTTGACGCGGCCGACTACGACCGATCCGGCCGCGCAAGCATCATCATCACCAATTTCTCAAACCAGATGCTCTCGCTCTATCACAATGAAGGTAATGGTCTGTTTGTTGATGAAGCTCCGCGGTCCGAGGTCGGTCGCGCCAGTCTGGTGACACTTGGATTCGGGTGCTTCTTCTTTGACTACGACAATGATGGTTGGCTCGATATCCTCGTTGCTGATGGTCACATCGAGAACGAGATCGAGAAAGTTCAAAAGCGCGTGAGCTATGCCGAGCCTCCGCACTTGTTCCGCAACACCGGAGGAGGGAAGTTCGAAGAAACCACCCAAAAAGTGGGACCAGCGTTCGCTTCCCCCAGAGTAGCGCGTGGCGCAGCGTATGCCGATATCGACAACGATGGTGCGCTCGACGTGTTAATGACAACGAATGCTGGCCGGCCCTGGTTGTTCCACAACGAAGGCGGCACGAACCGCAGTTTGCGCGTGAAACTCATTGGGACGAAATCGAATCGCGATGGAATCGGCACCATCGTAAAAGTTGTTGCAGGCAAGGACCAGCAATCCCATATGCTGCGCTCCGGTTCAAGCTATCTTTCCCAAAGCGAGCTTGTCCTGACCTTCGGGCTTGGCTCGCAGACAAAAGCCGATACGGTTGAGATCTACTGGCCGAGTGGCGGAGTAGATAAGCTTTCTGCCGTGCAAGCGGGGCAAACAATTACGGTCGAGGAAGGGAAGGGCGTTGTAGGCTCTCGGCCTTATGGGGCGAAGCCCACTTCACCCTCCTCGGTCAAAGCTAAAGCTGGAAAATAATCCCGATTCCGCTACGCAACTTTCTGGGCTTGCTCACGTTTGGTCGATTGATACTTTCCGACTTCGGTTCGAGACGCAATGGCGAGCCGGTTCCAAGCATTGATCGTTGCTACTGCTAGTGTGAGATCCGCCAACTCCTTCTCGCTAAAGTATGGCTTGACCTCTTCGTACACTGAATCGGGCACGTGTCCTTCGTTTATCAAGGTGAGGGCCTCCGTCCACGCCAGTGCCGCACGTTCCCGCTCGCTGTAATAAGGAGATTCACGCCATGCGTCCAGTCCGTACAGGCGCTGCTCCGTTTCTCCGAGAGCACGGGAGTCCTTCCAATGCATATCGATGCAATATGCGCAGCCGTTGATCTGGGATGCGCGCACCTTTAACAACAGCAGCAACGATTCTTCCACACTGGATTCGTGAAGATATTTTTCTAATCCCAGCATTGCATGGTATCCGCCGGGCGCGGCCTGCAAACTGATTCGTGGTTGCACGATTCCTCCTTACAAATTGCCTATAAAGTTTCGATGACCGCACGGGTCGGATGGGTCCAGCTTCATTCGCAAAATCGAGAGTAGACGAAGCTAGTTTCTGCATGGGTGTGCCAGCCTGGGTTGTTCGGTCCGCTCGCCTGCTCTGCGCACGAAAATGAGTTACCCCTACCACGTAGAGGAGCTCTTGCCGGCCCACTTCTGCTTTGTAGGAATACTGACGGCCGGCGAAAACTGGTTCGCCACCCTGGCAATCCCACCTAGCGCAGCCATTTTTTCTCCATTGTTTTCTCATTACTGACGGGCGAACTCAAAGGAGCATCGCTGTCGCACACGAAATAGGCCAAGAGCTTTGCTGGTGTCGTCGTGCTCGCGTTGGCAGAGATCATGTGAACACCGTTTGCAGGCTCATAAAAGGTCTGACCTGCTTGAAAAACAGCTGCATCAGAGCCCTTCACTTGAGAGCGGATCGTGCCTTCAACCACGTACCCGATGACAGGGCACGGGTGGCTGTGCGGAGGAGAGGACTCGCCGGGCCCGTAATTGACCTCCACCAACGTGACTTTCAGTTTCTCCCCATTCATGGGAGCGAGAGGTTGGTTCATCACCATCCGAGCCCGCTCATGCGCTGCATGTGCCTCTTGGGCAAGGGCACTGGAGCTCGCCGAAAGGATCGTAGCGAGAATTAGAAGATCGCACTTGAAATTGTTGTTCATATAGTTCCCTTCGTTTGCACAAAGACTATTATGGCAGTGCACTATCGCATAGGTCAGTGTCTTGCGTTGAGTAGAGACAAGTGGTTCGCTCCGCCTTAAACTGACGCGTTCGAGATCAACAAGCGCATTGGTGCGTGAGGTCGCCGTGAAAATTCCTCTTATTTTCATCTTATTGATGATTGTTCAAAGTGTGACCATCGGACAGAGCCCTTCGTCTCCGAAGAGTGCGGTCAGCACCTCCGCCTCGGGATCGAATGATCACCCCGCCAACGCGCGAACCTGGTGGAAAGAAGCAGTTGTGTACCAGATCTATCCGCGATCCTTTAAAGACTCGAACGGTGATGGCATTGGCGATCTGCGCGGGATCATTTCCGAACTGGACTATCTGAAGAGTCTGGGTGTTGACGTCATCTGGCTGAACCCAATCTTCGGTTCACCCAACGACGATAACGGATACGACATCAGCGACTATCGCGGCATCATGAAAGAGTTCGGCACGATGCAGGATTTTGACGAACTCCTCAAAGGGATGCACGCTCGAGGTATCAAATTGGTGCTCGATCTTGTCGCCAATCACTCCAGCGATGAGCACCCGTGGTTCCAGCAGTCTCGCAGCTCGCGCGATAATCCTTACCGCGACTACTACCACTGGTGGCCGGCGGAGAACGGTAAGCCCGCACACCGCTGGAGCTTTTTCGATGTAAACGCCGACGCCTGGATGTTCGACGAAAAGACGAACAGCTACTACCTGCATTATTTTTCTCGGAAGCAACCGGACTTGAATTGGGAGAACCCGAAGGTGCGCGAGGAGATTTTCTCCATGATGCGCTTCTGGTTCGACAAGGGCGTGGACGGCTTTCGCATGGACGTCATCCCCTTTATCTCGAAGGACACGACCTTCCCTCCAATTCCGCCCGAGTACCATGGCGACTACGTTCGGTTTTATGCGAACGGCCCTCACACCCATGAATACCTGCAGCAGATGAACAAGGAGGTATTAAGCAAATACGATGTGATGAGTGTGGCTGAAGGGATCGGCGTCACGACCGATGACGTTTTGCAGTATGTCGATGCCGATCGGCATGAGCTGAACATGGCCTATCACTTCGAAGGTGTTGGCTTGGGGATCTTGCCGAATACGCACAAGATTCCTGATCCAAACGGATACAGCTTGATCGATTTCAAGAATGTCTACTCGAAATGGGACGCTGTTTTCGCTCAAAAGGGTTGGGGCACGATCTATCTCGGCAATCACGATCAGCCGCGCATGACAACGCGCTGGGGTAACGATGCCCCTGAGTGGCGCGAGCTTTCCAATAAGATGCTGACCACGTTCCTGCTCACCATGCGTGCAACTCCGTACTACTACGCCGGTGATGAGCTCGGCATGACAAACATCAAGTTCGATTCCATCGATGACTACCAGGATATTGAGACGCGGAACTGGTATCAGCTGGAGAAGAACTCGGGCGGAGATGTGAAGAAATTCCTCGAGGGCGCCAAGATCACGGCCCGGGACAACAGCCGCACTCCATTTCAGTGGGATGCGACAACGAATGCAGGATTCACAAGCAGCAAGCCTTGGCTGAAAGTGAACGCGAATTTTAAAACAGTGAATGTAGCGGCAGAGGACAAGGACCCGAACAGCTGCCTGAACTACTTCCGCGAAATCGTGAAGTTGCGCAAGTCGAATCCAGTCCTTATCTATGGCAAGTACACGCTGCTCGACAAAGAAAACCCGGATGTTTACGCGTACACGCGAGAACTCGACGGCAGAAAGATACTCGTGCTGCTCAATTTCAAGGCGAAGCCCTCAGCTGCAAAAATCGATTTTGATCTAAGCAAAGCGAAGCTGTTGATCGACAACTACGCCACTCCATCCAAAGGAGCCGAGCTTAAGCCTTACGAGGCGGCGGTATATGAATGGTAATTGTGGTGATCAGGTTGAATTGCAAGTGAAATCTTCCACCCTGTCCGACATTTTCCATCAGCGATGTCCGCGATGCCGCATCGGGCCGATGTTTCGTAGTTCGATTTTTCGAGGCTTCCCGAAAATGAATGAGCGCTGTCCGGTGTGCGACCTCAAATTCGAACGCGAGCAGGGCTATTTTCTCGGGGCGATGTACATCAGCTACGGTTTGGCTGTTGTTATCATCGGAATCTTCACGATTGTGCTATGGGCAACAACTAAGTGGTGGATTACAAGTGCGACGATCTGGGCAGTGGTGCTTTTTCTCCCTTTGGCACCGACGATCACGCTCTTCTCACGCGTGCTCTGGATTTATCTAGACCAGCGATTGGATCCAGAAAAGCGTTGATGTCATTTCGCATTCACGCGTTTGATTGATTTCACCTCGAGGACAGTCCGCTCTCCGGTCTCAACTCCGCTTCGATGTGAGAGCATGCCCCTGGCCTTCACGTGCTGATTCGCCAGCTTTTCAAGTTTTTCGGCCTTCGGGTAGGCGATCTCAATGGAGTTGAGGGACTTGCCTGCGATGGTGGTCTCTCTATCGAACTGAATCATCCACCCAGTAGTTTCTGCCCCGATCGCCATCGCGCGGCTCAGCGTCCCAGTCACTGTAATCTTTTCCGGTTTTGCTTGTGCGAGCATTGCCGTACCAGCGGAAATCACGGCGATGAGAACAAGAAAACGGGAAAAACGCATACAAATCCCCCAATGATATGTGCGGTTGATTCTACGACACATTCGTCGGTCCCCCTTTTTCCGGCCTTTTCCCTGCAAATCTAGGTAGTTGAGGTACCTACAATCAACCCGCAAATTTCTTTATTCCGTTGCGAACCGCTTTTCATAGAAGCGGCATCAAAACCGGAATCGAAAGGCTGGAGGCTTGGAGAGGATGGCCACAACTATCGGGAACTTTGCGCTCTCTAGTGGATTGCTTGAGCAATACCGAGCCGCACGGCAAGTCACCGATTCGCTGTTCGCGATCGTACATCCTGATGCTATTTACGATCGTCCGATAGGCGAACGCCATCGCATCATCTTCTATATAGGTCATCTCGAAGCATTCGATTGGAACTTGCTGCGAGACCGCGCGTTGGGTGCACAAGTATTCGACGAAAAGCTGGATCGCCTGTTTGCGTTTGGGATCGATCCGGTGGATGGCGGTTTGCCGAAAGATGAACCAGGAGATTGGCCTTCCATTGAAACCGTCCAACGATATGTCTCACGCATACGCGAAACCATCGATCAGCATCTATCCGCCCTCGATTCGCCACAGAAACCTGAGTTCGATCCCGTTCAGTTGCTGAATGTCGCCATCGAACACCGATTGATGCACGCAGAAACCCTCGCCTACATGCTGCATCAACTGCCAATCAGTAAGAAGATTGCGTCCTACGAAGACCCGGCGCCCGTGAGTCGTATCGTGCAGCCGGAGATGGTGAGGATCCCTGCTGGTCGCGCGACACTAGGGCTGCGGCGAAATTCAGGCCAATTCGGATGGGACAACGAATTCGAGCAGCAGACCATTAACGTCGCAGAGTTCGACATTGATCGGTACATGGTCACCAACGCTGAGTATCTGGATTTCATTCATGCTGGGGGATATCACGAGCCTAAGTTCTGGAAAGATTCTGACTGGAATTGGAAGGCACAGCACAACGTCGAACACCCAGTCTTCTGGAAGCGCATTGACGGTGGGTGGACATATCGAACCATGTTTCAGGAGATCGCGCTTCCGCTGGAATGGCCTGTGTACGTCAGTCACGCGGAGGCGAGCGCCTACGCCAAGTGGACAGGCAAGCGTCTTCCCTCTGAAGCCGAGTGGCATCGCGCTGCGTACGGAGATAATTCCTTGCAGGTGTTCCCTTGGGGCGATGTTGTACCAAAAACCAACCAGGGCAACTTCGATTTTCAAAGGTGGAATCCAACGCCAGTCGGAAGCTTTCCTTCCGGCGAAAGTCCCTACGGCCTTTCGGACATGGTCGGCAATGGTTGGGAATGGACTTCAACCGTTTTCGGGCCGCTGCCCGGATTTAAGCCCTTTTCGTTTTATCTGGGTTATTCCGCCGATTTCTTCGACAACAAACATTACGTTCTGAAGGGCGGTTCGACTCGAACCGCAGCCAGCATGCTTCGTCGCTCTTTCCGCAACTGGTTTCAACCGCAATACCAATACGTGTACGCCGGGTTCCGGTGCGTAAGAGAAGTTTGAAGAGAGGACGACATGCTTACTTATTCCTTTGCATCTACGCGTCACACGGATTTCGCCGCGGACGTACGCGCAGGATTAGAGAAGTCGAACCAGAAAGAATTGCCGTCGAAGTATTTGTATGACGACGTGGGCTCAGCCCTCTTTGAAGTGATCAGTGTTTTACAGGAGTACGGTTTGACTCGAGCGGACGAGCGACTGCTGCAGCGTCACGCGGACGATATCGTGCGTCTGGCCCGCAGGCCCGCCATAGTCGCCGAATTGGGAAGTGGGAGTGGCAAGAAGACACGTTGGCTGTTGGAATCGCTTTCTCGTCGGCAGTCTATTTCTTATTGCCCAATTGAAATTTCTCCTACGGCTTTGGCAATGTGCGCGCGTGAACTCGGCGATATCGATTCGGTGAGCATCGTTGGGTTCGAACGCGAGTATCTGGACGGACTTCTGGAAGTCGCCGCGCGTCGTGAACCGGGAGAGTCGGTTCTCGTTCTCTTTCTAGGCAGCACGATCGGCAACTTTGACCGGCCAGCAGGTGCGATATTCCTTGCCGCAGTACGCGACATCCTGTTGCCTGGTGACAGCCTTCTTCTAGGTTCTGACTTGGAAAAACCGCTCCATCAATTGTTGCCTGCGTACGATGATCCACTCGGGGTCACTGCTTCGTTTAATCTCAATTTGCTGGCTCGTATCAATCGTGAGTTGGGTGGAAATTTCGATCTTCGTTCATTCGCGCACGAAGCGCGATTCAATCAGCAGGAGAAGAGCATCGAAATGCATCTCCGGTCATTGCAGCGACAAACCGTTCGCATTGAAGCATCAGAGTTGGAGGTGGACTTCGCAGATGGGGAGACGATCTGGACAGAATCGAGCCACAAATACTCCCTGAATGACATTTGGAAATTAGCGGAGCACGCTGGTTTCCGTTGCGAAGCTCAGTGGGTAGATCGGGAGTGGCCGTTTGCTGAAAGCCTTCTAATCGCGAATTGACCGGGGGGAACGGCGACGGCTTACGTTCGGGTAAGATGTTGCCTCACCTTTACCTCCGGGACCCGAATGATTGCACTCTCCGATGTTCAGCAGGCGTTAGGTCGGATCCGCGACTCCGTGTACCTATCACCTTGCGCGCTTTCAGCGACCTTCTCGCAATTAACCGGGAACTCCATCTATCTCAAGCTGGACAATCTTCAGCGCACCGGTGCATTCAAAGAGCGAGGGGCGCTTAACAAACTGTTGTGCATGACTGAGACCGAGCGGCAACGCGGCGTCATTGCCGCCTCAGCCGGAAACCATGCGCAGGGTGTTTCGTATCACGCCGGACGCCATGGCGTGCGAGCGGTCATCTGCATGCCTCTGACCACGCCGCTGATCAAAGTATCAGCCACGCGCGGATACGGTGCTGATGTAATCCTTCACGGCGCAAATTACGACGAAGCATTCGATGAGGCATTGCGGCGAAGTCAGCAGGATCACCTCACGCTCGTACACGCTTTCGATGATGAAGTTGTGATTGCCGGACAGGGCACGTTGGGACTGGAAATCCTCGAACAGATTCCCGATGTTGAAGCCGTTATCGTACCGATTGGTGGAGGCGGTTTAATCGGAGGCATCGCGTGCGCAGTTCGCGAATCGCGTCCGAAAGTAAAAATCTTCGGAGTGCAGCCAGCGCGCCTTCCCTCAATGAAAGTCGCAGTCGCAGAAGGAAAGCCTGTAACGATCAATCCAGCTGCTACGATCGCAGACGGTATCGCTGTCCGCCGTGCCGGCGATCGGACGCTGCCGCTCGTTCAGAAATATGTCGACGACATTGTCACAGTGGACGAGGAAGAAATTGCGAACGCAATCCTGTTGTTGCTCGAACGCGAAAAAACGTTAGCCGAGGGCGCGGGAGCCGCAGCCATTGCCGCGTTGTTGAATCACAAGCTGCCGTTATCTGGGAAGAAGGTTGCGGTTCTGGTTTGCGGCGGAAACATCGATGTGACTCTGCTGTCGCGAATCATCGAACGAGGTCTCGTAAAGGATGGAAGGCTCGTGCGCTTGCGCGTGCATTTGCCGGATTATCCGGGTGCGCTGAATCGGCTTACAGCTATTCTCGCGCAGCACCGCGCAAACATCGTGGAAACTTCCTATGATCGCGCATATTACGGCGTCAACCTGGGCGAAACCGCGATCGACATCACGATGGAAACTCGTGGTCCGGACCACATAGCCGAAATCCTTTCGGCGTTGGGAGCGGGTGGCTACGCCCACGAGCGAGTTCTCTGATCGCGGCCCACATTTCGCGACCAAATGGAGTGGTCTCGTATCTAATTTGTTCAGTACACGTGGCTAATCGATTCTCGAAGTCCTTGTTTCGCATTCCTGAAAGAAAGATCTGATTTATGGCAAAGCCGATTTTACTCAGCGTCGATGACGATACGGATGTTTTGCGTGCCATCGAGCGCGATCTGAGATCTCATTACGGAGAGAACTATCGAGTTTTAAGCGCGAGCACACCACAATCCGGACTGGACGTGCTCCGCCAATTGAAGCTGCGAAATGATGCAGTCGCATTACTACTTGCCGACCAGCGCATGCCGCAGATGGACGGCGTCGGCTTTCTCAGCGAGGCCATGCAGATCTATCCCGATGCAAAACGAGCACTGCTCACGGCATACGCTGACACGACTGCAGCGATTAGCGCCATCAACCAGGCCAATATTCATTATTTCTTCATGAAACCGTGGGACCCGCCTCAGGAAAATCTGTACCCAGCAATTGATGATTTGTTGGATGACTGGCGCGCTTCCTATCATCCCGGATATGAAGGTATCCGTGTGCTCGGTACCCGGTGGCATCCTAAAAGCTACGAATTGAGAGATTTTCTTGCTCGCAATCACGTGCCATTTCAGTGGATCGACGTCGAGCTCAACGCGAATGATCCGGAAACAAAACGATTGCTCGACGCACTCGGAGAAGAAGATTTCAGTTTGCCAGTTGTGCTCTTTCCGGATGGCACAAAGCTGCTTGAAGGAACGTTCAACCAGGTCGCTTCAAAAGTGGGCCTGCGTACCCGGGCGCAAACTAATTTTTACGATCTGGCAATTGTCGGCGGTGGCCCTGCAGGACTGGCGGCAGCTGTTTACGGCGCTTCGGAGGGTTTGAAAACCGTGATGATCGAGCGCGAAGCGCCTGGTGGGCAAGCGGGCCTGAGTTCACGCATCGAGAACTATCTTGGATTTCCAGTCGGCCTCAGCGGTGCGGATCTCGCGCGTCGCGCAGTTGTACAGGCACAGAGGTTTGGCGTTGAGATTCTTGCGCCCCAGGAAGCCACAGAATTGCGAGTCGATGGTCCGTACAGGATTGTCAAGCTGGCCGACGGCGGAGAGATCTCGTGTCACGCGCTGATGATCGCCAGCGGCGTTCAATGGCGCAGGATGAATGTCCCTGGCATGGATCGGTTGCAGGGCGCGGGAGTGTATTACGGCGGTGGCGCGAGCGAGGCCATGGCCTGCAAAGGTGAAATCGTCTACATCGTGGGCGGAGCCAACTCGGCTGGACAAGCCGCCATGCATTTTTCGAAGTTTGCAGATAAAGTCTTCATGCTTATTCGTGGTAAATCACTTTCCACTACCATGTCGCAATACCTCATCGATCAGATTGAGCAGACTCCCAACATTCAGCTCTGGGCCAATGCCTCTGTACAGGAAGTGCATGGCAACTCGCGGCTTGAGGAAATTTCCGTCTTATGTTCTGACACAAATAAAGTGGAGCGGGTGCCAGCCACGTCGCTCTTCATCTTCATTGGAGCATTACCGCGCACAGACTGGCTCACAGGCACCGTTGAGCGCGATGACAAGGGCTTCATCCTTACAGGACCCGACCTGATGCACAAAGGGAAGTTGCCGAATGGGTGGCCTCTTGAACGGGATCCCTACCTGCTCGAAACCAACGTTCCTGGAATTTTCGCGGTAGGTGATGTTCGTCATGGATCAGTCAAACGCGTAGCCTCCGGCGTCGGCGAGGGCTCAGTTGCTGTGCAGTTTATTCATCAATACTTGAGCAAGGTCTAATAGATGGCGGATGTCACCAAATCTGAACTTGCAAGCGTGCCTGCGTTTCAAAGCCTTCCGGATGAGGAACTCGAGTGGTTCCTCAAAGAAAGTGAAGAGATTCATCTGGCCACGGGAGACATGCCATTCCACGAAAACGATGTGGCAGATGCAATGTTCGTAATTCTTGATGGTGAGCTACAGGCAAGGTGGGATCAGGGCGGAGACCTCATGGTCATTAACATCGGACCCCGCTCCGTTACCGGCAAACTTCCATTCTCACGAATGACACACTTCACAGTGACAGTTCGTGCGATGACACCGACGCGAGGCTTGCGGTTGCCAGCTGCCAAATTCACGGCGTTGATTCAACACTGTCCCGAAATGGCCAAGCAGTTGGTGGGAGTGATGTCCGACCGTATCCGCGAGGTAACGCGGATGGAGTCCCAACAGGCGAAGCTTGCGGCACTCGGAAAGTTATCGGCTGGGCTGGCGCACGAACTGAATAATCCCGCCTCCGCTGCAAAAAGAGCGGCGAGCCAGTTGCGCGCCGCATTGAAACGCATCAAAGACGCCAGTCATGAACTGGGTGCGCGGGACCTGACCCAACCCGAGAAGTCCAGAATTGAAGCGATCGAGCAGCAATTTCTCGCGTATGACCGAATTCCTCCCGATGCACTGCGCGTTAGCGAACTTGAAGATGAAATTGATCGTGCGCTTCGTGCCAAGGGATTCAATGATATGTGGCAGCTGGCCGGAGACCTGGCGCGTCGAGGCTTCGACGCGGCATCCTTGGCGCCGCTCCTGGAGGGATTTGACGCAGCTACCGTTCGCGCCGCTCTTGTCAGGTTCACCGCTGCCATCGAGATCTTTAGCCTCGTCAATGAAATTGAAAGCAGCACCTCTCGCATTTCGGACTTGGTACGTGCGATCAAGGAATACACCTACATGGACCAGGCCACCGTGCAGGATGTCGACATCGTACATGGCCTTGAAAATACGCTGACCATCCTGAATCACAAGCTGAAACGGGGCATCACAGTTCAGCGTGAATATCCCCAAAAAGCCTTGCTTGTCCATTCATTCGGAAGCGAATTAAACCAGGTTTGGACTAACCTCATTGACAATGCCTCAGATGCAATGAATGGTAGCGGAACTCTCGAAGTGCGAGCCTTCCTGGACGGTGACTGCGCTATCGTCGAAATTGCGGATAGTGGGTCGGGCATTCCGGCTGAAGTGCAGCCTCGCATCTTTGAGCCGTTCTTCACCACTAAGGGAGTTGGGGAAGGCACCGGCCTTGGACTGGATACAGTTCATCGCATCATCCGCAAACATAAAGGAACGATTAGTTTCCAATCCCGTCCAGGGCGCACCGTATTCCGCGTCAGCCTACCCGTTTCGAACGCGGCGTTGTCCCCTCACTAAGTTGTCAGAAGGATCGACACCCAACTCTTCCGAACACATCGCTTGCCGTTGGTGCGCTAGTCACCAAGAGCGGTGACGGCTATCACTGCCCGCATGTACCAATCCAAGCGATAAACAACGCGTTCGCGCCGCAGTCGCCACCGGAAGCAG